>Ga0079992_128552_pt1 | contig 82024 bp, 82 predicted proteins | sample FaiFalFF_MnMetaG_3_FD_69197 | JGI IMG/M metagenome (GOLD analysis project Ga0079992, IMG submission 69197) | Freshwater microbial communities from Yellowstone National Park, Wyoming, USA - Fairy Falls B (FF_Mn_B) MetaG (SPADES assembly) (version 2) | ecosystem: Environmental > Aquatic >...
CTTCTTCCAGGAAGTAGTTTTTTAGGTTATTTGAAAAATTTAAAAATACCTTATGGCAGCAAAAATTTAACTATTGTTGTTGATCCCGAAGAAAAGATTGATATGTGGTATAGAAATTTAACTTACGTTGAACTGAATTTAAAATAAAACTTAACTTAAAGTGTATTTAAACTCCTCTATTATTTTTATTAATACCTCACCACTTAAACTAATTCAACCTCAACTTCAATAAAATCTTCAATTAAGAAAACTTCAAACTTTTATTAAATTTTAAAATATTTTTTTATCAAGTGTCGTTTGCAATTCCTTCTTTTCTTTAACCTCTTTCCCTTCTACTTGATCTTTAATACTTTTAGCTATTTTAGGTCCGATAATTAAGCTTAAAGCTTCATAAGGAATTTTTCTCAAATCACTTAAACTTCTAAGATTATTTTTCCAAAGAATCCTAGCACGTACTCTGCCTATATCTTTCAACTTTACTAATGGAATAAGCTCCTCTTTTACTCCATATTGTAATCTAACTCTCAATTTCCTAATATGCTTTAAAATTTCTTTGTATCCTAAAAGCAAAGCTAATTCATGCAAAGAATAAACTAACCAATCTGCAATTTCTAATCTGCTTCTCAATTCTCCAGGAGCAACTTTATACTTAGTTAAAATTTCATCTTCGCTAGCCTCATTTATCCACGCATCAAACATCAAAGCAGTTTTAACAGTTTTCATAAATTCTTCAAATTCCCATTCTTCAAACTTAGGAACTTTTTGTAAAAATAGCGATTTATTTTTCAATATGAATTTTTCTATTTCACTTGATTCCGAAACTCTAACAGAAAGCAACGGTCTCATTTCAGGAACACTGCAAATTACTTGTAAAAAGCTAAATGGCTCTATTTCTTTTTTTATTGCTTTTTTTAAAGAATCTATAAATATGCTTGCTGTTAATGGATCAATGTAAAGTTGAGAAACTCTTTTTCCAATCCTAGTTGCAATTAATTTATCTTTTTTTATTTCAATGAATTTCCATTTTTTCAACAAATTCAAAATTTCACTTAGTTTTTCTTCTATTTCATCAATTTTTCCATATTGGAAAGCAAAGAATGTTTTGGAGAAGAAATCAATTAAAGATTTTTTAGATTTACAAAATTCAGTAGCAATTAAAGCCAAGACATGCATTCTCAACACAGGCTCAACAGCAAGTTTTGAAGTTATTTCTTCTGGTTCGCCATGAATATAATATTCAGTTAATTCTTCTGCTTCTTCTTCGCTTTTTGCCAAAATTATTCCTTCGCCAAAAGAATCGTATTTTGGCCTCCCTCCCCTACCCAACATTTGTTGAACTTCTAATATAGGAACAAATTCTGCTCCTATTCCAGGATAGTATCTTTTTAAATCTCTCATTACTACGCGAAAAGAAGGTAAGTTAACTCCATAAGCCAAAGTTACAGTTGCAACTATTACTTTAATTAATCCTTTTCGAAAATTTTCTTCAATCAAAGATTTTTGTTTGTATAGAAGCCCAGCATGGTGAAAAGCAACTCCACTTCTTACACATTTTGCAATTTTCTTGCATTGTTTTGTTGGAGATTCTAAAACATTTTCAATTTCATCAGCTAACTTCTTAAGTTCTTCTTTCTCATTTTTCGTCAATTTTTGATTAACAAACTCAGATAACCTCTCAGCCAAACTTTCTGCATTTTTTCGAGTTGCAACAAATAAAAGTGCTTGTTTTCTCAAATTCAAAGTATTTTCAACTATCGCTGCCTCTATTGGTAAATTTGGATTTAATTCGTATCCTTCCTTTTCTATGAATTTTATTTTCCATGGATATGCTACACCTTGATACAATTTAACAGGTCTCCAATCAGAAGTTACTAATTCTGCATTTAACCATTTTGCTATTTCATCACAATTTTTTATAGTTGCAGAAAGAGCCAAGTATTGAGCATTTGGTAATATTTCTTTAAGTCTAGTTAGAATAATTTCAAGAGTTGGTCCACGAGAAATATCTGTTAACATATGTATCTCATCACAAACAACTAAACCGACATCTCTAATCCATTCTGCACCATGTCTAATTAATGAATCGCATTTTTCATTAGACAAGATTATGATATCATATCCAGCTAACCAAGGATCAGAATCGTCATAATCACCAATTGACATAGCAACTTTAATTCCAAGTTTTTCATATTTTTCTTTAAATTCATTAAATTTTTCATTTGCTAATGAAACCAAAGGAACTAAATAAATTGTTTTACCAAGTTTTTTATAAAAAGTATTTAATGCTGCAATTTCTGCAATAAGAGTTTTACCGCTTGCTGTTGGTGTTGCAATTACCAAGTTTTTTCTTTCTAATAAGCCTTTTTTTAAAGATTCTTTCTGAATCGGATTTAATTCTTTAAATTTGGAAATTTCCAAAACTTTTCTGATTAATTCTTCTTCCATAAAATTAATTTGTTAAACAAAAAATTTCATTCAATTTTTATTTAACCATTCATCATCAAATAAACTTTTAAAATGATTTGGAGACAAAAATGTTCAAAAATATTTTTACTTCACTTTATTTTTTTTAAAAATTATACAAGGAATTTAGTGTAAATCTATTAAAGTTAACTGTTTTTATTCCAAGCTTTTTAGCACCTTCCATTTCTTCTTTATCATGACCAATAAAAATAGCTTCTTCAGGCTTCACTTTGAAATATTTTAATACAGTTAGATAAGCTTTTGGATGCGGTTTTTCATATCCAATTAAATTTGAAAGAAAAAGTTTATCATAATGTTTTCCTTTAATTAAACCAACTCTTTGAAAAAATTCAAGTCTCCATTTTAGCGGATGCACAGTATCGGAAAGTATAGCAATTTTTATTCCCACCTTTCTAATTTTCCATAGAAATTCTTTAATACATTTGTTTAGTTTTGTGTATTTAAACCAAATTCTTTTATCTTGTTTAAGCCACACTCTAACTTTTGATGTAGGAATTCCAAGTTTTTTATAAATTTTCTTATTAGCTTCTTTCAAACTAATTTTTCCGGTTACTATTTTTTCACGAAATTTAAACCAAAGTTTACCCTTTTTTTCTATATTTACATTAAACTTTTTAAGAAATTTTTCATACTATTTCTCAAAAACTTTTGCTGTTTCTTTTGCTGAATATAATACTCTTCTCCATCAAAAATAATCAGCTTAATCATTTTTTATCTTCCCCACGCGTTTCGTTTTTTAGAAGTTTTAGTTATAATATTTTATAAACCTTTAGAAATTTAAGTTCTAACCTTGCATATTTGTAAATCGAGAAAACTTACATCAATCAAATGCGGGAATATCAAATTGCATCAATGTTTTTCTACTATAATAATTTACTATTTTTAGCTTCAATTTTTTTGTATTCCATACTAAAAATTTAATTATGAAGATAACATATTTGTTAATAGCCTTAATTTCCTCTGTACTTATTGCATTAGACAGTGTGCTTTCGGAAGCTGTTATGAGTGCATTTAATGTTCATCCCTTATCAGTATCTACTATACCAGCTTTAATTGGTGGTACGATTTTATTTTCAATCATTTATGGCAAATACAATAAAACTTTAAGAAAATTTGATAGGAAATATTTACTCAAAATATTTGCTGCTTCTTTTTTTGGTGCTATTGGATTATTCTTGTGGCTCGATGGAGTAACTAGAATAGGAGCTAGTAAGGAATTGTTACTAAGTACAAACACATCTGAAGTATTGTTTGTATTACTTTTGTCTTTTGTTTTCTTGAAGGAAAAAATTAGTAAAACTGAAGCTCTAGGAAGCTTTATGATTATTACTGGTATTTTTTTACTTCTCTTTAATCCTTCTATGTTTTCTTTGAGTTTTGGATTGGGAGAAACAGAAGCTATTTTAAGTTCGTTAGCCTTTGCGATTTCTATTTTAATAGCAACAGATGTTCTAAAGAAACTTGATGCAAAGATTGTGGCAAGTATCTATCTTATAATAGAAGGCTTGATACTTTTAGTTCCGACTTATCTTTTTCAAATAAATTTATTTGTATCAATTTTGACATTTGTTAGTCTTTTAATTTTAGGAATAATAAGTGCTTTATCTGTTTTAACATACAATTTATGCTTAAAAAAAGTTGGAGCATATTTAACTGTAGTTGTCAGCTCGCTTTCTGGTTTATTTTCTATAGTACTTCAGCTTTTGTTTAGTTATTTATTACCTTCTGTAAAATTTATTTTTCCATCAAGTCTTATTTTAGCAATTGCAGGAAGCGTATTTGCAGTTTTAGGAGTTATTCTAATTGGCTACAAAAAATAAATGAAAACATAAATTGACGATTAATAAAATTTTTGAATATCTTTAAAAATTAAAAAAATAAGTAGCAGATAAATTTATAAAAAGTTAAGTGTAAATTATGAAACATTCTTTAAAAGTAGGTTTCAGCTTTGGTTTAACTTCAGGAATAATAACAACTCTTGGTCTAATAGTTGGCCTTAATGCAGGAACCCATTCGCAGCTAGCTGTTATTGGTGGTATATTAACAATAGCAATAGCTGATGCTTTTTCAGATGCCCTAGGAATTCATATCTCAGAAGAGTCAGAAGGTAAGCATACAGAAAAAGAGATTTGGCAATCTACTGCTTCAACCTTTCTCTCAAAATTTGTTTTCGCTTCAACCTTTATTATTCCGGTTCTTCTTTTTAATCTATCTACAGCAATTATTGTAAGCATTATATGGGGTTTGTTTTTATTGTCTATATTTAGTTTTCAAATGGCTAAGCAGCAAAAGAAAAAGGCTTGGAAAGTTGTTCTTGAGCATTTATTTATTGCTTTAGTTGTTATAATAACAACTCATTATATAGGTAATTGGGTTAGTATAACTTTTGGTCGATTGAGTTAAGTTTAATAGCTTACACAAGAATTGAAAAATTTTCATGATTTTCTCAAAAATCTAATAACAGTGCTGTGCTTACTACCAGAAAGTATCATGTCTATAGCTTCTAATGCCTTTCCTATTTCTGTTGATTTACAAATAATTCCAATAGTTTTTCCATAAACAGCTATTTTTGCATTACAGTTCTCCTCAATAATTTTTTTAATTCTCCCTCCCCTACCAATAACTCTCCCCTTTAAAACTCTTTGTCTTTCTTTAGATTTTCCATAATCCTTAACATTTATTATTTCTAACTGGTAATCTTCATCCAACAAATCTAAAGCGTCATCGAAACTGAAACCTCTCCCAAATGCCTTTATTACCAAAACTAACCTTTTAAGCATGAAGTAATCTTCACATTCTATGGAAACAACATCATTTAATTCTATTTTCGCATTAGTAAGCTTCTCTAATGTTTTTTTCCAATTATCATTTTTTCTCAAAATTTTAATTCTTTCTTCTGGTATAGCAATAGATTCTATCAAATTTTATCACAACTTAAAGATAACCTTTTTTCTTTAACCAATTTGCTTGTGTTGGAGTATAAACAAAAACCACATCACCACGCTTATCGCCTTGAACACTCCAAGGCTCAATTAAAATTAAATCTCCGGGATTAATCCAAACTCTCTTTCTAAGCCTTCCTGTTATTCTGCATATTCTAACATTACCATCAGTGCAATTAGCTCTTAATCTATCACCACCAAGCATAGCTTCAACTACCCCCAATACTTCAGGCGGCTTAGGTATTCTTGTTCTTGCTATTTCCAATTCTTCTTGTGTTTTTTCTTCCTTAGCCATAATAATCTTAAATTTTAATTAATATAGTATCTCTATAAACATTTATCCCTTTAACTTTACCGGCCAATTTCCTAGATAGCTTAGTTTTCACCCCAAATTTATTTTTTAGAAGATTTGCTACATTGTTTGCAGATTCTTTTGAACCCAAATAAATATCAACACCTTCATTTTTCTTCTCAACTTTTGATATAAATGATTGAGGATTAAATTGATTTTCTAAAGATATTTGTTTAACTATTTCGTCTATTATTTTTCCAAGCAATTCTTTTGGTAATCTTAATTGTAAAATAGCTTGATAATAACCAGAATTTTTCATTGAACAATATTTACAAACTATTTTTTTAAAAACTAAGCTAATATCAGCAACCTCTTCTTTCTCCAAATCATCAAAATTACTTTTGATTGTTATTGAAGTTTTGTTTTTATGTATGCGAAAACTAATAGAAGCTATACTTTTATCCTTGAAAAATTTTCTTATTTCTTCTTCTAAAGCTTCTTCTTCGCTATTAAACAATTTATCATCCATTTGATATTTTTCACATATTTTACACTTTCTAATAACAAAATACTTTGGAAGTTTTGATATGGAACTTTTGCTTTCAAGGAAGCATTCGCTACATAAATTATTATAAAATTTTTCAGTTTCTTTCCCACATTTAGGACAAAATTTTTTTAACATAAATAAAATTTAATCTTGCTTAATTTTAACATGTATTCAAAGTTTATATCCAATTTTTCTCAAAAACTCTTTCCTTTCTTGAATCTCTTTTTCTCCCTCTATTCCTTTTGATTTAAAACCATCTATTATTCCTAAAATTCCTCTTCCTTGCTCAGTTTCTGCAACTATCACTTGAACAGGATTTGCTGTAGCACAATAAATGTTAACAACTTCTGGCACTTCTTTCAATCTTGGTACAATATTTATTGGATAAGCATTTTTTATGAAGATTAGAAAAGTGTGACCTGCACCAATTTCAAAAAGTTTTTCTGTTGCAAGCTTTTCTAATCCTTCATCATTTCCAGCATGCCTTATTAAACAAGGTCCCGAAGCCTCTGCAAATGCTAAGCCAAACTTTATATTGGGAACACAATTTAATAAGCATTCAAATATATCTTCTACCGTTTTTATGAATCCTGCTTGCCCTAGAATTAAATTACACCCTTCAGGAGCTTTTATTTCAAATACCTTAATTTCCACTTTCATAATTTTATCTCGCAATAAAAAATATTTTTTAAACTTCACTTTAAATATTTCTTTAACTCTTTTACCAATTCATCATAACTAAAACATACAGCTGTTGCAAATTGGTACATCACATCCCATCTTTCTGGTTCTTCATCAAACAATACAAAACATGGTTTGCCTCTACCTATCATATACCCTAATTCTAAATGTGCTGATTTGCCTGCTGGCATATAAAGAACACCTATGTCACTCCTATCTATATGGTACTTATCAAATTCAAATATGTGGGTAGCAGCATAATTTTTTAATGCTTGTTTGTAACTGCTGCCTCTTCTTTTTTCATAATCTCTCCAATAATCATCTGCGTCAGGTCCTGGTGCAATCCAGTCATCAAACACTTCAAAACCCAATTTTCTTAATCTATTAGCTAAATCTATTATTTTTTTCCTATTTTTCAAACTGCCTATCAAATAAATAACTTTAGTTTTTTTGCGTCCCATGACTAATTTTTATAGCAGAAAAAATTTATAAACTTTCTAAACATATTTCACAGTGTGAGCAGATTATTTAAATTCTAATAATAGCTATGAATAAAATTGATTAGGAACAAGCTATAATCAACTTTAACATTTAAATATTTCACACGATATTTATGATATATGCCTTACATACCTCAAGAAGATAGAATAATTTTGAATAGAAAAATAGATAAATTAGCAGAAGATATAGTTTATGAGCTTGTGAAAAATGGGGAAGATGCAGAAATATCTGTAAGATATAAAGACAAAATAATTGATTTGTGCGAAACTATTTACAGTTTGCTTTCTGGTAAAAATAAAGCAAGAAAAACGCGTGCAGAAGAATTGGCATACGAAATAGTTAATTTATCTAAAAAATATGATTATAAAGGAGCATGGTTAGGAGAGTTGAATTATTCATTAACAATGTTAATACAAGTAGTTCCTTATAAAATGGTTAAAACTGGTAACTGGAAGGAAGAATTTAAATATTGGATTTATGCTCAAACAGTTGGCGCATTGGAGAGAGCTGCATCTAAGATTGAGAAAAAGAAAGTTCCAAAGAAAAACGAATGGATAATTGATGGCATAGTTGGAGTTTTGCATGATGTAAAAGATGAATACAAAAGAAGAGTTAATGCAGCATATGAAGCATTTCAAATTAAAAAATCTGGAGATTGTTATATAACGCCTTATCATACAGAGTTGGAAGAAGTTAAAGACGAGAAAGGAAATATTTTGGGATGGAGAGAAGTTGAAAAAGATTTTAAAAATAAAAATGTGGAAGAAGTTAAAGACGAGAAAGGAAATGTTGTTGGTTGGAAAAGAATTTGAATAAAATTATGTCAGAATTAGCTGGACAGCAATTTATAAAGTTTACTGAAGAGAGGATTAAAAATTACAAAAAATCAGGTTATAGAATTATAGGTAAAAATAAACACAGTGCTGTTGAAATATGTAGATGGACGAAATCTGCAATTAAAGGAAAAAGACATTGTTATAAAAGATGGTACGGTATTTCTTCTCATCGATGTGTTCAAATGACTCCAACATTAGATTTTTGTAATTTCAGTTGTAAATTTTGCTGGCGCACTTTTGGAAAAGATAGATTTAAATCAGAAGGAAAATGGGATGATCCTAAAACAATAGTAGACGAAGCTATTAAGGCTCAGCAAAAGCTGTTAAGTGGATTTGGCGGAAATCCAGAAGTTGATAAAAAAGTTTATGAAGAAGCAATGAAGCCTGTGCATTTTGCAATAAGCTTAGACGGCGAGCCAACACTTTATCCTTATATTGCAGAATTAATAAAAGAAATAAAATCTAGGAAGTGTACAGCATTTTTAGTCACAAATGGAACAATGCCTAATAGGTTAAAAGAATTGATAGAAAAAGATGCAATACCAACAAATCTTTACATAAGTGTTTATGCAACAAATTCTGAAGAATACATGAAAATAACAAATTCTTTTATTCCAGATGCTTTTGATAAAGTTTTGGAAAGTTTAAAGCTATTAAAAGAGTTTAATAAAACTGATTGTAGGACAATTTTCAGAATAACTTGTGTTAAAGGATTAAATATGCATGATGTAAAAGGATTTGCTGAATTGATTAAATTGTCTGAGCCAAAATTTGTTGAATTGAAAGGATATGCTTGGCTTGGAGAATCTAGAAAGAGATTGAAAGAAGAAAATGTTCCCACTTTAGAAGATCTGATAGAGTTTGCTAAGGAATTGGAAAAGCTTACTGGGTATAAAATAAAAGTTACTGATAGTGCAAGTAGAGTTGTTATGCTAATAAAAAATGATGATGTTTGGAAAAGAAATTTAGAATTGATTAAAGAGCAAAAGTTATTGCATGGCTAATGGATAAAGTTATATTTTTATTTGCTTATTGTAAAATATTTTTATCATGCCACCATAGCTCAGTTGGTAGAGCAATCGATGGCTTTAGCCAGTTGAACCTTGTAAGCGATGGGTCGTGGGTTCGAGTCCCACTGGTGGCTTATTGTTTTCAAACAGCTTTAGTTTCCAGTTTTAATTCACTTCTAATTCTTTCAAAAATTTTGTCTATATATTCCCCACAATTATTTAAAAAACTTCTTCTAACCTCATTATAAAAAAGCAAATGATACAATCTCAAAAGATTTCTATATAGTATTGATTGTTGGAAAGCTGATTCCAATTTATAATCTGTAATTAGTCTTGCACTTATACTCAAAGTTAAATTACCATTTTTATTTGGATCACTTGGTTGACTTCCTTGAAAAACTAATTCAAATAACATGCTTGTTCTTAAATCAAGTTTTTTACTAACATAAAGTCTTATGAAGAAACTTTTTGGATCGCCAATATTTGTCCATCTGAAATCTCTTTCCCATATATCTTCGCCTTTCACAAGCATAACAAGTTTTATTATGTTTTTAACCCTTTGATAAATTGAAAAAGGATTTGGACCATTGTAATTTAATGTTAGTTTTGAAGATTTTGCAATGCAATCATCTTCTATTCGCCATATAGCCATTAATTAACCTCCTCTTGGCAGAACATTCAAATAATTCTTCAATTCATTATAAAATCTCATTGTTAATTCTTTACAATCTTCTAAAAGTTTGTAACGTTCACCTTTGTAAATAACATTATGGAAAATTATCCTAAATAGTTCATAAAATATGCTTCTTTGCCAAAAAGTATCCTGAGGATATTCTGTTCTAAGCACAGCTTCTATTTGAATTTTAGCCTCACCTTCTTTTCCAAATTCTTTACTTGGTGCAGCTTTTCCACTTAAATTAACTTCTATATGATAATAGGAGTGAGGGTCAACATCCTTAGAAAGAATAAAATGAACTTTAAATCTTTCTTCAGGTTCTGACCTGTCCCAATCAAAAATTTTTTCTTCTATTTCTTCATCCCTAACTTTAAATATTGATTTCAGCAAAATTCTTATTTGTTTGTAAATATTTTGAGGATTCGGACCATGGTAATCCATAAGTATAATCTTTTGTCTAATGCAATCATCTTCTATTAGCATCTTTGTTCTTGCAAATATCGGCATAATTATTTATTTGGATGAAAAAAATTATTAAAGTTACTTTTTTGAAAGCAAGTTTAAATCTACTAAACTTTAAATATTTATTTATGGTAATAACATATCCTGAAAATCCTGGTAGGCCAGGTGTTGATCTTCCTGGTAAGTTAAAAATGCCTTTTAGTGAAGGTATAAATTACATTCCACTTTGGTTAGAATCAAGACTAGACTTTACAACACTTCCAGGAGAAGGAAGCAAAGTATTGTTTTCTTTAATTTCTCAGCTTGGTAAATGGGGATTTGAAGTGATAAAAATAGACGAATCCATAGAAGTATCTCCTGTTTTTCAGCAATACTATCAGCTAACAATAGCTCAAAAGCAGCAAATGGAAGCACAAATAAAGCAAAATTTAGCAAGTATAGCAAATGCAATAACAGACTTGGATTTGGTAAAACACGATTGGAGAAAATACAAAGAATTTATGGATTATTATGAAATGCTAGAAAAGGGTAAAAAATTGATTAAAGCTGGTAAAAGGGAAGAAGGATTAAAGTTGAAACTTCAAGGAGAACAATCTTTAAAATCTGTGTTTATTGATCAAGTAGATGTTCATACAGGAGAGACAATTGCTTTGAAATTAATTGCTAGTAGATGGCCAACAATAATTGCAGATTTTATGAAGCTTGAAGATGAAGATATTGAGCAAAAAAAGATAAAAGAAAAATATGGTGTTTCTGAAGCAGAAGCAGTAGTTCTGGCTACTAAAAATAGATTGTATATCGAATGGCGGGATTCTTTGTTTAAAAAGGCTGTAGAAGAAAGATTTAGAGCATTAACAGAAATGATGGAAGCTAGGAAAAAATCTGTTATAGAATACAAAAATATGGTAAGACCATTAATAGCTAGATATAAGCTAATGACTCAAACATTAGAAAGAAGTAGCTCAATTGGTGCAATGCAAAGAGTGGCTGCCTATTTACCAGGTTCTCAAGCAATATCTTCTGATAATGTTAGAATTTGGGCATGGAAACCCTTTGCTCCTTCTGAAAAATACAAAAGCACACGCGAGATATCAAATTTAATTATGGCATGGAGAGCCGGATTTAGAAAAGAAGAAAGAGAAGAATTAAAAAGAATTTTTAAAGAAGAAAGTAAAAAAAGAACACTTAGTCCAGATGAAAAAGCTTTTTTAGAAGAAGGGGTTGTAGAAGCTTTACCAATGGAACCATCTATAGATAATGTTATAAGAAGAATGATTGATTCAATAGAAAAGGAATATAGTGTAAACATAACAGTATTGGATTTGTACAATGCAAGGAAAAGGTTGCTAGAAAGGTTTAAAAAAGGTATGCGTGGAGTTGGTGGGGAATCATGGGTATTCAGTCCATATTTTATTTTTCTCGAATTTCCAATTTCTCGAGTAATGATTAGGTTGCCAAATGGTTCTGAAGTAGAAGATTTTAATGTGGAAAATTTAACCGCTTCTATACAATCGCAAAACATAATCATTTTAAGATATTTAGAAATGATAGCGAGAGAAAAAGCTCTTGATAATTATATTAAGCAAATGCTTGGTGAAATGGGTGTTTCTGGTGAAAGTATAGAAGAAATAATGAGAATGGAAGTTTTTAAAACAGAAGAAGATAAAAAAGAATTGGAAGAAATTAAAGAAAGAAAAAAGGAAATTAAAGAAGTGATGAGAGAAGAGCGTTGGTTGCCACATCAAGCAATTATTAGGTCACTGTACAAATTTTTCAAGTATTTTGGAATTGATGTTGAATATTTTACAGTTTATGGTAAGTATGAATTTCAAAAGGCTAGAATAGAAAAACAATACATAAAAACAGATGTTAAGCCAATGTTTGATACTGTAGTAGAATGGCTTAAAAAATCATTCCAAGCTCCAACATGAGGTGATTGATTTGGGTTATATAATAGGAAGCGATCCGGGAGCATTTCATATAGCTAGGCAAGCATCTCCTGAGCAGGCAATGCAATTGGCAGGACTTTATAGAAAAGCCATGTCTGTAATTAGGCATGGTGTTAATTTTGTACAATTGCCTTTAGAAAGTATTTCTGAATTTCAAGAGCCTGATTTAGAAGAGAATATGAAAAAAGTGAGAGAAATGGGTATAAGCTATGGCATCCATGGCGAAACTCATGCATTAGGTGGTGAAGCCATGCAACTTGATTCTGCATTACAGGATACTTATATAAGAGTTCATCAAAAAGTTGAGGTGATGCTTAGAGAATCAGGAAAGCTACAATCAAAATATGTTTTATTACATTCATCAGAATCACCGGGCTTTCTTCACTTAGGTATGCAGCTGCAACCTACAATGCTAGTTGATTTTTGGGGCAGACCACTTTCAAAATTTTTAGAGAAAGAGAGAAATTCAGAAGAAGTTGTTAATTGGGCTATTAGAAGGCCTGAAGTGATGAGTATAGCTGGACACAGATACTTAAGAAATCCAAATTTTTACAGATATGTAGAAGATGTTAAAAATGAGTATAGAAATGAAATTCTAACCAAGGAAAGACCAGATGTTCCTGCAGAAATATTAAGTGAGGTAGGAAATAAAGTACAAGAAGCTAGAAAAAGACTTGGTTTAGGTCAAAATGAAAGTTTACCTCTGGAAGAATTTGAAAAAATTGTTAATGAAGTTTTAAATAGTAAAGTGCCTTCAATTGTTGAGAAAAATTTCAAAAGCATTTTAAAAAGTTTTTTTGAAGTAGCAGATTTAACTTATGGTTCAGAAAGAGTAGCATATTTTATTATTGCAAGATGGATGGAAATTACGAAAGATCCTTTGTGGGAAAAGATTACTAATACTAGTGTTGAATATTATGCAAAGCTTGCTGGTAAAAGCAAAGAAGAATGGCTAAAAGAAAATAGAATTGAAAAACTTTCAATGGATGATCCAGAATTTATTGCAAGACATACTCTTTGGTTCCCAGCAGTATCAGCAAAATATATTTGGGGTCATTTTAGTCAAGATAAAAATCCTGATAAGGGAAGTGATCCAAGGATAAGAGATTTGAAAGAGATATTGAAAAAATATAACATGCCTTTTGTAATTGAAAGTCCCATGGTTTCAGAAGAAGAAGCATCAAGATTACCAAATCCTTTACAGATGTATCACCTTGTGAAGATTTTAGATGAAGATGGTAAAGGATTGTTTGGTATTGCTTTAGATATAGAGCATATGCTCATGGCTAATATAAATCCTGAAGTAGTTTTTAATTTATTTCCACCAGATGGTGGAAAGTATGTTTTAGTTATACATTCTGGTTGGCCATCACCACTTGGACCTGCACATATACCTATTCCACTTGGCTCAGAGCAGCAGCAATATTTGTACAAGATGTATTATTTGCTTAGGAAAAAAGGCATGGGCATAGAAAGAGACACTTATATAATTTTTGAAAGAGGTGGTGGAGAAGATCCTTATAAACAATCTTTCCTTGCTTTAAGGAATATTGTTGAATTTTTAAAGAAAGATGTGCCTCCGGATCAATTGCCGCCAGAATTTTACGGCATAAGTACTGAGCAAATATTATCAATAGAAAGGCAAAGAGTAGCAATAAAAGAGCATGCTTTAGAGCCACTCAGAGGATTAATTACTGTACCAGAAGAAGAGCATGGTGTATTAGGTAGAGCTGCAATAGAAAAAGGCAAGCGTCCTGAAGAATGGGCAAAGGAAAGGTATAGGTAAATAGATTGAAGAAATTCAATCCCACAATACGTTATTATAAATTTTTTAGCAAAATCTCCTTAAACTAATGTAACCTTTATTAAACCTAACTAGTTTATTGGATACCAAATCTTTTTTAATTCTTTTAATTATCTCTACCCCATCTAATTCTGTCTGTCTTGCTTCTTCTAATTCTTTCTGTAGTGCTTCACGGTACAAATTTTCTAAATAATCTTCCAATTCAATCTTTCGTAAATATCTTTATCTCTGTTGTATGAATTATGTAATGCAGCATCCAGTTAGTAAAAATTTTTTAAATACAAAAGCTCAAACAAAAAATATTCTTCTTTAAACAACAATTCAAAAACTTTAAGATACCCATTTTATTTACCAATACACTTTTCCTTAGCCAATAATAAGCATTTAAAATAGAATAACCAATTAGCATAGAAATTCTTGGTTTATGTTTTGATTATTTCATAAATCATGGCTTGAATTTTTCCCCTAAAAAATTAAATTTAACAATTTTAATATTATTTTATTTAATGGCTGTACTAACAAGAAAGAAAATTTTGAAATTAATTAAAAGCGGTAAGTTAAAAATAGTTCCATTTGATGAAAGCCAAGTTGGTCCTGGGTCTATAGATTTACATTTGGGAAATCTGTTTAGAGTTTTTAAAAAGACTAATAAAATCTTTCATGTTAAAGATGAAGTAAATTATGAAGATGTAACTGAAAGCATAACAGTAAAAGATGGGAGTTATTTTTTAATAAAGCCTGGTCAATTAATACATGCGATAACAAAAGAAACAATATACTTACCTGATAATTTATCAGCAAGAATAGAAGGTAGGTCACGATTTGCACGCGTAGGCTTATTAACACATGTTAGTAGTGGCTTTATTCAACCTGGAGCAGCAGGGAAAGTTGTATTAGAAATTGTTAACTTATCACCAATAAAACTTGCAATTTATCCTGGAACTAAAATATGTCAAATAATTTTGGAAGAAGTTAAAGGTAGGGAAAGATATAGAGGCAAGTTTTACAAACAAGAAAAGCCATAAAAGAATTTAGAATACTACATCAAACAACTAATTTTTCTAAAAATTTTTCTTCCATTAATTCATCGTTTCAAAATTATCTACATTTATCTGTTCTTAAATCAATTTTTATTTCTGTTTCGAACCCTCTAGTATCTAGTAAACTGTTACGGGAATATACTATCATCCCCAACTTATCTCTAGCATATTGTATACAAACTATTTTTACGATTTGCAACTTACAAGCATTTATAAAAATAAATAGCTAAAAAAGAAAATCATCTGGTTAGAACTATCAATTTTAGCAACTTCTATCTTCTATCCAACTTTTACCACGCAAAATTTCAAATAATTCATCGGTCGTAACTACATCAACTTTACCTTTCAATACTTCTTTTAATCCTTTATCATTCGACCATATTGCAACTTTTAATCCTAAAGACTTTATCTTTAGGGCTAACACAACATAAGGAAAATCGTCTGGAGGAGAAATTTTCTTAGCTTCTTTCAAAAATTCAGAAAAAGTAGAAGGAGAAATAAATTTTATCTCTTTTTGTAAAAGTCTTAAAGCTTTTTCTATTTCTGAGGAAGAAAGTTTGGATTTAAATATAACTTCTTCTTTATGTTCTTCTATTTATTCTATCAAAAACCCCGGTGCTAATAGTTCAAAAGTTTCTGTAATGCTATTTATTGCAAATACTCTAAAAGTTTTAACTTTTGAGATTAAAGCTGAGAAAAATATGTTCGCATCAACAACAAGAATCATTCCATTACCTTAAAAACTTTTCATATCTTTTTGCTAAACTTTTGTTTACTTTTCTTCCCAATTTTAAAGCTTCTTTTTCCGTTAATTTACTTTTTGTTAATATTCTTTCTACTTTTACAAACTCTTCAATCCTCTCCTTAATTAGCCTTTGAATGGCTAATTCTAAAAACAATGGGTCTATCTTTTTAAAATCTTCTTCTAACTCTTTTGGTATTTTTACAGTGATTTCTGTCATTTAAAATCAATAATAATAATTATAGTTTTGTATTTAAATGTCGCAAGTTTTAAGTTTAAACGATAGAATAATTGTTAACCTTGCTAAAATTCTAAGTGATAAGATTGGTTGCAAAGAATAAGAGATTAAAAATTCAATCCAAGTATAAAATAAAAGAAATAGTATTTGTAGTAAATCTTATTGCTTATCTTCATAAACTAAAAGTTAAAGTTGGTGAAAGAGAATTTTGTTACATCCTGCATTAGCTGATTTGGATGACGCACCTGTATATTTATTTTCAAATGATTGGCAAGCATTCCATTTAATATTTCTCAAGTAAACAATAAATTATCTTACCAAAACATTTATTGTATCGTTAGAATTAAAGACTTTAAGTTAAATCAAAATAAGTGAAATGTTTTATCAAAAAAACCAAAGCTGTAAAGCTTTCAAACAAGAAAAGTCATAAAAACTTAAATCTAATTTAAAGTAAATAATATTTATGAAAAATTCAGAAAAAATAGTTAAGAAAACTTTAAAGTATTGCCCAGATACAACTTTTGCATATCCGCTTGTTATAAAATCTGGTAAAGGATGCTGGATAGAAGATGTTGATGGTAAAAAGTATTTAGATTTTAATTCAAATGTTTGTAGTTGCCCTATTGGATATGGAAATCGTGAAATAATAGAAGTTATTAGAGAATTTACCAAAATAGGTGCAAATAAAGTTGCAGGTCAAGATTTTTTTACAGAAGAGCAAGCAAATCTTGCAGAAAAACTGATTTCAATTGTTCCTAAAAGATTAAATAAAGTGTTTTTTGTAAATAGTGGTGCAGAAGCTGTTGAAAATGCAATTAAACTAGCTTATAGAAATAAAAGCATTTCTTATAAAATTTCACCAGATGATTTGTATGGTGTATCATGTTACGGAGCTTTTCACGGAAGAACTCTTGGTGCATTAACCTTTACTTATAGTAAGCCCGTGCAAAAGAAAGGTTATCCGGAATTGAAAGTTAAGAGAATAAAATTTTGTACATCAGATGAAGATGAAAATATAGATGAAATTAAAAGTTTGCTTGATAGAGAAGCTGACGAAATAGCATTTGTAATTACAGAAATAGTTCAAGGTGAAGGAGGATATAATATAGCAAGCAAGAAATTTATCCAAAATCTAAGGAAAGAAACAGAAAGATACAAAATACCATTAATTATAGACGAAGTTCAGTCTGGATTAGGAAGAACTGGCAAGTGGTGGGCTTTTGAGCATTATGATATTGAACCAGATATTATGAGTGTAGGTAAAGCTTTACAAGTTGGCGCAACTGTATTTAATGAAAAATATGACCCAAAAGAAAGGAGTGCTATATCAAGCACTTGGGGCGGAGGAGACAGAATTGATATGGCAATTGGATTGAAGATTATAGAAATTATCGAAAGGGAGAAATTGTTAAAAAATGCTGAGAAAGTTGGAAATTACATTCTTGATAGAATTAAAGAATTGGAAAAAGAATACCCACAAATAATTACTGGTACAAGAGGACTCGGCCTTATGATTGCTGTTGATTTTAATACAAAGGAAAATAGAGATTTTGTAGAGAAAAAAGCTTTTGAAGATGGCTTACTGCTTTTGGGATGTGGAGAAAAAACTATAAGAATTGCACCACCGCTTATAATTACAGAAGAAGAAGCAGATAAGGGCTTAGAGATTTTTGAAGCACAAATTAGAAAATTGATTTATTGAATTAAACTTATTGGAAAGTAATTTTTGCATATTTGAACAAATTAAGATTATGATAAGAAAAAGTATACTCAAATTAATGTTTTATACAGTAATTTTTGTTATAATTTTTACTGCTATAATATCTTTACAATTTAAAATTCAATCAACTTCCAAAGATTATTGTGTTGAGAATTCAGATTGTGTTGCATCTACTTGTTGCCATCCAAGTGCTTGTGTAAATAAAAATTATGCACCAAATTGTGCAGGAGTATTTTGTACCATGGAATGCAGGCCCGGAACAATGGATTGTGACCAAGGATATTGTGCTTGCATAAACAATAAATGTAAAGCAATAATCAAATAATATTATGAAAATATTTGTTTTAGCTTTATTTCTTATTTTGATTGTTTTATTAGTATCAGCTTTTGCTTCTGAAGATAATAGTTGGAAGGAAAAATTGGGAAGTGATTTGAAGAAAAAATTTGAAGAAAGAAGATTATTTGTTTCGTGGTTTGAAAAGGAAAAGGTTATTATATTTACAGACGATAAAGAGTCGATAAAAAAGTTTGGCGAAATAGATGATAAAGTTACAATAATACCCGCTGTCTCTGCTGAATTATCATTAGCATCAATAGAAGCAATAGCAAAATTACCAACAACTAAAAAAATACTTATAAATCATAAAGTTGAAGCTTTTAGAATTGAAAGTATTCCTTTAATTAAAGCTAATTTAGCATCTTCTAGTTTTTTGGTTAATGGTACTGGAATAAATATTTCGATAGTTGATACAGGAATTTTCAATCATACAGAATTTCAAGCTCCAAATAGAATAATAAAACAGAAATGTTATTGTGTGGGACAACCTGGGCCCATTGGATGCTGTCCTAATGGGCTTAATGAAGATATTAATGCAACAGATGATGATGGTCACGGAACTCATGTTGCTGGAATTGCTGCAGGTAAAGGTGATGGTTATGGAAAGGGTGTAGCAACAAATGCTTCTTTATTTGCTGTTAAGGTATTAGATTCTAACGGCAGTGGTTATGATTGGGATGTAGTAAAAGGCATTAATTGGGCTGTTGAAAATAAAGCTAATGTAATTTCTTTAAGTCTTGGTGTACCTTATGATCCTAGTGGTCAATTTGGCTATCAAAATTGTTATGATGTTGCTTCATCGCTTGCAGTAGATAATGCAACTAGGCAAGGAGCAATAGTAATTGTTGCTGCGGGAAATTGTGGACCTGGAGGAAGTTCATCATGTCCAACTAAAGGAGACAAAGCAATAGCAGCTCCTGGATGTGCGAAAACTGCAATAACAGTTGGTGCTTCAGATGATAATGATAACATAGCTTCTTTTTCATCAAGAGGTCCAACTCATGATAACAGAACCAAACCAGATTTAACAGCTCCAGGAGTTACTATAACATCAACTTATTTAGGAAATGGTTGGTATACGGCATCTGGAACATCACAAGCTACTCCTCATGTTACTGGGGTTGCAGCATTACTTTTAGAAAAATACAATAAAACGTTTGGGTATTTTCCTGAGCCAGGTAGAGTTAAGGCAATTTTATTAACTGCAGTTAACATAACAAAAATGCAACAGAATGGATATAATCAAAGAAACAATGTTTATGGTTCTGGAAGAATAGATGCATATGAAGCTATAAGAATAATGAACTTTACTAAAAATGATACAATTTCTCAAGGTGAGCAGAAATTTTATATTATAAATACAACAAACAATTCAATAAAAGTAACCTTAGTTTGGATGGAAAATTCTTCTGTTAACAATAATCTTGATTTAATAGTTGGTAATGATACTCATAATTTCACTTATCCTACAGACGCAAATGATACTATAGAGCAAATTTTTCTCTACAACATAAGTCCAGGAATTTGGAAAGTTTATGTTAACGGAACTAAAGTAATAGGACAACAAGAATTTTTCTTAGCATCAGATTCCAGAATAACATCTGACATAATTCCTCCTAAATGGTCAAATGTAAGCTTCAATCAACTTGCAGAAAGAGGAGAAGAAATAACAATTTCTGTATATTGGAGTGATGAATCTGGTTTATCTCATGCAATTTTATCAACCAACGAAACTGGTTGTGGTTTATATCCGTGCTACAATAGAACAATTTTGTCTTTATCTGGCTCTCAAGTTTGGAGTAATTTTTCATGGATTAATTCTTCTCTGTCTAATGGAACAGTAATTGTATGGAAAGTTTATGCTAATGACACTTTTGGGAACCAAAATGCTACACAAGAATTTAATTTTACTATAGTTGATACAAAAGCTCCTCTTTACTTCAACTTAACTAACACTACTGATTCAGCCTATGCTAAAGGAAAGTTATATCAATTTAACATCACAATTTTTGATTATTCTGGTATAGATGATGTTGTTTTTGAATGGAATAAAACAAAGAATTATACTTATAGAAGCGGAGAAATTTTGAGAGACGGAAACTTAACTTTAGCTACTTACTACATTAATCTTACTGATTTATCTGCAGGCAATTATTCTTACAGATGGTTTACAAATGATACTTTAAGCAATTGGAATTTCACTTCAGAATTGCTGTATAACATAACCAAAATACAGCCTCAGATTTTGTTAATAATTTTACCGTCTAATGAAACATTTTATTCGGAAACACCAATTCTGGCAAATGGAAGTGTGATTTTAGGCGATGTGGGAGCAAACATATCTTTATACAGAAATGGAAGTTTGGTTAATTCTTCTATTTCATTTTACATTTTGGAAAATATTACACTACCAACAGGAACTTGGAATTATACTTTAACTTACAATGAAACACAAAACTATACTTTTTTCGCTATAACAAATATTACAAAGATAATTCCAGCACCAACTTCGATAGTGCTTTTGTTAAATGACACTCAAGGCAACGTAACTTATGATAAAGGTGCAATAATAAACATTACAGCACAAATAAATGTTTCTTCATTAAATGTAACTATAGCGACAAACTTCACTGGAATTTATTTAGATATAATTAATTCAATTCATACAGCTAATAACCTAACAAACACAAGCAATCTTGATTTAGGAGTATATAACATTACTGCATATTATAATGGTTATAATTTAAACTATTCTTCTTCGAGCAAAACTTATTTCTTAATTTTAAGAGAAGCTTACAGAAATTATTCAGTTAATGTAACAAACAACACTTTAACTTTAATAGACGCAAGAAAATTAAACATAACGCTTAAGATTTTAACAAATGATACAGTAACAGATAGTTTGAATATTACAGTTGGTAAAGATAATCCAGTAAGCGTAAATCCAAAAGCAATTTCAATAGGTAAGTATATTTCTATAGAAGCGGGAAATAAACTGAAATCTAATTTAACTTACGTGATAATTAATGTTTCTTATCTAGATTTAGAAGTACCTCCAAATGTGGATGAAAATTCTTTAAGGCTTTATAGATGGAATTCAAGCGATTGGATTAGATTGGAGCAAAATGATGGAGTTAATGTAATAAACAATTATGTTTGGGCTAACTTAACTTCATTTAGCGATTTTACAATTGCAGGATTATTAGCTAATAATCAAAATTGTAACTTTAATTCAGATTGTAGTTCAAATATTTGTTGCCATAATGTTTGTAGACAAGTTTGTCCTTATTGTGGTGATGGATATTGTGATCCATCTGAAACTTATAGTAGTTGTTTATCTGATTGCAAAGCACCAACATCTAGCTTTACAATAACAGAATATCAAATTCCAAATTATGTTTATGATTTTTTAGCAATTATACCAGAAGAAATTAAAATGTTTAGCAATGAAAGTAAGCAATTTGAACTAATTGTGAAAAATTTAGCTAATGGTAATTTAACAAATTTACAGATAAAAGTTAAAACCGAACCTTATTGTTGTGATATCGAAATAACTCCTAAAAAATTAGATTTGTTAAAGCCAACAAATTCAACAAGTTTCCTAATAGTAATATCTTCAGGAATAAAGCCCGGAAATTATACGCTAATATTTAATATAAGTTCGGATCAAATTTGGAAAGAAATTTCTACAAGACTAATGGTAAAAGAATTAATTAAAGAAGCTACTTTAATTGATGAATTTTCCAATTTGCTTAAAAAGATAAATTATTTATATAATTCGGCTTTAAACAAAGAAAAAGAAGGATATGATGTAAAAGAAGTTATAGAAACGCTAAAAAATGCTAAAATTGCTTGTGATGAGAAAGATTATGAAAGATGTTTAAATTTAATAAATAAAGCAGATGAATTATTGAAAAATGTTAAAAAGCCATTACCAATTGTTATAATATTTTTTATTATTATCATGCTGCTTGCTTTAATTTTTATAAAAATTAAATTTAATTTCGGAAAAATACGGAAAATTTTATTAATATTGTAAAAATAATATTTAATGAAAAATGAAAAATGGTATTCTAAAAGTATTGAAGAAGTATTAAAAATACTTGAAACTTCCAAAAATGGTTTAAAAGAAGAAGTAGCAAGAAAAAGATTAGAAAAATTTGGGCCAAATGAAATAAAAGAAGAAAGGAAAATCAAGCTACATTTAATTTTATTAAGACAGTTCAAAAGTTATTTCATACTAATTCTTTTATTTGCTTCATTAATTTCTTTTCTTATAGGTAAAACAATAGAAGCTATTACAGTAATTGTTTTGGTTTTTATAACTTTAGCTTTGGGTTTTATTCAAGAATATAGAGCAGAAAAATCGATGCTTGCTCTTAAAAAATTGTTTGTGCCAAAGACTAGAGTAATAAGAGATGGTATTATAAAAGAAATTTCTGCTAAAGAAATTGTAAAAGGAGATATCGTTTTACTGCAAGTAGGTGATAGAGTACCGGCTGATTGCAGATTAATTGAAGTTTTTGATTTAAGGGTTGACGAATCAGCTTTAACAGGCGAATCCATTCCTGTAGAAAAACATACAAAAGCTATAAAAGAAGCAGTATTAGCGGAAAGAAAAAATATGGTATTTGCTGGAACTCTTGTAACTCATGGAAGAGCAAAGGCTGTGGTTGTTGAAACAGGGAGTAATACAGAGCTTGGAAAAATTGCTAAAATTATAAAAGAAAAAGATGTAGAAACACCTTTACAAGTTAAATTAACTCAATTTACAAAATGGTTGGGAATTTTTATTTTAATTATTTCTGCATCTTTATTTTACATCGGAATTTTAAGAGGCGAGAAGCTATTTGATACTTTTTTTGTAGTAATTGCTTTAGCAGTTTCTGCTGTTCCAGAAGTTCTACCAACTCTTATAACAGTTACTTTAGCTTTGGGTGTGCATAAAATGGCTAAAAATAATGCAATAGTAAGAAAACTTTCAGCTGTTGAAACTCTTGGCTCAGTTACAGCAATTCTTGCCGATAAAACAGGAACAATGACTACAAACGAAATGACTGTAAGAAAGATTTGGTGTAATTATAAGTTTATTGAAGTTACAGGCTTAGGCTTTAATCCTGAAGGAGAATTTTATTTAAACAAAAAGAAAATTTATCCACATGAAGACGTTGTTTTAACTAAGCTTTTGGAAATAGGCATGCTGTGCAATGATTCTGAGCTTCAACCACCAATACCTTTAATTAAGCCAACATGGAGCATAATTGGCGATCCAACAGAAGGTTCTCTTCTAGTTTTGGCAAAAAAAGCTAATATTAAGAAAGTAGGTAAAAGAATTGACGAAATTCCATTTTCTTCTGAAAGAAGGATGATGACTACTATTTATGAAATGCCTTATGGAATAGAAGCTTTTGTTAAAGGTTCTAAAGAAAAAGTTTTGGAAAATTCTACACACATTTACAGAAATGGTAAAATTGTAAAGATTGATGAAAAATTGAGAGCTAAAATTCTTAAAGTTGGTGAAGATATGGCAAAAGAAGGAATGAGAGTATTAGCTTTAGCTTACAAAAAGTTAGAAAAAAATTACAAAATTGATCATGTTGAAAAAGACTTGATTTTTGTTGGTTTGGTTGGAATTATCGATCCTCCTAGAAAAGAAGTTAAAAAGGCAATACAACTTTGTAAGAATGCTGGAATTAAAGTAATAATGTTAACAGGAGATCATTTACTAACAGCAATTTCTGTTGCAAAAGAAGTTGGTTTATTTAAAGGTAAAGGAAAATTTTTAACAGGAGAAGAGCTTGATAAACTTAAAGATGAAGAGCTTGAAGAAATAGTAGAAGATGTTTTAATTTATGCAAGAGTCACTCCAGAACAAAAATTAAGAATAGTTAAGCTACTGAAAAATAAAGGTCATATTGTTGCAGTTACTGGTGATGGAGTAAATGATGCTCCAGCTTTGAAATTTTCAGATATTGGAATAGCAATGGGAATTAAAGGAACTGATGTTGCAAAAGAGGCAAGTAACATGATTTTAACAGATGATAATTTTGCAACTATAGTAAAAGCAGTAGAAGAGGGTAGAGGAATTTACGACAACATTAGAAAATACATAAGATATCTTTTAACAATAAACTTGAGTGAAATATTTTTGGTTTCAATAACTATGCTAGCAAACTTACCATTACCTTTATTGCCATTGCAAATTTTATGGTTAAATTTGATTACAGATGGTCCACCAGCTTTAGCTTTAAGTGTTGACCCTAAAGACCCGGATATAATGAAAAGAAAACCTAGGAATCCTAAGCATGGTATATTACATGGAATGAAATTTTTCCTAATAGCAGCTGGTTGCTTAGCATTATTAACAGAATTAATTGCATTTGTTTTTACATATGTAAATGGAATTATGTTAGGCTTACATGAAGCTGAAGTATTGAAGAAAGCAAGAACAATAACTTTTACTGTAGGTGTTATGTTCCAATTATTTTTTGCTTTTAATTGTAGGTCTGATAATAAATCTTTCTTAAAAGCAGGTATTTTCTCAAATAAATATTTAATTTTAGGTGTTTTGGTTTCTATGATATTGCAATTAATTGTAATTTATTCTCCTTTATTACAACCTATATTTCAAACTGTGCCTCTAAATGCTTTTGATTGGTTGCTCATTATTTTACTTGCTAGCTCTGGTCTTTTACTTCATCCAAAAGTTTTCATGCGCTAACAAAAATTTTATTTTATCAAAAAATATTAGAAATAAGTATGAGCATTAAATATTTTTACAAATCTTCATTTTTTTCTTCACTATCAGAAGGTTTAATTTTACCTTTTATACCAGCTTTTGCTTTGTACTTAGGAGCTACAAAAACTTTTATTGGTCTTCTTTCAACTTTCCCAACTTTAATAAATTTTTTTTCACAATTGCTCTGGAGCAGTTTAACAGAAGTTACAAGAAGGAAGAAATTACTTGTAATTTTAGGTGGCATAATCTGGAGCATATTTTGGATCCCAATAGCCTTTGTAAAGGATGTTAACTATTTGATAATTTTAATAAGTCTTCAAGCATTTTTATCTTCCTTAGCTATACCAGCTTGGACAACATTGTTAATTCACATGACACCAAGTTATAAAAGGGCACGAGTTATAGGCTCAATTAATACTTATAGCAGCATTGGATCATTCTTAGGCTCTATTGTTGCTGGAATTATATTGAACAGACTTGGTTTTCACTATTTTCTCTTCTTCTTAGTTTTCCTATTTGGAATAATAAGTAAAACTTTGTTTTATAAAGTTCATGAGCCATCAATATACTTATCTTCAAAAAACATTAAAGATAGTTTAAAAAACACATTTGATTTTTCAAATTTGAAAAAGAACAAAAAAATTTTAGATTTAATTAAGGCGATGATTTTTTTCAATTTTTCAATTTCTATAGCAGGACCATTCTTTTCAGTTTATATACTTGAAAACTTAGGCGGATCAAAGCTTGATATAGCAATTATAGCTGCTATAAACATAATAATAGCATCAATATTTTACAGAGCTTGGGGAACTTTAATAGATTACTTAGGAAAGAAAGCAATAATGCTCAGTTGTATAATACCAATTTCATTAAATCCTTTTGTTTATGCAATTTCAAACCATGTTTATTGGATTTACATTTGGACAATAGTTGTTAGCATGTCATTTGCCGGATTTAGTATGGCTTCCTTCACTTACTTATCAGATATAGTACCAAAAGAAAGAACCTCTTCTTATATTGCAATGTATAATGCTATGACAGGAACAAGCACTGCTATTGCTCCATTAATAGGCGGCATAATAGCTGATTTCACAAGCATATGGTTAGTATTCATAATAGCAACATTTTTAAGAATATCTTCTCTTTACTTTTTTGATAAGCTAGAAGAGAGAGTCGGATTTAAACCAAAAGGAATTTACAAATTTAAATTCGAAAATTTCGATATCTTATATAGATTAGAATCTTTTGTTAGCACCTACTCTCTAGCTATCGAACAAGTAAAAAAGGAAACTATAAAGTTGATTAGAACAAATAAAATCAAATTTTAAATTACTTTTTTAATCTTTTAGTTTTCACATACTTTTTTGCTAACTCTGCTATAACATCTTTTAATCCTAGGCCAATTGCAATTGATATACCCAAACCTATTGTTCCTACTAAAATCAATAGAAGAGCATTTATTAAAAATGGGTCAATCTTAACCATAGGAAGTGCTATTGCTATTGATATATATATCACTAAAAAGAAAACAACTTTGCTTATAATATCAGAATAAGTTATTTCACTTTCTTCAATTTGTTTTCTTACATATTCTCCAACAGCATAACCTGCCATCAAAACAATAATTGCTCCTATTATGCCAGGTAAGAATGAAATAATTATTCCTATAGCTTCAACTAATGTTGGAAGAGCTAAAACATTAACTGCTTCACGTATAAAAATCAAGTATATAGTCCAAGATAAAATTGTTGATATTATGTTACTAAATTTAAATGTAGGTTTTTTAGAAATATACATATCAATTTTAGTTCTTCTTAAAATTTCTTTTGAAACTTTCCCCACAATTACTCCTAAAATCCATCCAATTACCAAAAGGATTATTGCTCCTAATAAATTTGGAACAAATGATATTACTGAATTTACTAATTTGTCAAAAATTTCTTGGAATACCATAATCTTCAATATAATTTTTAATTTTACTTATTTAAAAAGTTAAAATAGGTTCATTAAGTTAAGATAAATCTTAATTAAACCCAAAACTGATGAAGTTATTTAAAAAATTAATGAAAGTCAAGAGCATTTATTAATATTCCAACTCTTTTGAAATCTTGGAAAGATTTTCTACACCATTTCCATTAACAATAAGCACATCTTCTATTCTTATCCCAAACTTACCTTTAAAGTATAATCCAGGTTCATTAGTAATAACATTTCCAACTTTAAAAACATCTTTCTCGGTGAAATGTGGAGACTCATGTATTTGTAAGCCTATACCGTGACCAGGAGCATGAACAAAATTATTTCTTACACCCTTTGATTCAAAAAATTCTGAAACCTTTTTATAAGGTTCCATCAATTCTACACCATTCTTTATACAATCTTCTAGCATTTGTTGTGCTTCTAAAACAATATCATAAGCTTCTTTAACTTCTTTCGATGCCCTTCCAATAACAATAGTTCTTGTGGTATCAAACCAATAGCGATTTTTCATGCTAACCGGATAAAAGTCAATTACAATCGGCTCATTGATTTTTATAGGTTTACTATCAGTTCCCATGTTATGTGGCTCTGCCGCCTCTTCCCCTTGAGCAACTATTATACCTCTTTCATTATATAAACCTTCTTCTACACACTTTAGATTTATTATCTTTTTAACATCCCCTATTGTTAAAGCATCTCCTGTTTTTTCGTATAAAACAACATCTCCAGCTCTTTTAGAATTTCTGATATATTCTATAGTTTCGCTAAGTATTTTCTCTACCGACCTTCCATTCTCTCTAATCCACTCTATTTCTTGCTCATCTTTCGTTTTTCTAAGCTCACTAATAAGATTTTTTTCTCCATAACCAATTGGCTTAATCTTATAGCCAATCTCTCTAAGCCTGTCTATAAGTGACAAATTGCAAAAGTTAGTATCATACCATTTTATTTCTAGTTGTTTAGTTAGTCCTATTGCTGAAAATAATTCTTCAATAACTTTTAAAGTTGCATCTTCCTTATTATCATATTTTTTTACTTTATCATCAAAATCAAAATCATCAAAAGTTGCAATATTTTTAACTATTGACATCCTTTTAAATGTATCTCTTTCGAAATCAGCAGCCAATAAAATTATCGGATCATTATATCTAACTTTTACATAAATTCCTCCTAAGCATTCTGGTATATGTGTAAGATAGTAAAAATTAGGATTGTAAAAATTACTTGGAGAATATACAATAAAAGCATCAACTTCGAGTTCTTCCATCTTTTGATCAAGTTCTCTTAACATAATCTGAAACCATTTTTTAACATTTAAATTATTTAAAGCTAACTTTTTATTCTTTATTGCATTTAACTAACCAGCTTGTTCTACAGTAAATAAGCTTGTTACCCACCTCTATTTAAAATTCGACCCCAACAATATTTTCTATTATTTTTATATGCTGTAAAAGTCTCACTTATTAACACCTTAACTTCTATGTTTTTAAACAACTTTACAATAAATTTTCTATATGTTGGAAATAATCTTAATTTCATTTTTAGGTATATCAATTGGAGTGCTTATAGGATTGCTTCCCGGCATGAATATAAACAATATTCTACCACTTATTTTATCAGCAACAACAATTTTTCATTCTCCATATCATATAGCAGCATTAATTGTATCTATTGCAATAACACAAATTTTCATAAGTTATATACCTTCTATTTTTCTTGGTGCACCATCAGAAGACACTTCACTTTCAGTTTTACCTGGGCATAAAATGCTTTTAGAAGGAAGAGGATATGAAGCAATAAAACTTACAATTATTGGCGGATTATGCTCCCTTTTCCTCACAACTATTTTGATATTTTCGTTCTCAAATTATTTTATCCAATTATACTACATTTCAAGGCCTTATATAGCGTATGTGATAATTTTAGTAATCGCTCTAATGGTTTTGACAGAAAGAAAAGTTATTTCAATGTTATTTTCATTGTTTATAATTTTTTTATCAGGTATTTTTGGATTGATTGTTTTAAATTCTTCTATTTTTTCTCAGCAAAACATCTTGTTTCCAATATTGTCAGGTATGTTTGGAATGAGCACTTTAATTTTGAGTATAAGCGAAAAATCCAAGATACCAAAGCAGCAAAATGATGAAAAAATAAATATAAACAAGTTAAATTTAATCAAGTGTGTGATTTTAGGATCATTAGCAGGAATAGCTGTAGGCTTTTTACCTGCAATTGGTGTTAGTCAAGCTGCTACTATGGCACAATATTTGATTGGCATGAATGATGCTAGAAATTTTCTTGTGACATTAAGTGGAATAAATGTTGCTAATGAATTATTTTCTCTTAATTCACTTTATCTTGTATCAAATCCGCGCTCTGGGTCTTCTGTAGCAATAGAAAGAATATTAAACAAATTAAGTTTTAATGATATGCTTTTATTAACAGGGGTAATTTGTTTTGCATCTGGTGTTGCTGCATTTATAACTCTTTATATTGGTAATAAAATTCCAAACATTTTGGTAAAAATTGATTACAAAAAATTGTCTTTGGTTATTATTTTATTTTTATCAGCAATGGTTATATTTTCTACAGGATTAGAAGGTTTAGTTGTTTTTATTGTATCCACATCTATAGGAATTCTTTGTGCAAAATTAAATGTTAGAAGATCTAATTGTATGGGTGTATTGTTGTTGCCTTCACTGACATTCTTTCTTGGAATAAATCCTATGATATTAAGCTTATTGGGCATTTAAAAAATAAAATTATAAAATCATCAGAAATAAAAATGATAAATTTTTATAAGAACAATTCCCAATAGTATAAAATGATATGCTAGCGAAAGAATTGAAATCAAAATACTTAGAATTTTTTAAGGAAAAAGGACATAAAGTTATTGAAAATGCTCCGCTAATTCCAGAAAATGACCCAACAGTACTATTCACAACAGCAGGAATGCATCCACTAATTCCTTTCTTGCTTGGTCATCCTCATCCTCTGGGAAAAAGATTAGTGAATGTCCAAAAATGCTTGAGAACAGATGATATAGATAAAATTGGTGATGATTTTCATTTAACTTTTTTTGAGATGCTTGGAAATTGGAGCTTGGGAGATTATTGGAAAGAAGAAGCAATTAAGTGGAGTTGGGAATTTTTAACAGATAAAAAATGGTTAGGGTTGGACAAAGAAAGATTGTATGTAAGTGTTTTTGCAGGAGATGAAGATGCGCCAAGAGACGAAGAAAGTGCTAGAATTTGGGAAAGTTTAGGCTTACCAAAGGAAAAAATTTTCTTCCTTCCTAAAAAAGACAATTGGTGGGGACCCGCTGGCAACACTGGCCCATGCGGACCAGATACAGAAATGTTTTGGGATACTGGTAAAGAGCCTTGTAGCAAAGAATGTAGGCCTGGATGCCCATGTGGAAAGTATTTTGAGATTTGGAATGATGTCTTTATGGAATATAATAAAACTGCAGAAGGTAAATATGAGCCATTAAAGCAAAAGAATGTTGATACAGGCATGGGTGTAGAAAGAACAGTTGCTGTATTGCAAGGAAAGAAAAGTGTTTATGAAATTGAAACTATGAAGCCAATTGTAGAAAAAATAAAAGAGATTTCGAAAATTTTAAGTCCTGATGAAAATCAAGAAAGATCAATAAGAATAATTACCGATCATATAAGAGCTTCTGTTTTTATTCTTGCTGAAGGCATAGAACCAAGCAATAAAGATCACGGTTATGTTTTGAGAAGATTAATTAGAAGGTCTATAAGACATGGTAAACTTATAGGAATTGATAAAGATTTCTTGGAAGAAATAGCAAAAGTTGTTATTGAAATATATAAGGAAGACTATCCGGAATTAGAAAAGAATAAGGAATTTATTTTGACTCAAATAAAAAAAGAGGAGACAAAATTCAGAAATACTTTATCACAAGGTATTAAAAAGTTTTTTGAAATTGTGAAAAAAGAAAAATACATAAGCGGAAAAAATGCATTCCTCTTGTTTCAAAGTTTTGGCTTTCCAATAGAAATGACTAAAGAATTGGCAAAAGAGAATAATATAGAAGTGGACGAAAAAGGATTTGAAGAAGAATTTAAAAAACATCAAGAAATATCAAGAGTAGGAGCTGAAAAGAAATTTAAAGGCGGGTTGGCTGATACATCCGAAAAAACAACAAGATTACACACAGCTACACATTTGTTAAATGAAGCAATAAGAAGAGTTTTGGGCAGAAGAGATATTGTTCAAAAAGGTTCAAACATAACTCCTGAGAGATTGAGATTTGATTTTAATTTTGACAGAAAGCTAACTGATGAAGAAATAAAGAAAATTGAAGACCTTGTTAATGAGAAAATTAAAGAAGGCTTGCCAGTAAAAAGAGAATTTATGACTATTGAAGAAGCAAAGAGGAGAGGAGCACAAGCAGTTTTTGAGCATAAATATGGTGAAATAGTTTCTGTATATTCTATTGGTGATTTTTCTATTGAAGTCTGTGGTGGACCACATGTTAATAATACAAGAGAGGTTGGTAGATTTAAGATAATTAAAGAAGAAAGTGTGGCAGCTGGCATAAGAAGAATAAAAGCTATTGTTTTAGATGAATAAATTTAAGATACACTTAAAACTTTACACTTACTTCTAATGCGTCTCTTCCTACCCAATAAGTTTTGCTTTTGTATTTACCAGAATTTCTCACATAATCCAAATAATTTCTCATTTCTCTTGCAAAAATCCCAACATTGTCTGCAACTACTATTGCTTTAGAATTTAACTTAGGCTCAACAGCTAACAAATAATCAATATATTCTTCTTTTACAGCATCTATAAAAACAAAATCAAACTTTTCTTTCAATTTTGGTATAACTCTTTTTGCATCCCCAAGAATAATTTTAATGTTATTAAAGCCCGCTTTTTTAACAATTTCTCTTGCAATATTAGCAAATATCGGATTAATTTCTATACTTAATATTTTTGATGTTTTTGGAGAATTTTTTGCTATAAGTATAGAAGAATAACCTATCAAGGTTCCAATTTCTAAAATATTCTTTGGTTTTCTTTTCTTTACAAACCTAGCTAAAACCTTTCCCTTTTTTGGCCCAACAATTGGAAGAAATCCTTTTTCAGCAAATATTTCAATTTCTTTTAAAACATAATCAACTTTTTCCATAAGATAAATAATTTAAACATTTAAATACAAAAAGCTTTTTAATGAGAACAAAAAAAGTTAAAGAAAACGAAAAATTCAAAATGTTGCTAATTTTAATAACTTTAGCATTAGCAGTTTCTATATTTTTAAATTTTTATAATTTTTATCTTCAAAAACAACCACAAATTCCAACATTTAGAATTGAAAAATCATTTGAAAATATAGTAAGCAATTTGACAGAATTATCAACAATCGGCTTTGTAAAAATTGAAAATGTTTCTGTTAATCAATTTTTAGACCATAGCGAAATTGTTTTATCTAAAGGATGTAAAGGCTTAATTGGTTCTGTTGAAAATACGCAAGGCCAATCTATACTTAATGGAATCAATGGGGTTGTTTCTGTTAGACCAAACACACATGATTTAATTAAAGATATGTTTGGTGTTCTTGATGTAAAAGTACTAATGGTAAAAATTGTTGGAATAAAAGGCAACAATTACATTGGCAGATTGATTATACAGCATGAAGATAAAATTGTTAGCCTGGATTCTAGACCAAGTGATGGTATTGCTGTTGCGCTTAGAGTAAATGCTCCTATATATGTTAATAGTACATTATTTTCTGAAAAGGCACAAAATATTTGTTAAAAATTTATTTGAAAAATGTAGCGTTTATCAGAAATCTCTGTTTTGTGCAGATGTTAAATGTTTAAACTTGTTTATAAGAAATAAATTCTAGAATTATACACACATAAATTATTACTATTTAGCTATTATAATTTCCTAAAAGATGTTAGATTTTATAAAAATGAAGATACAAATGACCAGCTTTTACTTTTCTAATTTCTTTCATGTTTAAAGTATGGTCCGCTGAAATAATTTTTGTACCTCTCTTCAATTCTCTTTTTAATTTTGGTTCCAGTTTATCATTTAACTTTTGTGTAAGATAAATTGTGACAATAGAAGCTTCCGAAATTTTCTGTTTAAATAAATCACCGTGAATTATTTTTACTTTATCTTCAACCCCATTTATTTTCACTTTAATTTTTGATAAAAAATAAAGGAATATATTCTTTTCTATACCAACAGCTTTTATTCCATATCTTTTTGCAGCCATGATGACAATTCTTCCGTCTCCCGAACCCAAATCATACAGAATATCTTTTTTCTTTATCTCAGCTAATTCTAAAATTTTTTCCACAGTTTTCATCGGCAAAGGAATGAATATAGCTTCTTTTTTTAAAAGTTTGACTAAAAAATAAGATAGCAAAAAAATTATTAAAAGTAAAATTTCTTTCATAAAAATTTATTTATCAATAATTAAATAAGTGTGAGTATGCAAGAAATAGGAACTGTTATTTCAACAGAAGAAAGTCCTACTAGTAGCGAATTCTGGTTTGTTGTAAATAACAATATACCTATTAGAAAATTTGAATTTGTTCAGCTTCCATTTGATGACGGGGTTTTAATATGCAGAGTAGAAGAAATTCAAAAGGTTAATAGATATTATTCAAGACCAGATTCTGTTGCAGAATATGAAAAATCTGGCAAGCCATTATCAGAGCAATTTCCAGTAGATAGGTGGGAATATGTTATAGCGCGCGCAACAGCACTTGGAATTTATAGCAATGGTTTTCAAAAAAGAGTAACATTTCCGGTTTCCCCTGGACAAAAAGTATATAAAGCTGATAATAACATATTATCAGATTTTCTTGGATTTGATAAAAATGGTATATACCTTGGTAAAATGGAATTTCATAACATAGATGTAAAGCTAAACATTTCTAAACTTTTTCAAAAGCATTTGGCAATACTTGCTTTAAGTGGAGCAGGAAAGAGCTATACAACATCAGTTTTAATTGAAGAATTATTAAATAGGCCTGAAAATTTAGGTAAGCCAGCTATAATAGTTTTTGATCCTCATGGCGAATATATTGGGTTTGCAGAAGACCAAAACTATATAATAAATACAAAAGTTATTGATGGCAATAAAGTTTCCATAGCTACAAAAAATCTTAGCCCACAACTGTTTTCAGAAATAATTCCAGAAATAAGTGGTGTTCAAAAGAGAGAATTGGGAAACATTATCAAGAAAATTAGGGAAGAGAAAAAAGTTTATACTTTGTTTGATATTATTGAAGAAATAGAAAAAAATGTTAAAAATCTAAAAACAAAGGATTCACTTATTTCTTGGATTAATGAACTTAATTATACAGGCTTGTTTAAAGCTGAAGATTATCCCGAAATAGAAAATATAGTAAAGCCAGGGCAGCTAATAATTTTCGATCTCTCTGAAATAACGAACCTAAGGGAAAAGCAAATAATAGTAACATATTTTATGAGAAAAATTTTCAATTTAAGAAAAAACAAAAGAATTCCACCATCGATAATAATAATAGAAGAAGCTCATCAGTTTTGTCCAAATTCTGAAGAAGAAAAAGCTATATCTAGGCCAGTAATAGAAACAATAGCACGTGAGGGAAGAAAATTCAATGCATGTTTAGTTCTTATAAGCCAAAGGCCAAAAAGATTGTCTACTACCGCTCTTAGCCAATGCAACACAAACATAATACTTAGAATAACAAATCCTGTAGACTTGCAACACATACAAGAAAGTACAGAAGGCATTACAAATGATTTGATAAATATGATACCCGGACTCAAAGTTGGTGAGGCAATAATAACAGGAGAAGCAGTAAATTATCCAATACTGCTTAGAGTTAGAGAGAGGAGAAGCAAGCTTGTGGAAAAGGGCATGAAATTGGAAGAAGAAATTTTAAAATTCAACAATTCTTTAAAATTTAAAGAAGATATGGAAGCTTTTGTTAGTTTTAAGTGAAAATAATTTTTTATTTCATGGAAACTATATTCTCAACAGTAATTTCTATTGCATCTTTAGAATTGTATTTTGGCTTCCACCCAATTTTTTTAATTTTCGAAATATCTAATAGCATCTTTGGTACATCACCTTTCCAACCTCTTTCTTCTCCAGTAAATTTGAATTCAGGATTTAATTTTAACTTTTTGCACACAATTTTAGCAATTTCTTTTACTGTAATCCAATCTTCTGACCCAACATTATAAACATCAAATTCTCCTTTTAAATTTTCAGATGCGGTAATCATGGCATCTATGCAATCATCAATATACAAATAAGATTTTCTTTGGTTTCCATCGCCAAGAATTTCCAATTCTACAGGATTTTTCATCAACTTATTTATAAAATCGTGAATTATTCCATGGGTAGATCTTGGACCAACAATATTGGCTAATCTAAAAACAATTCCATTTAAATCAAATGTTTTGCAGTAAGATGATATTAATGCTTCGCATGCAAGCTTAGTTGAGCCGTATAAGGAAATTGGCATTAGAGGAGAATAATTTTCGGGTGTGGGTATTTTATTTGCTTCGCCATACACTGTAGAAGATGATGTGAAAAATATTTTCTTTACATCATTTTCTCTCATCGCTTCTAAAACATTATGAGTTAATAGAATATTTTGATTGATATCTATTTTTGTATCTTTTAATGCTGCTCTGACATCAGGATTTGCAGCCAAATGCCAGACTTCATCTACATTTTTAAAATAATCATTAATTTTCTCTTTAAGCAAATCAACTTTGTAAAATTTAAAATTTGGATTTTTGAAATGTTTTTGAATAAATTCTTCTTTACCAGAAGATAAATTGTCAAGAACAATAACTTCATTGCCTAATTCAATTAACTTATCAACTAAATGAGAGCCTATAAAGCCTGCCCCACCTGTTACTAAAATCCTCATAAATATATAAAAAAACTAAAACTTTAAAAACTATTGTTTTAAAATATTACTTCAAATATTTTGACTTCTGGATTTTGATATACCAATTTAAAATGATTAAGTTTGGGTATTCCTAACTGTTGATTTCCTTGACCATTAAAGAAAAACATGTTTGTAAAAACAGAATCTCTTATTTTAGGATCCATAAACAATAAAACAGGCGAATTAGCTTCAACAAACACGAGACCATCTACAGTATTTGAAGCATTTTTATAATTATAAACAAAATGTATTCCATTTTGGTATATAAGTGTGTTTGTTACTATAGCATTTCTTATCCCTTGTTGTGGACTATTCAACACAGAAATAAAACTATCGTTTTGCTGAACAATGCTTATAACCATTGGTATATTAACTTGACAAGCAAAACTAGCTGCTCCAAGCTGTTGTGACAATTCTGAGCTATAAATACAATGTATGTAATTCCTACCTTCAGCAATTTTTTTCAATTGCTCCAAATTCAAATTGTGACAAATATCTATATTCTTAACACCATTTTTAACTATGCATGAACCAAAATAACTTAACCAGTAATATTTTCCTATCAAATCACTTGTAGCCAAAAGATACATTTTGGTAATAGGCTCACATGCATTTTCAGGCATTATGCTTCCAAAAACTTTTCTTGCTTCATTGCATTGCTCAGGTGTTAAAGCTAAATATCTTCTAAGAATAGCAATAGAAACATTTTCATCGCTAGTTGAAAAAGCTGCACCCATGTCTTGAATTCTCATGTTGTGATTGTAAGGAATGCATTGTTCTGGACCACAATGAGCACCATCAGCCATAACTTTTAATCCTGCAACATTAGCTATTATATGTCCAGGATCCCACCAAGTTACTACTAAAGTAGAAGAATTGCCATTAGCTTTTAGCCAATCCAAAGCATCATACCAATTATTGCTTATTTCCATTCCACTTGCAGCTATTCCTATTCTTATTGCATCTGATAAGAACATTATTAACATAACAAAAACTATTCCAAGGAAAGCTGAAGCAAAAATCATCAATCTCTCATCATTTTTTGAAGAAAATTTAAAATATTTTATCACATTCCCTATAATGTAGCCTGTTGTTGTAGCTGCTGCTAATGAAAATTCTAATGAAAATCTTGTACCGCGAACTATAGAATAAAATGATGCAATTGCCCATAGAAATAAAAATATTTCTACAAAGTTTGTTTTTTCTTTTTTATAAAGTTTGAAAATTACAAAAATTGGAAGTCCTATAAATGTAAATAATGTTGGTAACAAGCCTATTCTGCCCACTATAGTTAAAAATCCTTGAAGTGAAAAAACATTTATTGGCTGAAGTTCTGCTACAGATATATTAACAATCAATCCACCAACACCGCCAATAAAACCTAGCATTGCTTTAAATGAATCGATTAATGTGGGAAAATTAAATAGATAAGAAATTAAATTTGCTAATAATGTTATTATTGCAAGAGTTGTTATAATTGGTTTTGCTTCTAAAATTATTTCTGAAAAATTAAGTTTCAAACTAAATGTATGAATAAATTGTTCAATTAATCTAAAAACTATTAAAGCTGGAATAAAAAATATAAATAAAATTATTGGTAACCAACCACCAGTCCAAGTAAATGCAAACAATACATTTGCCACAGATGCTAACAAAATATAATGAAAAGATGATAAAGTTGCACTTAAAATTTTCTTTTTGTTTTTATAAGAATCTAATACTTTTTTCAAGGCAAGAATTATTGTTAAAGTTGATAAGAATGTGTAGAATACTACAACAGGGTCATTATCAGTATAAGCAGCCATTGATACGCCAATAAAAGTTGGACTAAGGACTGCAAGAATAGCTGTTACCAATCCTCCCCATTCGTTAGAAATTATTTTCCCGATAAAAAATGCAGGGATAACTCCAAGTGCAACCATAATTATTGGAGACCATTTTGCTACTGTAAGGAATTCTATAGAGTTTTGAAATATTTGAGCTATTTTATGGAACAATATCATCAAATAAGGCCAGCCCAGTGTGTTATCAAATGGTCTTCCTGGAGGATAATAACTTAATATATCCCATTTTGGCGGAATATAATTATTACTCATAATTTCTAGAGCATGTCTATAATACCAATGTGGATCATAATCTAAAACTGTTTTTGAATTTATCGTGCCTATTCTTACCCAAGCACTAAGATAAATTATAAAAGCTAATAGCCCAGCTATTAGCGAAGTGTATAATATAGCTTTAAACTTCATTAATTCACCAATTTGTATAAACAATTATTTAAATTCTTAAATTAAAGCATATTTTTGTGGATTAAATTTTTAATAATTTCATATTCGATAAAATTTTTGAAATTCAGGTTTAATATAAATTTAACTAAAATCATATGATATAATATGAAAAAAATTGCTTTAGTAACAACGACAATTTCTATACCAAAATTATTAGTAGAATATGCTTCAAATTTTGAAAATTTCAAATGGAAAAATGTGTTTTTTGTTGTAGCGGGAGATTTAAAAACGCCTGTTGAAATAATTGAATTTTGTGAAAATCTTCAAGAAAAATTTGGTTATGAAGTTAATTATTTAGATATAAAAACGCAAGAAAAGTTATTTCCAAAATTAGCTAGTTATATACCTTATAATTCTTTGACTAGAAGGAATTTTGGTATGTTGTTTGCTTATCAAAATAATGCAGAAATAATTATAACCATTGACGATGATAATTTTGTGGGAAATGGTGATTATTTAAAATTTCATTCAATTGTTGGTGATAAGAAAAGGTTAAAATGTATAAGCAGCAATACAGGATGGTACAATGTTTGTGAAGTTTTAAAGGAAGAGAAAAATAGGTATTTTTTCCATCGAGGATTTCCCTTAGATCAAAGGAAAACTATCGAAGTTGAAGTATCGGAAAAAGATTCTAAAATAATTGCAAATGAAGGTCTTTGGATAGAATCACCAGATGTTGATGTAGTAGCATTGCTAAATTTTGGTGAATTAAAGGTTATAGAATTTGACTCTTCATTATTTGGAAACAATTTCATATTAGAAAAAGGGACTTGGTGTCCAATTAATACTCAAAATACAGCAATTGCTAGTGAAGCTTTACCATCTTTCTTCTTAAATCCACCTCAGATGAGATATGATGACATATGGGCTGGATTTATATTGAGGAAAGTTGCTGATTGCGTAGGCGATTCAGTAAGTTATGGTCAACCAATTACTATACATAGAAGAAATGTGCACAATTACTTAAAAGATTTGGAAAAAGAGGTTGATGGTATGAAAAGGACACCAGAATTGATAAAAGAATTGAGAGAAATAGAGCTTAATGGCAAATCCTACTTTGATTGCACTTATGAATTAATAGAAAAACTTTCTAATAATTTTAAAGATTTGAAAGAAGGTTATAGCATTTGGTTGAAAACTTTAGAAGAAATTAGGTAATAAAAATGAAAATTTGTTTAGTAGATCCTTTAAGTTTATTTGAAGGTACTGGTATAAGGTTAACAAACATAGGAAAAGTTTTGTATAAACTTGGACATGAGGTTATCTTATTATCAACAGCTAGACCAAACCAAAAATGTCCAGAAGTTCCATTTGAAATAATTACATTACCACCAAGCTTTAAAAATAAAAGGATAAGTTATGTTTTATCTTCCTTTCCAAAATTTTTTCACCTTATTAAAGAAGATTTTGATATTGTGCATTCAATTAAAGCAATACCCTATGCCACATTACCATCACTTATTGCAAGTAGAATTAAATCTAAAAAAGTTGTTTTAGATTGGGATGATTGGGAGGGAAAGGAAGGTTTAGGTAGGTTTATGCCTTTTCCTATAAAAGAAATTCATACTTTGTTTGAAAGATGGGTTCCATATAGAGTTGATGGTGTAATTGTGGGTACAAATTTCCTTAAAAATTACTTGAAAAGTAAAAATTTTAAAAAGCCAATAGGGTATCTTCCAAACGGTATAAACTTAAAAGAATATGAAAATGTAAAGAAAGTCAAATTGCCAGAAAATTCAATAGCAATAGTTGGAAATCTAACAGGTATTAGCGACTTACCTTATGTTTTACATTCGGTTTCAATTGCTCTTAAAAAAGTTGATTTAAATTTGCTTGTTATAGGTGATGGAGACAGACGCGTAGAATTTGAAAATTTGGCTAAGAAATTAAATATTGAAAAAAATGTAAAATTTTTGGGTTGGGTTGAAGAAAAAAGGAAAAAAGAAATATTGTACTCTTCTGATGTTTGTATTATGCCCATGGTTGATAACATACAAAATAGAGTCAGGTCTCCTATGAAGTTAACCGAATATATGGCATTAGGTTGTGCTATAATAGCAAATGATGTTGGAGATGTAAAATATGTTTTAGATGAAGCCGGTTTATTAGTTAAACAAACAGAAAAAGATTTAGCAAATGCAATAATTTATTTGTTAGAAAATAAGAGTATAAGAAAAAGATTGAGAAATAAAGCAAAGGAAAGAGCTAAGCTTTTCGATTGGGAAGTTTTGGTAAAAAATGTTGAACCATTTTATTATGAAGTTCTTAACCAGTAAGTTTTTCGTAAACTTTAAGTATATCTTTAACTTTTTATTCCTATCTAACATATTTTTTGATATAATTCTTTCTGTTATATAACTTAAATCATAAGACAAGTCATCTAAAAGATTTCACTATAAAAATTTTTCATAAACTTCTAGATGCTTTTTAACAGAATTTTCCCATGTAAATTTTTTCGTGTATTTTGCTCCCTCCCTTCCCATTTTCTTCGCTTTTTTCTCATCTGTAAGAAGCTCGATTATAGCATGCGCCAAAGCTCTTGAGTCTCTTGGGGGAACTAGAATTCCTGTTTTCCCGTTGATTATGATTTCTGGGATGCTTCCTGTATTAGTTGCCACTACAGGCTTTCCGCATCTTGAAGCTTCTGCATACATGAACCCAAAGCCTTCTGCTATTGAAGCACCTACAACAACATCACACATAGCATAAAATTTTGGAACTTCTTTAAAAGGCCTTTTACCAGCATAAATAACATGTTTTTTAATATTCAGTTTTTCTAAAAGAGGTTGCACTTTTTTAAAACCCGTACCACCTAAAACAAGAAATGCATCTGGAAGTTCACCAACTACAAGTTTAGTAGCTTCAAGCAAATAAGGTATACCCTTTTGTCCAAAATTTGATAATCGCCCAGTAAATCCAAAAACTAATTTATCATCTAATTTAAGTTTTTTTCGAAGATCTTCACCATTCACATTTGGATTAAAAATTGGATCAATACCATGATAAGCAACAGTTATTTTTGTTCGAGGTGCACCAGCGTCGATTAATGTATTCTTAGAAAATTCGGAAGGACAAATAATCCAATCATAAGGACATATAGCAATATATTCTTCTATTAAAGGGTATAGCTTTTTGAGTAATAAATTAGTATGCATATATTTCCAATAATCACGGAAAAATTCATGACAAAAGAGAATTGTAGGTTTTTTAAGCATTTTTCCTAAGATCCACCCAGTAACACTAGCTGGATATGTTACAACATGAAGTAAATCTATATCAACAAATATTTTCTTTTTAAATAAAGATAAAAAAGGGAAAATAAAACGGCCTTTCCTAAAGTTTTGTGTAAACACAGGAACTCTAAAAATTTTTATTCCTTTATATGTCTCAAATTTTTTCGTATTAGGTAATTTGGTAGTTAAATGAATAACTTCTATTCCCCTTTTTACTAACCTTTCTTCTAGATTAAGTAAATAAGCTTCACTACCACCTATAAATGGATAAAATAAATCAGATAAAACCCCAATTTTCATAGTTCACTCCTTTATGAGTAAGTCCTATCTCTTCTTTTTCTAGAAATTGAGCCAATCTCTTTATATAATTTTCAATACCTCCTATGTTTGGAAGATAAGAGTGTGTTATTTGTGCTATTTTCATATTACCACTCAAATTAATAGTTAAAAAAATAATAAAATTAACTTAAAAATAATAATATGTCTTTGGGTAAAGTAATAGTAACAGGTGCAAACGGCTTTATAGGATATAACCTAGTTAAAAATATTCTGGATATTTCTGATGAAATCATAGCAATAGATAATTTTGAATATGTAAAAGAAGATTGGATATCAAAATTGAGCAAAGAATTTAAAAATGTAAAACTAATAGTTGGCGATGTTAGCCAAAGAGAAGTATGGGAAAAAATAGGAAATAAGAAAATAGATTTCATTTTTCACTTTGGATCACCATCTTCTATTGTTCTTTTTAATAAAAATCCTGAAAGATGCATAAATGAGACAATTTTTTCACAATTTTTTGCTTTTAAATATGGTATTAAAATGAAAGCTAAAAAAATTATTTTTCCAAGTTCTGGTAATGTTTATGGTAGAAATGTTGTAGATGAACCAATCACTGAAGATGTACAACCACTAGCTAGAAATTTATATGCTTCTTCAAAATTAGCTTGCGAACAAATTGCATGGGCACATAAAGATTTTATAGATTTTGTGGGTTTAAGAATTACCGCAGGCTATGGTCCTGGAGAAGAAAGAAAGGGCGAATTTGCAAGTATAGTTTATCTTTTTTTAAAGGATATTTTGAATAATATTTCACCAACAATTTTTGGAGATGGTGAGCAAAAAAGAGATTTTGTGTATATAGATGATGTTATTAGTAGCATTATAAATTCTGCAAAATGCGATTATAGTGGTATAATAAATGTTGGTAGCGGAAAATCAAGAAGTTTCAATGAAGTTATAAAAACCATAAACAAGATTGTTGGTAAAAATATAATTCCAAACTATGTGGCAAAACCTAAAAATTATGTTGAAAATATAAGAGTTGATATAAGAAAAATGAAAAAAATTTTAAATGTAAAACCTATCAATCTGGAAGAGGGTGTTAAAAGATTCTTAAATTATCTTCAAAATAAGAATGTGTGAGTACAATAAATCAAACTTTTTTGGTTAACTCAAAAATTATTCCTCTTGGAAAGCGTATTACTTTTCTTATTAAAGGAATTATCGCCACGTGTCTTACCGAAAGTACTTTGAAATACCTACTCAATAATTTTTTCCACACCCTTTCCGTTAAAATATGTTTGTGTCCTTGTAAAAAAAATTCAAAATTAAACAACCCATTTGGTACTGATATTATAGCCTTTCCACCATCTTTTAGCAATCTTCTTATTTCTTTTATAGTTTTTATCGGGTTTTCTAAATGTTCCAAAACTTCTAATGCTAATATAATATTGAAATAATTATCGGGAAACGGTAACTTTTTTGAATATCTAAATTAAATAATTGATCGTATTTTCCGTTTGCCTCCTTTAACATATCCTCATTATTATCAATACCTATCCTCATTATTATCAATACCTATTGTAAAATATCCTTTTTCCTTCAAATATTCTGAATAAAATCCTTTACCACATCCTAAATCTAATGCTTTTCCTTTTCCAGGAGGTATTAAATTATCGATAATTTTCTCATAATCTATGTTTTTTACACCTGTTATGTACCACAATTGTAATCCTTTTGGTTTTCTTGCCCACATAACTAAAGATGAGTTTTAAAATTTTAAATAAATTAATTAATTAATTCTTACATTAATTATTTATGACAAAAGAAAACATCAAACAAGATAAGGAAATCACTATCGAACTCAAACCAGAATTAATAATCCTTCTAATTTTTTCAGCATTTGTTTTAATCTTAAACTTAAACATCACATTAAATCGCCCCATAGCTTTTGCTGATGAAGGTTTTCACACACGCTTAGCTCAACTTATAGCAGAAGAAAAAAATTATTTTGATTATTACCCATTTGAAAGAACAAAACTTATATATTCGTCCTATAACAGACCTCCTTTTTGGAATTTGTTGGAAGCAGGATTTTATTTAATTTTTGGATTTAGTGAATTACTTACAAAATTTCTCACACCATTTATTGTATTTATAACTAGCATAGCTGTTTACATTTTAACAAAAAGAATATTTGATGAAAAAGTTGCATTGATTGCTTCTATAATTACTATAACAATACCGTCATTTGTTACTTATTCAGTATTATTTCAAACAGACGTACCTGCGACACTTTATTCAATTTTATCAGTTTTAACTTTTATTATTGCAACAAAAAACAACAGTAAAAAATATTTGGTATTGTCTGCTGTATTTGCTTCTATTGCTTTCCTTACAAAAATACCTAGTGTTGCAGCAATTTTATTTTTCGGATTTATGTTTATTTATGAATTGTTTACGGAAAGAAAGTCATTAGAGCTGATTAGAAAATATGCTTTGATTGCAGTAGTAATACTTTCTATAACATCAGGCTATTTTTTAAGAAATTACTTTCTATATGGTACACCAATGTGTTATAATTTACCGCTTATAAAATTGTTTGATATTGAAAAATGCTCTGTTAACAAATATAAATCAAATTATTCATTTTCATCAGTAGCAGAGCAAACAGGCACAGAACAAAATGTTTATTCTATGGGAATTACAAACTATCTTGATTTTGCTTATGGAAGAATTTGGTTTGTTATATTTACTTCCATTTCCGGATTGTTTTTCATTTTATTTAAAAAGGATAAAATTTTCAACATTCTTTTGCTTTACTTCATATTTTTCTTGATTTTGTTCCCGTTTGTAGTAACCAGAGCAGAAGATACAGCAAGATATACTTTAGCATGGACTCCGGTTTTTGCCATACTTTCTGCCATTTTCTTTTCAAAAATTTATGAAACACTTAAAAAATTCAACAAATATATAGCTCTAACAGTTTTTGTAATTGTTATATTTTTTTCTTATGAAAATTTGAATCTAAAGCTAAGTATAATGGATAGAGTAAAGCAATTTTCTCCTTTATTTTTTGAGGCATGTAATTGGATAAAAAACAATCCTGATAAAGTTCCTTTAAATGCTTCTTTATATACTATATGGGCTCACAGAGCAATATATAATTGTCAAAGAAATGCAGTATCTCCAATCATGGTTCCAGATATAGAGCTTAGTCTCGATGTTAACACAACAATAAAATCTGCAAAAGAAAATGGTGTAGATTATATATTTATTCAAAAGTTTAGCATCGATCCACAAAACAGAAATATTGCTGAAATGTATAATTTAAATTTTATAAACATGTTGGAAAATAACAATCAAGCATTCATTAAGATTTATGAAAACGGACCAAATATACAGCAATGTTTACAACAAGGAGGATGTGACGGAAATATAATTTATAGAATAAACACAACTTTTATTTAGATTTTTATGATAGATTTCATAATTTCAATAATTTTATCATTTATAATCACCTACTTAATTACCCCCTATTTTATTAAATTTTTAGAATCAGCAAAAATAGTTGGTATAGATGTGCATAAAGCAAATAAACCAAAAATAGCTGAAATGGGAGGACCACCAGTACTTATTGGATTCTTAGGTGGAGTTTTCTTCTACATATTTGTAAAAACTTTTTTTAGTAGCGGTTTACCAGATATGGTAAGTATTCTAATTACAATTTCTACAGCAATGATTATTTCCATAATTGGAATATTTGATGATCTAGGTTCACTAATAAAAAGAGTTAATGGTAAGAGGATAGGCATTAAAAGAAAATATAAAGTATTGTTCCCATTAATTGCAGCCATACCACTTATTTCTATACGTGCAGGATATTCTGTGATGAGCATACCATTTATTGGTTCAGTAGATTTTGGTATACTGTATCCTTTACTTTTAGTGCCACTTATTGTTGCAGGTATGTCTAATGCTTTTAATATGATATCAGGCATGAATGGTCTTGAGGCTGGTTTAGGCATAATTTATTTAAGTGGCTTAGGTATTTTTACTTTTATTCTTGGTAAAGAAACATTATCTCTTATAGCTTTTTCTGCAGTATTTGCACTAATTGGATTTTTAAAATATAATTGGTACCCAGCAAAAATCATGCCTGGAGACAGTTTAGTTTATTTTATTGGAGCTGTAGCAGCATCTATTGTGATTCTTGGTAATATAGAAAAGTTTGCTACAATAGCTTTCATTCCATGGTTTATTGAATTAATACTTAAACTTAGAGTCAAACTGAATGCAGAAAATTTTGGTATTTTGCAAAAAGACGGAACACTTAAGCCACTATACAAAAAAATTTATTCTCTCACATCTTTGTTCATGCACATTGGAAAATTTAAAGAAAAACAAATAGTAACGCTTATACTACTTTTTGAAACATTTTTTGTAATCCTTGCATTTTTGGTTTATTTTAAAAATATTTAACAAATTGCCAATTTTTTACATTTTATAGTTCTTCTATACACTTTTAACAATAAACAAAAATCATTTTGTAAAATTAGTTTTGCATGCTTATTCAAATAGATTTTTCTCAGCCACGCATTACCAAAGTTTTACCTTTTATTTTAGCTAGCCCACCAGTAGGTTGAACAAGAATTTCGCCACAATTAAAGCATTTAACTAAAGTAGAAGCTTTATTGAAAACAATTTGTTGATTATTACATTTTTCACATGTAACTCTCACAAATTTGCTTGTTGGCAGCCTTATTACAGGTTTTGCCATAAATAATTCACACCTTTATTAGTTCAAATTTTTTAGCTCTCCAACCTTCACCTCTAATAAATTTTTTACCACAAACTGTGCATTTAAATCTTAAATCTAATTTTTTAGTTGCCTTCTCTCTTCCTCTAGGATTTTCTTTAGGGAAACTACCATATCCATGCATTTTACGCAAAAATCTCCTTTGACCATGGGATAAAGTTCTCCTTGTTCTTCTTTTGGCTATTTCTACTTCTTGAATAGTATGCTTACGACAATTATTGCAATATGTTTTTATAGTTTTCGGAAACTTCATTCATATCACTTCTTCCACAATACCCATATCCAAAAATATTTTAAAATTTTCTTCTGGTATTTCTGCAACATCATTTGCTTTAAATGGACCATATGTTTTTAAATCACTCCCCACAAATTCATCAACATCTTGTTTAAACACAACCTTAACCATTAATTTGTCTTCATAAGCTTTTAATATTTTATTTAAAATATTTTCTCTCCTATTTTTAATTATTTGCATTATACTCTCAAAAAACTTTTCTTCTTCTTCTGTAAGATTTTCTGGAGGAATGTTTGTTCTTGCAGTTAATAAAGCACTTAAAACAATTTTTCTTTCTCTTCTGTTAAAAATATCTTCAATTATTCTCTCCAAATTTTTTATCTCATTATCTTTCTTCCCTTCACCAATTCTTCTTTTTTGTTCCAAATATCTACTCACATTATTGTAAAAATTTTCTGGAAGTTTGGCTAACTTAGACAAAGTTTTTTCTTCAATTTGAATTTTTCTTATAGTTTCGAAAGTTATGCTGTTTTCTGACATAAACAATAAATTTATTTTATCTTATATAACAAATTTACTTTTTCTTCTTTTTACTAAACTGTTTAACTGCATATGCCACAGGATTTTTTATTCCCATTTTATGTAATTCTTCGCAAAATGAATACAATCCAATAGATTTATAAAAGTTCTCATGGTCACAATTTGGTGGTAAAAGATTTCTGCTTTGCCTAATGTGCCATCTAAGCTGAGTTCTTATATAACTTGCTCTTAATGGCGGAATATTCTTTTCATTCCATCTTAACAATCTTTCTTCTATCCTTTCAGCACTCCAACCCATATTTTGAAGGAATGTTATTAGTATAAATACAGCTCTTTTCCTACCATCTTGCAAACCTTCTAAGCAGCGCTTAATACAAGGAGGAAAATATTCTTCTGGTATTTCTTTCATTTTTTGAAACTTTTTAATTTTCGGTAAAGGTTCTTCTATTTTAATTTTATTTTTTGCTACCCAATCTATAGCTTCAATTACCAAACCTTCTGCATCATGCAAATTCCCTTTATATTCTAAAAACTTTTCTTCAACTTTTACTTTTTCTGGAAAAGCTTCTTCAATTTTAAAATTATCTATACGAGAAGGTTTAATTGGCAAACTAACAAGTAATTTTGATTCGTGTAAAGAATAAGGAAGTCTGAATAAGTGGCGCGAACCAAAAACATCTATTGTTATAAATTTGAATGGGTCTAAATTTCCATCAGTTCCTATAATTTCACTCAATTTTTTATTTACTCTTTGTGATACTTCTGCTGCTGAAAAAACTGAAAGTATAGAATTTCTTATTTGGTCTTTTGTGTACCATTTCAAATATTCTACAACTTTCTTAAAAAGCTCTGGATACATTTTCCTAGTTTCAACATTATCTATAGATTTTGGTAAAGATTCAAAAGGTATCCCTATATGAAAAGAGCTACCGCCAGTAAATTTACAGCTATAATTTTTAATGCCATGGTCATTTAAAGCTTCTATAATTTGTTTTGTAGCAATTTTTGCTATTTCAAAATTATCAACATCTACATCAATTAAAATATCCCAACCTATCCTCAATTCATCTAATTGTTCTTTACTTAATCCAACATCAAGTTTCATCGGCTGGCTCCATCTTTCAACTGAACCATGAAATGCTAATGCACCTTCAGCTACCGAGTGAAGTATATCTAAAGGGTACTGAATTATGTCAGGCCTTTTACCAAATCTACTATCTTTAAAAACACTAACAACTTCGCGATTTTTTGATACTTCTAACAAAGCTTTTTGTACCGAATCTCTTGAATACCAATTCCATACACGCTGATAATATTCTTCCATTTTTATCATGCTTTGAAGAACAAAATGTTCTTCAAAAATTACTTGAATATGAAAATTTAAATTTTTTACTAAAAATTTTTACATGGATAAAAATACTAAAATGTAAAGAAAAGCTGAAATAATTGGCAATGAGATTAAAGAATACTTATAAATCTTTTCTGCTTTTAAATGATCTTTCCTATCACTATATTTCATTAACAAAATACCGCTAAACAATACAGAAACTAAAATCAAATATGTGGAAATCATAAATTTGTCAGCAAAAGTTAAATAGCCAACAGGCGGAATAGATGATGTTAAATTCAAATGAAACATAACAGATGCTAAAAGTGTACTAATGTTTAAAGATAATCTCATTGTAACTTTATCTGATGTTAAAAGCAAAGTAAGCAAGCTAACAAAAACCATGAAAAACACAGGTAGTAATGACTTAAAAATAGAAGTTAGCGCTACTCTGCTTATATTTATTCTGAAGATGAATCGAGAATAAGTTTCATCGTATACAGAATAATAGTGTTCTTTAACTTCAGCATCCCAGCCATCAAGTTGCCAACCAACTATAATTACAGATGGATCTATTCCACTATTTTTATCATCATATTTATAAACCAAATCCTTTATAGTTTTTTCTTTGTCTTCAATTTCTATTGTTAAAGAGTGTTTATCAAAGGGATATTTCTTCAAGTCAATATTTTGTGATAAAGATGCTTGAATTCGATAAAATTTCTCGTTTGGCTTATCAATTAATTTCTCTATAGATGTTGCCCTACCATTCATGAATTCAAATTTATCTGGCGAGCATGGCTCACTGCATTTCAAAGAAAGGTAAAAATCAACTGTATAAGAGCCAGTACTAACATCAAATTTTCCTACATGCAATACATAAATTCCAACTAAAACTTCTGTTGGCTTGTTTGTTTCTGCTGAAACAATTGGTAAAAGTGATAAGAATATCAAAATCGCGAATACTTTTTTCATCAACTTGTAAATTCCTTTAACCATAAATCTCAAAAATTTGTATTATTGTTTTTTATTTAAATTTTTTTGTAACCAAAAGTAATCATTTCCTACTTTTTGTGACCTAAGCAATCTTTTATTTTCTAATTTTTTTAAAAATGAATTAGCTTCTATTTTTTGTATGTCAAATAAAACAGCAATTTCTTGGGTCACAACTTTGTTAAAATGTTTTATGAAATCTATTGCTTCTTTTTCACTAAATTCAATTTTTCTTTCTTTTAATTCTCCTTTTGAAATTTCTTCTAAAATTTTCTTGAATTCAGGATATTTTCTATAACCTACTTTAATAGTTTCAAAGCCATCTTTAATCCTTTTAATCAGAAAAGTTGGAAAGCCGGTTATTCCTCTTTTTCTACATTCTTCAATATCTTTTAAAAATTCTTCATAAGCTTTACCACTTTCTATATCCTCTTTCATCTTAAATGCATCTAAACCAACTTCTTTAGCTAATCTTAATTGTTCTTCTAATCTATGAATTGGTAAAGCTTCAGCTGCTGCAGCTTCTCTCAATCTTCTCAAATATTTCCATGTAAGCTCTTTATTTTGAAGCTCGGCAGCTTTTACTGCAATATTTGCAGGCCAGGTTGAAGCAAATTCATCATGATACTTTGTAAATTGATTAGTATTTACTGGCATACCATGTATGCTTGAAGCTTCTAGCCAATGTTCAGCAACTTGCAAATACCAAGAGTTTCCACCTATTTTATTGAGCGGATCATAAAATTCTTTAATGTCTTTAACTAAACCACCCATTTTATAGCTAATTTTGATTTGATTTCCATAAACCCATTTTATTTTTCTAAGTATAGGTTCTGATCCCCAACACCAAGTGCAATAAGGATCGGTAAATTCAATTATTTCAATTATAGCTTTATCTTTCATGTTGAACCACAGTTTATTAAGGAATGTTGGATTCTATATCATTTTCTTGATGATTCTACACCATTTCTTAATACTTGTGTACATTGATTGTTTTTACAGATTATTTTAAATTGACCAGCAATACCTGAGCAAAAGTCAGGACATTCTATTGAATTATCAATAAAATTTTTATTTCCAAACGCGCACCCTCCTTTTTCTTTATCTATTCCACAAACACAATCTGCATCTGTTTGACAGAATTTTTTTGGATCATGTTGCAATTCTGTCTGCTTTTGAGAAGCTTTAAAATATATTTTTAAAAAATAAATTCCTATACCTAAAACTATCAATAACATAACAACTATAATTATTGAAAAATTTTTATTCACAGTAACATCACTTCCTAAAAGTTTTTATTTTTGTTTATAAATATTTTAACAAAGTCTCTCTTAAAACCACCGCATTATTATGTTCTTTATCTTTTGCTGAAAAAACTAATGTAACAACTTTCCTTATTTTTTATTATCTCTACCAACTTCCTTAAATTTTCTTCGTTTCTATATATCTCTTCTTCATACTTTTTCTTAAATTCTTTCCATTTTAAAACATCATGCTTAAACCATTTCCTTAATTTTTCACTTGGTGCAATTTCCTTAAACCACAAATCAATCTTCGCTTCTTCTTTTTTAATTCCTATTGGCCACAATCTATCTACTAAAATTCTAAAGCCATAATCTTCAGAAAACTTTTCATAAATTCTTTTTATTTTTATTTCCATACTAAATCAACTCAAGTTTACAGGCAATTCATCATTTTTAAGTATAATGCTATTTATGCTTTTATCAAAATAAATTTGAATCGCTTTAATTTTTACTCCCTTCCTTTTTGCTGTTTTCAAAAGCTCATAAATTTTTGTATCAGCTTCTTTATTCGGAGAAAAAGCATTTATATTTTTCATCGCTGCAATAAAAAGAATTATTGAGTTCGTGGGATTATTTATTAATTCTTTTATATGCCTTTGCCCTCTAATTGAAGGACAATCTGGATACATTGCAAAGTTTCTTCTTTTCATTACCGCGCTTTTAACCTCAACGATGTACTTTTTGTTTTTATACTCAATTAAGTAATCAATTAGTGAATCATTTATTCGAAAGTTTCTTCTAAGTATTTCTGCGCCTTTAAACCAAGATATATAATTCTTTTTTAATGCAACCTCAAAAGCCTTCATTTGGAGTGAAGTATCAATTATTGAAAAAATATTCTTTTTTTCTTTAATCATAGAAAGTCTGAACTTCAACTTTTTACTTTTATCAATTGGTAAAAATAATCCAACATTTCCTTCTTTTACCAGTTCTTCTAGTCTTCCGGTATTATTTAAATGAGCTAAAACAACTTTATTTTTTATTTTTGCTTTAACTACAAACCTATTAATTCTTCTTATAATAACTCCCTCTTTATAGTTTTCTATTTCCATTAGAATTTTACTTTTTTGATTCATTTTCTATCTTCATTACATTCTCCATCCAACTTTTTATTTTTTCATATTTTTGAGCTCCAACTAAAAAATATTTTCCATTAGCCACAAGCGTTGGAACTCCGCTTATTCCATATTCTAATGCTTTATTTATATCAGAATAAATCATCTCTAAAGTTTTTTTATCATTATAAGCTTTTTGCCACTCATCTATATCCAAACCAACATCTTTAGCACAATCTAAAAGTACTTTAAAATCAGCAATATTTCTGCATTCTGTAAGATGAGCTTTCTGAATTCTATCAAAAATATCCCAATGAGCTTTTTGACCACCAATAATTTCTGCAGCTTTACAAGCCAAAAGTCCAGGAATAGAATAAGGATAATCGAAATCTCTCTTTTCCATCAAGTCTGCGTTTATTCTATGATTATCATCATTTTCGTTTGCTGCTCTCCAATGATTTAAAATTTCTTTCTTGCCAGCTTTTTTTGAACCAAAGATTTCAACTATTGCATCTGGATTAGGAGCTAAAGCAAAACATCGATGAATTATCTCCACAGGATATTCTTTAGCTAACCTTCTTACTCTAGGCGAAATTGCATAGCACCAAGCACACAAAACATCATGAAAAAATTCAATTTGGATTTTTCTTTTGTTAAGCATATTTAAATATTGATTTTAGCTTGATAATAGTTTTCAGAAAATTTAATTTTTGGCAAAAATTTGTTTTTAGGAAAGATTTATAATTATAAAAACAATTTTAATTATGCACATTAAAAGTTGGTACTTAGTTTTAGTTGGAATATTGTTGCAAGTATTATTTGGTTTGTTTGTATTATCTGGAGCATTATCATATGGAGGTTTAGGAGGATTAGTTGGAGCAATTGTTGGAGGTACAGTATTATTTATCTCATTACTTGGTCTGATCCCATTGTTTTTGCTTATTTTTCAGAAAACAAGAAAAATTGGCAGTATAGTTAGTATAATTTTAGGATTAATTGGAATTGTAATTAATTTTGGATTTATTATTGGTATTTTCTTAATTAGCGCAGGCATTTTAGCTTTATGGAAGAAAATGTAATTCAATCCCATCTATAACTACTCACATCACCATTCTCGAATTATTAGATTGTTATAGAAAATTAAATGAAACTTTAGCTTATTTTTTAAATAAAACTTAAAGTGAATGCTTGTTTGTTTGTATTTTAAGAGTTTTTAAATTTATTTATTACTTCAAAATTAAACTAATTATCATGCCAAAAGTATTAACGATTGCTCCATTAGAAAGAATACTTAAAAAAGCTGGAGCAAAAAGAGTTTCGAGAGAAGCAGCAGAAGAATTTGGAAATGTATTGGAAGATTATATTATAAGATTATCTACAGAAGCTAATCTTTTGGCAAGACATGCTGGAAGAAAAACTATAACTGAAGAAGATGTTAAGATGGCTAGAAAGAAATTTGGATTGTAGCTTATGTTTTGCTAAATTCATCTAAATTTTTTAACATTTGTTACAAGATTGAATTCTTAATTGTTAAAAATAGCAAACAAATTAAAAAAATAACTCATAATATTTAATCATATGGATTTTAGTAGCAAAGGTATCGAGTATTATGCAGAAATTGAAGTAGAAGATGTTTTAAAAGAATTGAAATCCTCTGCAGAAGGTTTGTCTGATACCGAAGCTAAAAAGCGTTTGAAAAAATTTGGTTATAATGTTTTGGCGAAAAAGAAAGAAACCAACATATTTTTAGAGTTTCTTTCTCATCTTAAAAGCCCACTAATATTAATTTTGTTGTTCGCAGCATTAGTATCTGCTTTTCTTGGAGAGGAGATGAATTCTATTATAATAATTGTTATAGTTTCTATAAGCATGTTTTTAGACTTTTTTCAAAAACATACAGCAGAACAAGCTATAAATAAATTGAGAGAAAGGGTAAAAACAACAGCAACTGTAATAAGGAATGGCATTAAAAAAGAAGTTAATGTATCAAATATATGCATTGGAGATGTGATATTTTTAAGTGCAGGTGATTTTGTACCTGCAGATGCACGCGTTATATCAGCTAAGGATTTTTTTGTTAATCAATCTTCTTTAACAGGCGAATCTTTCCCATGTGAAAAAATTAGTTCAAAAATTGAGCTTAAAGACAAATCCCTCGACAGTTTTAAAAACATAGTTTTCATGGGAACAAATGTTGTTAGCGGTTATGCAACAGCAGTAGTTGTTAAAACTGGAACTAATACAGAATTTGGTAAAATTTCCAAGAAATTAGTTTCTAGACCTATTGAAACAGAATTTGAGAAAGGTATGAAAAATTTTGGATATTTTATCATAAGAATAACCATGATTTTAGTATTATTTATTTTTCTTTTCAACTCTTTGGTAAAGCATGATATTTTTAATTCATTTATGTTTTCTGTCGCAATAGCAGTGGGTCTTACACCAGAATTATTACCAATGATAATGTCTGTTACAATGGCAAAAGGCGCGCAACAAATGGCAAAAAGAGGTGTTATTGTAAAAAATCTTTCTAGTATACCAAATTTTGGCAGCATGGATATTTTATGTACCGATAAAACAGGTACTTTAACAGAAGATAAAATAAAACTAGTAAAATATGTAGATGTTTTTGGTAAAGATTCTGAAGATGTTTTACTGTATGCTTATTTAAACAGTTTTAATCAAACTGGAATTAAAAATCCTTTAGACCAAGCTATACTAGAGTTTAAAAAAGTAGATGTATCAGATTACAAAAAAATTGACGAAATTCCATTTGACTTTGTAAGGAAAAGAATAAGCGTAGTTGTTGAAAAATGGAAAAAAAGGTATTTGATAACAAAAGGTGCACCGGAAGAAGTAATTAAATTGTGTAAGTATTATGATGATAATGGAAAGCTTGTAAAGATTAGTGATGATAACAAAGAAGAAATTTTAAAACAGTATTATGAATTAAGTAAAGAAGGTTATAGGGTCCTTGCAGTTGCTGTAAAACAAGTAAAAACTAAAAAGCGAGTTTATTTTGAATTTGATGAGCAAGAATCAAAACTAGTTGGTTTTGTAGCATTTTTAGACCCGCCTAAAAAAGATGTGAAAAATGTTTTAAGAGATTTGATGAAAATGGGAATAGAAATAAAAATATTAACAGGTGATAACGAAATTGTTACAAAAAAGATATGTGAAGAAATTGGATTAAATGTAAAAGGAATTCTGTTAGGGCATGAAATAGATGAATTAACAGATGATGCTCTTAGAACTAAAGTCGAAAATGTAACTATATTTGCAAGATTTTCTCCCGATGAAAAGAACAGAATAATACATGCTCTTAAAGCAAATGGTCATACTGTTGGTTATTTGGGTGATGGTATAAATGATGCACCTTCATTAAAAACAGCCGATGTTGGAATTTCTGTTGATAATGCTGTTGATGTAGCCAAGGAATCAGCTGACATTATTCTTACAAATAAAAGTCTAAATATTTTAAAAAACGGAGTTTTGGAAGGAAGAAAAACATTTGGGAATACAATGAAATACATTATGTCTGGATTAAGTTCTAATTTTGGAAATATGTTTAGTGCAACAGGTTCTGTATTAATGCTACCATTTTTACCAATGTTGCCTATACAAATATTGTTGAACAATTTAATTTACGATTTTTCTCAAATAACTATACCCACAGATAATGTTGATGAAGAATTCATACAAAAACCAAGGAAATTTAACATGAGTTTTATTAAAAAATTCATGTTAGTTTTTGGTACAATAAGCTCTATATTTGATTTTCTCACATTCATAATGCTATTTTGGGTTTTTCATGCTTTTGGGTCAACTTTCCAAACAGGATGGTTCTTATTATCACTCACAACACAAACGCTTGTTATGTTTATGATAAGGACAAAAAAACCGTTCTTTAAAAGCACTCCAAGCAAGTATTTGTTGTTAAGCAGTATTTTATGTGTTTTATTAGGTTGGGGTATTGTTTTTACAAGTTTTGGAAGAATTTTTGGTTTCGAGGTTTTGCCTATTAACATTGTTTTTGTTATTGTTGGACTTGTTGCTTCTTATCTTGCAACTGTTGAAATTGTCAAGAGACTATTTTACAGAAAATATAGTTTTTAATATTATGAGCAATTTGTGTTAATTATAGTTTATTTTTCATATCAAATTTCAAATAATTATAGGAAAACTGTGTGTATCGACTATTTACTATCTTTATAAAAATTGAAGCTTTCTGTTTCATTCCTTTAATTTTAATAAATTTTCCGGAGTTAGGATTTTTGTTTTAAATTTTTTAATTTTAAGTTTTCTAGCTACTTCTTCTGCTCTTTTTTCAAAAACTTTAACATCAGCTTCATTATATTTTCCAAATTTGCATTCAAAAAATATAGCAAAAGAATCTTTCATAGCTACAATATCTATTTCATTACCCTCATTATCCCAATACTTACCAACTTTGTATCCTTTAAGTGTTTTTGACACGGTTTGCAAAGCTATTTTTTCAAAAATTTTGCCATAATATTCTTTTATTCCTTCCGTAATTTTCTTTAATACAAATTCTCTTTGGTCTCTTTCTATAAATTCCTTGTTTTCATAAATAAATCTCATATAAAATTCGAAGAAATTATCAACAAAAGAGTATCTTGGCACCTTGGATTTTGCAATTGACAATTCTTTTCTTATTATACCCAATTTTTCCAGTACATACATGTACTTTTTTGTTTGAAATCTTTCTAATTTTGTAAAATCTGAGATTTCTTTCAAAGTTAATTTACCTTTTGATAAAGCTTCTAGAATAGATAGATACCTTCCTAGTTCCCTCAATTCGTAAGAAAGTAGCCTTTCAATTTCTTCATATAAAATGGCACCTTTTTTAATAAATAGTTCAAAAATGTTTTTTTCTAAATTTTTAGCTTTGTTAACAAGAGTTAAATAATAAGGTGTGCCACCGAATATTGAAAATATTTTTATTATTTCTCTTTCATCAAATCCTTTAAACATTAGCCTAACAGTTCTATAGTCAAAACCATTGAGTTTTATGATTTTTGTAGCTCTACCATAAAGAGGTCCTGTGTATGATATATCTCTCTCAATCATACCAATTGTCGAACCAAGTAAAATTAACTTTAATTTTGATTTATTTAAAAATATATCCCAATAGTATTGTATTTTAGCTGAAATTTTTTTAGCAAGCCTCTGATATTCGTCTATAACTAATATAATTTTTTCTTTCAAACTTGTTTTGAATATAAATTCAAAAAAATCATCCAAACTTCTGAATTCTTGATTAAAAGATTTGGTACATTTATCCAAAAAATTGTTTACATTTTGATTTTCAACATAGATATAATTATGTTTAAAATTTTCTAATGCTTTTAACACAAGTGTAGTTTTTCCTATCCTTCTTCTACCGAAAATTATAATTAAAGAAGCCTTAGGACTTTTTATCTCATCTTCAATAACTTTAAGTTCTTCTTCTCTATCATAAAATTGTATACTCATAAGTATAATATTGTAGAGTATACTTTTAAATATTTTATTTATAGTTTGTTTAAGTTAGAAAACACAAAAGTATTTTTGATAAAAATTATAAGAACATTTGTAAGTGTAGGCTGTTAATTATCATATTTCTTTAAATTGATAAGTTTGAGAGGAATACTTTGGTGGAAAATACAATTGTTTTCCAGGTGAAAAATTTTCTGTCAATATATGTAAAGTTATAGCTTGTAAGTTAGACGATTTTGTTTATGTCAAACAACATTTAAAAATTTATTTAATAAGTTTTATATTTCATCTAATTTAAATAAACCATATGGAAATTGTCTTAAGTCCTAATAATCTTTTTGAAAATATCAAAAATGAAAAAGGTATAACAAAAGCTTTTATCCAATATGCTTTTCTTTCTTTTTTATATTTATCTTTATCTATTGTTGTTCAACTTTTTTATCCTATAAATCCTTTAATTAATAGTTTAAAAACAAAACCAATTTTACTTGTACTCTATTATACAATATTATTGATTTCTATTTTTATTTGGTCTTCAATAGTTCATTTATTTGCAAAATTGTTTGGTGGAAATGGAGATTACTCATCAACTTATAGAGCACTAACTTATTCATTGACACCATTTTTAATTTTAGGTTGGATACCTTTTCTTGGAATTATTTTTGGCCTATATTCTCTTTATCTTTCTGTTTTAGGAATTTCAAAGCTTCATGAAGTTAGCATAATAAAGGCGGTTATAACACTTTCGATGCCAATAATTTTAACTATAATTTTGGCAGGAATTTCATATGTTTATATTAGCTCATTATACGGTTTTTAATAAGTTAATATTTTTTTTATCAATTCAATTTTCAAACTTTAAAGTTTTACGAAATTAAAAATTATTTCTTCAAGTTTTAAAGCCCCAAGCGGGACTCGAACCCGCGACCCCATGCTTACCATGCATGTGCTTTTGATTAAACTCTACCAGCTGAGCTATTGGGGCTTTTAATTTCTAATTATAAAAAGTAATTTTAAACCTTAATTTTTTTAATATAAAGAATTTTCAGATCTACTAACATCTATCTTCATTAAGACATTCATAAGCTTCTTCATATCTACCCAATTTACTTAGAGTAATAATTTTATTTTTCAAAGCATTACCATCTTTAGGGTTAATCTTCAATGCCTCATCAAAACACTTAAGAGCTTCTTCATATATACCCAATTGATATAAAGCGGCACCTTTATTATTCCAAACGTTACCATCTTTAGGATTAATTTCCAATGCCTCATCATAACATATAATAGATTCTTCATATTTACCCAATTGATATAAAGCAAGACCTTTATTGTTCCAAAATATACTATCTTTAGTATTAAGCTTCAACGCCTTATCAAAACACTTAAGAGCTTTTTTATATTTACCTAATTTATACAGAATAACACCTTTATTGTTCCAAATGTTACTATCTTTAGGATTAATCTCCAATGCCTCATCAAAACACTTAAGAGCTTCTTCATATCTACCCAATTCACCTAAAATAAAACCTTTCCAGTTCCAGTTTGCTGCAATAATAGCTTTAATATCATGCTCTTCATCACCTTTTCTACCATTAGCATAAATTTCAAAATAGGAAGAATTGTCTTTATACACTAACCATATGTGATCAGGAGTGTATTTTACTCTTAATTTTTCAATTACATCTTTTCTTCCCATATATTCCAATGCAGAAACAATAACACTAGCATAAACCACACAGTTTCCTTTTCTTTCTAAAGCAAAATCTATTCCAAATAAAGCATGTTCTTTACATTCCATATAACCTAATAGCATCAAACTTAAATTTCTCACCAACTTACCACTAGGTAATTTTCTATCTATGCTACTAGTCAATTCATTTAGTCTTGCTTTTAATTTTTCTCTTACTTCATTTTCATCTAAGCTAGTTAAAGTAGGATGATAGCTAGCTTCAAACAATTCATCAAGCAAACTTTTTTCAAAATCTTGTTTTAACATAATAATCACTACTATAAAGTAGTATTTTAAATTATTTAAAGTTTTCGAATATAAGCTTGTTTCTACTTATTAAATCAAATTAAGCTATTTCTGTTCCATTATGCCTTCCATTAACAGCTCTAATTATTTCTTCTTGATTTGTTCCATCAATAATCAAAGTTTTCAATTTAATCTTTTTAATTAATCTTGCCGCTTTTAAGTCAAATAATCTGTATTCACCTGGAACTTGCTCATTTTTCTTTATTATTTTAATAAATTCCTCATACCCAATTTTATCAAACTTTTTTGCATCAGGATATTTTTTAGGATCTTTATCATAAACACCATCAACATTAGTAACATTTATTAACAAATCAGCCTTTACTAATTTTGCAAAGTATGCTGAATCATAATCTGTAGAAGTACCAACATCATAACCTGCAGCAACAATTATTTTTTTATTAAAATATTTTTTAACTTCTTTACCAGCCTCTTTTAAACTTTTCCATTTAACTAAATAAGCCGATTTACCTAAGCAAGAAGAAAGAGTAGAAGCGTTTAAATGAGTTGCCATTATTCCGATAAAATCCAATTGATTTTTACTAGCATTAAATGCCTTTGCTATATTTTGATAATCTCTGCAAACTTTACCACCGCCACAAACAACAATCAGTTTATGCCCTAATTTATGCAATTTTTTAATAACATCAACATACTTTTTAAAATTATTAGGTGAAAGCTCTCTTGTAAGTAATGAGCCGCCCAGCGATATAACAATTTTCATATAATTCAATTTAATGCAAAATTAATAAAAAACTATTATTATGAAAATTCAAGTAGAAGCTATAATTTTTGATTACGGAAATACTTTAGTACTTGATCCATTTGAAGATATTATAAAACATAAAATAAAAGATTTTCAAAATGTTTTTAGAAAATTTGGTTATAGTTTTAGTAAAAGAAAAATTTTTTCTTGCTGGAATGAAGCAAACAGAGAAATAAATTATCCCCACATAACACATTTTGCACAAGAAGAACCTATTATTGTAGAAGCTTTAAAAAAGTTAAATGTAAAAAATCAACACATTAATTTAATTTCTAAAAAATTTCTTTCAATATACAGAAAAGAATGGAAACTTATTTACAAAAATAGTAAAAGAAAGAAGGAATTAAAAACTGTCCTTTCTTTCCTTAAAAGCAAGGGTAAAGTTTTAGCTATTTTAAGTAATGGTAGAAAATTTGATGTTGAAAATGGTACGAAGTGGCTTGGTGTTTATAATTATTTTGATTTTATTATTTCGTCAGAAGAAATTGGTGTGGAAAAGCCGGATAAAAAAGCTTTTGAATACATTCTTAATAAATTGAATAAGCCACCAGAAAAAGTTGTGTATGTGGGTGATGATTATAGTAAAGATATAGTTCCTACTAAAAAACTTGGTATGAAAGCAATTCTGTATATTCCGCCTAAGAAATTTAGAAAAAGTATGCCTTGGAGAAATTATGAAATAAATATTTCTGTTGAGCCAGATGCTAAAATAAAGAAACTATTAGATTTGATGAAGATAGTTTGTTGAAATAATTCTTGGTATTTGTCTATTCAGTTGCCTATATTTCTAGAACCTTATTAGAGATTGTTTTTTAACTTAAAGAATTAAGATTTTATAGAACTAATAAAATGTGGTGTAAATAGAACAATGTACAGAAACGAAAGCTTTAAATATTTTAACTACATTAAAGTAATTAAAGAGGTGGTTTGTATGTCTGGTAAGATAAAATATTATTGCGCCCATCTTGGAGAAGAGAGGGTTATTCTTCCATCTGAGCAAGCAGAATATGAAAGATATAAAAAAGCGGAAGCCGAGTTTATCAGAAGAGTAGAGAAAGCAGTAAGACACAGATATGTTACACGAGAAGAGTATAATCGTGTAAGAAGGATGAGTTACGATGAATTTGTGGAATGGTTAGAAAACCATGTAATGGGTACTCTAATGCTCGTAAGCGAAGCTGAAGACGATGCCCTTCACTATTTACATGATGTAGTAATAGGCAAACGGGTAGAAAAAATTATTCCAACTATTCCAGGGTACGATTTACCAGCCAAGAAGATAAGATACTAGCAATTTGTAGTATAAATGTTCTCGGGGTTCATCCGACACCGAGAACTAGCGATTTTCCAAACCATTAATAAAAAGGTCAATCTTTCGGAGAGAATTTTTCATGAATTATTGTTTTTTAGTTTTTCAACTTAAAATATCTTCTACATTTAACATAGGAATTTTGTATTTTTGGTAATCATCTAATATGCGCGGGCAGGCGGTATTGATTAATATATCTAATTTAAGTCCTTCAATCTTCTCTGGATCAAATTCGTCCATTGCTAAAATGTAAACTTCTTTCCCTTGTTTCTCTAATAACTTTTTAATCGAAAATGGATTTCGGTATTGACCAAGTTTGAAAGAAACAAGTAAACCGACTCTTTTTGCATCTTTGAATATGTGTTTATTCCACATAATTATTTTTAAAAATTTATCTCTAATTTCGTCCATACTAAAAATTTTCCCATGTTCTAAATCTAGGTTGAAAACAGTTTTATTAACCTCCAAAGCCAATCCTAATGGATAAAATTTCCCAGCAGAAATACAAAGAAAACAATCAACTTTATCTTCTACCATTTTGCCAGCACCAACTCTACATCCAATTATTTGCCCAACATACTTTTCAGTTTTACCACTAAAAGTTTTCTTTCCATGTTTTTCCAAATACTTTCTAACTTTTTCCATTGCTGGAATAAATTGTAAGCTAGCAACTAAGCCTATTCTTTTATAATATTTTAATTTTTCAAATTCTCTTTCAATAATTGGTATAGGATCAACATCAGAAAAATAATTCCAATATACAACAGGAATTTCAGTTTTTACTCCAAAATCTTGATGAGCTATGTGAAGTATTGCATCGCATTTCATAAGTTTTGCTTCGTTTTCTCTAACATCACATGCTCCCCATGTTCTTTCCAAACACAAAACAACTTCAAAACCCTCCTTTTCCAAATTATCAGTAATTTCTTGTATTTTGTACTTCAATCCTTCTGGAAACTGGACAAAAACTTTCTTAGCTTTCAATTTTTTCAATTTATTGATAATTTCTTCCATATAACATTAACCTTGCTTAAAGTTTATTTCTTCTATTCATATAACTTATGTAAAAAATTCCTGCTAATGATGAAATAGCAATAATACCATGATAAAGTATGTTATCGTAACCTTGTAAGAATTGATGTGGTAATATGTATTGATTAAATGAAATTGGTATTTTACCACCAGAACCCAAATCTATAAGAAAATGTGTAATTGTAGCCACAGCAGCAGAAATACCATTCTTTATAGCATTTTTAATCTTTAGCTTTCTGTTAATTGCTACATCTCTTATTAAGCCAAAAGAAAATCCATATAAAAGCTCAACATAGGGTATATGAAGATATCCTCTATGTTCTCCAAAAAAATTAACAACTACATCAGAATCTGGTGACAAACCAAGAAAAGCATCAGAGATTGAATATAAAATCTCATTAAATTTCGATTTTTTATTTTGATAACTTGAAATATTTTTTGTATTTTCTGTTTCTGAATCATTATACAAATTGTACTCGTATTTTAACAATTTCCTAGAAGCTTTACCTGCAAAAGCTCCTGTTGTTATATGCGCAACACCATTTAGTAAAGGATATATTATTTCTTCCATTTTTATAAAATCATCATTTTAAATTTTTAATGCTTTTGTTTCAATATTTAGATTTATGACAGAAATTTCTAAAAAAATACTAGAAAAAGCAAGAAAGTTGATTAAAGAGGGTAGAGTAATTAAAGATATTGAAAATGATAAAAGGATACATTTTAAGGTATGGGGAGATAGTGAAGAGTATATTGTGATTTATGATAAATTTAAGAATACTTATAATTGCGATTGCAATTGGGCTACATTAAGAAATAAGTTATGTAGTCATGCTCTTGCATGTAAAATTTTACTTAACAGTTATAATCCCAATGAAAAAAATAAAAAAGTTTCAACCTCTATTTAAAGATTAATTTATTCAAAATTACAAGTTTAGATTATGGTGAATAGGAAAAAAGTAATTTTTTTTCTTATAGATGGTTTAGCAGACAAGCCAATAGAAAATAAAACACCATTAACAGAAGCTAACAAACCGAATATTGATTATTTTGCTAAAAATGGAGTTTGTGGCGAGCTAAAAGTTTTGCCAAAAAATATTTATCCTGATAGCGAATTAGCAAGCTTTTCAATTTTAGGTTATAACTATAAAAAATACAAGATCAACAGAGGTCCATTAGAAGCAATAGGATCTAATTTGAATTATAAAAATGGTTGGCTTGCATTAAGGTGTAATTTAGCTACTGTAAATAATGAATTAATTGTTGTAGATAGGAGAGCAGGAAGAAATTTTTTGTATTTTAAAGAGTTGTGCAGGTTTTTAAATGATAATGTTAAATTAAACGTAGATTTCTCTTTTACTCATACTTTTGGTCATAGAGCTGTATTAATTATAAAATCTAATTTAAGCGATAAGATAACAAGTAATGATCCTAGAAAAGAAGGTGAGAAAGTTAAAGCTGTTCAAGCATTGGATAAAGAAGCTTTAGTTAGTGCAAAAATAGTTCAAGAATTTATAGAAAAAAGTTATGAAATTTTAAAAAACCATGAATTGAATAAAGAAAGAGCCAAACGCGGTTTACTTCCAGCAAATTACATTTTATTCAGAGGAGCAGGTAATTATATTGACGATTTCCCAAACTTTTGTAAAAAGTATAAAATTAACAAAGCTTTATGCATAGCAGAAAATGGGGCAATAAAAGGTTTATGTATTCAAGCTGGATTTGATTATTTAACTATACCAGAAACCACATTTGAAAAAAGCCTCGATTTTATATTTTCAAATCTTGTTAATGCTACAAAAGAATATGATTTGGTACTTGTGCATGTGAAAAATATTGACGAACCTGGACATGATGGTAATTTTGAATTGAAGAAAAAAATGATAGAAGAAATGGACAAAAGATTTTATGTTTTAAAAGATTTTGATGGAATATTGATAATCACTTGCGATCACATAACTTCAACTTCTGATAAATCCCATTTGCCAGGAAAAGTACCTTTGTTAATTTATGGAAAAGGAAGAGATAAAGTTGAGAAGTTTGATGAAATTTCTGTGAAAAAAGGTAAGCTTAAAAGCTACACTCCAAATAAAATGTGGAAATTTGTTTTTAGTAAATGAATTGTAATTAAAAGTATTTAATTTTGGTTTTTATCAGCAAATAAGATTTAAATACCCTTACTTATCATAGTAAAAAATGTGAAGGTATTATTATGTTGATTCAGCCAAAAACAGAAAATGACAAATGGTTCTTATGTAACAGAGAAGATTTTATCCCAGCTTACCTAAAAAGTTATGATAAAGGAATTTTGGAAAGAAAAGTTGATAAAGCATTAAAGATTTTGGAAAATTGTGAAGTTTGTCCAAGAAGATGTAATGTAAATAGAGTTAAAAATAAATTAGGCATATGTAGAATTGGCAGATATGCAAAAGTTTCTAGTTTTTTCCCTCATTTTGGTGAAGAAGATTGCTTAAGAGGATGGAATGGCTCGGGAACAATATTTTTTTCATTTTGCAATTTGAAGTGCGTATTTTGTCAAAATTTTGAAGTTTCTTGGATTGGCGAAGGTATAGAAGTTGGTCCGAAAGAAATTGCTAAAATGATGATAATTTTACAAGAAAAAGGATGTCATAATATCAATTTAGTTACACCTGAGCATGTTGTACCTCAAATATTAGAAGCGATACCTTTTGCAATAGAAATGGGATTAAATTTACCAATAGTTTATAACACAAGCTCTTATGATTCGATTGAAAGCTTAAAGCTCATGGAAGGAATTGTAGACATTTATATGCCAGATTTTAAATTTTTCACTCCAAAGCTTGCTAAATTTTACTTAACTGCAGAAGATTATCCAAAGGTAGCAATGGCTGCAATAAAAGAAATGCATTCACAAGTTGGTGAGCTAAAGTTTGATGAAAATGGTCTTGCCTTGCGAGGAGTTTTATTAAGACATTTGGTAATGCCGGGATTTTTAAATGAAACTAAGAAAATAATGAAATGGGTTGCTAATGAGATTTCAAAAGATACGTATGTTAATTTAATGGATCAGTATTATCCTGCAGGCATGGTATTGAAGCAACCTGAAAAATATAAAAAAATTGCAAGAAGAATTACGCGTGAAGAATTTAATAAGGCAGTGGAAATTGCAAGAAGATTTGGCTTGCATAGATTTGATAGAGTTTAGATGACATAAGTTTGATTTTTTGTTAATTTGATTAAGGGTACATATGTACCCAATGTTTTCTTTTTCAATCACTCTATTTAATGTGAAATTAATTAAAGGGTACATATGTACCTCTCTTATCATGGAAAATTTAACTTCCCATGGCTCACGAGCCTGAATTTAATCTTAAAAGAAATTAATTTGAAATTAAAATTATGAAGCTTTTAAAATGCTATACTATCAAAGACTTAAAATCTATACCTCAAAAATATCTTTCACTCTTCAATCAACTTTATAAAAAAATGAATCTTTTGCAAGGTTTTAGTTGGGATTTTGAAAAAGCTTTTAATTTAATAAGTCAGAATAATTACGAGTTAAAAAGTATTTTCTTAGCTGTAGAAACCTTAGAACCTAGCTTATTTGGAAGAAAAGAATATATGAATATAACCAGAAGAAAAGTTCCATCTCTTTTAAAACAAAAAATGGCAGAGCTTTCCTTTCGCGACAGAAAATTTCCCTTTATTGTTGAAGAAAAGTGCAAGGATTTAAAAGGTGAAGAACTTGATAAATGCATTGATGAACTTTTGGAAAAGTTTTATAAAAAAGAAGCTTATGAAAGATTGAAAGCCGAATATCAAGAAATTTATCCAAGGTCTTGGAAAAAGAAATTGAAAGAAATTTATAAAGAAAGATGGAAGTTCTTTTATGAGAGAAAGTGCGAAATGAAACCACTGTTTAATAATTTTGATTGGAGAAATGGCTGGGTTCAAGTTTTTATAGTTAAACATCCACAAGGTTTTCATTGGGATGTGGGCGGCTCTGCTTCCAGTGGTAAAAGAAGTACACATGCATACTACGGAACTCTATTTTGTAGAATTCAAAAAGAAATTAAAGATATACCAACTATAGTTCTTTGGTACGATTCTAGAAACAATTTTAGATATGTTGCCACACTAAGAAAGTTTGCGATTTGTCCAAGAGAGATGTGGGGAAAAGAAAAGGATACGGAAGGTATAAGAAAAATTGAATTTAAGGAAGATTATTACACTCATAAGAATTCAAAAATTGAAGTTTATTTATAAACAAGGTTTAGTATAGGAAATTATTGAATCTTGATTAGAAATTAGAAATTAAAGTTTTGAAATACAAAAGAGAGCTTATAATTAATTTGGAGTTTAGAAAGCAAAACAAAAATTTAAAATAAAGAAGTTTAGATTTTTGCCTCATATGTGGCTGTTTAAAACAAATTTAAGCGAACAAAAATGTTAAATGTTGTTCGGTTGAATATAAATTATGAACAATTTACAACACATAATTGAAAGACAGAAGATTTAAATTAACAAATTATTTAAACATCTAAATAATTTTCATGAAAAATTATAAAGATAAGTTAACAGAATTAGTAGAAGAATTTTGGAGAAAGGAACTGCCAGTTCTGAAAGAAAGTCACTTATGCTTCTAGCAAAGATGAAATAGATAAAAGAGAAATTAGAGCTTTAGTAAAAGCTTCTGAGCTATTGAAATGTGAAGGTTTGATGATAATTACATGGGATTATGAGGATGAGATTAAAGTAAATAACAAAACTATTAAATGCTTACCTTTATGGAAATGGTTGTTAAAGCTTTAAATTCTAAAATTTCACAAATTTATGAAACTTTATAAATAACTTTTCACAAATTTATTATATGTTTGAAAAAGAATTTGTATTAGAATACTTTAAAAAATTACTAGATAGAATAAAAAAGGAAAAGATAATCTCCAGAGAGCTAGATGTTTCTACTGTTACTAATAAGGTTGTAGTAGTAGCTGGTCCTAGGAGATCTGGAAAGACTTTTTTGCTTTTTTCTAAGCTTAGGGAAAATACTAATAGCTTATATGTTGACTTGGAACATTCTGCCTTTAGATACATTACTCATAAAGATTTCTTTGAAATAATTAGCATATTCGAAGAATATTTTGGTATCAAAGTTGAAAAAATTTTGATTGATGAAGTTCAAAGAATAGATGAATGGGAAAGATTAGTTAGAAGTTTATTAGATAGCTATGAGATGATAATTTCTGGGTCTTCTTCAAAGCTATTACCAAAGGAAATTGCCGCTTCTCTTAGGGGAAGAAGTTTAACTTATTTACTGTTGCCTCTTAGCTTCAGAGAATACTTGAATTTTAAAGGAATTGAAGTAAAAAGTATTGTTTCCCTATATGAAAAGGTAAAGATGATAAAAGAGCTAGAGGAATTTTTGGATTGGGGAGGATATCCAGAAATAGTTATTGATTGGGATAAAAAAGAAAAAATTTTGAGAGAATATTTTGAAACAATATTCCAAAAAGATTTTGTGGAAAGGTTTGAAATAGTAAATACTCAAATAGCAAGATTAATTTTTGAATTTATTATTAAAAATTTTGGTGGAGAACTCAGCACACATAAAATTGCGAATTTTGTAAGCTCAATGATTGGTAGAAATGTTAAAAACATAGTTTATGATTATGTAGAAAAGCTACCTGAAACTTTTTCTAGTTTTTTTGTTGAAAAATTTGAGAAAAGTGTTTATAAAAGGAAGAGTTTTGCAAAAAAAGTTTACATTTGTGACTTAGGTTTAACCAATTTGCTTATAGGAGAAAAGAATTGGGGAAAAAGGATGGAAAATATGGTTTTTCTTGAATTACTCAGAAAAACAAACAAAAGACCATTGATGGAAATTTATTATTGGAAGGATTATCAGCAACATGAGATTGATTTTGTGGTTAAAGAAAGATCGGAAATTAACCAATTGATTCAAGTCACTTATGCTAGTGGTAAAGATGAAATAGAAAAAAGAGAAATTAGAGCTTTGTTAAAAGCTTCTGAATTGCTTAATTGCAAAAATTTATTGATAATTACATGGGATTATGAGGATGAGATTAAAGTAAATAACAAAACTATTAAGTGCTTACCTTTATGGAAATGGTTGTTAGAGTAAATTTGTGTCATATGTGACTTAAAATTATTTAAATTTATGTCACAAAATACAAATATATGAGAAAAGAAGAATTAATCGCAATTCTCTCAGAATGGAATTTTTGGGGAAAGGGACTAGAAGTAGGAATTGAGAGAATAACTTATACAAACAAAATTAAAGAATTTCTCAATTCGCCTATAAACAAAATAATTTCGGTTTATGGTGTAAGAAGAAGTGGTAAAAGTTTTATACTAAGGCAAATAGCTAAATTTTTATCTGAGAATTTCGGACCTAAAAATAATTTATACATAAACTTTGAAGATGTAAGATTGGAAAAGAATCTCGAAACTCTTTTAAAATGTTATGAAGCTTATTTGGAAATAATTAGACCAACATCTAAACCATTTCTTATTCTAGATGAAATTCAAGAAGTAGACGGGTGGGAAAGATTTGTTAGAAGCTTACAAGAAAAAAATGAAGCTAAAATAATTGTTTCTGGTTCTTCTTCGAAACTTATGAGTGAAGATTTGACATCTTTGCTTTCTGGAAGGGATATACCAGTTGAAATTTTTCCTTTGAATTTTAATGAGTTTTTAAGCTTCAATAAAATTTCAATTAAAAGTTTTGAAGAAGTATTAATAAACAAGTCTTTATTAATTAAAAGCTTGAGAGAATATATAGAGTTTGGCGGATTTCCAGAAGTTGTTATAGAGAAAAATGAAAGCATGAAAAAAGAAATACTTAAAAGATACTTTGATACAATCTTGGTAAAGGATGTAAAAAATAGGTTTAGACTAAGAGAAAGTGATTATATAGAAAAGCTCGGTATTTTCTACTTAACTAATGTAGCATCTCATATAAGTTTTAACAGACTTTCAAAAGTTTTAAAAATTCCTACAAAAACTGTTGAAAGATTTTCAAAGTTTATCTCAGTTTCGAGAATGATTTTCTTTTTAGAAAAATTCAGTTTCGGTGCAAAAGAAAGGATTGTTTCTCCTCTCAAAGTTTATTCAATTGATACTGGAATTTCAAATGCTATTGGTTTCAAGTTTATGGAAAATTTTGGTAAAGTCATGGAGAACTTAGTTGCGATAGAATTACAAAGAAAGTTTAAAAAACCTGTTTTTGAAGTGTTTTATTTTAAAGATTATCAGCAGCATGAAGTTGATTTTGTAATTAAAGAAGGACTTAAAATTAACCAATTGATTCAAGTCACTTATGCTTCTAGCAAGGATGAAATAGAAAAAAGAGAAATTAAAGCTTTGATTAAAGCAAGTGATTTGTTAAAGTGTAAAAATTTGTTGATAATTACATGGGATTATGAAGATGAAATTAAAGTAAATAACAAAACTATTAAATGTTTACCTTTATGGAAATGGTTGTTAGAAAAAGAACTGAAATAAACCTTATAATCCAGCATCTTTTCTAAGAATTTCAGCTTTATCAGTTCTTTCCCAAGTAAAATCTGGATCATTTCTACCAAAATGCCCATAGCAAGCGGTCTTTTTAAAAATAGGTCTACGCAATTTTAAGTCTCTAATAATTGCTCCAGGCCTTAAATCAAAATGCTTCTTTACAAGCTCAGTTAATTTTTCATCAGAAATCTTACCAGTACCAAAAGTGTTAACATAAACAGAAACAGGTTGAGAAATACCAATAGCATAAGAAATTTGAACTTCACATTTATCAGCTAATCCTGCAGCAACAATGTTTTTAGCTATATATCTTGCCATATATGCACCAGAGCGATCTACTTTTGTCGGGTCTTTACCAGAAAAACAGCCACCACCTGTTCTACCAACTCCACCATAGCTATCAACCACAGTTTTTCTACCAGTTAATCCAGAATCAGCAAGAGTACCACCAATAACAAATCTACCAGTACCATTAACAATAAACTTGGTTTTCTCATCAATCATTTCCTTTGGAATAACATGTTTAATTACTTTTTCTATAACATCTTTTCTTACAGTATCTATATCTACATCACTTGTGTGTTGAGCTGCAATAACCACAGTATCTACCCTAACAGGCTTATCATCCACATATTCCACACTTACTTGCGACTTACAATCTGGCCTTAAATATGGAATAATTTTTTCTTTTCTACATTCAGCCAATCTCATAACTAACTTATGTGCTAAAACTATAGGTAAAGGCATCAGCTCAGGAGTTTCATTACAAGCATAACCGAAAACAAATCCTTGGTCGCCTGCTCCTATATCTAATCCTTTACTTTCATCTACACCTAAAGCTATATCTGGCGATTGATCTGTTATAGAAACAATTACACCGCAAGTTTCATAATCCAAACCATCTTTTGCATTATCCAACCCAATCTCTTTTAATGTTTTTCTAACTATTTCTTGTATGTTAACATAACAATCTGTAGTAATTTGACCTGTAACTACAACTATACCTTGCATTATTAGTGTTTCACAATCTACATGCGCATCCGGATCTTTTTCTATAATTGCATCTAATATTGCGTCGGATATTTGGTCAGCCACTTTAGACATGTTTAATTACATTTTGTCTGGGTGACCTTCACCGACGCTTTCTGATGTAAAAATATACCTTTTCATTAGTTAACACCAGTTTTATTAAAAAACATATTGTTGCAATTATTTATAAACTTTAAATCAAACATCAAAAAGCATAACTTCAACTTTTTTTAAATAGTCAGAATTTAGTTTTTAAGGCTGCATTTTTAGGTTGTTGCTATATTTATGTTACACGTGTAACAAAAAAACAAAATTATTAAGTTAAATTAAATTTAAATCCTTAAATTTCACGCAGAAACAATTATTTTTACTTTTTTTGTTCATGTAAACAATTAAAATAAACTTTTATATCCATTTAAATTTGGATGAAATTGTTTCACGAAATCCATATATACCACCTAAATACAATATACTATTATGAGAAAAAACCCAAGCGCTGCTATCTATAGATTTAAAAATGAAATAGATAGCAGTGAAAATTTAAAATTAGAAAGGTGTAGGCAATAATGAATTTGAAAGAGCTGATTGCCGGTATGCTAAGCTTACTGGTAACAGCTGGCACCTTAGTTGCTGTTTCAGCAGCAACAACCTTGGATCAATATCCAGGGTTCTTGGTGTCAGCGGGTCAGCTCAATGCCTACGTAGTAGTAGGATCTGGTGGTACAGATCCAGCAGGTTTAGCTAGCGATATAGCTGGTGCAGTTGATATTGCAGTTCGATTGGCAGAATTGCAATTTAGTAAAACAACTGTATCAGCTGTAACAACTGCAGCAGTAGATGGTGTAGAAAGACAAATTCCAGTAGCTGGTGCAGATTATAAAGAATTAACAGATCCAACAGATGGTTTGCCCCAAGTATTACAAACCTTCCATTATGGAGGTTTGAAACAAGGAACTATAAGCTTCAAAGGAACATCTTATAGATATCATGAAGCAGTATGGCTATCAAATACTGCAGGTGATCTAAGATTAGATCACTCATTTGCAGATTCAAAAGTTAATGGAACAATGACATTAAAAGTAGTTACAACTGATCCAGTTGAATATAGATATTACTTTGATGAATCCTTAGGTTCACCAAGCTTTACAGATCCTTTGACAGTAAGTGTTGCTGGTAAAGAATTTGTAATAGTTGGAGCTGGTGTTAGTGGTCTTACAGCCCTTTCAGGCAATATAGGCACCGCAGACACTACGACACCTGTATCATATGGTGGATACGGGGTCTATGCAGTAGACGGTGCTTCAAATGCCTGGGCTAAGATACAAGTTAAAGATTCAGCTGGAAACGTTTTAGTAACAGACATTCTAAACAAAGGAGATGTAAAGACATATACATTTGGAACATCAACATTCAAAGTTAAATTGATTGATGTCTTTGCATCAACAATAACAAACACAGTAACAGCAAAAGTTGCAGTTGGACCAGATGTAGAAAAAGTGTATCCTACAGCAAAGTCTGTTGATAGCAAGTATTTGTTCCCAGGAGAGACTGATTGGTATGTATATTGGAACGATGCAGATGGTTCACAAAACATAACAGCTAACGATTACATAGGTGTTTTCTACCACCCAACAGATGTACAATACATAAAAGCTGGTGGTAAGCTTGTTGGTCCTGGAGGCTACTTTGAAATTGGCTTCTTAGGACTAACAGGATTTGACAAGTATGTAGATGTAACAGGAACTCTAGTTTCTGGTAAGTCTATATATGCAACAGCAACATCAACAAGTGCAGAGAAGAGCGGATTGTATGGATTTGAATTCTCAGCAAGTGTTCCAGGAAGTATACTAGTTGGTTCTAATGGATATGATAAGGTATATGTACTATTCAATGGAACACATGTTTGGAGTGGCCATTGGGATTCTGTTGGAAGCAAAATTGTAAAAGATAGTGGTCCAACATTATACCATGGCACAGACGCAGCTGATATCGACTTTACAATTAGATATGCAGGAGTTGGTAATGTACCAGTCTATTTAAGAGTTGAATTACTAAACACTGCAACACAACCAGACTGGCTTGATGTTAAGGTAGCATCAGATGCTGCTTTCACATCAAACTTAGTAACATGGGATTATGAAAACACAACAACAGCTGGTACATCACCAACATTCAGATTAGGAGCAACAGCTAGCAATGCAGAAGCAGGAGATGTAGTAGTAGTTTATAACTCAGGACCTGTTAATGTTGGTGACAAATCACAGGATGTATTAACAAACACACCTGTGTATGTGTTGTCACCAAGTTCCAATTCAGCATCAGACAAAGTAGCATTTAGAGTTCCATCAGACACAGTAAAATCCAAAGTAGCATTTGGTAAGATAGGTGGAACAACAACTGTAGGCGGAGTCTATTACACCTTCGCCGGTCCAGTAGTTAGTCCAGTTGCAAAATTAGATAAAGAATTAACTGCAGCAGATAAAGCATCTAAGCACTTGATAGTAGTTGGTGGTCCATGTGTTAACTCAGTAGCTGCAGAAGTATTAGGTCTAGTATATCCAGCATGTGGAACAGCTTCAGGCTTGACACCAGATACAGCAAAGATTGAGGTTGTAGATGACAAATATGCCTCAGGCCTGAAAGTTGTTCTCGTGTATGGATGGGAAGCAAAAGACACAAGATTAGCAGCAAATGTATTGCAGAATTATGATCAAGCAACAGTAGCATCTAAGCTCGTAGGCAAGAGCTCTGTTACCGTAAGCGGAACATCATTAGCAACGGCAACAATATCATAAAAATAAAACTTTAAGTAAGCTTTAAGGCTTACTTTTTTTATTTTTTTATTTTTAGAAAAATTCAATTGGATAGAATTTTCTTATTTCATCTTCAATTTCTTTTGATAGTTTAGGATTAAGACTAACTTCTAATCCATAGCTAGTTATTTTATTGAGAATAAAACCCTTTTTAATCAATTCTTTTCCCACGTTCAACTCTTTTCAAACCATCTTTTCCCAAATCTCTAATATTCCAACCACTTTTCAGATTTTCAAATGAAGTATGAGCACCACCCCACTTCCCTCTTTTATCAAGTTTTAATAAAATTCTGGCTACAATTTCTTCGTCTGAAAACATAAGTAAACTTATAATACCTTTAAAAGTAAGCATCTAAATACTTTAAAAACTATTAAATTTTTATGGAAGATAAAACTCTTTTGTTACAATTTTTAGGAGAAAACCCAACATTAAAAATAATAGACTTTTTCCTAGACAATAGAACAGATTATTCAAAAAAGGGAAATAATAGAAGCTACAGGAATGTCAAAAACAACCTTCTATAAAGTTTGGAAGATACTGGAAAAGTTTGAAGTAGTTTTTCCAACAAGAAGATACGGCAGAGCACAACTTTTCAAAATCAATGAAAATAGTTATATAGTGAAAAAGCTTATGATATTAGATTTTACTTTAATTAAACATAACGATGAAAAAGCATGTAGATAAAAATAAAACTTTAAGCAAGCTTTAAAGATTTTTTATTTTGTAATTTTTCTCTCAACTCCAAAATTCACATGCAAAACGATAATAATTTATTTAAAAATATTATAAATTGAATTTAATGAAGCTAATAATTTTTGGTCCACCGGGCTCAGGAAAAGGAACTTACTCTCAAAGGCTTGCCGCAAAATACAATATAGCTAAAATATCAACAGGTGATATTTTCCGAGATGAAATAAAAAGAGGTACAGAATTAGGAAAAAAAGTAGAATATATAATTAAGGCTGGTCAGCTTGTTCCTGATGAATTAGTAAACAAAATTTTGGAAGAAAGAATAAATAGTCCCGATGCTAAAAATGGTTTTATTTTGGATGGCTATCCAAGAACAGTTTATCAAGCAGAATTTCTCAGCAAAATTGCAAATATAGATGCTATAATCGAAATAATTGCACCCAAGGAAATACTAATTGAAAAAATTTCGGCTAGAAGAATATGCTCAAACACAAAATGTGACGGAAACTATAATATTGCAGATATACACAAAGTGATTGATGGAATAAAATATGATTTGCCCCCACTTCTACCTAAGAAAGAAGGAATATGTGATAAATGTGGAAGCCCTCTTTATCAAAGAGATGATGATAAGCCAGAAGTTATTGAAAAACGTTTAGCTGTTTATGAAGAGCAATCTAAGCCTGTGCTCGAGTATTATAAAAAAACAAAAATACCTTTTATAACAGTTTACATGAACAAGCCACCAGAACTTATAATAGAAGAAATATCTGAAAAAATTGAAAAATTAAACTTAAAGTAGTTTTTAGTTTTTTCCAAATAAAAATTATTTTCTAACTATTCACCACTCATTATATCTAAAATTGCTGAAATTACAAGAATTATTGCAAATATTGTGTATACTTCACGCGGTAACCAGAAAATGTTAAAAAATAACATTCCAGCTATTATCAACTGCAATATTCCAAATATATATCCCAGCATATTTTTTCTATTTTAGCAATTAATCTATTTAAATTTATCATCAAAGAAAAATTCTTACAAAATCTTGACCTTATTACCTTTAACTTTTATAATTTTATTTTTATCTAAATAATCAATCATATCCCTTAAAAAATTTTCATAAGATTTAATAAAAATTGTATCTTTCTCTTCTTTAATCAAGTTTTTCAAACTGTTAATTATTTTTTCCAAATCATTTTCACCACTTTCAATTAAATGGAATAAATTATTGCAAACTTCTAGCACGGGGATAATTTCATATAATACAGGATGCTTAACAGCAATTTCACTTATTTCTTTTGAAGCATAAATACAATCTATCAATTCCACATACAAGCTATACAATTCCTCAATTGATATAAAAACATTTTTATTTATCTTATATTTTTTTGCTTGAAGCCAATCAATTTCTATATTAACTTTTGGGTCTTGTGGTAATTCACCAACCATAATTTCTGTTCCACCAATATTTTCATACTTTATTCCATTCATCTCTAAAATTTTATGTAAATTTATTATAAGCGAAAATTCATCTGTTTTAGCTATTTCAAGCAAAGGCTCAAATATCTCTGGATTTTCTTCCAATTTTTCCTCCAATATTTCATCAAATTCTAAAAAATCAATTTTGTTATCTTCAACAACAATTTTATCTTTCAGTAAATTACTTACCTTTTCTATTACAATGCTTCTATTTGGAAAAATTTTATTCAAAAAAGCTTCTTCAAATTCTCTAACCCCATTTTCAGTTTTCATTATTTCTCTAGCTATGTTTAAATAATTTTCCCACTCAACAATCAAAGGCATTAGTTCAGTGTTTTTATATTTTTCTTTTAATTCGTTCAACAAACCTTTAAGAAAATATGCTGAAGAACTTTCACAATTAACAAAATTTTTCACTTCAAATCTAACATTTATTTTCGATAAATCTTTTGTTATTTCTTCAACTTTCTTTTCATTAAAATTTCCTAAGAAAATCTTCAATTTACCTCAACTCTTTTTAATAATTTTATATTTTTATTTTAAATTGTTTAATCTCTAAGCATGAATTTTTCTATCTGGTCTTTAGCTTTCTCTCTTTTCTTTTGAAAATCTTCAATAAATTTAACAGCTTTCTCTGCAAGGTCTTCTTTATGTTCGCCAGCTAACAAAGTTCCATTTCTTTCGCTTTCAAATATTTCTTGAACTTTTTTATCATCTTCTTCAAAAAGATAGAAATAGTATTGACACACAGAACAAATTTCTGGGTTACCACCAAGCTTTCTTTGAAGTTCTGCTGTAGGCTGCTGACCTGTAAAAGCATTCATTATTTTTTTCCTAACTTCTTCTGGAGTATCTGTGGTGAATATTGCTGTATTTGGTTGACTTGAAGACATTTTTGTATCAGGCCCTTGCAAACTTGGTAACAATTTGCAATGTATTTGAGCAGGCTTATAAAAGCCAAGTTTTACAGCCACATCTCTCGCTGGTCTCCAGTAGTCATCTTGATCAATAGAAGCTGGTATTAAACAAGGTATGTTTCTTCCTTCTAATACAGAAGGTAAAAAGCATGGTGCTATTTGCATTGAAGGAAAAAATATTATTCCTATATTTGAACTGTTTTCAAAACCAAAAATGGCTTTTGCAGTAGAAAATGTTATATGCTTGGCTATTTTAATTGCTATTTTATAAAGTGTTTTTGAATATTCTGTGTTTAAAAATATGTGAGTTTTTTTCGGGTCAAAACCAACTGCTATTACATCCAATATATTATCATATGCTAAATTTACAGTTTCTTCTAAGCTCAGATTTCTGTTTATTAAAGATTTTTCATCTTCTGTTATTTGAAAATATAATTCAGCATCAAACTTATCTTGAAGCCATTTTGTAAATATCCAAGGTATTAAATGCCCCAAGTGAGTTTTTCCAGAGGGACCTCTGCCAGTATAAAGAAAGAATTTCTCACCATTTTCATATTTATCCAAAATAAAATCTAAGTCTCTGTGTGAAAAGAAAATTCTTCTCCTTAGCATAAAATGCAAATCTTTTGTATGTTTTTTAACCCTTTCTAATAATTCATCATCAATTTGCTTAGTTCCAAATTTTTTTAGCAGTTTCTCATAATCTATTTTTCCCCTAACTTCCCATGGTGTTACTACAAATTCTTCTTGCATAATATTTTTATTGTTTATAAATTCATTTAATTTTTATTATCTTCTCTCAAACTTACAAAAATTCTTTCAAAAATTATTTGCTATACAAAAATTTACTCAACTCTATCAATTTTTCCTTTAAGGTTTTCCCCATATTATAAAGCTTCTTTCCCTTTTCTGTAATTTGAGGTTCAGGCAATTTTACTTTTCCATTTTCACCTTTTGCAACTAAAACTATATAAGAACTTGCTACCATTCTTTTATCTCCAGTTTTATAATTTTTGGCTTCTACATCTACAAGCACACCAATAGAAGTATTTCCAACATATGCGAGCCTTCCTTTAAATAAAAGCTCTTCTCCAATATAAGCTGGATTATAAAATGAAATATAGAGAGATGCGGTAACTGTATTGCTATTTGAATATTCTTTAGCTATAGATGAAGCAAACTTATCAATTTCGGATGCTATCACACCACCAAACAAAATACCTTGTGGATTTAAATCACATGATGTTATGATATATGAAGATACCTTTTTATAACTTTCTAGTTTACGACTTTTTCTTACCATATCTCAACAAATAAAAGATTGGTTGTGAAATTTAAAAAGTTGAAATAATTGATATTTTTACGCATTTCTGTACACGATAATGATTTTTGCCTATCGAATTAACTTTTATTTTTTGTTTACAGTTTTAAACAATTTGGATTAAAAATTTATAGTTTCAAATATCCTTGCTTGTAAAGATAGTAAATCAACAAAATGAATAGTATCACTAAAACTACTATCAACAATTTCTTAAATCTCCTTTTCACTCTTGCTGTTTCTAAAGCTTCCTTAGCTTCTTCAAACTTTTTCTGCTCTTCTTGTATCCTTCTACCAACTTCTAATTGCTCTTTTTTAAGCTCACCCATAACCAAGTCTCTTTGTTCATTCCTAAGCTTATACCAGAAATCTCTATCTTCTAAAGGCTCTTTCTTTTTTTCTGCCATGGATATTATTAATTTGCTTTTAAAAGTTAAATTTTTAATATAAATGCAATCCAAATAGTTATTATGAAGAAATTGTACATATTGCCAATTTTAGCATTTTTAATCATATTTTTATCAGAAAACTCTTTAGCTGATAGCAAAGTAGACTTATCACTTAGTAAAAGCACGCTGGTTATACAATCAGGTTATTCTGATGCTATAGATGTGACTATAACTAATAAGCAATCAATAACTGATATATTTACAATTTCAATATTAGCTCCACCAGATTTTAAAGGTTCTATAAGCAAACTTAAAGATAATCTTTTAATTCATCCAAATTCACACGAAACTACAAAAATAATTTTTACTATACCAAATTGTACAACAAGCTCCTTAGTACAATTTACAATTTCAGCAACATCAGTAAATGATAAAAGTGTAAGTGTTTCACAAAACTTTAATCTTCAAATCCAAGGCTATATAACATGTTTAAGTTCTGTTAATTTGGAGAAAGATGAATTAAATCCAAGTGAAACTGTTGTTATAAATTCTGAAGTAAGAAACTTGGTTTCTTATGCTATAACAAATAATTTTTTAGATGTGATTATTTCAAAGAATGGTAAAGAAGTTTTTAAGGAGAGCAATCAATTGTTTATTCCGGCTAAAAGCAGCAAGATTTATTCTACTAATTACACATTTGACAAATATGCAGAAGATGGAATATACGATATAAATGTTTTTTTAAAAGGTGAAGACGGCTCAATAATAGATTCCAAAAGTACAAATGTTAAAGTAAATGGAATTAAAAATATAGTTTCCTTTGTGAATGAAGAAAATTATTTGTTGGTTAAAAAGTTTACAATTACATTCAAAAATGAAGGGAATGTTTTATCTGAAGCAAAGGTTTATGAAAATTCAATACCATCATATTTGGATTTGTTTTTCAGCTCTCAAACACCAATTCTTGGCAAATCTTCTTATGATGGAAAAGTTATATATTCGTGGCAAATACCACCATTAAAGCCCGGAGAATATTTTGTAATAAGATATGGGATAAGCTTCATAAATATCTGGACTGTTGGAATAGTTTTAGCTGTAGTTTTATTTGTAATTTATATTAACTTTTATTCTGTTACTGTGAGAAAAAGCTATAGCCTTAAGGGAGCTTTAGAAAAAGGGAAAGAAATATCAGTGTCATTGGAAATATCAAACAAAGGATATGGAGAAGTTAAAGAAATGGTTATAAAAGATAAAATACCAAGTATTGTTGCATTACAAGAAAGTTTTGAAACCATGAAGCCTATAGTGAGAAAATTAACAGATGGTTTAGAATTAACATGGAGAATAAGTTCAATGAAGCCACATGAAGTAAGAATTTTAAATTATAAAATAAAACCGGTAATGGATATAATAGGCACGCTTAATTTGCCGAAAGCAAAAGTTACATTTGAAGGTAGAAGAGGAAGAAAAATTGTTAGGTATTCTAATAGTGTTGTTGTTAAATAGGAAATTTTTAAAAATTCAAAAAAATTTTTATATTTTAATATTACATAGAATTTTTATAGACCCCCTGTAACTCAACTGGTAGAGTAGCCGCCTGTAGACATTTACATTTTGTATTTGTTAGCCAGGAGCTACTCATATAGATAGCGGAAGGTTGGGAGTTCGAATCTCCCCGGGGGGAAATATTAAGTTTTTAAGTTAATTGATAGAAATCTGCTTGCTTTAGATAGCCATATTGTGACTTTATCCACAACTCACTTTTTACTATACAGAGCTTATTTTTATTATTATCCTTTTAAACCCGAAACTTTTCTAAATAAAAAGATTTGTAATGCGAGCTAAGTTATTAAATAAATTTTATATCAGAGCAAAATTAAAAGATAAAAATTTTTAAATACTTGTAGGTCAAATAATTTATTTGGTTGGCGACCAAAAAGAGGGGGAAACACCCGTTCCCGTCCCGAACACGGAAGTTAAGCCCCTCGTTGTAGTAAGTTGTACTCCGCAACTGCGGGGGAACTTTACTAAGTTGCCAACCACTATTTTTAATTTTTATTTGCTTCAAAATTAATTATATTGCCTCCATCGTCTAGTCCGGTTAATTCAAAACTGAAAGGATAACAGCTTCTCGATAGTAAGGAAGTAGCTGTGGACCAGGGTTCAAATCCCTGTGGAGGCATGCTTTACTTAAAGCAAGAGGAATAGAAATAAGCAAAGAGGAAAAGCCTAAGCAAGCGATTAAAGCTTGTCTTAAGTGCAACGAGCTTTACATGACAAACGTTCAGCAGGTTCTCTTTGAGACTTTTATGTTCCTATCGTTTCTAACCCTTTTAATCTTTCTTGTGAAGAGGAAATTTCTGAAACTTTGCTCGGCTTTCTACTCCCTCTTTTAATTTACCTGTTGATTAACTTCATCTTTGAGTCTATCCTTTATGTAAGCGAAAGTTTACAAGTCGGGGAGTTAGGTAGAGAAGAACTAACATTAAGGAATATTGCTCTTGGAATCAATGATTTGAAAGTTGTTCTAACTATTCTTTCGCTAGTGATATGGATATTTATTTGGAAAAAGTTGAGGTGAATGATGAAGATGAGAGAGTTATCCAAATCAACTAAACCACTGCCCTAAAATTTCAAACTCAATTATAAGGTAGTTACAAAGGTAGGTAGTTATATGTTATTATTTCTAGAAGACGCATCTCTAAATTTACCTTTCATCTCTTTTAGCTACAAAGTTCTAAAAGGTGAAACATTATAAAAAGTAGTGATGATATGAAAATCCAGAATTGATTTTGGACTGTAACGTAAAATTTAAATAATGTGAAACGCAATCTAATTTTGATGTATGAATCTAAGCTCGAAAGGTTAACTATACAGGAAATATTAAGTAAGGATTTTTCGGAGTATGTTCTGCCGTTAATCCAAAGAGACTACGTTTGGGACGCGGATGATGTTAAAGAGATGATAGAATCTTTAATTAATGGCTATCCTGTTGGAATAATAACTTTGGTTAAGACTGATATAGAGTTACCGTCAATACCATTAGTCGACACTGAAGGTGGCACCAACAAGGAGGAAAAGCTATATATCTTGGATGGGCAGCAGCGGCTTACCTCTCTTTTACTAATAAGAGAGGGTTGGCAAATAAGAAGGAACGATCAACCCATCGAAATAACCCCGATTTTTTACAACCCGGATGACCATAAACTACGTGTTAAAGGA
>Ga0079992_125259_pt1 | contig 81990 bp, 76 predicted proteins | sample FaiFalFF_MnMetaG_3_FD_69197 | JGI IMG/M metagenome (GOLD analysis project Ga0079992, IMG submission 69197) | Freshwater microbial communities from Yellowstone National Park, Wyoming, USA - Fairy Falls B (FF_Mn_B) MetaG (SPADES assembly) (version 2) | ecosystem: Environmental > Aquatic >...
GGAGGCGTTGCGTGAATTGGAGATGGAGCGTCAGCGGGCAGAAGCGGAGCGTCAGCGGGCGGAGCGGTTGGCACAGAGGTTGCGCGAGTTAGGGTGGTATGAGCCAGAATAAGACGGACCTTGCATTCACTAAGCGATTGCGCACCAGCCCCACCACCAAGCGGTAGACCGCCAGCCGTTCCGATTTCGCTTGGACCCGCAACCCAATCTCCACCGTTTCAGAGTGCAATATTCGGGACAACCTACTAAACGAATTCATCCAAGCGGCTTACAGGGGTGTAATATCCGGCGGACACCATCTGCGTCAATAGTTCGTTCGCCTGATCTAAGCTGATGATGTGACACCTTATACAGTAAACTAAGATGCCCACAGTTCCTGTTGTGACGACTCGAAGTTGAGCCGCCACACGCCGTGCATCCCGATCGTCCGTCGCCAATCGCCAGCTGCGGGCAAACGCAACCGCTATAGATTCAGCCTCACCCGCTCCAAGTCGGCTGCGCAAATAAGTTGCATGCGTCTCTTCTTCATCGGTAAGCACCACGATGGGTAGCCCCTCTAACGATTCTTGCGGAACCTTGCCAAGGCTCATCCCCTGTTGGATTTCCCTGTAGACCGCTGGGCAGATCCATATCGGGCAGGGCAACCGCTGTAAGAGACCGACATGACCGGCTTGCAGGAAGTTATTTAGCACAGTCGTGTCGATGACCATAGCTTCGATTCGCTTTTTCATGGCATGCGATATACAGCGATCGAATCACCACGCTGTCAGGTTGGAGGACAGAGTCTACGAACGCTCGGCATCATCGGAGGCGTCTTGCTGCGGGGTGGTTGTCCATGTCTCGATTTCGGCTTGGAGTTCCTCTACACTGGCAGCACCTTGTCGGAGAGGGATTCCGCGCTTCTGGAATTCCGCTTGAAGCGTCCAGCGGTCCATGCCTAACAGCTCCGCTGCCTTGGATAAACTAATCTGCTCATCTAAGTATGCCCCCACCGCGACTGCCCATCGCAGTTCATGGTCGGCTTCCAGCGCGCGTGAGAGCGCTTGCGAGACTCGCTCAGGCTGAATCTCCCACAGCTTCGCTATTTCGTCCAAGAGCCAGCGTGCCGATGCCATCGTTTGTCGAGATAATTTTACCCCCTAATCGCCTCAAATGCAAAAACCCCATTAGCGGGGAGAGGAAGCGAGGCGTCTAACGGGTTGCCCAAAGCAGGGATAGGCTGTCCTGACATAAATGAAATGGACATGCCCGATTTCGAACGGGACAAAGGTGGCAGGGCACGCTTGTCGCATCGGTGGCTGGCGCAAGAGATTGCCCGCGCCTTCCAGTTGCCGCTGATGAGCGTGCCCGTGCAGATGGCAGCGGACGCTTTTTTGAAACTGGCGCACTATCAGCAGAAGCGTTCGAAGCCTCAGCGCCAGTTGCCACCCCACCTTTGGCGTGCGGTGCGCGAGGAAGCCTGCTACTTCTGCCTGGACACGCTGGCACAGCTGATTGGGCTGGAGCGCGGTCCCGATGCGGTGGAGCCATCACTCGCCCAACTCTATGAGCGATTTTTGCAGCAGGTGCGCGCCTACCTGGAAACACCCCCGCCCCAACTTGCCGAATCGGAGCCGACGCTCTCGCCAGCGGAGCGGCTGCGCTATGAGCAGTCGCTTTGGCGTGCGGCGCGCGCCGCGTTGGAGCTGTGCGAGAAATGGCGTCGCGCCCTTTCACAGCACGAAATGCCAGAAGAGCGCGCCCGTGGTGCGACGCGCGGTGATTTCGACCCCAGCGGAGAACCCCAGTCGCAAGCGGACGCCCGCAAAAAGCGAGCTACCGCGCGGCGTTAGCACCGCCGTGATAAACAGTGTGCCCCGTCTGTCCAAACGCCACAAGTCCACTCCCGCTGCCAAGCGGAAATCGCGCTCATAGCCATAAATCGCCCCGATGCGCACCGTCGGCACCAGCGGGCTCGATTCGACAGGCGGTACCGCGCCGGTGAAGCGTGCCACCAGATAGCGGCGCACCATGCGAAACAGCGGGCGCTGCACCAACGCACCGCCAAAGTGCCCCGTGTTCAGCCAAAAGACGCGAGGATGCCCCAAAGCGCGCACCAGCTTCTCGGTGTCCTCGGTCGGCACCACGATATCGAACTGCGCCCCGATAACAAAACTCTTTTCGCCCAGTTCAGGGGTCAAGCGGTACATCGGCTCCACATCGGCGATGGCGTCGCGCAGCCGTTGGAGCGTATAGCCTTGTGCCTGAAGCCGTATGCGGGTTCGCAACGCTAAAATAGAATGCCACAGGATATGCGCCAAATCGACCCCGCCCAGTATCAGCACCGCACTGTGCAAGCGCGGCTCGGCACTGAGCGCGGCAGCCCCCAGGATAGCACCCAGACTGATGCCCACTAATCCCACGCGCGCGCCGTCCACCCCCGGCTGGCGCGACAGCCAGTCGACGGCTCGACGCACATCCCACACCGCCTGAATGAGCGTTTCACGCAGCAGCGGAACATCCCCCTGTAAAACGAGATCCCCACTCTCGGAGCCGGGCGGCGTGCGCTCCATATGATACGGCAGTGTGAGCAGCAACACCGCGATACCGTGCTGCACCAGCTCACGCGCCAACGCCAGTTCCAGCGTCGGCTGCCGAATGCCCAGACTATGCAGCAGGATCACGGCAGGCAGTCGTTCCGAAGATGGCGCGCTTTGCGGGACGAGCCAGCGGGCATACACCGTGTTATTGGCGGGATAGGGGCTGATACGCGCGCTGGGAAACTCCAGCCGATACTCGCGATAGCCTTCACGCTCAACGGCTGCGGTGAATCGCACGGGGAAGACGGGGTCTAACGGCGCCTCCAACACATTGCCTACCTCCTGTTGCGCGTGCGCAACCGCAATCCCCAGCATCAAAAGGGTCATGGGCAGCCTGCCTACGCCCCGTTTGCCCCTTGCCTCTCCGTTCCTGCCCTCTTTGCCTCCTGTATGCCGTGACATCCCGTTCAGCAGTGCCATCACCAAGCTCACGGTGAGGAGAACCGCATAAAGCCCCATGCCCAGCTGTGCCAGAGCGTCTTGGGGAGACAGATTCAGCAGGTTCCCGCTGATGAATCCCAGCACCGCCACCACCATCCAGCCGATGGCTACTGCGCTCCGCATCGTGCCAGTGCCTCCCGCATCGCTTCGAGGGGTACCTCGTCGACGAGTTGCGCTTGCCCGATTGCGCTTAGTAGCACCACGCGGAGTCGTGTGCCGACCCGCTTTTTATCGTGCTGCATGGAGCGCAATAACGACTCCACGGGCAGGGCGGGTAGGCGTGTCGGCAAGCCTGCCGTTCGAAGCGTCTCCCTCAGTTCCGTCACGACTTCGCGCGGCGTGATACCGAGCAAGCTGCCCAGTTCGGCTTCGGCGCACATCCCCGCCGCGACCGCCTCGCCATGGAGCCATTGTCGGTAGCCCAGCGCAGCTTCTACGGCGTGTCCGACCGTGTGTCCGAAATTGAGCAGGGCGCGTAGACCCCGTTCATCGCGCTCATCCTCGGCGACAATCTGCGCCTTCAGCGCGACGCAGCGCGCAATAGGCAGCAGCCATTCAGCAGGCGATTTGCGGATGCGTCGGGCTTGGATAACTTGGCGCTCCAGATGGCTCTGCAGCCGTCGCCACAACCCTCGATCAAGCGCAACGCCATATTTGAACATCTCTGCCAACCCGTTGCGCCAATGGCGCGTAGGCAGCGATTGGAGCAGTTCGGGATCGATCAGCACCATGCGTGGCTGATGGAACGCCCCCACCAGATTCTTGCCTTCAGGCAGGTCGACGGCGACTTTGCCCCCGATGCTGGCGTCGATTTGGGCAAGCAGGGTCGTGGGTATCAGCGCGAAGGGGATACCGCGCATATAGGTTGCGGCGACGAAGCCGCCCAGATCGCCCAACACACCGCCACCCAGAACAAGGAGCATGCTGGCGCGATCGGCTCCCGCTTCGAGCAGGGCATGGTAGAGGCGGGCAGCGCGGCGCAGCGTCTTCAACCGTTCGCCCGCAGGCAAGATGAGCAAAGTGGCAGGGATACCCTCCCTTAGCAGCGCATCAAGCAGAGCCGCCCCCTCCCGTTGCAGCACAGGATGGGTCAGGATAACCACCCGGCTGGGCTGAATCGCACCGAGATAGGACACAAGGCATGCGCGAATGCCGGGCGCAAGCCTAATCGGGCAAGCCAGTGCTTGGATGCGCAAGGGCGATTCAGGCGAAGGCGCCATCAGGCGCTGAAGCGATTCCACGAGCGCATCGGGCGTCTGGTCGCTGGTCTCCAGAACCCAATCGGCTTCGCGATAAAGCGGTTCGCGTTGCTGGGCGATTCGCTTCATGGCTTCGAGGGGGTCATCGGCGCCGTGCAGTAAGGGGCGGGTTGCCGTCTCGCCGATGCGTGCCAAAAGCGTTTCGGGATGGGCATGCAGATAAATCACCCAACCATATTGGCGCATGAGGGCGCGGTTGCGCGGGTCAAGCACCACGCCACCCCCTGTCGCTACGACGCCCGGCTGCAAGCGCACCAGTTGCTGGAGCTGATGCCGCTCCTGCTCGCGAAAGCCTGCCTCACCCTGCTCGGCAAATATCTGGGCGATGCGCTTCCCAACGGATGCCTCAATGAGGGCGTCCAGGTCATAAAAAGGGCAGCCCAGTCGCTGCGCAAGCAAGCGCCCGACGGTGCTTTTACCCACGCCCATATTGCCCGTCAGAAAGAGGAAGCGCATAGGACAGAATTTTTTCTCTGGGCGGGATCGTCCTGCCAAGTGCTGAACCGAGAGGGCATACTGCATGAGGTTCCCTCTGCAAACAGAGGGAACCTCAGCCTGCAGTTCCAAACCCGTTAGGGAAGGGTTAGGGTGCTAACTGACCGCTCGGTGCGTCATCTTCCAGCACGGTTGCGGTAATGAAGATAAGCAACTCATTCTCCACAACCGCGCGGTCTTTGGTGCGGAAGAATTGTCCCAGAACTGGCAGGTCACCTAATATGGGCACCTTCTGCACCGTATTGCTGTCCGTTCGGCTAACAAGCCCCCCAATCACGATGGTCTCGCCGTTTTTGATACGGCGCACGGTGAAGACCGATTGACTGTCGAATCGTGGCAGCTGCTGAGCGCCGACTTGCACCCGCCCCGGTGTGGTGATTGAGGGGGCGAGCGAGAGCGTGATGGTGCCATCAGCGTTAACGCGTGGCATCACCTGCAAAGCGGAGATGGCAAACAGAGGGAAGGGCGTGGTGAAGACGATAGGTCGCCCCTGTGGGTCAAAGAAGGTTTGCTGAATCTCGATCCAGTCGTTGGTGACGAAGGAGACGGCGGCGGGGACATTGTTCATCGTGGTCACGATGGGAGCGTTGACCACGCGTCCACGCCCTTGGGTGAGCAGCGTTCGCAAGTTTGCTGCCAGGTTGCCTGTGGCATAGTTCACAAACACCGGCGCGTTCCGATTGGCGAAGCCCGTCGCACCAGCGGTGAGATTAACCCGTGCCAGGTTCCAGTCGATGCCGAACTGCTCGAGGTCGTTGCGCGACACCGTGACGAACTCGGCACGAATCAGCACCTGTTTCGGGGCGATGTCGATAAAGCGGAGGATGCGTCGGATGTACTCGATCGCCTCCGGTGTTCCTTGCACAATCAGCGAGTTATCGGCGTCGTTCGCGAAAATGCCCTGCAGTCCTTCGGGTTGAAAGATGCTGACGCCACCACCGGGTTGCCCAAAGCCGCCGGGACCACCGGGTTGCCCAAAACCGCCGGGACCACCGGGTTGTCCAAAACCGCCTGGTCCACCGGGTTGCCCAAAACCGCGTCCACCGCCGCGACCGCCCACAAACTGCCCTTCACCACCCTCGGCAGGGGGCTGGGCGGGCGGCACCGGGTTCAAGGTGGGAGGTACAGGATTCAGGGGTACAACGGGTGTACCGTCCAAACGTAGCGGTACGGCTGGCGGAACAGAGAGCTGCATCCCCATGGTGTTGCTTTTCAGGTTCCGCTCCATAAATTCACGCAGCTCCGCAAAGGGGTCTTCCGACATCGCCTCCGCTTCGATGATGCGCTTGATGTCCGAGGGACGGCTATAACGGAGCGGGATTCGCTCCGTGATAATCTGGGGTCGAGGTGCTTCTGTAACTGGCTGCGTGGGAGTGGGTTGCACCTCTGGCTTCGGGCGCACCGGACCAATCACATAGACGCCGTTCGCCTCCTTGCGGTAGGTTGCGCCCGCGGCTTGACAAATGTAGCCCAGTGCCTGCTCAAAAGGTTTGCGCTCCAGCTTCAGGAAGCTAATCTTCTTGTAGGGCTGGTCGGTGGGTTCGAACACCACCTCCACATTCACCTGCTGGGCGATGGCACGCACCGCCGTAATCAGGTCGGCGTCCATCAGATTGACGGTCACCAGGTCTTCTGCGCTCCATGCCAGCAGGCTGACCAAGCTGGTCGCAATCCCCGTGATAACGATCCGTCGTATATCCTTCCTCATCGGTTTATCCTCCTGCCTTGTCTGTGTCCATGCTCACCCACCCCTTGAGGAGTGGATGCCGCTTAGCGTCCAAAGCCGCCTCCGAAACCGCCGCCGCCGAAGCCGCCACCGCGACCGAAGCCGCCGCCACCAAAGCCGCCTCCGAAGCCACCGAAGCCACCAAAGCCGCCGTAGCCACCGAAGCCACCAAAGCCGCCGTAGCCACCGAAACCGCCAAAACCACCGGGGAAGCCACCGAAACCGCCAAAACCACCGGGGAAGCCACCAAAGCCACCCATACCACCAAAGCCACCCATGCCACCAAAGCCACCCATGCCACCAAAACCGGTGTTGAATTCATATTGGCTATAGGGAACCACCGTGGCACCCAGCAGGGAAGCAACCAGGTAGATGTTGGCGGTGTTCAGCTGGATTTTCTCCGGTAGGTTGACCTGAGGAGCAGCCTCTTCGGTCGGCGTGCCCGGTGTGGGAGCCGGCGCCTCTTCCGGCTTGCGAACAGTGACATAGTAGACGCCGTTCTCGATACGGTAGGTCAGGTCGAGCTGACGCAGAATGGTGTTCAGCGCCACTTCGAAAGGCACATCGGTGAGCGAGACCGTGACGGTGCCTTGCACCTGCGGGTCAATCGAGTAGTTGGCATCGACGCTCTCAAAGAGCTGCTTCAGCACATAGCGGATGTCCGCTTGGTCGTACTTCACCGTGACGCGCTTTTGCGACAGGTCGGGCTGTCCGCCTTCCTGTGCCAGTGCGACGGCACCGCTAAGCAGCAGCCCTCCGACAAAAAGCCCCATCATCAGTTTTCGTGTCATCGTCCTCTACCTCCATAGAAATGATACGCTTCAGAAACCGTTCTGTTTCAGATGCCTGGTGCGCCGCCGCCTCTGGGTCCGCCGCCGCGTCCACCTGAGGGGGCACCTATGCCGGGTAAGCCCGGCGCGCCAGGCGCTCCGCCAGCACCACCGGCACCACCGCCCCTTGCACCACCTGCTGCTGAAACACCGGGCGGTTCATACGGCACGCGCACCTCGCGTGGATTCCCTTTCGACCGTCGCAGCACCACTCCTTCTGGGGTGATGGCTGCCACCTGAAATTCGCCCACACGGTCGCCCGGATAGACGATTTGGGGCAGCTCGCCCTCCTGTTCCAGAATGGCAGAAATGGTTTGCCCCAAGATGATACCTGCCACGCGCCGTTTCGGTTGCGGTTCGTACGGCTCCGGCAGGTCCACCTTCGGCGGTGGGGGTGGGCTGGCGACCAGCACGAAGGGTGCCTGCCCAAAGGCGTCCGCTTGCATCGCTTCCACCTCTTCGGGCAGCCAGGCGAAGGGGTCTTTGCGAGGGCGCCACATGGGCTTTCGCTCACTCGGCTGCGATGGCGCCATCGTGGTCGTCGGCGGCGTCGGTCCAGATGGCATGGGAGGTGTTGGTGGCTGCGCGATAGAAGGCGGTTGCGCAGGTGGGGGCTGTGGTTGTTCCTCCCCACCACCGCCCGTCAGCATAAAGATCGCCACGATGGCAATCACCACCAGTAGTATCACCGCTACCGCCAGCGCAATCTGCGTTTCTTTTTTCATCGCGTTTCACTCCCTATTTTACCCCATCGTGCCGCTTCACCTACATGCCCGGTGCCGGTCCAAATCCAGCACCACCACCCATCGCAGGTGCACCGCCGAACCCGCCCGGTGCGCCGGGCATCCCACCAGCGGCACCACCACCCCCGCTGCCGGAAGGTACTGCTGGACCTGCAGGTCCAAGCGGGTAGACGAACACCGTCAGAGTGTAGGTGCCGATAAGGTACGGACTGGTGCCCTGAATCGCCAACCCATCAACCAGCACCAGCAGGTTGGGAACCTCGTTCCATTTGCGCACATGGTTGAGCAGGGCTTCAAAGGAGGAGGCGCGTACCTGCACCTGCCCGATTGGGAAAACCAACACCAGCTCCGGAATCTGGTTCGGGTCGGTGGGTGGACCGGGCAATTGGACGGCGTAGAGCGGCTGGACACCCGTTTTGATGGGCCATGCCTCCAGCTTTTTGCCGATTTCGCGCACCATCGCATGCCATTGCACCCACGCCTGTAGGCGGTCGGCGAGGTTAATGGTGTTCTTAGGCATGCGTTTCTGCTGAATGATTTTGAGTCGAGCTTCCGCTTCCTGTACCTTGCGCTCTGCTGCTTGCACTAACGCCTGTGCCTGCGGAATCATCGCCACCTTCTGCCGCAGACTCTCGTTATAGGTCTCATGATAGGCGATATTTTGGACAGCGGGGCGAATACCCAGCAGATAGATGGCAGCAGCCACCACGATGGTGGAGACCAGCCCGATAGAAACCTTGGCAAAGAGAGATAAGCCTTTCATCCCTGTCACTCCTTCAAAGTCCGACGCCACCGCGTCCCTGCAGTCTCCCTGCGTCGGGGACAGCACCGCCACCACCAAAGCCGCCGCCACCGAAGCCTCCGCCACCCAGACCACCTGTGCCACCACCGATATTCAGCTGGGCAGGTGGTTGCAGCGGGGTGATAGGCTCTTTCAGAATGGCGACCACCTGAAACTGCATGAGTCCTGCAGGCGAGGCGCCCTGACCCGCTGCCCCACCGGCGCCTAAACCGGGTGAAGGGCTGAAAGCCGGAGGGGACGGTGCGCCTCCAGCTGCACCCGCTAAACCCCCCACCATGGGACCAGGGGGCACACCGCCACCAAAACCTAATCCGAGACCGGGCAGTGCGCCTGTGGCGCCGCCGCCACCCGTTGCATAACCGGGCGTCTGGGTGGTGAGGTTCACTGCGCTGAAAAGCGGGCACTGGTACATCGTCTGCAGGTACAGCCCAATCTCTTTGGGACCTTTGGCGAAAGCCGTGACCTGCAGCTGATTACCTTGCGCAACTTGCAACTGCACATAGCGCACACGGGGCGCGGTGTAGCGTGCCACCTCACTGTAAAGCTCGGGATAGCGCAGGTTCTGGCGCTGTACCATCTTGACAAACTCCGATTTGGCTAAGGTGATGGCGGCTTGCGAAATTTTGCCCTGCGCCTGCTGCACCAGACTATCCACCTGTTGCGCTTGCATCTCCAAAGTGCTTTTTTCCTCTTGAAGCTCTGCCAGGCGCCTGTTGGTCTGGAGCATCCAAAAGACCATCGCCGCGTTCACCACCACAAACAGCACCACCATCAACGCCACAATCTGCTTGTTGACCTTGCGCTGCCGCACATAATCGGGTACAAGGTTCAGTTTCATGGCTGGAATGCCTCCTCAAAAGCAGGGGTGCAAGCCCATCCCGATGGCGACGGCAAGGAGATGGGCATGGCTGGCGACATATTCGGGACCATGCCGCCGCACATTCAGCTGCACACCGCGCAGGGGGTTCGCCACGCTGGTTGGGATGCCGATGGAGGTCGCGATGAACTGGTCGAGGTTGGGGATAACGGCGCCCCCACCGCAGAGCAGAATCTGCCCAATATCGGCTCCCGTGTGGCGACTGCGAAAATATTCCACGGAGCGACGGATCTCGCTCACCAACTCCTCCAACAGCGGGTAGATGGCTTGGAACACCTGCACCTTGCGGGCATCGGCGGCGGGCTGAGCGGCGGGTAGCCCTGGCTCAGGCGATGGTTCCGCCGCAAAGGGCGAGGGAGGCACTTCAGGAGGCGTCTCCGCTTCACCACCCGGCATGTCCAGCCCCGGCATCGGAGCCGATTCGCTGCCCGCGAAGGGCATACCAGCTGGAGGGGTCGGCGGGACACCGCCCAATGTCGGGGTGTAAAACCCGCCACCGGGCGCGCCAAACGGCGTGCCAAGCGGCACCTGGTCCATCAGCACCTCCGCCAGCTGCACTTTCAGTTGCTCCGCTTCCGCTTCTGGCAACATCAATCGCTCGGCAACGGCACGGGTCATCATATCGCCCCCCGTGGGCAGCACGCGCGGGAAGCTCAACAGACCCCGATCATAAATATCGATAGAGGTCGCATTCGCGCCCAGATTAATCACCGCCACTGCACCTTGTTGCATATCGGGCTGACTCAGAATGAGACTGCGCCCCAACGCCAATGGCTCCACATCGATGGCATACGGCTCCAGCCCCACCTTATCGGCGATATCGACCAGCCCATCCACCGCGTCCTGCTGCGCAACTGCCAGCACCACCTCCATATTGGGGTCGTTCGGGTCCTCGCCCGGACGGTGAACAATCTCGTATGCCGACTGCACGCGCGGGTCAGCGAAGGGGATGTTGCGCTGAATCTCCCAGTCCATGTGGGTGCGCAGCTCAGAAGGGTTCATGCGCGGCACCTCGAGAACGCGCACCACCACGGCGTTCTGACCAGCAATCGAGAAGACCGCCTGCTTCGTGCTGATACCGCTGTCGGCAAGCAGTCGCTTAAGCGCGGCGGCGACGGCATTCTTATCGAGGATGCCACCCGCGTCGACCGCGCCTTCCGGTGTGGGCGCGATACCCACATTGGTCAGCACAGGCGGTTTGCCCGCCCGCACCTCCGCCACCTTGATAAAGCGCGTGCCAATATCGATCCCAACGGCTACACTCGGTTGCTTCGCCATCTGCTATTCTCCTATTTGTTCCCGCCTTGTAGCGGTATTCCTGCCATTTGCTGGGCGTTCCATCCCGCATCTGGCTCACCCATCGATTCGTGCCCTGCATCCCTTCTCCTGCAGGGGTTCCGCAATTGTACCCCAAACCATTCGCCAACTGGCTTGCTTCTCCTGCCCTTTATGAGACGGCATTTCACCCAAAAAGTCTCGCTCGGGCGACTATGGGGGAAATCGACGCGGCGCATTTCAGCCCTGTGCCGAGCCATCGAGCAGTAGGAATCGGGCTGGACAAGGTGTATAATAACTTCGCAGGTCCGATTAAACGAGAACCTGCCAAAGCGATTCCCATAAGGAGGCGCAGCGTATGATATTTCGAAGTCCGTATCCATCGGTCGCGGTGCCCGAGGTTGGGCTGGTACAGTTTGTGTACGAGCGGGCAAGTGCGTTTGGCGAGAAACCCGCTTTGATCGACGGTCTCACGGGACGCACGCTGAGTTATGCCCAGCTCTGGCAGGGCGTGCAGCATGTGGCAGGCAACTTGGCAAAGCGTGGCTTGAAAAAGGGGGAAGTGGTCGCCCTCTACAGTCCCAATCTGCCCGAATACGCCCTTGCCTTCCATGGCGTGGTGCTTGCTGGCGGCATCGTCACCACAGCGAACCCCCTCTATACTGCCGATGAGTTAGCCTTTCAGTTGCGCGATTCGGGCGCCAAGTTCCTCATCACGGTGGATGCACTGCTGGAGAAAGCCTTGCCTGCCGCGCAAAAAGCGGGCGTGCAGGAAGTGTTCACCATCGGCACCGACCCAAACGCCACCAGCTTCACTGAACTGCTACGCGACGCCACCCCACCATCCGTGTCTATTCAACCGCGGGAAGATTTGGTAGTGCTACCCTACTCCAGCGGCACCACCGGCTTGCCCAAGGGGGTGATGCTCACCCACTACAATCTGGTGGCAAACATGGTGCAGGTATTGGGTTCGGGGGTGAATCTGCAGCCCGAGGAGCGCGTGATTGGCATTCTGCCCTTCTATCACATCTATGGGATGCTCGTCATTCTGAACTTGTGCCTCTATAAAGGCATCACCATCGTCACCCTGCCGCGTTTTGACTTGGAGCTGTTTTTGAAGACCCTACAGGATTACAAAATCACGCGAGCCAACCTCGTGCCGCCCATTATCCTTGCGCTGGCGAAGCAGCCTGTGGTGGATCAGTACGACTTGTCGAGCCTGAAGATTATCATGTCGGGAGCGGCGCCGTTGGGTGAGGAGGTGGCTCGTGCCTGCGCCGAGCGGCTCGGCTGCATCGTGTTGCAAGGCTACGGCTTGACCGAGACCAGCCCCGTGACCCATGTGAACCCCGAAGACCCAGCACGCATCAAACTCGCCTCGGTCGGTCCGCCCATCGCCAACACCGAGTGCATGATTGTAGAGGTGGGCACGGGCACGCCGCTCAGCGTGCGGCAGGAAGGCGAGGTCTGGATTCGGGGACCCCAAGTGATGCGCGGCTATCTGAACAACCCGGAGGCGACCGCGGCAACCATCACACCAGAGGGCTGGCTCCGCACAGGCGATATCGGCTATGTGGACGAAGATGGCTATTTCTACATCATCGACCGCGTGAAGGAGCTGATTAAATACAAGGGGCTTCAGGTTGCGCCGGCAGAGTTGGAGGCGGTGCTGCTCAGTCACCCAGCGGTTGCCGATGTGGCGGTCATCCCCAGCCCCGATGAGGAGGCGGGCGAGGTGCCCAAAGCGTTCGTGGTGCTGAAAGCACCTGCCACCGCCGAAGAGCTGATGGACTATGTGGCGCAACGGGTGGCGCCGTTCAAAAAGGTGCGGCGCATCGAGTTCGTGGAGCAGATACCCAAATCGCCCTCCGGCAAGATTCTGCGCCGCGTGCTGGTGCAGCAAGAGCGCGACCGCATGCAGAGCGGTCACTAAGCGAGGAATGCCCTGAAAATGGCACCTTTTTTCTACAGCCACCAGTTGGAGCAGTACCAGTTTTCCGAGACGCACCCGCTCAAGCCGATGCGACTGCGGCTCATGATGGAGCTGCTGGAGGCATACGGGCTGTTTGACTCCGCTCTCCAGTTGCACGAGCCTACCCTCTCGGACGCAGAGGCGACAGCTGCCATCCTGCGAGTGCATACGCCGCGCTATGTGGAGATGGTGCAGGCGATAAGCGCGGGCGAGCCCGTGATGGAGATGCATCGGTGGGGCTTTTCACCATGGGGTGATAATCCGCCTTTTATAGGGATGTGGGAGGCAGCGCTCGCCTATGTGAAGGCGACCGTCGAAGCCGCTTATGCGGTGCGGGCGGGCGCACCCCTCGCCTTCAGCATGGGGGGCGGGCTGCACCACGCCATGCCCGACCGCGCCAGCGGCTTCTGTATTTTCAACGACCCCGCCATCGCCATCACCATCCTGCGCGACCGCTTCGAGCGCGTCGCCTACCTCGACATCGACCTCCATCACGGCGACGGCGTGCAGTGGATTTTCTATCGCGACCCCACTGTGCTGACCGTCTCGATTCACGAGGGGGGCAGATGGCTCTTTCCGGGCACCGGTGCGGTGGATGAGCTGGGCGAGGGCGAAGGATGGGGAACCGCCATCAACATACCGCTCGCGCCCGAGACAGACGATGACATCTGGTGGTGGGCATTCGAGCAGGTGGTGCCTCGCGCTTTTGAGCGATTCCGACCCCAAGCGCTGGTGCTCCAGATGGGAGCAGACCCGCACTATTTAGACCCGCTGGGGCATCTGAATCTGACGGCGCAGGGATGGTTGCGTGCGGTGGCATGGGCATGTTCGCTCCAGCTGCCCACCGTTGCGCTCGGTGGAGGCGGCTACAATTTGACCACGGTGCCCCGCATGTGGACACTGGCGGTTGCCACGCTCGCAGGCGTCGAATTGCCCGACGAGACCCCCGCTCATTTCCGTTGGCACGACCGCATTCCCACCCTGACCGACCATGCGCGCCCCTCCATCGCCCCCAGCGACCGCGACTATGCCCGCCGCTACGCCGAACAACAGGTCAGCTTTTTCCAACGATTTTGGCAACCCCCTTCATAAAGCTATTCTCCTACTCACACTTCAACAGTTCCACCAGCATGCTTTACACCGCTTCTTATACTGTCCCCTGGAGTACCACCTACCGAACCACTTAGGTGTGCAACGGCAGCTATCTCCATCACTTCGAAATAAGCAAGCATGCCTGCAGAGAAGGGGTATACTTTTGTTAGGATGCAGGAGGCGAAAGAGCGGCTGGATAAGTTCATTAACAAACAGCGGGTGGCTCTTTACAAACCCATCCAGATTGCGGAGATTCTTTATCGCGTGCGAGCAGGAGAACTCCAGTTGAGCGACCTTGACCACCCTGAAAAGTATCGCAATCCCTCCAAGAAGTGGCGCGACGAGATTACTCAACGGTTAATCGGTCGGGTCTGCACCTCTTCACAAAGATTCCAGGATGACCTTTTTCAGCCCCATGCGGTCCCGCCAGACTTCCTTAAACAGCTGGCTGAGATTAACAACCAGTGTAATGGCGTGGTCGAGCGATATATCTACCAGCGTTTCTGGAAGCGACAGAAGGTTATCTTGGAAATTGTTCAATATGTCCAATCGGCTGGTGTCGAACAATTTAATTTGGAGCAGTTTCTCACCTCATTCCAATACGAACCAGGCATTCGTCGTAGTATAGACAAGGCTTATGAAATAGTTGTTTATGCTTTGTTCAATGCGCTACTTCATGAACTAAGAATACATGTGCATATCAAAGCCGACCCATCTCGACAGGAGCTTCTCACTCGGTTTGAGGATTTCACTCGCCTTCTCTTGGGAATCGATTCTGGTCATCCTGAACGCATTTTGGATGCGCGTATTTTTCGCACGGGGGTAACGAATGCGGCGGACAGGGGACTGGACATGTGGACGAATTTCGGGCCCGCTGTGCAAGTGAAGCACATCTCGCTGTCAGAAGAATTGGCAGAGGATATAGTAGGGGAGATATACGCTGATGAGATGGTTATTGTTTGCCGAGATGCCGATGCTGAGACCATCGGGCGTGTTTGCCAACAATTGGGACACAAGGTAAAGGGTATCATTCGAGAGAGCCAGCTGCAAGATTGGTATGCGCGTGCTTTACAGCCAGAATTGAGGGATAGCTTGGGTAAAACGCTTATCGAGTCACTCATTCGGGAGCTTCGAATGGAGTTCCCATACAGCGAAACATTCGAGAAGTTCTACAAGGAGGAACGGCGGTATGACCAGATTCCAAAACCCGACAGGGAATGTCCGTTCTGGGAACCCGATTGAGCAAGCCAATCGCTTTGTGCCTAACTTGCAGATTGAGGAGGCAATCAGTCGGTTGGCGCAAGACGAAACGGGCAAGCGCCAGTATTATCGTCCTGTTTATTCCTTGCACAAGTGGTGGGCACGCCGACCGGGCACGCTCTTTCGCGCCATTATTCTGCTGGCAAGCCATCCTGAGTTGAGAGGGCAACTGTTTCGGATAGATGCTCAAGGCAATATGGATACCCGTTCGCAATTTTTCATCGATCATGATTTAAGCGATAAGATTATTTTCGATCCCTTTATGGGGGGTGGCACAACGCTTATTGAAGCAAATCGGATGGGGGCGAAGGTAATCGGCTGCGATATTAACCCTGTTGCCTATTGGATTGTTCGGGAGAGTCTTAAGCCCGTTGATTTGAGCAAATTAGACACCTATTTCCAACATTTGGAACGCACCGTTGCCCAGCGGATTAAATCGCTCTACCAAACACGCTGCACTTACTGTAATGAACCTGCAGACACACTCTATGCCTTTTGGGTTCGTTTTATCGCCTGTCAACAGTGTGGGCAAGAGACAATTCTGCATAAGCGTAGCTTGCTGAATGAGGGTGCCAGTCGCAATCGTCCTTTATCCCCTTCCAATCCTGCAACGGTCTTCTGTCCAGCGTGCCTGAGGCTGTTTTCGTGGTCAGGTGGACAACCTGCATGCTGCCCCCTTTGCCACCATCGCTTTGATCCCTACAGAGGCGCTTACGATGAAGGCTTCTATTCCTGCGCTCACTGTGGAGCCAGCGCGCTTTCCCTTTTGGACACCATTCGCGCGGGAGCATCGCTGCAGGATAGACTAATCGCAATCGAATACTTTTGTTCCCGCTGCAGCGCTCGCCTATATAAAGCTCCCGACGCTGATGACTGGGCACGGCTCAAGCAGGTTCAGGCGGAGTATGAGAAGTGTCAAAGCCAGCTGGTCATTCCTAATCAGGAGATACCGCTGGGCACTTCTTCACGCCGCTGGATTCAACATAGGTATCAATACTACCGACAGCTGTTCAATCCGCGTCAGATATTGGCACTCAATCTACTCATTGACGGCATCCGAACAATCCCCGAACCAGAGTATCAAAACTGCTTTTTCACGATACTGTCCAATATGCTCGAATATAACAATATGATGACTCCTTATAATTATCCCAACCGCAAATTGCATCATTTATTTAATTATCATGCGCTACCACTTACTACTATGCCAGTGGAAAATGCTGTCTGGGGGGTTTCAGAGGAAGGAGCTGGGACATTTGTTAACTGCTACCGGCGTTATCGGAATGCAAAAGCCTACTGCCAGCAGCCGTATGAACGGTATAAGGCGAGCAACGGACAGGTTATCACCGTCCCTTTACAGAGGGAACGGATAGAAGCCTACACCGTAGAAACCTATGATGACCTGCTTAAGACCCCGCGCGGAGCATTACTACTCTGTCGCGATTCGTCTCATCTACCCAATTTGCCCGACTCCAGTGTCGATTTTGTGATAACGGATCCGCCCTATTATGATAATGTTCATTATTCTGAGTTGTCTAATTTCTTCTATGTTTGGCTGTCGCTTTTGGTTCAGGATAACCATTTTGAAACTCCCCTGGTCCCAACAGGTCGGGAGGCGATTGTCAACAAAGGGCAAGGCAAGAGTGAGGAGGAGTATAAATCGCTAATGACGGCTATTTTCCGAGAGTGTAGGCGTGTATTAAAGGATGATGGGCTGCTTATCTTCACTTTCCATCACACCAAATGGCAAGCATGGTGGACTATTTATGAAGTGGTTTCTGCAAGTGGTTTTCGAATCATCGATTTCTTCCCCGTACAAAGCGAGTACCGAGTGAACCCACACATTCGAAACAAGCAGGCGTTGGATATGGACTTGGTGCTGATTTGCCAGAAGCGTTCGCTTCCCTATAAGCCGCTCTCCAGCTCGCCAGCGGAGGCATTGGAGCGAGCCATGCAATTGGTTGGCTATTATCGGAACGGCACGCGCAACTTGCTATTTTTACACTTTATGGGCGAACTGCTACGCTCCGCCAGCTGTGCGCCCGATGATTGGACGCCCTCTTATGACTGGTTCCGCAGCGCGTTGGAACTGTTTGATAGGCAGGTGGCTGAGCTGCGGACAGATAACGGGACACCTGCACCAGAGGTGCAACTCGCGCTCTTCGAGACAAAGGAGGGTTATGGAGGAGGTGAGCGGGTATAGTGTAGGGCGATGCGAGGCAAAGGCTGGTGGCTGGGATTCGGCATAGGCGGGCTGCTGCTGCTTTCACCCGTCAACACACAGTCGGACAAGAGCAAGCAGAAGCAACAACTGCAGCAGCAGCTAACCCATCTCAAGGGGCAAATCGGGCAGCTGCGTTCCCAAATCCAACAGAAAAAGCATCAGGAGCGCAAGGTGCAGCGCGACATCGCTGCGCTGGACGCCCGGATCGATAACACGACCTATCGCCTGAATCAAACCCGAACCCGATTAGCCCAAGCGCGTCAGGAGCAGAGAACGCTGGCAAAGCAGCTCGCCAACCTCACCGCGCGACTCCAGCAGCGTCAGGCGTTGCTGTTGCAGCGACTGCGCGCCGCCTATAAACACCGCAGCCTCTCTTACCTTAATGTGCTACTGGGGGCGCGCTCCATGCGCGAGTTGACCAGCCGCAGCTATGTGATGCGCCAGATTGTGAAGGCAGATAAGGAGCTGCTGGATGCAGTGCGTGCCGACCAGCAAGCCGTGGCGCAGGCGAAGGCACGCATGGATAGGTTGGTAGCGCAAATCGGGGGGCTGGAGCGCGACCTGATCAACCAGATCACCGAACTGCAAGCCGCCCAGCAGGAGAAGAAGCTCGCCCTGAAGCAGATTGCCAGTGAGCGTGCCCTCTATGAACGCCAACTGGCGGAACTGGAAGCCGAGTCGCGTGCCATCGCGCAGCGACTGCGCGCCATGATGGAGACCCCCGCCGGGCGCGCCCGCGCCGACAAACGCTGGTCGGGACGCTTCATCCGCCCCGTGAATGGCGCCCTCTCCTCGCGCTACGGGATGCGAGTGCATCCCATCTTCGGCGTACGCCGCATGCATACCGGCATCGACCTCACCGCGCCCCATGGGGCACCGATCTTCGCTGCCGATTCGGGTGTGGTGGTCGAAGCGGGCTATCTCCGCGGCTATGGCAACACCGTGATTATCGACCATGGGGGTGGTGTCGCCACGCTCTATGCCCACTGCTCCGCGATTTTGGTGAGGGTTGGACAGGAGGTGCAGCGGGGACAGATGATTGCGCGGGTCGGCAGCACCGGCTACGCCACAGGACCCCATCTCCACTTCGAAGTGCGTATCAATGGCGACCCTGTGAACCCCGCCGAATACGGTTTCTAAACAACCCCTTGCGATGTGGGGGGCTATTTGGGGTATATTAAGAGGCGCGTCGGGGCGTAGCTCAGCATGGTAGAGCGCTCCTTTCGGGTGGGAGAGGTCGGCAGTTCGAATCTGCCCGCCCCGACCATTTTACGGCACAACGGCAACCTTCAGCCCGATACCCTGCTCCAACTCCTCGAACACCTGCACGATTTCGTCCAGTGGGCGCGTGTCGGTGATAAGCCGCTCGATGGGGAAACTGGGCTCGCGCAGTCGGCGGAGCGCCTCATGAGCGTCCTGCGTGGTGTAGTGGAAGCTACCGAGCAGGCTCATCTCGTCATAATGGAGCCGTTCCGCCTCGAAGCAGACCGTTTCGCCCTTTGTCAGCCCGCTGTAGAGCAGCACCTTGCCACCCGGAGCGCATAGTTGAGGCGCTAACTCCCAGATGGCACGCGCCCCGGTCGCCTCGATGACCACATCGGCGCCGCCCCCCGTTTCCGCCTGCACCGCCTGCACCAGCGCGTGCCCCTTTGCCATGTCGATCTGCATCGTTGCTTCCGCACCCAGCTGCTGTGCCAGCGCCAGCCGTTCGGGACGCCTTCCAAGCATCAGCACGCGGCAGCCCCGTCTGCACGCCTCCATCAGATGCAGGTAGCCCATCGCGCCTGTGCCGATGATGCACACCTGCTTGCCTGGCAACGGCTCCAGCACCCGCCAAGCGTGCAACACGCACGCCAACGGCTCGGTGAACGCCGCACGCCTGTAGTCCAGCCCGTCAAGCGGGAACACATGTTGCTGCGCCACGCGCGCATTAATGAGCAGATAGTCGGCGTAAGTGCCCAGCACCACTGCCTCGAAGAGGCGACGGCACAGATTGGGTCGACCGCGCTGGCAGAGGGAACACGCTCCACAAGGCGCGGTCGGCAACCAGGTGACGGCTTGACCCACCTGCAGATGGCGCACGCCTGCCCCCACCGCCACCACATCGCCCGCGCCCTCGTGCCCGAAGGGTCCAAACGGTAGCTTCGCATGCCCGCGCCGATAGGTCTTTAAATCGGTGCCGCAGGTGAGCGCGATCCGTATCCGCACCAGCACCTCACCCTCACGCGGCTCCGGGATGGGAACCTCCTGCAACACCAACGCGCGTGGCGCTCTCAGCTGTGCCTGCCGCATCGGTTATACCCTCTTGCCGAGATGCCTCTACTATACCCGCTACCCTACCGATGGGTTCGAACACAGATGGGCGGCTCTCACCCAGCGACGAGATGTTGCAGGTATCATGATAATCGCTATGCAGGATGAGCCAACTGTAGTGGCAAGTGGCGGGGCGCCGCAGGCGACCATCCAGATGACGCCTGGGGTAAGTGCGACCCAGGCAATTGCCCCGGCGCAGTGCCCCATCTGCGGGCAGGTGAACCCACCGGGCGAACTCTATTGCATCGAGTGTGGCTTCCTGTTGAGCAGCGAGCAGCCGGTAGAGGCGTCTGCTGCAGAAGGCGTGTTTCCCCGATTGCGTGACGCGAGCGGGCGCGAGTTCCTGCTCAAAGCGGGCGAGAACCTCATCGGGCGCGACCCCAGCGCCGATGTGCTGCTGAACGACGGCACCGTGAGCCGACGGCACGCCCGGATCCTGGTGGAGTCGAACGCCGCCTACATAGAAGACTTGGGTAGCACGAACGGCACCACCCTCAACGGTCAACCTGTACCGCCCGGTCAGCGCGTGCCCCTGCCGCCGCAAGCCGAGCTGCGACTGGGGAGCGTCGTCCTGACCGTGGAGCTGCCCGAAGGGTTCGAAACGCCCCTCGTCGCCGAAGAGATGGCTCCCCCACTCGCCTATCTGGTCAATACCGCAGATTCCAGCCAGCGTTATCCCCTTTATGCCCGCCCACTCAAAATCGGGCGTCGCCCCGGCAACGATATCGTGATACCCGACCCCTATGTGTCGGGCACACACGCCGTCATCGAGATTGTGGGCAACGAGGTACGCATCACCGATCTGGGCAGCACGAACGGCACTTTTCTGGGTGAGGTGCGCCTGACCCCCAATCTGCCCACGCCGGTGGAGCCGGGCGTGGTGCTGACCCTGGGCAAAAGCCAGTTTGTGGTGGAGTGGGCACCGACCGAAACGGAGACCTCCACCCCATCCGACCAGTCCGACCAGTCCGAGCCGTCCGATCAGCCGGAGGCGCAAAGCGGTGAGTGAAGCGCGACGGGTGCAAACACTGCTGGGTGGTCTGTTCGTGCTAACCGCAGCGGTGGCAGTGAGCGTGGGCATCTGGCTGCGCCTGACACACCCACCCAAACCGCCGTCCCCCGTCATACCGCCTGTCGTCCACCTTTATGTGCCCCGCGTCGACGACAAGGGCGAGCTGCGCTACGACTCGAAGCCCTTTTCGACGGCGCAACAGCCCGATGCCTATCGCGCTGTGTTCGAACAGCTGCTGCGCGAGACGCCTGTCTTCCCCAAAGGCACGCGCCTGCTCAATGTGGAGCGACGCGACGAGCTGCTGGTGCTGAACTTTTCCGCTGCACTGGTGCAGAACTTTGAGGGTGGCTCCGACACCGAAGCCGCTCTGGTCAACGCGCTCACCCGCACCGCCGCTGGCTTTCCGGGCGTGCAAAAGGTGCAGATTCTCGTGGAGGGCAAGCCCATCGAGACTCTGGGCGGGCATCTGGACATTTCGCAGCCACTGCCGGTACAACCGTGAGGCGTGCCTAATCAGGCTCGTAGCCCAGCTCCCGCAGCCGCTGGGCAAGCCGCTCCGCCCGCTGGCGTTCGGCTTCGGCTCGCTGACGCTCGGCTTCCGCTTGGGTGGGCACGAGGGTGCCATCAGCATAGTAGAGGCGCAACCAGGGGTAGTGGCGTCCCTGATATACGCCTTCCCACACGCCCAGCCATGCGCCCAACTCCTGACTCCAGAGCCAGCCCTGCTCGTTTGGCTCAATCGGCACATAGCGCCCCTCGCGTAGTCGGAACCCTGCCAGCTCGCGGGTCTCCACATCGTACCAGAAATATTCGCCCGTGCGAAAGACCCGTTCATATAGCCGCAGGTTTTCCCCCTTGTCCTTCTCGGCGGTGGTGGGCGAAAGCAGCTCCACAATCACATCGGGATAACGCCCATCCTCATCCCACACAAGCCAGTATTTGCGGGGTTTCGTGCCATCCACATCCTTCACCACAAAAAAGTCGGGTCCTTTGTAGAGGGGGCGACCCCGCTTCACGCTGCGAGCCTGCCTGAGGCTGTAGTAGATAAACATGTTGCCGCCACAGAAGAAGTCGGTACGCCCCTGAAAAAGCTGACGCACCAGCTCGTCCAGCAGATGGATTTGCACGACATGCCAATCGCTTTCCAACGGTTCCCCATCTCCTTCCAGCAGCTTGATTCGAGGCAGCGGAGGCACAGGGACAGACGCTTTTGCCCGCTGCCTGCGCTTCGGCTCCACCGGCTTCTCGATAGTCTTCGGCATAAGACCTCACCCACCCCCAGTATACCCTGCGGACGGGTATAAAATAGGGGGTGATGAACATGGCACAAACAACGGCGTTTTCACGGGCAGTGCGCGCCCCACGCGGTGCGCAAAAGACCGCCAAGGGCTGGATTCAAGAGGCTGCCAAGCGCATGCTGCTGAACAATTTAGACCCCGAAGTCGCCGAGAAGCCCGACGAGCTCATCGTGTACGGCGGGCGCGGCAAAGCCGCACGCAGCTGGGAAGATGTGGAGCGCATCCTGCAGGTGCTGGAACGGCTCGAAAACGACGAAACACTGCTGGTGCAGTCGGGGCGCGCCGTCGGCGTGTTCAAAACCCATCCACTGGCGCCGCGTATCATCCTCGCAAACTCCAACCTCGTGCCCAAGTGGGCCACCTGGGAGGTGTTCGATGAGCTGGAGCGCGCCGGGCTTATCATGTACGGACAGATGACCGCTGGCAGCTGGATTTATATCGGCACGCAGGGCATCCTGCAAGGCACTTACGAGACCTTCTTAGCGGCTGCCAAAAAGCATTTTGGCGGCACGCTGCGCGGCACCATCACCGTAACGGCAGGGCTGGGCGGCATGGGCGGCGCGCAACCCTTAGCCGTAACGCTAAACGAGGGCGTGGCGATTATTGTGGAGATTGACCCCCACCGCATCGAGCGACGCCTCGAAACGGGCTACCTCGACACATGGACAGATAGTCTGGACGAGGCGCTGCGCATGGCGGAAGCGGCGAAGCGTAAGGGCGAGCCACTCTCCATCGGGCTGCTGGGCAACGCCGCCGACATCCTGCCCCGCATGGTCAAGCAGGGCTTCATCCCGGACCTCGTGACCGACCAGACCAGTGCGCATGACCCCCTATACGGCTATGTGCCCCTGCTCAAGCCGGGCGAGGACATCGAGACGCTGCGTCGCACCGACCCGGCGGGGGTGCGACGGCGTGCCCTCGAATCGATGGCGCTCCATTGCGAAGCCATTGTGCAGATGCAGCGGGCAGGCGCGATTGCGTTCGACTACGGCAACAATCTGCGGGCGTTCGCGAAGGAGGGTGGCTTCGCCGATGCGTTCCGCTATCCTGGCTTTGTGCCCGCCTTTATTCGCGACCAGTTCTGCGAGGGGCGCGGTCCGTTCCGCTGGGTCGCGCTCTCAGGCGAGCCAAACGATATCTACCGCACCGACGAAGCGCTGCTGAAGCTCTTCCCCGAGGATGAGGGGCTTCGACGCTGGCTCACGCGCGGGGTGAAAAAGTTCCGCTTTCAGGGCTTGCCCGCCCGTATCTGCTGGCTGGGCTATGGCGAGCGCGACAAGGCAGGGTTGCTCTTCAACGAGATGGTGCGCACGGGCGAGCTGAAAGCCCCGATTGTGATTGGGCGTGACCATCTCGATGGCGGCAGCGTCGCCAGCCCCTATCGCGAGACCGAGGCGATGCAGGATGGTTCCGACGCGATTGCCGACTGGCCCCTGCTGAACTTCGCCCTGAACGCCGTGTCGGGCGCCGCGTGGGTCAGCTTCCATCACGGAGGCGGGGTCGGCATGGGCTACTCGCTGCACGCCGGACAGGTGTGTGTGGCGGACGGCTCCGACGAGGCAGCATGGCGCATCGAGCGCGTCTTGACCAACGACCCGGGCACCGCCATCATGCGCCACGCCCACGCCGGCTACGAAAAAGCACGCCAAGTCGCTCGCGAAAAAGGCGTGGACCTATGTGGGTGGTAAGCTCAAGATGCAGCGCAAACTCATCATAACACTGGTCATACCGCTGGGATTGCTTCTGCTTCTGGGGCTGGGTTGGTGGCTGACACCCATGCTATTCCCGTTCAAGGGCAAGCGATTCTCGCCCTCCAAACTGCTCGATGAAGCCATCACTGTGGCGCAGCAAATCAAAGACCCACAACTGCGCGATGTAACCCTCGCAGAAATAGCCCAGATAGTGGCTACCACAGGAGATACGGCGCGCGTCGACGAGGTGATACGCCTAATAGGTAGCCCGAAAGAGCGGGACGAGGCTTGGGGCATGGTAGCGGTACAGCTGGCAGATGCGGGGCAATTTGAAGAAGCTCTTGCGAGGCTCCAGCGACTCTCAGAGACTATGCAAACACGACAATTCGAGTTGGGTTTTACAATTAATGAGACCATTCGCGCTGGAGCAGAAAAAGCCACTATTGAGCAGATAGAAGCGGCTCTTGAACTTTGTCGTCAGTCCGAGTGGCTCCTCGCTTGCTTGCTCGAGACGGCATATCGGCTTGGGAAAGCGGCGCGCACAAGCGACTTCGAGCGTCTGATGAAAAGATATAAGCACTTGCCCGCGCTGCAAGCCATCCTTTCAGGTGCATTGGCACATGGACTGGCACGAGCCGGAAACCCGCAGGAGGCGCGAAGATATATCGAGCCTGCATTGAAAGCACTGGCGCAGGTGAACAATCCCAAAATGCGCTCCACCGCTCTTGACCAAATCGTGCCCGCTTTGGTCTACACAGGTCAACTTCAGCGCGCAAAACACCTCTTGCAACAGTATAAATCCGATTTATCTGGCTTAACCTTTGGATACTATTTGGAGGCACTTGCGCGTACTGGGTATGTGTCGGAGATTAGATTAGCATTGGAGACGCTTCGGAAAAATGTCAAACCTGAGCAATACCAGTTAATTGTCATACCTAAGGAAGTGCAGATTGCCTATTTACTTGCAGAAGCCGGCAAATATGAAGCAGCGAGACAGATGGTAAACAACCTTTCGCATGGCTTCTATCGGGTGCGCGCCTTGGCACAAATCGCGAAGGTCTATCTCAAACGACAGCGGATGAACGAGGCAAAATCGTTGCTATCTGAAGCCAAAATGATCCTTGCCTCGCTTGAACCAAAGCAGCGCCGCCTTGCCCTATCACATCTTATCGCACCGCTGGTGGCAACGGGCGATGTAGAGTGGCTTTGGCAGCAATTGCAATCCATCGATGATGGTCGGATGGCAATTCAAACACTAAAGATGAGAACAGTATTGGAAGTTTCCAGACATGGGTATTTTACGCAGGCAACAGGCTTGGCGCGCCAGATCGAAGACCCCCGTAATCGCGCTCGCGCACTGGCGGGTATCGCTGCTTGTGCCTGGGGCGGGAATCCCAGCAAGATATTTGATATCGGAGCCTACTTTGATGAATGACTGTGCAAAGGTGCGTCCGTTGTGGGAGTCAAAAGGGTATTATCAATCAAGCGGGCGTTGCCGAAGTAGACCGCCAGCGCGAGCAGCGTCGGGCGTTCGATTCGGGCAACAGGCTCCAGCGTCTCGGCATCCACCAGCTCCACATAGTCGATGCGCGCCAGCGGTTCACGCGCCAGCATCTCGTAGACCTCGCGCTGGAGGCGTAGGGCATCCCGCTCGCCCGCCTGCACCTGCTCCTGCGCCCACATCAGGCTGCGATACAGCACCGTCGCCGCCTGACGCTCCGCCGGCGACAGGTACACATTCCGCGAGGACATCGCCAACCCATCCGGCTCGCGCACAATCGGGCAGGGCACAATCTCCACCGGCAGATTCAGGTCGCGCACCAGCTGCTGAATCACCCGCAATTGCTGATAGTCTTTCTGACCGAAGTAGGCGCGGTCGGGCGTGACGATGTTAAACAACTTCAGCACCACCGTGGCGACGCCTTCGAAGTGCCCCGGTCGCGAACGACCGCACAGCGGTTGGGAGAGCTGCTTCACGCGCACCTCCGTTTGAAATCCCGGCGGGTACATCTCACTCACATCGGGGTAGAAAATCGCCTCCACACCCACCGATTCCGCCATCTGACGGTCGCGTTCGAAGTCGCGGGGATAGCGCGCGTAATCTTCATGCGGACCGAACTGCAGCGGATTGACGAAGATGCTGACCATCACGGCGCCGCCATCGGCTTTGGCGCGGCGCATCAGGCTCAGATGCCCCTCATGGAAATAGCCCATCGTGGGCACGAAGTGGATGGGGCGCCCCACCTCGCGCTGCCGTTGCACCCAACCCCGAACCGCCTGAATCGTGCGCAGGATTTCCATTCTCTGACCGGTCAGACCAGTCCGACCAGGTCTGACCGGTTTCGATTCTACCCCATCGGTCGTCTGCAGTGGACAGCGCGCCAAGCCGCCCGTTGACCCCGTAAAAATACCAGATTTGCCCTTTTTGTCCCCGAACCCCTTGACATTTGACCCCCAAATGGGTTAAAATAGGAACATCGGCTGTCCGGTTTTGGGCGGTTTTTGAGTCATTAATAGACGGATGCCCCAACGCCAGACGACGAAGGGGACATCCCAACCAAAATCTGGCTGAAGGAGGTAAGATGATGCGGAACTATGCACAACTTTGGCTGAGCAGTATCGCCATCGCCGCGCTGATAGCGAGCGCAGGCGCACAGACCTGGGACGAGACCGCAAACGGCGGCGGAGACGCCGGCGACCTGCCCGCAACCGCACAGGTGGTGTCGGGGTCGGGTCCTTTGACCGCGATAACAGGAGTAATCAGCAGCAGCACGGATGTGGATATGTTCCAGATATTGATTTGTGACCCTGATGCTTTCAGGGCGTGGACAACTGGAGCGTTGAGCGACACCCAGCTCTGGTTGTTTGACGCAGACGGCAACGCCCTGTGGCACAACGACGACCGACCTGGCGATGTGGTGCAGCCTGGACAGGGACCTTATCAGTCTTACATCGGTCCAGGCTCAGCAGCAACCAACTACTACCTGTCAAATGCTACAAACACTGCGGCAGGTGCTCCGGGTAGCGCCACTTGGGGCTTGCCTGGTCCTGGCATTTACTATATCGCCGTCAGTGCCTACAACCGCGATCCACGCGATTCGGGCGGCGGCAATGTCGTTTACAGCGGTTCTCCCTTTTCTGGCATCTACCAGTCCAACCCTGCCGATCCGGACCGCGTAGTTGCCAGCTGGACAGGCACAGGCTTCTACACGGGTGCTTACACGATTAATCTGGAGGGCGCATGCTTTGTGCCTGAGCCTGCGTCGATAGTGGCGTTGGGTGCGGGTCTGGCGGGCTTACTAAGTCTGCGCCGACGCCGCAAGGCGTAAGTCCCCGTTGCGATCGGGCAGCGTCGGATGCCTTCGGTCGCTGCCCCGACCCGAAGTGTGCGAGGTGCGCCCTGCCTTTGCGGGGCGCATCCTCTTTTTTAGCCCCCCATTGCCCCCACCCCAACTCTCCCCGTGGACGCTCATTGCACGACACTTTTTGAAGACCCCCTCCGTGAGGTTCCCCCTGCTTCGCAAGGGGAACCGCTGTTGGGTTCCCCCCGCCCGCGGGGGGAACCTGTAGGAGGGGGGGCAAAATCTGCCTCACTTCCAGTTCGCCCAAAAACTGTCGTGTAATGAGCCGTGGACGGGAAGGGGGAGTGTCTCCTGACGCTGAAGGTGAACTTGATGGGCAAACACTTTTGAAGATTGTCCTAACTCTGCCTCGTGAACTGGTATAATCAACGGTGGACGCAGGATGAGGAAGGTGGCGTGGCTGCTGCTTGTTTTCAACGCACTGGTGGTGTTGTTCAGCGTTGCGGGTTTTGGGGTTTTCATCAGTGGGCTACCTAAACCTGCTTGGAACTACTATGCGCTGACACAAGGCTTGATCATCGCGAATGTGGTTTCGGGGGTGCTGTGCGCCCTGTTGGCGATGGCGTCCGAACAGGGCTGGCGACCCACGCTGGTGCTTTTGGCGCTCGCCACCACCGTAGCAGGCACGATGGAACTCATCGGCACCACCACAGGCGTGCCCTTCGGGCACTATCAGTACACCGACCTGCTGGGCTACAAGTTGTTCGGACATGTGCCGCTGCTGATTCCGCCGAGCTGGTTCATGATGCTCTATCCTGCGCTGCTTCTGGCATCGCTGCGTTTGCGAGGCTGGCTGGCACGGGCAGCGGTTGCGGCTGCCGTTCTCACGCTGTGGGATGTGGCGCTTGATGCCGCATGCACGGCGGGCTTCGCCCAGTGGCAGTGGCTTCAGCAAGGCTCGCTCTGGGGTTGGCTGCCTGAGGTTCACTTCTACGGCATGCCGTTGGAGAACTGGCTGGGCTGGCTGCTAACGGGTGGGCTGATCAGCGCGCTCTTTCTGCGTGTGCAACCCGACTGGAAGCCCACGCGCCACAGCATCGGCATCTGGCTCTACTTGGTTCAAGGTGCGTTGGCAGCGATGATGGCACTGCTGTTGGGGCGCGGGTGGGCGTCGTTGCTGTGGCTTGTTGGGATGGCTGCGGTGCTGCTGTGGCTGCGCCCATGGTCTCTGTCTACTGCAAGGGTTTCGGTCAAGGCAGAATGATAGCAGCAATTGTGCAGGCGATGATTGGGTTCGTGTTGCTGACTCAGGGTGTTGTGCTGTTGATTAACCTTGCCCATCGTCGACGACGGACTATGCCCTTCGAGGGTGCGTCGCCACCGCGCCTTGCGGTGCTGATTCCCGTGCGCAACGAACGGCATAACCTGCCACGCCTGCTGGATGCCTTGAGAGCGCAATCAGTGCCCCCTGATGTCATCTTAATCTATGACGACGAGTCGACGGACGGTAGCACGGAGTGGCTGCAGCAGCATGCGTCAGAGTATGGGGTGCGGCTGGTGCCGACGGTGCCGAAGCCAGCGGGCTGGGTGGGCAAGACATGGGCGTGCTATCAGCTGGGCAACGCCGCGCTCGATACGGGAGCGGAGGTGCTGCTGTTTCTGGATGCCGATGTGGAGCCGGCGCCAGACTTTCTCCGCTGGCTGGGTCAGGCAATTGGGCAGTTCCCGGAGGCGACGATGGTCACGGTTATCCCGCGCCTTGTGCCTGCAGGTGTCGGCGATGCACTGCTGCATCAGGTGGTGATGGCGTCGCTGTTCACGCTGCTGCCCTTGCCGCTGGCGGAATCGCATCCGAACCCTGCGTTTGCTTTCGCCAACGGGCAATGCCTCGCCTACAAAGCGACCGCCTACGCGCAGGATCAGCCTCATCAGGTGGTGGCGTCGTCGCTGCTGGATGATGTGGGCATCGCCCAGCAAGTTAAGCAACGGCGCCAGCGCGTGAATCGCCACCCGCAGATTATCATTCTGCATGGTTTGCGTTATCTGTGTACGCATATGTATCGCCGATTTGCGGAGGCGGTGGAAGGCTACTCCAAAAATGCAGTGGCGCTCTGTCGGGGCGTGGTGCCTGCGTTGGCGATTGGGTTGGCGATGATAGGCCTCTATTGGTTGCCCCTGGTGTGGGGTTCACCCGCTTGGCGTCTGGGCTGCATCGGGCTGTCGGTGGTGCTGTTTGGGGTTTCGGGACGGGGCGTGGGGCTGCCGTTTCGATATGGGCTGCTCTACCCCTTTTCGGTTGCGTTGGCGCTCGGCGTGCTGATACGCTCCATCGTTTGGAACCTGCGAGGTGCAATCCGATGGAAAGGTCGCCTCTATCCGCGCTGATTCGACGCCCGCTAAGCGCGTTCACGGGCTGGCTGATTGAGCGGGCGTTGCGCCAGCATTTTCGGGCACTCTATCTTTGGGAGCAGGTGCACCCATCGGCGTACACGCCAGCGATTGTGTTTGCGCCCCATCACTATTGGTGGGACGGCTATCTCTGCTACTGGCTCAGTCGGGTGTGGGGCGTAAGGGGAGCCGTGTGGATGCGTGAATGGCGTCGTTTCCCACCCTTTTGGAGCTTGGGGGCGATGCCGTTCCCCGACAACCAGACGGCAATCCGCCTGCGCACCATCCGTCAAACCCTTCGGTGGCTCCAGCAGCCGGGTAATCTGCTCTTTCTCTTCCCTGAAGGCGCGTTGCATCCTGCCCCGGAGGTGTGGGCGTTTCAACGCGCTTTATATTGGCTGCGCTGCCAACTGCCTGCCGTGAGCCTACTGCCGATGGCGATGGAGATTGTGCAAGGGGTGCATCAATATCCCGAGGCATATATCGTGATTGGCGAGCCCTTTGAGAGCGAGATGGATGAATCGACGCGCTGGCTGGAGCAGGCACGAAGGCGCGTGCAAACCCTGCTTGAGGCGCTCCATCAGGCACGGCTGCAGCATCCCGAACAGTTCCGCAAGGTGCTAAGCGGTCGGCTCTCAGCGAACGAACGCTGGTCACCGCCGCCCCAGCGGGTATAATGATGGAGCCGCATTCGGCAGGAGGGCGGACGATTGTGAGGGTTGATCCCTTATTATGGCGGTCGCGCGCATGGGAGGTCGCACTGGTCAACAAGGCTCTAAGCGTGCCTGCCGAGTATCTGGAGCCATATCCTGTTGATTCTGCTGCGCTTAGAGCGGCGTATGCCCACTGCGAGCGCATCACGCAAGCCCATAGCCGCACCTTCTATCTGGTTTCCGCCTTTATGTCGCGCCCTAAACGGCAGGCGATACGCGCTCTGTACGCCTTCTGCCGCATGAGTGATGACCTTGTTGATTGCGCTGATGGGGATCGCGCTACCAAACTGGCTGCATGGCGGCGCGCCATCTGTGACGAAAAGGTGAGCGACCCCGTTTTGCACGCTTGGCGCGACACGCTGTCGCGCTATCGCATCCCGCTGGGCTACATGGGCCAACTGCTGGACGCGCTGGCGACCGACTTGACCGCCACGCGCTACCCCACTTTCGAGCTGTTGGCGCACTACTGTTATGGCGTGGCGTCTACCGTAGGGCTGATGTCGATGCATATCATCGGCTTCAAAGATGAGCGTGCGGTGGAGTATGCGGTTCGGCTGGGCGTTGCGCTGCAGCTGACCAATATCTTGCGCGATGTGGGCGAGGATTGGCGGCGAGGACGCCTCTACTTACCGCTCGATGAGCTGCAAGCGTTCGGCTTATCGGAGTCGGACATAGAGAGCGAGCGCGTGTCGGAACGGTGGCGCGCCTTTATGCGGTTCCAGATTGCACGGGCGCGCGCGCTGTATGCTGAATCGCTGCCGGGACTGGCGTTGCTTGAGCGCGACGGGCGGTTCGCCGTCGCCGCCGCTGCCGAACTGTATGGCGCCATCTTGGACGATATCGAGGCGCACGATTATGATGTGTTCCGACGGCGGGCGCAGGTCAGCACCTCTCGCAAGCTCATCCGCTTGCCTGCCATAGCTTGGCGTGTCTACACGAACCGATATTCTTTGAGCGTATGAGCAAGCCACGCACGGTTGTGATTGGCTCTGGGTTCGGTGGACTGGCGATTGCGGCTCGCCTCTGCGCGCGTGGGCATCAAGTGGACCTGTTCGAGAAGCTGGACAAGCCCGGCGGACGCGCCTACACCTTCACCCAAGACGGCTTCACCTTCGACGGCGGTCCAACGGTCATTACGGCGCCCTTTCTTTTTGATGAGCTGTTTGCGATGGCGGGACGCAAGCGAGGCGACTATGTGGAGTTTATTCCCATCAACCCCTTCTATCGCCTCTTCGACCATCATGGCAACTACTTTGAATATAACGGCGATACCGACTATGTGTTGGCGCAGATTGAGCGGTGGAACCCAGCGGATAAGCAAGGCTATCTGCGCTTTCTTGAGCGTACTCGCACCCTTTTCCAGAGGGGGTTCGTGGAGCTGGCAGACAAGCCGTTTCTGACCTTGCAATCGATGCTGCGCATCGTGCCCGACCTCATTCGGCTGCAAGCCTATCGCTCCGTTTACAGCTATGTGGCGCAGTTCATTCAGCATGAGTTCCTGCGCCGCTGCTTCACCTTCCACCCGCTGCTGATAGGCGGCAATCCCTTCACGGCATCTTCGATTTATGCGCTAATTCACTACTTGGAACGGGAATGGGGCGTTTGGTACGCGCGAGGTGGCACGGGGGCACTGGTGCAAGCGTTAGTGCGCTTAATCGAGGAGCAAGGTGGACAGCTCCATCTCAATACCGAGGTGGCGGAGATTTTGGTTGAGAATCGACGTGCAATCGGGGTGCGACTGCATGACGGGCGGATTGTCCATGCCGACTATGTGATTTCGAACGCCGATGTGCCCTACACCTATCTCAGGCTGATAGATCCGCGGCACCGCAGTTGGCGCAATAGCGACTTTCGCTACAAGCGATTGACCCGCTACAGCATGTCGCTGGTGGTCATCTACTTTGGCACGAACCGCCTCTATCGCGACACGCCGCTGGCACATCACAATATTATCTTGAGCGAGCATTATCGGGAGCTTATCGCGCAGATTTTCGAGGGGCGTTCGCTGCCGCAGGAGTTCTCGCTCTATTTGCATATGCCGACGCTGACCGACCCGTCGCTGGCGCCTGAGGGGCATGAGGCGTTCTATGTGTTATCGCCAGTGCCGCATTTGGGAGCGCCAATTGACTGGGAGCGCGAAGCGAAACCCTATCGCGATGCGATTATAGCCTTTCTGGAGCAGCATTATCTCCCTAACCTGCGCCAACACATCGTGACCGAACATATGATTGACCCACGCTACTTTCGGGATAGGCTGAACACCTATCTGGGCACTGGCTTCTCGATTCAGCCAACGCTGTTTCAGTCGGCATGGTTTCGCCCCCATAACCGCTCTGAAGATATCGAGAATCTTTACTTTGTGGGGGCGGGCACGCATCCGGGCGCAGGTTTGCCAGGCGTGCTTTGCTCCGCCAAAGTGGTCGATTCGCTCATCACAGGAGGTTCAGCCCCATGATTTATGTGCTACATCGGGAGCAGGTGATACCCGCGCCGATTGAGCGCGTGTGGGACTACTTCGCGACACCGCTAAATCTGAACGAGATTACGCCGCCTGATTTGCATTTCGAGATTGTGCGGGGTGCAGAGCAGCGAATGTATGCGGGACAGGTGATTGAGTATCGCGTCACGATTGTGCCTGGTATACGCGTCCGCTGGCTCACCCAGATTACCCATGTGGAGCCTCTGCGGATGTTCATCGACGAGCAGCGTATCGGACCGTACCGCCTCTGGATTCATGAGCATCGCTTCCTGCCTGAGGGCGACCATGTGCGGATGATTGACCATGTAACCTATGCACTGCCACTCGGCATACTGGGACGGCTGGCGCATGCGCTGTTTGTGCGCCGTCGGCTGAACTATATTTTCGATTTTCGCCGTCGGAAGGTGGAGGAACTTTTCGGCGTCAAGTGAGGTAGAGTGTTTTAGATGGCTCGACAGCGATTGCGCATCAAGGGCATGACCTGCGCCTCCTGCGTGAACCGCGTGGAGAAAGCCTTAGGGCGCGTGCCAGGCGTGCAGCAAGCCACAGTGAACCTCGCGACGGAGCAGGCGGATATCGAACTCGCCGAGCCTGTGCCGCTGGAGACGCTTATCGAGGCGGTGCGCTTGGCAGGCTACGAGGCGGAACCAGCCACCGAATCACCGCGGGCATCCCAAGAGGTGCAGGCAGCACGGCGACGGCTGATTATCAGCGCAGCGTTTAGCCTGCCCGTGCTGATTTTGAGCATGGCTTTGCCCGATGTGTTGCCAGCGCAGGGCTGGTGGCTGCTTGCACTCACCACGCCGGTGCAGTTCGGCGTGGCCTTGCCCTTCTATCGGGCGGCATGGGGCGCCCTGCGCACGGGCAGCGCGAATATGGAGGTGCTTATCCTTACCGGCACGCTCGCCGCCTACTTCTATAGTCTCGCGCTCACGCTCAGCGGACAACACCACCACCTTTACTACGAAGCGTCGGCGGTGATTATCACACTGGTGCTGCTGGGCAAGTATTTGGAGGCGCGGGCGAAGGGACGGGCACGCGCCGCGTTGGAAGCCCTCTACGAGCTGCTGCCGCGACAGGTGCTGCGCTGGAATGGGCATGACTATCAGCCTGCACCGCTTGAAACCGTTCAGCCGGGTGACCGCTTGCTGGTGCGCACAGGCGACCGAATCCCGGTGGATGGTGAGGTTCTCGAAGGGCGGGGATGGGTGGACGAATCGTCGCTGACGGGCGAATCGGTGCCGCGGGAGTGTGCGCCGGGCGACTCGGTGCTGGGCGGTTCGCTGCTGACCGATGGCGTGCTGCATATCCAAGCGGTGGCGATAGGGGAGCAGACGGCGTTGGCACAAATTGCTCGCGCCGTGGAGCAGGCACAAAGCCAGAAGGGCGCGATTCAGCGGCTGGCGGACCGCATCGCGGCGGTCTTCGTCCCCATCGTGATGGGTGTTGCGATGCTGACCTTCATCGGCTGGTGGCTGACAATAGGCTCACTGCCCGATGCCCTCATCCCGGCGGTCAGCGTGCTGGTGATTGCCTGTCCGTGTGCGTTGGGGCTGGCGGTTCCTATCGCGCTGATGACGGGCACCACGCGCGCGGCACAGATGGGTATCCTGCTGCGCGGGATTGAGGCGCTGGAGCGGGTGCGTCACATCGATACGCTCGTGCTGGACAAGACGGGCACGCTCACGATGGGGCAGCCGCGCCTGAAGCAGGTGCGGGTCTACGATCCGATGGATTCAGCAGCAGAGCCTGAGATTTTGCGGATGGCTGCCGCACTGGAGCGTGCCGTGCGCCACCCGCTGGCAGAGGCGATTTTAGCCGAAACAGAGCGACGAGGGCTGGAACCCGCTCCGATAGGCGAGGTGCGGATTGTGCCCGGCGGTGGCGTCGTGGCACAGAATGCCCTCATCGGCAGCCCACGCTTCCTACAGGAGCAGGGCATCGAAGTGGACAAGGAGCCATCAGAGCCGGTGCTGCTCGCCGTCGACGGGCGCGTCGTGGCGGGCTTTATGTTCGAAGATGAGCCGCTGCCCGAAGCGTTGCAGGTGGTGCAGACTCTTCAGGCAAAGGGCTTGCATCTGGTGCTTTGCTCGGGTGACCGCGCCGAAGCGGTGGAGGCGTTCGCGCAACAGATGGGCATCCAAGAGTGGTACGCTGCGCAGCGACCCCAAGAGAAAGCCGCGCTGGTCGCTCGATTGCAAGCCCAAGCACGCAAGGTCGCCTTTGTGGGCGACGGTATTAACGACGCGCCCGCGCTCGCCCAAGCCGACCTGAGTATCGCCGTCTCCAACGCCACTGCACTTGCCAACGAGGTCGCCGACATCGTGCTGCTCAACCGCGATTTGCGTACCTTGCTCGCCGCACTCCAACTGTCGCATGCCATCTATGGCGTCATTCGTCAGAACCTCTTTTTTGCCTTTGTTTATAATATGCTGGGCATCCCACTGGCGGCAGCAGGCAAGCTCAATCCGATGATTGCGGCGTTGGCGATGAGCTTCAGCTCTGTGTCGGTCGTGACCAACGCGCTCCGCTTGTTGCGACGAACCCTATAGCCGAAGCGGGTATACTCCCGGTGGAATGGCGATCGAAGAAGGCAAATGGCTGACGGAGGGTGAGGCAAAAGCCGTTGCTGCACAAGCGCATCAGCTGATCCAGGCGGTCGAACAGGTCATTCTGGGCAAGACGGAGACCGTCCGCCTCATGGTGATTGGGCTGCTTAGTCGTGGGCACCTGCTGATAGAAGACATTCCTGGCGTGGGCAAAACGACGCTGGCACGCGCGATTGCGCGCGCAATTGGCGGGCAGTTCCGTCGTATCCAGTTCACCCCCGACCTGCTGCCCGCCGATGTGACGGGTTCCGTTATCTATAATCAGCAAACAGGTCAGTTCGAGTTCCATCCGGGACCGATTTTTGCCAATATTGTGCTGGCAGATGAGGTGAATCGGGCAACGCCCAAAACCCAGTCGGCATTGTTGGAGGCGATGGAAGAGCGCACCGTCTCCATCGAGGGGACTTCCCATCCGCTGCCGGAGCCGTTCCTGGTGATTGCCACGCAGAACAACATCGAGATGGTAGGCACCTATCCCCTGCCTGAGGCGCAGATGGACCGCTTCTTTGCACGCGTGTCGTTGGGTTATCCCGCGCCTGAGGTGGAGATACGCATCCTGGAGACACGCCAAGTGCATTCCCCACTGGAGACGCTCCAGCCCGTTCTGACCCCGCAGCAACTGCTTGAGCTACAGGCAGCGGTACGGCAGGTCTATGTCAGTCCCGCGGTGCGACGCTATATCGTCGATGTGGTCACGGCAACGCGCCACCATCCCCAAATCGCGCTGGGTGCCAGCCCACGCGGCTCCCTTGCGCTGATGGTTGGCTCCCAAGCACAAGCCATTTTGTCGGGGCGCCACTATGTGATGCCCGACGATGTGCAGCAGATGGCAGTTCCCGTGCTGGCACATCGCCTGATTCTGCGCGCGGATGCGCAAGGCGCAACGCCACGCAGCGAACATGTGATTCAACAGATATTGAGACAAATCTCTGTGCCGGTAGGGCAGATGGGAGGCGGTGGAGCGTGAGGGATGACGGCCTTCGTCACGCTAAACTGATGGCGCTGATCGCAGCCACCTTCTTTATGCTTCAGTCGGGGATTATGACGGGCAACCGCCAGATGTATTGGATGGCAAGCCTGTTGGGAGTGGTAATGGGGGGTGCCTACCTAATGGTGCAAAGGCAAGCGAAGCGGATAAGTGCATCCCGCCGACTCCCGACTGAGGTATGGGAGGGAGAGCCGTTCGAGGTTCACCTACAGGTTGTCTCTCCTGTGCGCGCTATACCGTTGGTATATGATGTGAGCGATCAGGTTGAACCTGCCTTCCAAGTCGAGGGAGAGCCACTCTTCGTGCTGTCCAATCAGAGATTAACGGCTTCCTATCGTGTGGTGCCGCTGCGCCGTGGTGAGCATGAGATTGGTCCCCTTGAGCTATGGGTTTCTGACCTACTGGGGTTGTTCGTGGTGCCGCGGCTTGTGCCACTGATTCACCCGGTTCTGGTGCTGCCCCGTCCTGTGCCACTGCCCAATCGCATCTGGGAAGGCGGTGGGCGAGGACGCCTCTATCAGGTTGCCTCACGCAGTGCCCTTACAGGCGAGGGCATCGATTGGCACGGCACGCGCGAATATACGCCGGGCGACCCCCTGCGCCGAATCAACTGGCGCGCGACCGCACGCCACCAGAGCTGGCATGTAAATCAATTTGAGACGAGCCATATCGCCCCGTTGCTGGTGGCACTTGAGCTGGCACCACGCTGGCATCAAGAATCGGACGGCACCTACCCGGACCTCGATCGAGCCATCCGGCACATCACTTGGCTGGTCATGGAGGCACCGCGAAGTGGTATCCAACTCTACCTCACCGGTCCGGAGTGGGAAGGCATCTGGGTGGAGAGTGCCTCGCGGGAGGGAATCATGCAGGCAGTGCGTGTGCTGGCACGGATTCAACCGCAGGCTTCCACCTCCCTCATGCAGCTCCTGCCCACACTGGTGCAACATTATGGGGAGCAGTTCCTTTTCTGCCTCTTTGTGCCGCCCGCTGAGCGACGAGACTACGAGACGCTGATCCAACCTTATCTTCAGCAGGGCTATTCGCTCCAAGTCTATGCTTGAGGGGAGCCAACACCGACCGAGCGCCCCTTGAACACCGCCCAGATGGGTATGATTTATAGAGACGATGCAACCGGAAACGCAGGATTTCATCCGCCCGTTTCGGGTCGGTATCGGGCAGATAAAGCCTTTCAAGGGGCACTATAAGCGCAACCTGGAACGGATAGGGGAGCTGCTGACCCAGATTGTACAGGAGAACCTGCCCATCGATGTGCTCGCCCTGCCTGAAACCGTGACCACAGGCTATTTCATCGAGGGCGGCGTGCGTGAACTGGCAATGCCTGCCTCCAGCTTGCTCAACGACCTCGCATGTTTATATGCGGATTGCAAACCGAATCGTCCGCTTGACATCTGCCTCGGTTTCTATGAACGGTATCGAGGCGAGGACTACAACGCCGCCCTCTATGCCACTTTAGCGCCGGAACCTGAACATTCGCGGATTCTGCATGTGCATCGCAAATTCTTTCTCCCTACCTATGGCGTGTTCGAGGAGGAGCGTTTCGTGGCGCGCGGGAGCCGACTCGATGTGTTCACGACGCGATTCGGTCAAGCGGCTATCCTCATCTGTGAGGATGTCTGGCACTCCGTTACCCCGATGATTATGGCGCTCAAGGGGGCTCAGGTCATCTATGTGCCAACGGCATCGCCTGGTCGTGGCTTTCAGAGCACACAAGTCGAAAATGTCGCCGCGTACGAGAGGATCCTCACCCAGATTGCCAGCGAGCACGGGCTTTTTGTAATCCAGTCGAGCTTGGTCGGTTTCGAAGGGGGCAAGGGTTTTGTAGGGGCTTCCTTTGCGATTGACCCTTTCGGTAAGGTACTGGCACAGGGACCGCTGGGTCAAGAAGCACTGTTGATTGTTACAGTCGATCTGGACGATGTAGCGATAGCCCGTGCCCGATTGCCGCTCCTCTCCGATCTGCGCTCGGTACTGCCCGATATTGCGCTGCAAATCAATGCCATCGTTCACCAGGAACGCTTGGGATAGGGTTTGCGGTATAATCCCTTGTGGAGGTAGACAAAACCATGCGTCGACGAAGCTTACCGATAGGTCTTATCGGGCTTATCATTATCATGCTTGCTTTCGTCATCTGGTACGGCTGGACAACGCAGATTGCGCCTTATCAGGCGGAACTGCAAGCCCAGCGTCAGCAACAGGAAGCAGCAACACAACCGCCCTCTGAAGAACAGATAAAAGCCCAGCTGGAACAGAACAAGAAGCTGGTGCAGGAGCAATCGACAACCTCACCAAAACCATCGAACGAGAAACCAGCTGCCAAGCCTCAACCGTCCAAGCCCGATCCATCACGCGAGGTGGTGGAATATTGGTGGAAGTACACTCAGGGTGGCACGAAGAAATGAGCCGAAATCGCTGCAGGAGGAGGGGCAACGATGCTCTCACGAACGCTGGTGCTGCGGGTGGCGGAGTGGCCCCCGTTTAAACGATGGATCACGCACAGCCCGATGACGCAGGGGCTGGTCAATCGCTTCATCGCAGGAGAAAAACTCGAAGACGCTATTCAGGTTACGCGCCAACTCAACACCCAAGGCTTCCTCGTTGCTCTTGATTACCTGGGCGAATCGACAACACGCCCCGAAGAGGCTGAAAATGCCGCTCACCAATATATAACCCTCCTCAGGAGGATAGCCGAAACAGGCGTGAATGCCTGTATCTCAATTAAGCTAACCCAGCTTGGGCTCGATCTTGACTATGAACTATGTCGCCAGTATTTGAAAGCAGTTTTAGAAGCAGCACAAGAGCTTCACAATTTTGTCTGGATCGACATGGAAAGTAGTCGCCATACCGACCGCACTCTGGATCTCTTTTGCGAACTTTATCCCCTTTACCCAAACAGCGGTACAGTCCTGCAAAGCTACCTCTATCGGACCCCAAATGATTTGGAGCGTCTGTTGGCGTTGGGGGCACGCATACGCCTTGTAAAAGGCGCTTATGCTGAACCGCGCGAGGTGGCGTATCCCGATAAGCGTTCGGTGGATCGCCAGTTCAAGGTGCTGATGGAGCGGCTGCTGGAGTGTGGTCGTGAGCCTGCCATTGCTACGCATGATGTGCGCCTGATTGAGCATGCCAAGCAGTACGCAGCCAAAATCGGGTTGCGTAAAGACCAGTTTGAATTCCAACTCTTGTATGGTATCAGTAGAGAATTGCAGAAGCGTCTGGTTGCCGAGGGCTATCGAACCCTGATCTACGTACCCTATGGCGAACAATGGTATCCCTACTTTTCTCGTCGCCTGGCTGAGCGACCTGCCAATCTCTACTTCATTTTGCGTAATCTGTTCCGCAAATAGCTAATCGCTTGATTCACGCACTTTTCTGAGAAACTGCTCCCGTTCCTTAATCAGGGGCAAAAGCTGGCGAAATTCGTCAGTTCCCGCTTGCTGGAGCCACTCGTAGGTGACCGACTCGACGCTGGTGATGATGACACCCGCCTGCTGAAGTCGTAGTAAAGCATATTTCCACTCGGGCTTGCCTCGGCTGGCAACTGCGTCATAGGGCACATGTACTTGATAGCCCGCCTTGAGCATGTCAAGGGCGGTTTGCATCACGCAGATGTGTGCCTCGATGCCTGTTAGCACCACCTGCTGACGCGCGGCTTCTTGTATGGCTTTGGTAAAAGGTGCTGCCCTCATGCAGCTAAAACAGAGCTTGTCGAGAGGAGCCGTGTACTCCGGGAGTAGTGATTGAAGCGCAGGGATAATCTCACCAAGCCGTTCCCGATTCTGAAGCGTTGCCAGTACCGGAACATGGAGTAATTTCGCTGCTTGAATGAGGAACGCGATGTTGTGTTCGATGATATCGCGCACTTTGATGGCTGATAGAAACGGCTCTTGCATATCAACTACGACCAACACGGAACGCTCGCGATTTAACAAGGTGCTTGTGTATTCCATATCAGAACACCTCCAGTTGAATGACCGTGTTCGCAGGATCGGGCAGTGGCTGAGGCACCGATATTGTCAGCTGCTCACCCTGTTGCCGAAATTGAACAGGTTCACGAGTTGCCAGTAGGCTTGCCTGTTTGACACGAGACTTTGGCAATTGAACGGTTATGGATGGCTGATTGGGGATATTCCAAACATGCAAATAGATGGATTTTGCGCTTCGGGTGGCGGTGCCCCAGGGCGTCATGGCAAAAACACGCCCGCGTGTAGCGTAAATTGCGGCACCATTTTTTGAGAGCCACTGTCCCACTTTTTCCAGTCGCTCTGCATGCTCGGATTGAATAGTTCCATCGGGTTTCGGACCAACATTGAGAAGAAAATTCGCGTCACGCCCTGCGCATTCAGCCAGTAAGCGAATAAGTTGTTCGGGGGATTTGTGATTATTGTCCCGTGCATTATAGCCCCAGCTGTTATTGATGGTCATGCAGGTTTCATACAAAGCGTCCTCTACAGGCGTCGCCGTATTGAAACCTGCTTTGTTCTCTCCTGGGAGATCTTGTTCAAAAGTCTGGATATCTTCATCTGGGAGTGGCGTTTGATGGTGGTTATTCCCGATGAGAATGGCATGGTTGATCTGTCGCATCTTCCGATAAAGTTCCGTCAATCGCCATGTCTCATCGATGCTCTGCGGTTTAGCCCAACAGCCATCAAGCCAAATGCCCATGGGTTTGTATTTTCGCACTAACTCAAGCACCTGGGCATGCCAATACTGTGTATAGCTGTCCCAGTCGGTGTTATAAGCAGGATGAGACCAGTCTAATGGAGAGTAATAGAAGAAAATCGCCACTTGCTGCTTGCGACATTCATGCACAAGTTCGGCGATAGCATCACGCTTGAACGGGGTGTTCGTAATCTTGTAATTGGTTAGCTCGCTGTCATACATACAGAAACCATCATGGTGCTTAGCTGTGATGGTGATATAGCGCATCCCTGCACGCTTGGTAAGCGCAACCCATTCGCGCGGGTTATAGAGAATGGGATTGAATTGGTTCATTAGCTTCACATATTCCTGGAGAGGTATTTTTTCATGATACATCACCCATTCTCCGCGTTCGAGCAGAGAGTAGATGCCCCAGTGGATGAACATCCCGAACCGCATCTTGCGAAACGCTTCCCGTGCTTTCTGACGAGCCGTTTTCATGTCTGACCTCCTACTGGGCATGGGGTTTTCATGTGAAAACCCCATGCTAAAACCCGTTAGGGGCGATTATCTCCAGAATCCGCCCCAGCTCTTCCTCCGAGTAGAACTCAATGACGATACGCCCTGCGCCACCTTCCTGATAGACCACCTTGACTTTTGTACCCAAGTAGGCACTCAGATTATGCTCCAAAGCCTTCACCTCCGGGGGGGGAGAGGAAGATAGTGGGTAGGAACGCGGTCCGGGATTGATTGGTTGTTCCCCTGAGCGCAGTTCACGGGCGCGTAGCTCCGTCGCCCGTACACTCAGTCCATCCGCTGTTATCTGCTGCCAGAGCTGGCGTTGTTGCACCGGGTCTCTAACCATAAGTAGCGCACGCCCATGCCCCTCACTAATTAAGCCGCTCCGAATACTATCCTGAATGTAGTCGGGAAGTTGCAGCAGCCGTAGCGTGTTTGAGATGGCAGGTACACTCTTGCCTACCCGAATCGCAACCTGTTCCTGAGTTAGCCCGAACTCATCCATCAGATGTTTATAAGCCAAGGCGGCATCGATGGGATTGATATCCTCACGCTGGAGATTCTCAATAAGCGCCATTTCCAGCATCTGCTGTTCAGAAGGGGTGCGGACAATTGCAGGAATAGATTGCAAGCCTACCATTTGCGCTGCACGCAGTCGGCGCTCCCCAGCGATGAGCGTATACTCGTCCACGCTATCCTGCCTGACAATAATCGGTTGTAGTACGCCAACTTGGCGTATCGAATCAGCCAGTTCCCGAAGCGAATCTTCATCAAAGACCCGCCTCGGTTGATAGGGATTGGGATGTATCTGAGCAATAGGAATTTCTTGCACTAGATTCCCTTCTAACTCACTCTGTGAGAGCAGAGCGCTCAGCCCTTTGCCGAGACCGCGACGCGCCATATTCCTTCACCTCCTGAGCAAACGCTCTGTAAGCGATAGCACCTTTCGAGCGTGGGTCATACTCCACCACCGGCTGACCGAAGCTGGGTGCCTCCCCCACGCGAACATTGCGTGGGATCACAGTTCGTGCAACCCGCTGCCCGAAAAATTTGCGCACCTCCGCTTCCACCTGCTCTGAAAGCTTCGTGCGAGGATCATGCATCGTCAACAAAACCTTCCAGATTTCAAGTGATGGATTAAGATGCTGGCGTATTAAATCGATCGTTTGCATAAGACGCGAAAGTCCTTCCAGAGCATAGTATTCACATTGAAGAGGTACGATCAAACCATTGGCAGCCACAAGCGCGTTGATAGTGAGAAGTCCAAGGGAGGGCGGAGTGTCGATAATAATCCACTGATAGCGAAGACGCAGAGGGTCAAGCAGAGTCCGCAGAACCATTTCGCGGGCAATGCGGGAGGCGAATAGCACATCAACACCCGCCAATTCAAGACTTGCGGGGATCAGAGCAAGATGTTGACGCCCCGTAGGAATGACGGCATCCTCAACGGGGCACCCTTCCTGCATAATAGTGAAAAGGTCGCTTTCCAACTCATGCGTCGAGATGCCTAACCCACTGGTGGCATTCGCCTGGGGGTCGGCATCTACCAAAAGGACCTCGTCACCCAATTGAGCAAGTACAACCGCCAGATTCACGGCGGTTGTTGTCTTGCCAACACCACCCTTCTGATTGACAACCGCTAAGAGCCAGCCTGTGTCCGCCACAGAAGACGGGTTTCGCCGTGTACGCAGCGATTCCTGCTTGTAAAGGGAATAAAAGCTTCCTTCCCGTGCTTGCTACCGAATGCGGTCTGCCAATATACGGCGGATGATGGCGCTGCTCACCATCTCCGCGGAAATGGAATATTCACCCGCTTCAAGCCGATGCTTTAGCTCATTCACACGCTCGTGGCGAACATCAGGGGCTGCAGCAAGCTCACGGGCAATCTCGCGAGCCAGCCGCTGGTTTTCCTCATCCGAGACCTGCACAGGCTCCGGTACAGATTCCAGAGGCTGAGTCGCCTCCTGATGGCTCCGATGATACGCCGCCACTGCTTTGCGCGCTTCTTCTAACGAGATCTGCATCGTTCTGCCTCCTTCTCTTGCTGATTGGTCTCAGCAAGCCGGAGACAGGCAACCCGGCTGTCTGCCTCTTGATAGGCAGACCCTTGGGCTTTGCGTCCCTACATCACTGCAGGTTTGCCCTTTTCTGCCTCGGCTTACTTCAGTTTCGATTATCGGCAAAAGTGTTCCCGAACTGGAGTCTCTCCATTTTCGGCACACAGTCGCCCTCTCTGGAGTCATGATACGCGCGCCTGCTCCAGAATCCTGCGCAGGCGCAGAATTTCGTCTCGCAAAATCGCGGCACGCTCGAACTCCAACGCCTTGGCGGCTTCACGCATCTCTTGCTCCAACTTATTGATAACCAACGGTAAATCCTCGAAGGCAACCCGGTCCGTATCCACGAGGCGATAGGGCTCCCGTGTCTCGGCTACTTTGTAGGCGCGCACTGTCTCGCGTACCTCCTTGCGTACCGTTTCCGGTTCAATGCCATGCAGTCGGTTATACTCCATCTGGATTTGGCGACGACGGTTCGTCTCGTTGATTGCCCGTTGCATCGAGCCTGTGATACGGTCAGCGTACAGAATGACCTGCCCAAATTTATTCCGTGCTGCACGCCCAATCGTCTGAATAAGTGCCGTTTCGGAGCGGAGAAAGCCTTCCTTGTCCGCATCCAGAACCGCCACCAACGAGACTTCTGGCAAGTCTAAACCCTCACGGAGAAGGTTGACACCCACTACCACATCGTATACGCCCAACCGCAAATCGCGCAATATCTCGGCACGCTCAAGCGTCTGTACATCGGAGTGAAGATATTGCACTCGAATTCCTAAATCTTGCAAATACTGAGTCAAGTCTTCCGCCATCTTTTTGGTTAATGTTGTCACCAACACGCGCTCATCACGCTCAATGCGGCGGCGTATCTCAGCAACCAAATCGTCCACCTGCCCAGCAGTGGGGCGTACAATAATCTCGGGATCAACCAAACCGGTGGGGCGGATAATCTGCTCTACAATTTGCTTGCTGACCTTACGCTCAAACGGACCGGGTGTTGCCGAGACAAATATCACCTGCCGAACACGCTCTAAAAACTCTTCGAAACGCAAGGGGCGATTGTCCATCGCCGAGGGCAGACGAAAGCCATACTCCACAAGGGTTCGCTTGCGCTGTAGGTCGCCGTTGTACATGCCATGCAGCTGAGGCACGGTTTGATGTGATTCGTCGATGAAGACGATGAAATCGTCGGGGAAATAGTCTAACAGAGTGTAGGGTGGCTCGCCGGGCTTGCGCCCGTCAAAGTAGCGTGAGTAGTTCTCAATACCATTGCAGTAGCCCAGTTCGCGCATCATTTCGATGTCCATTTCGGTGCGTTGACGGATGCGCTGCGCTTCCAGCAACCGCCCCTGTGCCTCAAAATAGCGTACCTGCTGCTCCAGTTCCTCCCGAATCTGCTCAATAATATGGTCAAGCCGATCCCAAGGGGTCACATAATGGGTTGCAGGGAAAAAAGTGGCATGCTCCAGCTCGGCAATAATCTCGCCCTTGAGGGGGTCATATTCATAAATGCGTTCTACCTCATCCCCGAACAGTTCGATGCGGGTCACCAATTCCTCATCGGCAGGTTGCACATCGATAACATCGCCCCGAATGCGAAAGGTGCCGCGTCCCAACACCATATCCGAGCGCACATACTGAAGTTCCACAAGCCGCATCGCCAGCTCGTGCGGATCCAGAACATCGCCTCGTTTCACCCGAATAATACTGCGCAGATATTCTTGTGGAGAGCCAAGCCCATAAATGCAGGAGACACTGGCAACCACGATAACATCGCGACGCTCCAGTACGGCTTGAGTGGCAGCATGGCGTAATCGATCAATCTCATCGTTGATAGACGCTGTTTTTTCTATATAGGTATCCGTTTGTGGAATATAGGCTTCAGGTTGATAGTAGTCATAGTAGCTTATGAAGTACTGAACGGCGTTTTCAGGGAAAAAGGCACGGAACTCCTGACAGAGCTGGGCAGCAAGGGTTTTGTTGTGCGCAATAACCAAGGCGGGGCGTTGCACCTCCGCAATAACGGCTGCCATCGTAAAGGTTTTGCCTGTGCCTGTCGCCCCCAGCAAAGTTTGGAAGTCATACCCCTTGCGCAGCCCCTCCACCAACTTCGCAATCGCCTGCGCTTGGTCGCCTCTCGGTGTGAACTCTGGGTTAAGCTTGAACATCCCCATAGGAGTTTACCCTAAACGCGGGGTACAGGAACGCTACTTCTCAAGCGCGGTGTCGATCTGTTGTGCCAAATGGAAATCCTTCTCGGTCAGCCCTCCTGCAGAGTGGGTGCTAAGTCGTAGCGTCACCTGCCGATAGCGAATCTCGATGTCGGGATGGTGGTCCATCCGCTCCGCCAGCAACGCTACCTGAACCACGAAGGCAATCGCTTCGCGAAAGTCTCTAAAGCGAAAGGTGCGCTCAATCTCATTGCCGACCCGCTGCCAATCGGGCACACGCTCCAGCCACTGCCCTACATCCGACTCAGGAATTCGTTCCATTGTTCTCCTCCGGTTCGATACCCAATGCGCGAAGCTGCTGCGCTAATCGTTCAGCACGGCGCTGTTCTCGGCGCGCAAGATACTCCAGGTCTACATAGCTGATGAAAAGCGTTCCATCGGGGCGGTAAAGCTTGATCTTGGAACCTTCGCCATGCGCAAAGCGGATGCCCAAAAGCGGGCTGACCCAGCCTTCCATGTTCTCGATAGGCTCCAGATGGTCGCCACGACGGATGCTACCCTCCCATTCACCCGTTTCTGGGTCGTAAATGTAGTACTCTTGCACGCCATACTGATTATAGAAGTTGAACTTATAACCCCATTCCATAGGGGTGTTGCCCGGAGAGACCACCTCGAACACGACCTGCGGCGCGATATTATCCTCCATAAACTGGAGATAAGCGCCACGATGCCCTTTTGGGCGCCCGAACACGACCATCACATCGGGTGCAACCCGAATCGATGGATCTCCCTTCACTGGGTACCAGAATAGATCCATCGCGACGAACACATCATCCCGGTCAGCAAATATCGCGCACAAGTTGTCATACAGCGTATTCATGACCTCGGCTTGCTGCGTATTGCTTGCCATCGGTTCACCATCAGTCTCCGGGTAGACCACGCCCTCCACCACGATTCCAGCGCGCGTGGCTTTCATGCCGAATCACCCGCATCCAGTATACCCAAACAGGTTTAATGCCCTGAGCACGAGTGCCTCGTAGCAACAAGACAGGAACGCATTGCCCGGTGGTGAATTCTCTTGTCGGAGGATAAGAGAGATGAGCATACTGGAGGGTTTTGAGGGTGTAGGTCCATTATCGCGCCTGATTTATCGGCGCGCAGGGCGTACAAAGCGGATTTCGAGCTGGGATCGCACGGGTGGCAATCGCGACTTTCTGACCATTCCCAAGGGGCAGACGGTCACCATCGCCGAGATTCAGGGTGCTGGTTGCATCCGCCACATCTGGATTACAGTCGGCTGCCTTGATCGGCTGTACCTGCGCAAACTGGTGCTGCGCATGTTCTGGGATGGCGAAGTGGAGCCAAGCGTGCTGACGCCTCTGGGCGACTTTTTCGGACTGGGGCATGGAATTGCACGCTCCTTTATGTCGTTGCCGTTAGCCACCGTCACGCACGAGAGCAACGAGGGCAACTATGGCGGGGGTGTCGCGCTCAACTGCTACTTTCCGATGCCCTTCTCACAAGGCGCACGCATCGAGGTCATCAACGAGTGCGATACCGATGTTGGCTCCTTTTATTATTATATCGATTATGAGGAATATAGCGCACCCTTACCTGACCATATTTTACGCTTCCACGCCCACTATCGGCAGGAGTATCCCACGCGCAGCACGCAAGGTAACCTGTTCGAGCAGCGACGCAACTACTGGGAGTTGCTGGATACGCCGAATCTCAGTGACGCCGAGAACTACCTCATCTTGGAAGCGGAAGGGGCAGGACACTATGTGGGCTGCGTGCTTTCCGTAGATAATATCGATCCATTGCCTGTGATTCGTAAGCTTGGCTCGCAGGAGCAGATTATTCGCGAGTACACCTGGTGGGGCGAAGGCGACGACATGATTTTTGTCGACGGCGAGCCGTGGCCCCCCTCGTTGCACGGCACTGGTTCCGAGGACTATTTTTCTCAGGCATGGGGTATGCATCCTAAGGCGTATCTCTATTCGGGCGCTTCCATCCCAGAGCATGACCCTAAATTCCCTGACCGTCGTCAATGCACATCCTACCGCTTTCATATTGAGGACCCGATTCTTTTTACACGCTCGATTCGCGTGAGCATCGAGCATGGGCATGCGAACCTGCAAGAGAATGATTACTCCAGCGTCGCTTACTGGTATCAGACGGAACCGCATAAACCGTTGCCACCGTTGCCCCCTGTGCAGGAGCGGCTGCCGCGCAATATGCGGGGCGCAAAATGAGTTCTCTCTGGATTTTTCTGGTAGCGGTGGGTGCAGGGCTGTTCGGTTCGATGCTGGGATTGGGCGGTGGAATTATTCTGGTGCCTGCGCTCACCCTCCTTTTTGATGTGCCCATCAAGCAGGCAGTCGCTGCCAGTCTGGTGGGCGTGGTTGCCACCTCATGCGCTGCGGTGCAGGGCTACCTGCGTGCTGGGCTGGTGGATTGGCAGATGGCGGTGCGCTTGCTCATTCCCACAGTGCTGGGGGCGATTGTTGGCGGTTTGTTAGCGGGTGTCATCTCCCCAAAAGCGGTAGCAGGGCTTTTCATTCTACTAATGCTCTATGTGATGGGGCAGATGTTGTGGGCAGGACGCCGACGGGCTCCATCTGAGCTGCCGGATACACCATGCCAAGCGCGGTGGGGACATGCGCAGCAGAAATGGCTGGCTGCCTCGCTCTCTGCCATAGGCGGCATCATCTCGGCTTTGCTGGGCGTTGGTGGTGGACTGATTCAGGTGCCCGTGCTGCATGTGCTGCTTCAGGCTCCCTTGCGCTGTGCGATTGGTACCAGCGCCTTTTTAATCGGCACCACCGCCTCCACCAGCGCGTTGCTCTATCTGGCGTTGGGTAAGCTCCAGCCTGATATCGTGGTGCCGACCGCCCTGGGTGTGCTGATGGGGGCGCAATTCGGCGTAAAACTTGCCCGCCGTATGCCTGTGGGCATTCTGCGGGGTATCTTTATGGGGGTGATGGTCTACACCATCATTCGAATATATATAAAGTGGTTTGCTGGCGGTTAACCGTCAGCAGAGCAGCAACGGCACTTTCTGACGGGGGAACTTCCCGCTCAGAAAGGCGTCCAACAGCAAGGAGGATGGAAGCGATGAAGAGGACGGAATTTGTGGCGTTTCTGGGCGTTGTGAGCCTTTTACTAATGCTGATTGCCGGATGCGGCGGTGGTGGAGGCGGCGGCAACGGTGGCGGTGGCACAGGTACAGCCATTACAGCCACCATCACGGGAGCTGCCTTCGTAGCATTCCAGGATGGCAAAACGGGTCAATGGCAGCGGCTATCCGGCTCTGGACCGAACTATAACTTCAATGTGCGAGCTGCCGATGGGCGCTATTCGGTCGCTTGGGTTTGTGAAAGCGATAAACCCCAGGTGAATATCGTGCATCTGACAACGGCGGAGGCAACTGCTTTTGCCGCATCCTGCCCCCAAACGCCTGCCTCTCCTGTTAATATCTCGGGCACGGTGCAGGGCTTGAATTCAGGCGAAGCGGCTCTGGTTTCCGCTGGAAGTGGCAGCGCCACAGTGGCGACAAATGGTGGGAGTTTTACTTTATCCCTTACTCCCGGTTTCTACGATTTGATAGGGGTACGCCTTGGAACCACAGGTGAACCGAACAAGGTCTGGCTCCAGAGGAACAGGAACTTCAGTAATAACACCTCTGGGTTGACCATCGACTTCGCCCAGCAAGATAGTGCTGTTGTGCGTGTGTTTGATGTCTCAGCGGGAACTCTTTCGGTGCCTGGTGCAAGTGGCGAGAACGTCAACAGCCGACTCTTTCTCCAGAGTAGTGGTCGTTCCTCGCTGCTGGCACTGAGCATACCGAACACGCCGCTGCGCTACCCAGTTTTTCCAGCAGGGGTTCTACAAGCAGACGAGAGCTTCCGCATCGAGGTGGTAACCGATGTTGGCAGAGGGGAAGTGCGAGGCTTGAGCAGCCTATCAACCGCGTTAAGCATCACGCTACCTCCTCTGTTCGAGTCGCCGAGTTTCGATTTCACCCCTACAGGTCCACTGACCTTCACCGCCCAGTGGGGTACTTACTCGGAGAGTCCCGTTCGGGGCTATGTGTTCACCTTGGTGGGGCGTAGTGCCCAGCAGCGCAGTTGGCGTATCTGGATGAGTGCGGGCTGGCTGGGTGGCAATAATCAGTACACCACGCCCGTGCTGAACACGCTCAGCGGCTGGAACAGCAGCGCGTGGGATATTCAACGCGGCGCACCGGTAGATGTAAGCCTCCAAGTGGTGGTCAGCCCGAACAGTGTGCAACAACTATTGGATTATGCGAGCACTGGGATTGCCCCAAACGGGTTCCAGATGCGCTTTGCGACGCGCTCTGTGACCCTGACACCTTAGGGCTGACGCATGTCGTCAAGGCTTGGGATGGTTGTGATGATGTTCTGGGTGTTGGCTGTCTCTGCACCCACCCAGAGCTGGTCGCTTCGGGTGCGAGGCACTGTGTTGGAGGTTTTTTACGGCACGGGTGGCTCCGCACCCCAGTACGCTGCCCTCCATCTTGACAGCAGCTACTTCCGCCTGAATTATGGACCTGGCTCCAGCTGGGGAACTTCGGTGATTCTGATGCCCGCTTTCTGGTCGAATGGGATTTACTATCAAGGTGCGCCTGTGAACTGGAGCCATCGGCTGGAAGGTTCTGACCTTGTGTTGCTGCTTTCAGGTCGCATCGCCACCCTCGATGTTCAGCTGCAGGTGCGTCTACTGCCCCCGCGCCAAAATGAAATGGTGGCGATGGTCAGCGCATCTCTTTCAGGCAGCGTTCCCATCGACAATCGTCCCGGTGAGGCGTTTAAACCAGTGATGCTTTCCTCGATGCATGTGTCAAGCACACTCTGGGATGCCCAATCGGCTTATGCGGAATGCCTGAGCTACGCGATCCCCACCAGCGGCTGGATAATTTACCCAGCAACAACGGGACGGCTGTTCGGACTGCTTGGGGGCACTTCCACTTGGAAACCGAATGCTCCCACCATTGAGGTGCTGCTGCCGCAACCTCTCCAGATTACCGGCTGGGTCACCTATAGCACCGATCCCAACGATGATAATGTGGGCTTCTGGGCAGCTTCCAGCCAGCTGATGCAGACATGGAGCTATAGCCTGCGGGCGGCGCCCACGCGCACCTACCGATTCTCCGGAGCCGTCACGCTGGAGCAGTATCGAGGCAATGTTGCGGGGCAGCCGATAACGGTGGAGTTCCGCGCACCTGGCAGCCAGACCCCCTTACGCACCGACACGGTGCAGCTCCAGTCGGGTGGCACCTACGCGCTCTATCAGGTTGCGCCGGGCACTTATGATGTGGCATTTCGGGGTGCGCACTGGCTGCGCAAAGTGGTACACAATGTGGTGGTAAATGGCTGCGTCTACGGGGTGAATGCCTCGCTGGTTAACGGCGATGTGAATGGTGATAATCGCGTCGACGATGCCGACCTGCTTCGGGTACTCTTTACCTTTGGTCAGGTGGGTTCCAATCTGACTGAAGATTTAGATGGCGACGGGCGCGTGGATGATGCGGATCTCCTTATTGTGCTGTTCCGCTTTGGGCAGGAAGGCGAATAGGGGGCGGGCACTCAAGACACCCTGCCTTGGACGACACTGGGTATAACCGGAGGTCAATCATGCGGACTTATGGGGTTTTTGTCGACGGCGAATGGCAGGAGACAGGCGAGCGATATGAGGTGCGCAATCCCGCCAACGGGGAGGTCATCGCCCTTTGTGCCGTTGCGGGAGCGCAGCAGGTCAATCAGGCGGTGGACGCAGCCCGACGCGCCTTCGCCGACTGGAGCGCACGCTCCTACGAAGAGCGCGGCGAACTGTTGCGCACCGCGGCTGCCATTATTCAGCGACGCTTCGAGGAGTTTGCCATCACCGAGAGCCAGCAGACGGGGCGCTGTCTTCGCGAGACGATGGCACACGATATTCCCGCCACGATTAATGTTTTCGAGTATTTTGCGGGGATTGCGCCTGCCCTGCATGGGGAGACGCTGCCCCTGCCCGGCCACTATCTGAACTACACCCGGCGTGAGCCGTACGGTGTCGTGGCTGCCATCACCCCGTGGAACTTCCCGCTCTGGCTCGCCGCTATTAAAGTGGCGCCTGCGCTGGTGGCAGGCAACACGATGGTGATAAAGCCCGCTCCCACGACGCCGCTCACCACGCTGATGCTGGCGGAAGCGATGCAGGAGGCAGGCATCCCCGCGGGCGTGTTCAATGTGCTGACCGATCCGACCCCCGGCACCGTTGGTGACCTGCTCACGGGGCATCCGGGCGTGAACAAGATAGTGTTCACCGGCTCGACAGCGGTCGGCGTGCGGGTTATGCAGCGTGCCGCCACGAATGTGGTGCCCGTGTCGCTGGAGCTGGGCGGCAAATCGCCCTTCATTGTCTTTGCCGATTGCGACTTTGAGCGCACGCTCGCCTATGCACTGCTGGCGAACTTCTTCGCGCAGGGTCAGATGTGTACCGCTGCCACACGCATCCTGGTGGAGCGACCGCTCTATGAGCGGTTCAAGGAGGCGTTTGTGGCGCGGGCTGCTCAGTTGCAAGCGGGCGACCCGCTGGACCCCGCCACCGAGTTCGGCACGCTACACAAACAGGAGCAGTTGGAGAAGACGATGCGCTATGTGGAGATGGCGCGTCAGGATGGCGCCACCGTGCTAACAGGCGGCAACCGCATCATGGAGCCGCCCTTCGACAAGGGCTTCTACTTCCAGCCGACCGTGCTGGAGAACCTCCCACCCGATTCGCGCGTCGCCTGCGACGAGATTTTCGGACCCGTCACCGCCCTGTTCCCCTTCGAAGGCGAGCAGGAGGCGATTGCTCTGGCGAACGCCACCGAGTACGGGCTGGCTGCCGGCATCTGGACGCAGGATATCGGGAAGGCACATCGCGTCGCCCACCAGATTCAGGCGGGCAAAATCTGGATTAACTGCTACAACATGATTCCACCGGGCGCGCCCTATGGCGGCTATAAGAAGAGCGGTTTCGGACGCGAGTTGGGATTGCACTGCCTGCTGGATCTCTACACCCAAGTCAAAAACATCCAGATTGACCTCAGTCCCGACTTTTTCGAGTGGTTCAGCACCCACTGAGAGAACACAGGGAGTGAGGAAAGAAGCACCCACTGCTGAAGTTAAGCAGCACCTGCAGCCGGTCGGCGGCGTCTACCGTGCCGCCCAGTTGATGTCCTCGTTGCGGCAGCCACGCTCGCCACAAGCGAACCGTACCAGCAGGTCGGCATAGATACCAAGTCCTGCCCCAAGTGCGACGAATGGGAACTTTCGTGCCTTTTCGGGTATCATGCTCGATAGCCCCATGACTGGAGGGAACGATGATTGTTAGAGAGTGGCTCAAGCGAGTGCTGGACCCGACCGAGCGCGACATCAAGCGCATGAAGCCCATCATCGCCAAAATCAACGCGCTCGAACCCGACATGCAGCGGCTCTCGGACGAACAGCTGCGCGCGAAGACAGACGAATTCAAGAAACGGTTGCAAGATGGGCAGACGCTGGACGACATCCTGCCGGAGGCGTTCGCGGTGGTGCGCGAAGCGGCACGCCGCACGCTGAACATGCGCCACTTCGATGTGCAGCTGATGGGCGGCATCGTGCTGCATCAGGGGCGCATCGCCGAGATGAAAACCGGCGAAGGCAAAACGCTGGTCGCCACGCTGCCGCTCTACCTGAACGCCTTGGAGGGCAAAGGCGTGCATCTGGTGACGGTGAACGACTATCTGGCGCGCCGCGACGCCGTGTGGATGGGACCCATCTATCACCTGCTGGGGCTGACGGTCGGCGTCATTCAGGGGCAGAGTGCAGAGACCGATGAGCTGGGTGGCTCCTACATCTATGAGCCGGGCTACCAACACCCCGACCCACGCTATCTCCACCTGCGCGAAATCAGCCGCAAGGAAGCCTATCAGTGCGACATCACCTACGGCACGAACCACGAATTCGCCTTCGACTACCTGCGCGATAACATGGTCTTCTCCCTCGATGACCTGGTGCAGCGCGAGCTGAACTACGCCATCATCGACGAGGTGGACAGCATTCTCATCGATGAAGCCCGCACGCCCCACATCATCTCCGGGCAAGTGGAGGAGGATGTCAGCATCTACTATCGTGTCGACAGCTTTGTGCGGCGGCTGCAACCGGGGCGCGACTATATTGTGGATGAGAAGCACCACGCCGTGACGCTCACCGAGGAAGGTACCGACCGCCTGGAGCAGCTGATGGGCATCAAGAACCTCGCCGATGAGGTCGAACTGATGCCCTATATCAATGCGGCACTCAAAGCGCACGGGCTATTCAAGCGCGATGTGCATTATGTGGTGCGCAACGGCGAAATTATTATTGTCGATGAATTCACGGGTCGTCTGATGCATGGGCGACGCTATAGCGATGGGCTGCACCAAGCGATTGAAGCCAAAGAGGGGGTGCCCATCAAGCAAGAGAGCCAAACCATCGCCGTGGTCACCTTCCAGAACTACTTCCGCCTCTACAAAAAGCTGGCGGGCATGACGGGCACCGCCAAAACGGAAGAGGAGGAGTTTCGTAAGATTTACGGGATGGATGTGGTGGTCATCCCGACACACCGCCCGATGATCCGCATCGATCACCCCGATGTGGTCTACAAGACGATGGAGGCGAAGCTGCGCGGCATCGCGCTGGAGATTCTGCGCCTCTACACCAAGCAGCAGCCGGTACTGGTGGGGACGCGCTCTATCGAGATGTCGGAAGTGGTCTCCTCGCGCCTCACTTTTGATAAGCTACAGCTGCTGGTGCTGATTGAACGGATTCGCCACACGCTGGAGGCGCGGAAAGATATTCCCAAGAATCAGCGGGAAGAGTGGCGCAAGACGCTGCTGATGCCCCTCCCCTCGCTCTCGATGCGTCAGATTGCGCCTATCTGCCGTGCGCTGGAGTTGCCCACCGACCCGCTGCACGAATCGCACCTGCAGTGGTTCCTTGATCGCTGGGAGCTACCGGCGGAGAATCGGGTCTACCTGCAAGAGGCACTGGAGCATGGCATCCCCCATAATGTGCTGAACGCGAAGTATCACGAGAAGGAGGCGTTGATTATCGCCGAGGCGGGTCGCAAGGGCGCCGTGACCATCGCGACGAACATGGCGGGACGCGGCGTGGATATTCTGTTGGGTGGCTCGGTGGTGAAGCCCGACTCACCCGGTATGTCCGACAAGTCCGACGGGTCTGACTCGTCAGATGGGGCGGACCAGCCTGCGCCGGAGATGTCCTTCCGGCGGGGTGGCAAGGTGCGGGCAGCGCCTCCGCTGCCCCTTTCGGAACAGGAACGCTCCGCCGCAGCGGAGGAGGTGCGCAAACTGGGTGGACTCTTTATTCTGGGTACGGAGCGACATGAAAGCCGCCGCATCGATAACCAGCTGCGCGGACGCGCCGGGCGACAAGGCGACCCCGGTGAATCGCGCTTCTTCATTTCGCTGGAGGACGAACTCATCCGCCTGTTCGGCGAGAACCTGCGCAATAGCCCCCTGCTGCGCTCCTGGCCCGAAGATGAACCCCTCGAAGCCAAAATGCTCTCCCGCGCCATCGAAAGCGCGCAGAAGCGCGTGGAGCTGCACAACTTCTCCATCCGCAAGCATGTGCTGCAATATGACGATGTGCTGAACAATCAGCGTCTGCACATCTATCGCATGCGTCGCCGAATCTTGGAGGGGCACGACCTGCGCGAGACCGCGCTGGAGTTCGCGCATCAGGTGGTCACCGAGGTCATCGACGAGTTTGCCCCGCGCAACGCGCCTCCCACCGAGTGGGACATGCAAGGGCTATATCAGCGGCTCAACATGATTTTCCCGCTGGAGTTCTTCGTCAAACCGCCCGACTTCCATTTCGTCCGCCGTGATGAGCTGGTCAGTCGCGTGCAGGAGTGGGTGGAGCAAGCCTACGAGCTGCGCGAGCAGGAGCTGACCCCCGACATCATGCGCGAGCTGGAGCGCTACTTTATGCTACAGGTCATCACGCGCAAATGGGTCGAGCATCTGGCGTCGATGGACTATCTGCGCGAGGGCATCGGCTTGCGGGGCTACGGGCAGATAGACCCGCTGGTGGCATACAAGCAGGAAGCCGCCCAGATTTTCGCCGAGACGCTCAGCAGCATTCGGCGGGATGTGGTGATGTTCCTGTTCCATGCGCAGGTGGTACCGCCCCAGCCGCGCCAAGTCATCCGCCTGGATGCCCCTGACCGCAACCCAGCGGTTGCAGGCGCAGCCCCCGCACGCGGCATCCAGCGACTGGACGAGACAGAGGGGGGTACGACGCGAGCTTCCGCCAAAGTGGGACGCAACGACCCATGCCCATGTGGCAGCGGCAAAAAGTACAAAAAGTGTTGCTACCCCAAATATGGCTAAGGGAGACCCTCGCGCAGCACTTCGGGCTTGATAATGCCAATATAGGGTAGGCTGCGATACTGCTGACGCCAATCCAACCCATAGCCTACCAGAAACTCATCGGGCGCATCGAAGCCCTTATAATCGATGGGGATGTCGATCAGGCGTCGATAGGGGCGGTCCAGCAGCACGCAGACCTTCAGGCTCGCCGGCTTGCGTCGCTCCAGGTTCTTCAGAATATAGGCGAGGGTCAGCCCCGTGTCCAATATATCCTCTACGACAATCACATGGCGCCCTGCAATGGGCTCGTCGAGGTCTTTGGTGAGGCGCACCTCGCCCGTGTGGGTGTCGGGACCGTAGCTGGTGATGGCGAGGAAATCGAGCGTGTGGGGGATGCGGAGGGCACGCGCCAGATCGGTCAGGAAGAACAGTCCACCCTTCATCACCGTCACCAGATGCGGCACCAGCCCCTCATAGTCGCGCTCGATGCGGCGCGCAATTTGGCGCACCTTGCGCCGAATCTGTCGCTCGTCCAGCCAAACCCGCTCGATGATGGGGGGCAAGAGCCTTGTGTCGATGCGCGCCTGCTTCATGGGATTAGCGCACGATGCTGCCCGCTGGCACAGGGCGACCGGGCTGGATGAGAATCGCTTTCCCGTCCACATCGGCAGCCAGCAACATCCCTTCCGACACCACACCGCGAATCACCGCTGGCTGCAAATTGGTCACCACCACGATTTGCTGTCCCACCAACTCGTCTGGACGGTAGGTCTCAGCGATGCCTGCCACCAGCGTGCGGGTTTCACCGCCCAGATCAACGGTCAGTTTCAGCAGCTTCTCCGTCTTCGGCACGGGTTCCGCCGCCGTAATGGTCGCCACGCGCAACTGAACCCGCTTGAACTCCTCAATCGTGATGAACTCCATTCCATAGACCTCCATATCCAATTGTACCCGTCAGACCAAACAAACATGGAAGGAGGAGACTATGAAGGGACGCTACATCGGCATGGACATCGGCAAGGAGAAATGCATCCTTGCCCTTATCGATGAAGCAGGCAACATTCAGCTGCGAGAGCTATCTTCACCCTCGCAACTCACGCGCATCCTGCAACCCCACGACATGATCGCTGCCGAATACACCGGAGCCTTAGCCACCAAATGGCTCGATACCGCCCTGCAATGCACCGATGCAGTCTACATCTACCGCACTCAAGGCATACGCGCCGATAAACGCGTCGTAGGGAATAGGGACAAAAACGACCAGCACGATGCCACCTCTATCGCCAAACTCCTCAAGATTCAGACCGAACTCGCCAGCCCACGCTTTATGCCCTACAGGCAACTCAAGGAAGTGTTCCACCTACGAAGAATCATCTACGAAGCAGAACGATTCACCACCGAAACCGTACGCGCAAAGAACCTTATCCAGAATGCCCAAGCCACAGGCTACCAAATCCACCATCCCGACTACCTCAAAACGCTGGAAGAGCTGGAGAAGCAAGCATGGAAACGAGCCGAGCAAGCAATAAAAGACAATGAGATTGCCCCGCTTATCTACATTCAGACGAGAAACTGCAAAAGTAGTCACCGTATCCAGAGGCGGAACCTCCACATCTGGATCGGCGTAGATAAGCAAGAGGCGCGTGTCACCATAAAAGACGGAGAGGCGTTTACGCTTCCCAGAAGGAAGCTGAATATCCTCAACCGCCATCAAGCGACCGACCACATAAAATCCCATCGGCAAGCCCTTCATAGCACCCCCATTATAGCATATAGAAGGAAGCCCTGTCAAGAGATACATATCATACATAGACCCCCCTTGACAACAGCCCCAAAGAAAGGGTAAAATCACCCCCAGATGAAGCTCAGATACCACCCTGTGATACTCTACGAGGCAACAGGGATCATCACACTACAAGGCGCACTCCTGCAAGCGAAGATCAAGCGACTGAAGGAAGAGAGACGAGGCGAACCCAGCAAAAGAGGCAAAGTCAAGAACATCTGGAGCCGACAGAGCCGAGCCAGACTAGCCAAAACCCTGTTCAGCCTCCTGCCAGCGATGAGGGAAGGGTACAACTATGCTCTTACCCTCACCTACCGCCAACGCACGCCAGAAGAGAGTAAGAAAGACCTACGTTTACTCCACATGCGAATACGCTACCTACTCAAACACCAAGCATGGTTCGCCATATGGAAGATGGAGTTCCAGCTACGAGGCGTCGTCCACTACCATATCCTGCTCCACACCGAATATGCCCTGAACCTTACAGAGCTGCGAGAATACATCAGCCACGCATGGGCGGAAATCACAGGCGATGAACAGTTAGCCATCACAGGCACAAGGGTAGACCGAATCGAAATCAAGAGGGTAGAGCAGGCGATGATCTACATCTTAGGACACGCCACCAGCCTCCACAAAGAGTACCAGAACCAAGCCAGCCAAGCCGAATGGACAGGCAGATGGTGGGGCGTCTGGAACAAACCCCAGCTGCCCAAGCTCACCATGCCCGCTACCTTCCATCAAATGCACCAGCTCAAACGCGCCTTAGCCAAAATCAGACCGATACCAAAACGCTGCCGATCCTCCTTCTGGACATACTGCGAACCCGAACTGTTTCTCCGACTCATCGAAACGCTGTTCGATATACAGGAGAGCATGACGACCAACACCCGTCAAAGGCATGCTATCCAGCAGCCAAGTGCTCCCATAGGCAACCGAGCAGCCCCAAACCGATACCTCATTCAGGTACACCCGCCATAGCAGGCGACCAAGTAAAATAGAAGGCACAAGAGATGCCCTCCATCATGCTCACCCCTCATGATACCACAAAAACAGGCTGCTGCCTGCCAAATGGGAACAGCGAGAACCTACCCATCTACATAGAGACAAGGCAGCAGCCAAAACCAAACAGAGCCCGAATCGGCTATGCCAGCCAAGACCTGCAAGAGGCACAGAAGCCAACAGAACAAGGATATCGCCCGGCGCAAGACGAACAACACGATCCTGATTAGGAGTAGAAGAGGGCATAATAGACGCGGCAGGACTACCACCACCCTGCCCATTAGGAGCCAGTGAGTTTTGTATGACAACGCCGATGGTCGATATCAACGGGTTCATCAGCGATCACTCGCATCCTCATCGGCTTTCATTTTACCCCAACAGATAGCTACAGCCAGCCACAGCCAACACCACCCATAGAGCCAACCAGTCTCTTTTCGTCAGATATGCATTATTAATACAAGCCCATTCTAAGAGTTGGGAAAGTTGGGAAAGTTAGGGAATTGGGGAGTTGGGAAGGGAGTGGCTAAAGTATTTGGGATTTGTTTTGCGGTTTCGTGATGGATTGGGGAGTTGGGAATTGTAGAGTTGGGAAAGTTGGAGAGTTGGAAAGTTGGAAAATTGGCTTACGGTTTATTTGCGACTCATGATTGGAGTTATTGTCTTGGTTGGTTCTATATTTGCGTATCTGATATATGCATTATTAATGGAGTCCAGTATAGGAGTTATGAGATCGATGACATGCGTATCTGCAGATATGCACCATTAATAAGATATGCACCATTAATACAAGCCCGAAAGCGTCCACGCGCGCGGCGCGTGGACGCTTTCACCTTAGGGGAGCAGCCTGCCCTTGCAAGAAGGTTATGGCACACCAGGACCATCGCGCCACCAGCACCACCCCACCACCATCCCAAAATCCACCAAATAGTAGGCTTCAACCTTAGATGCCCCCTCCAGCAAGCGCAAAAAGCCATCCACATCCAACAAAACCTGCCTGTACTTCCAACCATCGCGCGAGCCTATATAACGCGAAACACCTGCCGGCCGCTCCTCAGCTTCTAAATCGCTCTTAGTCAGATTGAACCGCACCCCTGCAAACTCGCGGGCCCAATTTGCAACGAAGACGAGATATAAGGCATGGCAACCCCATTATACCCCAAAGCAGGAGGAATCATGACAAGGGAGAAAAAGGGGTGTGGGAGCTACCTGATAAATCGGCTGAAGCTCTCTTCCCACCGTTGGCAAGGAGGGAGATAGGTGCGCAGCGCGAGGGGAAGCAGGAATCGTGCTTCAGCCGTTGAATCGCTTCACCACTTGGCTGAGAGGAATTTCGACCGCAAGCGGATGCGCGCCATTCTCGGAAGCGTCGCGATTCTGCTGCTGGGCGGCTGTGGGGCGAAACGCCAGCCCCACCCCGACCAGTTTCGCTATCCAATAGGCGTCTTCATTCAGTCTCGGCAAAACGATTTTTGGCAGGCGGTGGAGACGGGATTGCGCCGGCGACTGAACATGGCGAATGTGGAGCTAACCATTCGGTATTTCCGTGAGGGGGAGCGTGAGCGTGTTGCCAAAGAGATGGCAGAGGGCGACTGGCGCGCCGTGGCGCTGTGTGCCCTGCCCAACGATTGGGCGACCAACACCATCCAGCAGGTGATGAGCAACGGCATCCCCGTGGTCTGCTTGGCGACCGATGTGCCCGATTCGGTGCGGATGGGCTTCGTAGGCACCTACTACTATGATGCGGGTCGCAAGGCGGGTACATGGTATGCGCGTCGCGTTGCGAGGGGCGTGGTGGTGGTGATAGTGGGGCATCCGGTGCCGCGTGCTGGCAGCGAGTTCTGGGAAGGGTTTCGGCACGGGCTGCTGTTCAACCGTCGGGTGCGTGCCCGGCTCGTGTCGCTTGCGGATAGTCGGCAGGCGTGGCAAGCGTTTCAGCGCGTGCGCCGCGACCCCGCTGTGCAGGGCATCTTTCTGATGGGCGGCGAAGTGGCGCAACAAGTATTAGATAACTGGGGCGATCAGCCCCCACCGCAGCGTTTAGGCGTGTTCAGCTGGCGAAAAGAGATGGAGTCGGCGTATCTGCATGGGTGGTGCGACCTGTTGTTCCTCGAGCAGCCGGAGCAAATCGGCGAGCGGTTGGGCAACATGCTGCGCGATTCCAGCGCGGGGCGCGGCAAGTTCCAGCAGGTGTTTGTGCCTTATCAGCGGTTGGCACGATAGGGGGCTGACCCCGCCAAGGGATGTGCCTGCACCCCTCCGTTTTTGCCCCCCTCCAGCCGGTTCCCCCCACTGCGTGAGGGGAACCAAACCGCGGTTCCTCGAACCCCCCACCTCAACCTCCCCCGTGGACGGGGGAGGAACCGCAACTCCCTCCCCGCGTGCGTCAAGCGAGTAGAACAGGCGGGGTGGGTAGCGAATCCCCCCTCACCCCAGCCCTCTCCCCACTTACTAAGGGGGGAGAGGGTGCAGGGAGTAGGGGGATTCCACAGCAGGAAAGAAGGTGCAGGGAGCAGGGGAATCCTAACACCCACTGCCGAAGTGGAACAGCACCTCCAGCAAATCGGCACGGTCCACCACATCGTCGCCATTCAGGTTCTCTCCACGAGATTATGCCCGCCGTGCAGCGCGGTGAGGTACCCGTCGGGCTGCTCATTCACGAAGGTCGGCTGACCTATTCCGCAAGAGCATTCGGCTCGGATGGGCGAATCGTGAGCAGGCGATGGCGTATGCACTTTCAGTTTGGGCGAGGCATTGACCTCGCCACAGCGGAGCGATTTGTGGGCATCTATGTCAACGAGCTGACCCTATGCCAAACGAACTAAACGCATCTACATCCAAGGTACGGTTAGCGACTTTCAGCACCTATCAGCTGAACAGAGCTCTTGCTAATGACACATCCAAATCCTATAAACCTCATCAGAAAACGGCTTTCAGGCGGTACTTCCTGCCAAAGCAGACGCCACTCTAATTCAGGTTGCTTATGCGTATTATCACCTGGTGAAACCGATATGTCTCTGAGTGGAACGGTTCTCACAGGGTGCACCTTTATGCCGTGTTGGGGAAACCGAAGCGCTACGCGCGGATGGAACAATAGGGCACTCTCATAGAAAACTCCCCCCAGAGTTGCTCTTAAAAGCGTTAGCAGCTGCTGCACTGCTTCTGGCGACCACTGAGCAAAACTTATCTCACCGCCTTTTTCCACAATCGACTGCACCTGACCACGCAGCACACCGTGATACAGGCAGTAGAAATCCTTCAGTCCACCTATAAGACGCCAGTGGAATTCACCACCTATCCAGCGAGCGCTCAAGCGATTCAACCAGCCCACCTGTTCAGGTGAAACTGCTTGACAAAACACCTCCAGCGCTTTCAAGGGGAACCTATCACCCTCGTGCCGCTGCAGGTCTCGTGCAAATTTTAGGAGAGCCGCAGCAGGGTAGTCCGTCCACCGGTCTAAAAACGATACCATGCTGGACACTATCAGCACTTCGTCTAAAACGCGCAAACGAAGCAGTATCGGAGCGTCATATGTTTTAGCTGATAACAGCTGTTTCAGGGAAAACTGTCTGGGGGTATGGACTAATCTGGTATCGCGGGAAGGAAGTAGTTCCAAGATAATCTCTACCCCGCTTGCTTGTGCCCACGCCACTATTTGCGGTAGTAAACTCTCTGAAGGCTTTTCAATCTCAACGACTTGCTGAGCGAACTGGGATTGCAGCGCGTCCTCCATTTCCGCCTGCCAGCGCGTCATCAACTTTTTTGCCTCTTCGCCTAAAACAGACGACAGCCAATCGCGCACCGAATCCGGTTCTACAAAACGCAGAACCCGATACCAATCGTAGATTGGAAACAGTCCAGTCAGGTGAATGGGTATATAAAAGATTTCAAGGTCGAGGCGATAAGGACTCCAGTGCGCGCTCAAAACAAGGTACCACTCTTGGGGTTGCGCCTCCACTTCGCGCAGGCGGTTTTCAGAGTAACCCTCGCTGCTTACCGACCACGCCAGTAAGGTTGGGTCGTTCACCAGCGCAGGCAGGCTCACCACGTGCACAAATAGACCGCGCTCAAATGCCTTCTCCACCATCGCCCGCAGAGTGGCTTCATCTTGTAAAACTGAGCGCAGAAGCTGCCTGAAATACTCAAATCGGAAACTGTCTTGTTCGAACGCCAGGTAATACAGCACGATTTTCTCCTCAAGTTGTGGGGTGGTCGCATCGGGCGAGAGAAAAGCCCCCTTCCTCTCCTGGAAGTGTTGCTTCAGCAAGGGCATATTTTGCTCGATCACACGCCAAAGACCCCCACTCACATCCGAACGGCTCAACGGCAAATCACGCATCCGAGCCTGACGCTCCTCGTCAGGGTAGTCTTTGTAAGCATCCCCATAATCTCTGAACCACTGTCTTTCCCAATGGTAGATACGAGTCCAGAGTTGGGACAGTTCTAATAGCTGTTCGGACGAGAGGGAGCGAAATAGTTCTCTTATTTGAAGGCGGTCAAGGTCTTGCAGTACCGAGAGTAGGACCGCCTTCGTCAGTAGCGTGCGATTCTCATCGAGCGCGCCGAAGTATCGCCGCAGCCCTGACAGGTTGCCCTGCACCCACTTTTCCACCTTCTGCCACACCGATGCGCCTACCTCCGACGCCCCCAAAGGCGCCGCTTCCAAAAAGGAGCGTTCGCTGGCGTACTTCTTGCGATTAGCTGCCATCCATTCACTCACACGCGGGCGCAACTGAGACAGTTGCTTGCGTTCACTCGGAGTAAACAGGTCAAACAGTGTGTGGAGATAATCTTGCATGTACGTTCCCATCCGCACCGCTTGCAAGGCTTCCTTCACCAGATACGCCCTGAACTGCTGTCGCCATCGTTGCTCGCGCGCCACTACCTGCGGGTCGCGCTCCAGCACCCAACGGTTCTCGTCGGTTTTGCGCAGGCGCACCTCCAGCCCCGAACTGAGCAGTTTCACCACCTCCTCCCAAGGACGCGGCTTGAGATGCACGAGTGCCACGCACTGCTGGAGGTTGGGAGCGCATTTCACGGTGCGTCCTTCTACGGACAGTCGCTGCGCAATCTCAGGGTAGCTGTACCAGTTGAGAGGAAACTCTACCAACAGCTTGGAATCTTGGGTAGGCGCAGTGTCTGGGGTTGCTGCGGTCGAGGGCATTCTCCAACCGACTGCGCCCCACAGTGTTATTGCTGCGCATACGGCGTGCAAACCTGCATAGGTGCGTCGCATCGTTCCTACCTCCCGTATCGTGTTCTCGTTGCACGACAGTTTTTGCATATTTTCTGCCCACACCCCAGTAGGGGTAGATTGCTGCGTCTGCTTTGTTTTCTCCGCCTCTCTCTCGATTCCTGCCTCTATTATATCCCATTTTTGCGCGTTTGTCAGGGGGTCGGACGCAGATTTTGCCCCCCACCTCAACCTTCCCCGTGGACGGGGGAGGAACCGCAACTCCCTCCCCATGTGCGTGCAAGCGAGTCGAACAGGCGGGGTGGGTAGCGAATCCCCCCTCACCCCCCTTACTAAGGGGGGAGAGGGTGCAGGGAGTGTGGGGATTCCACACCCTACAAGTCGAAGAGGCTTGCTTGGTGCTGGGCGTTAATCAGCGTCTGGGGGCGAGGGAACAGGCTATCGAAATTCGGGAACAGCTCCTGCAGGCGGCAGGCGAACTTGTAAAGCTTCTCCACATAGTGTTCGCGGTCCTCATCCCCTGCATACTCTTCCAGCAAGCCCAGCGAGCCATCCTTGCGACGGTAGACATTGATATAATCCCCCACCTGAAACCGCCCTGCCAACTCGTACAGGGGGTGATGGGGCAGGCGGCTCTTTTCGGTGATACGCTCGCGTCGACACAGATGCTCGATAGGCAGTTCGCCGTTCAGGATGGCGTTGGCAAGCCGTTTATACTCTTCCGCCACGCGCTCGGGCTGACCGTCTAACAGCCACTGGATTGCCTGCGTGATAAATTCGCGTCCGAACCGCTCATCGGCACGGGAGCGCAGCGAGGCACCTTTGTAGGTGAGTTTGCCATCATAGCCGAGCAGCACATAGTTTTTGGTCTTGACCGAGAGCATCGCCTGATAGCGTCCATCATGCACCAGTCGGATGCCTTCGGGCAGGGTGCGGGCGATGTCGGCGACGAACGCCTTTTCCTGTTCCTCGCTCTCGATGCCTGCAGGTGGCTGGAAGTAGACCCCATCCGTGTCGATTTCGATCACCCTGCCGCCTCGCGCCTCGATTTCCGCCGCGATGTGCTTCACAATCTCCTGCCCTTTGAGCGTTACCGCTTCGGCGGCATTATAGTCGTTGAAGTTGAAGGAGGCGCCCAGATAGCCGTAGAAGGAGTTGATGAGGATTTTGAAGGACGCCTGCAACCCATCCCAGTAGCTGGCGGCGGCGCCTTGGCTCTGGCGGGCACGCGATTTGGCTTCCAAACGGCGCTGGGTCAGCTCGCGCAGCAGGGGCAGGAACACATTCAGCCGATCGGCTTCGGGCTTGATGCCAAACTGGAGCATCACGCTGGGATAGAGGCTTTCCACATCGGCTTTGACCACCCGCTGCACCAGCCCGATGATACGCACTTCGGTGTAGCCGCCCGGATAGTCGCGCGGCTCCTGTGGGAGGGGAATGGCGTGTCCGGCGCGCAGATAGGCACGCAGGAACAGCAGGTTCACCTTTTCCCCTGTGCCGATGGTGGCGAGGTTCTGCAGGGTGTCGGGCACCATCTGGCACTGATAGAACTCGGTGGGTAGCACCAGCTCCGCCAGGCGGCGTGTCTCATGGACATCTTGCAAGCAATACTGGCGCACCGTGTCGGGATCGGTCTGCCACAGGCGCGGAATTTGCTCGCGCTCCAGATAGATGCGCTCCTCCAGCGCCAATCCGAGGCTTTGCGCCGATTCCTTTAGCCCGTAGCTCTCCAGCTCGCCCCGCCCGATGTCGAACCGCTGCACCGCCAGATAGGTATCCAGCAGGTGTCGCCCGTGAACAAAGGCGGGCTTGAAAGTGCGGTTGTTCGCGCCGATTACGCAGGTGCGTGGCGACCCCACACGCAGCGTGGAGCCGTTCCGCCCCAGCGCAAGAGGAATGCCGTAATGCTCGGCACGTGCCACCAGAAACGGGATGTCGAAACCGAACAGGTTATGCCCCTCGATCACATCGGGATCCAGTTGCTGGACGCGCTCCACCAACTGGGTGAGCATGCGCCGTTCGTCGCCCTCCAGTAGCTCCTCATAGCCGCGATTATCGCTGAGGGCAATCATCAAGATACGCGCGCCGGGCTGTTCAGGTGTGAGCGTGCTGGTCTCGATATCGAGTTGCAGCCGATGCAGCTCGTCAAAGCTCATGCCCTTGAAAAGCGTCTTGCCCGTGAGCATCAGGTACTGGCGTGGGAGGGAGCCGTAGGCGATGGTGGCGCGATGCTCGTCACGCAGCACCTGCCGCAGCCGCTCGAAGGCTTCCCAATTGGCACAGCGTGCCAAGTAGCGCAGGGCAGGACGGTCACCGAAATCGCCTTCCAGCGTCTGCCACTCAACATGCGGCAGGGTGATAGGCTGGTCGCTGAGTAGCCATGGTTGGAACGGCTCCTGTTGCACGCGCAGTTCGGCTCCGTCGCGAATATAGAGCCAGAGGGTGCTATCCACCGCTTCGACCGCCACGATGCGCGGGGTGGGGTCGCTTCCAAAAATCAGTTCGCTCAAGTGCGTCTGCTCCTGTGAAGGGGAAGTGGGCGTCGGCTCTTTGAGCGGCTCCTCCATCGGCAGCACACCCTGCATAGTATCCCGATTTTACCCGATACGCGAGGGCGATCCCCCTACTCAAACAACGCCCGAACGCTTATCTGATCAACACTCATTCGCTGCCGCAGCGCGCTTCGCATCCGCTTATCACCTGTGCCATTATACCCCTTCTCGCCGAAAGTCTTGAATCTGCCCGTTGCGCAGGGTGTAGACTGTGTCGCAGTAGCTGAGCATCAACGGGTCGTGGGTCACCAACACGATGGCGCCGCTGCCACGATGACGCATCAGCAGCTCCAACACCTGCAAGCCGGTCTGTTGATCCAGCGCGGCGGTCGGCTCATCGGCGAAGATAACCTCTGGCTCCATCAGCAACGCTCGTGCTACACAGACCCGCTGCCGTTCACCACCCGACAGCGCAGCAGGATAGCGGTGCGCCTTCTGCTTTAAATCCAGTGCTTCCAATAACTGCCAGGCACGGGCTTCCGCCGCGCGCAGATCGGCTGCGCTCACCAGCAAGTTCTCCAACACGGTCAGATAGCCCAACAGATACGGCTGCTGGAACACGAAGCCAAATCGGGTGCGCCGAATCGCGCTGCGCTCCGCGTCGCTCATCTCCGTATAGCGACGCCCCTGATAGGTGACCGTTCCGGTGGTGGGCATCTTGAGACCGCTCAGCAGATAGAGCAGCGAGCTTTTGCCCGAACCCGAGGGTCCCTCGATACCGATAAACTCGCCCCGATGCACACGCAAGGACACCTCACGCACTGCCTGCACCACCCGCTCGCCATCCTGATAGAGCAGGCTCGCTTGACGCGCCTCGATCAGCACCGGCTTGTCCATCACTGGGTATAATACCTGCGCGTGACCATCACGCAACAGGGAGGATGAACCATGAGAAACGCGATTCGAGCAACGGTGATGCTTCTTATCAGCGTGGGGCTGGCGGGCTTCGTCGCTGCCCAAGAGGAGTACACGCTGAAACTGCAGGTGAAAGAAGGCGATACCTTCAAGTACCGCTTCACGATGGAGATGACCTTTGGTGACACATCCGCGATCGTCACGATGAATATCACCAACAAGGTCGTCAAGGTCGATGCGGACGGCAATGTGGTGATGGAGAGCAGCTCCAGCGACGGCATGGTGAAGTTCGGCGATCAGGAGATGCCCATCCCCGCCTCACCTGCCACCAAGACCACCTTCAAGCCGAACGGGATGCCCGTCAAAGTGGAAGGCGGCACCGATTCGGCGAACGCTCTGCGAATGGCACGGTTGAATAGCCATTTCTTCCCCGATAAAGCCGTCAAGGTTGGCGATAAGTGGAGCGCCGAAGTGAAGGGCGAAGACAACCTGCCTTCCCTCAAGGGCGAGTATGAGGTGGTGGCGAAAGAGAAGGTGGGCGACATAGACACCCTCAAGATAAAGTTCACCATCCAAGAGGTTGCCAACAAGAAGGAGGGCGACGCGCCGAACATGCTGGACAACGCCAACATCAGCGGGCATGTCTGGATCGACCCCAAAACGGGCATGCTGGTTCGGATGAACGCTAAGGTGAAAGGCATGCCAGCCGAGGGTGTGCCTATGCCGCTGGACGGCACCATCACGATGGAGCGCGTCCCATAGCAAGACCCTCCTTATCCCCTCTCCCCTTCTGGGGAGAGGGGCACCGCATTGTAGATCCCTATGCCCAAGGTTGCCCTGACCACGCTCGGCTGTAAGGTCAATCAGTACGAGACCCAGAAGATTCTGGAGAGTTTTGAGGCGCGCGGGTTCGAGGTCGTGCCGTTCGACAGCCCCGCCGATGTGTATGTCATCAACACCTGCTCGGTCACGCAGTCGGCGGAGGCGAAATCGCGCCAGACAGTGCGCCGCGCAGCCCGCCAGAATCCGAAGGCTATCGTGGTGATGACGGGCTGCTATGCCCAGTTCACGCTGCGGCGTGGCGAGCGCGTGGAGGACGCCCACCTCATCGTGCCCAACCCCGACAAGCTGAAGACCGCCGAGATTGTGCTGGAGCAGTTCCCCCAGCTGCTGGCTTCCCCTTCTACCCACCCTCCTGCAGTTGTCCCCCGTGAACAGGAGGAACCAAAACTGGGTTCGCCCCTGCAGCGCACACGCGCCGTTCTCAAAATTCAGGATGGCTGCAATGTGTTCTGCTCCTTCTGCTCCATCCCTTACACGCGCCCGCTGATGCGCAGCCGACCCTATCGGGAAGTGCTGGAAGAAGCGCGCAGCTTGGTTCAGCGCGGCTTCAAAGAGATTGTGCTGACGGGGGTGCTAATTGGCGACTACGGCGCCCACTCCGGCAGTGAAGGACCCGACCTAAGCGCGCTCTGTGCTATGCTGAGCGAGATAGAGGGGCTGGAGCGTATCCGCATCAGCTCCATCGAACCCACCCAGATTAGCGATGCCCTCATCGAATTGCTGGCGACGAATCGGAAGATGTGCCCGCATCTCCATATCCCCTTACAGAGTGGTGATTCGCGCATACTGAAGGCGATGAACCGCCCCTATGACCAAGCCTTCTATCTCGATTTATGCCAACGGTTGCGCCAGCGAATCCCGCACTTGGCAATCAGCACCGACATCATGATTGGCTTTCCGGGCGAAGATGAGGAGGCGTTCCAGCACACCTGCCAGGTGGTGGAGGCGGTGGCGTTTTGTCGGGCACACCTCTTTCGCTACTCGCCTCGTCCGGGCACGCCCGCCGAGAGGATGCCTGCACAGGTGCCAGAACCCGTCAAAGCGGAGCGTCTGCAGCGGCTGCAGGCGATAGTGCGGGCAGCACAGATGCGCTACGCGGCACGCTTCATCGGGCAGGTCGAATATGTGCGCGTGGAGAGCCGCTCGAAGCAGTCGGGGCTGATGATGGGCACCAGCGACCACTATCTGCAAGTGGAGTTCGCCGGCTCGCCCTCACTGGTGGGACAATTGGTGCCCGTGCGTATTCTGGATGTCTCCGACGAGGGGATTCTGGGCGAGCTGGCTTCCCCTCACGGCGTTTTTTCGGTGGCTGCAGGATCATCAGATACGCAAGTTTGAAGGAGGCAGACCGATGCCCAAACCGAAAAATGTGGAGCCGAAACTGGTCAATATAGAAATCAACGGTATTCCGTTGCAGGTGCCGGAGGGCGAGCTGCTCATCGAGGCGGCAAAGCGTATCGGCGCCGATATCCCTATCTTTTGCTACCATCAATATATGAAGCCTGTCGGGATGTGTCGCATGTGCCTGGTCGAGGTGGGCACGAAGCAGCCCGACGGCTCTATCCGCAAGATGCCCAAACCCCAAGCGTCTTGCACCCTCCCCTGCACCGAGGGGCTGGTCGCATGGACCGAGAGCGAGCAGATTATCAAGGACCGCCGCGCCATTCTGGAGTTTCTGCTCATCAACCACCCGCTCGATTGCCCCATCTGCGATCGGGGAGGCGAGTGCCCGCTGCAGAACAACACCCAGTTTTATGGTCCGCCCGTCAGCCGCTATATTGAGATTAAGCGTCATTTGCCGAAGGCGTTCCCGCTATCCCGCTATGTGGCGCTGGATCTGGAGCGGTGCATCCACTGCGGGCGATGTGTGCGCTTCACGGAAGAGATTTCGGGCGATGCCCAGCTGGCGTTCCTCTTTCGTGGCGCGCACATGCAACCACACACCTTTCAGCTCACCGAGTTCACCAGCCGATTCAGTGGGAATGTGATCGAAATCTGCCCTGTGGGCGCGCTCACCAGCCGCACCTATCGCTTCCGTGCCCGCCCATGGGATATTGTAACGCAAAAAAGCGTCTGCTCGCTCTGCTCCAACGGCTGCAACCTCTATCTGGACAGCCGAGCAGGTCAAATCGTGCGTATTAACGCTCGTGAGAACCCCGCGGTGAACGAGACCTGGACATGCGACAAGGGCAAGTTTGAACAGGTTGCGATGCTCGCAGCGAACCGCCTCACGCAACCGCTGCGGCGCCGTGGCAGCGATTGGGAACCCATCTCGTGGGCAGATGCCTACGACATGCTGTTGGGGCGCATCAGCGAGGCACGCAAGACCGGCGATGGTCATGCGATTGCAGGCATCGCAGGGCAACGCATGAGCAACGAGTCACTTTATCTGTTTCAAAAACTGTTCCGCGCCGCCTTCCAAACCAACAATCTGGACCACCGCATGACACGCTATCAGGGCAACCTCGTGCGGGATGTGGTGTCGTCGTTAGGCTATCCCACCACTTGTAATGAGTATGGCGATTTGGCGTGCGCTTCGCTGGTGTTCGTCTTTGGCTCCGATTTGATCGAGGAGCAGCCGATGGTCTATCTGCGTCTGCGCAAGGCGTGGCGATACGATGGGGTGAAGGTCATCGTGGCTTATCCTATCGAAACAGCTGTGGACACATTTGCCGAGCTTAGCCTGCACTATCCTGTGGGGGGCGAGTTGGAACTGGTTCGCGCGTTGCTTCATGACCAGCCCGATGCCCGCTGGAGCCAAGAGATGCGGGTGATGGCGGAGCGGCTTACCCAGTCGCCCGATGTCATCATTCTGGCGGGTGAGAAGGTGTGGAATCACCCCGAAGCCGAGGCGCTTATCCGCGCGCTGGTGGAACTGACCAAGCGTCTGCCCAACGGTTCGCTTAATCTGATGCTGCCCGAAGCGAACTCGCAGGGTGCGCTCGATATGGGAGTGCTGCCCGACCTGCTGCCCGGCTATTTGTGCGTGGAGGATACGGCGGCGCGAGCGCGTTTCGAAGCGGCATACGGCGTTCCCTTGCCTGCCCAGCCCGGGTTGAACACCGACGCCATCCTCAACGCTTGCCTGCAAGGCACAGTCCGGGTGCTGTATCTGGCGGGTGCTGACCCTCTAACCCAGCACTATGACCCCTCGTTCGCCGCGCGTGCCCTGCGTGCGTGCGAGTTTTTGGTGGTGCAGGACGCGTGGATGACCGAATCGGCGCAGTATGCCGACCTGCTGCTGCCTGCTTGCACCTTTGCCGAAGGCGAGGGCACCTTCACCAACTGGGAGCGGCGCGTACAACGCTTCTGGAAGGCGTTGGAGCCGCCGGGCGATGCGAAGCCCGACTGGCTCATCTTTGCCGAGCTGTGGCTACGCACCATGCGCCAGACACCCCCCTTCAACCCGCGCGAGATCATGTGCGAGATTGGCGACCTCGTGCCCGCCTATGCCGATTGTACCTATGAGCAGCTGGGCGATCAGGGCAAACGCTGGACATAAGCCACACGCCCAGCAGGGTATCATCATAGCAGGTATGTCGCGCGTGACGATTATCGGTGGTGGCTTTGCCGGGGTGGAAGCGGCGTGGGCAGCTGCACGAGAGGGTGTTCCTGTGCGCCTCTATGAGATGCGCCCGCGCAAAATGACCCCTGCCCACAAAACGGGCTGGCTCGCCGAGCTGGTCTGCTCCAACTCCTTCAAGTCGATGCTGCCCAACACGCCGTCGGGTCAGTTGAAATGGGAGATGGAGCAACTTGGCTCCCTCGTGATTCCGACCGCATACGAGTTTGCCGTGCCCGCGGGCGAGGCGCTTGCGGTCGACAGGGAGCCGTTCGCGCGTGCCATCACAGCACGCCTGGAGAGCCACCCGCTGATCGAGATTGTGCGCGAGGAGGTCACCGCGCTGCCGCCCGACCGACCCCTCATCGTGGCAACGGGACCGCTAACCTCCGAATCGCTGGCAAACGATATAGCGCGCCTCACAGGACGCCAGCACCTCTACTTCTATGATGCCGTGTCGCCGATTGTGGATGCCAGCACCATCAACTGGGAGCGCGTGTTTGTGGGCAATCGGCGTGAGAAGGGCGACCCCGCCTATCTGAACTGCCCCTTCACCCGCGAGGAGTACGAACGGTTTTGGCAGGCGTTGGTCGAAGCGGAGCGCGTGCCGCTGCACGATTTTGAGGCAGCCCGCTTCTTCGAAGGGTGCGTGCCCATCGAGGAGCTGGCGGAACGCGGACGCGACACCCTGCGCTTCGGTCCGCTCAAACCGGTGGGGCTTATCGACCCGCGCACGGGCAAGCGCCCCTATGCCGTGCTGCAGCTACGCCCCGAAAACAACGAGCGCACCCTCTACAGCCTGGTGGCGTGCCAGACCCGCCTGAAATGGGGCGAGCAGAAGCGCGTGTTCCGCTTGGTGCCCGGGCTGGAAAACGCGGAGTTCGTGCGCTACGGCGTGGTCCATCGCAACACCTACATCGATTCGCCACGCCTCCTCTTGCCCACCCTGCAGTTTCGCGAGGACACGCGCCTCTTTTTCGCCGGGCAGATAATCGGCGTGGAAGGGTATATCGAGTCGGCAGCATCGGGCATTATCGCGGGCATTAACGCGGCGCGCCTTGTGAAAGGCAAGCCACCGCTGACCCCACCCCGCGAGATGGTCATTGGTTCGCTCTTGCACTACATCGCAACCTATCCCCACCCCGATTTCCCGCCGATGAATGCGAACTGGGGGCTATTGCCCGAACCGGCGGAGGCGCCGCGCGATCGGGAGCTGCGTCGCCAGCTCAAGCTCGAACGCGCCCGCGAAGCCACCCTTAAGCTAATCCACAGCCTGAACGGCTCTAAAGGTGTTCAAGCAGAAAGGTTTTTGTCTGCTGAATGAGCCGCTGCTCGCTCTCCGGCTCGGAAAAGATGTGGTCGGCGTTGGGAATCGTGTGAAACTGGACAAGCCGTGCCTGTCCAAATGCGCTCTCATAGGCACGCCCCTCCTGCATGGAGACCGCTGCATCGGCTGTGCCATGCGCAATCAACACAGCCCCTTTGTAGCCTCGCACCGCTTCCAGCGGTTTAAGTTCGGGCAGCTCTTTATAGAAGTTGACCCCCACTCGATTGCCTCCGATATTGACCGGTCGGTCTGGAACGCCGGTGGGGGGCATCCAGCGCATCGGGTTCGAAACGGGCGCCCACAGCACGAGCGCCTTGATCTCGCCGGCGCGGGGCAAGCTCAGCGCCGCCACGCAGCCACCCAGCGAGAAGCCCACCAATCCAACACGGGCGGTATCCACGCGACGCTGCTCCCGCAGGAACGCCAGCGCGTTCAGGGCATCTTCCACCTCGCCGCGGATAGTCATCTCCTCGAACTCGCCCTCGCTATCGCCTGAGCCGCGAAAGTCGAAGCGTAGCACTATCAGCCCACTGGCAGCGAGCTGCCGAGCCGTGCGCACGAAGAGCCGATGCGTCTCCACTTTGTGCCCTGTAAAGCCGTGCAGCATCAACACGGCAGGCGCTCGCCCGCGACCCGCTGGCAGATGCAAAACCCCTGCCATCCGCTTGCCCCCGCTGGGTATCCACAAGAGCCGCTCGTCCATCATTATTAAGAAAAGTTTCCGCGCACCACCGAAACCGTAGTATACCCACTGCAACGGCTCTCTGCTGCTCTGCCGACTACGGTGCGCCGCCCGCGCTCAGAATCGGTTGGGCAACGAGCGGTCAGGCAGTTGTTTTCAGCCTTCAACCTTCAGACCCACTTCCCAAAAGCCGATACTTTTACGGGGTAGCAGGAGGAAAACGGGGGGCGACGAATTGAGAAAGAACCTATGGATCAGGCGAGCGGTCTGCGTCAGCGCGTGTTGCAGCGGAGCGGAGCGAGAGAGTCCATCGAAGTGCCCCTCATTCGGGCACACATCCGGGTGACCGGCACCGAGTCGATCGAGGTGCCCTCGGGCAGCCTTATCTGGCACTGGCGCCCCACCGCCCGTGCCGCCACAGGCTGGGACCTTCAGGCACGGTTCCATGTGTGTGGATTGCCCAACCAATTCAGCACAGTGGAGCTAAGCCAGTGGCGCTACTTGGCGCACGAATGGCATCTGATTGGCGCCGTTGAGCAATGTCTACCAGTGGCGGATTGTGTTATGCTCTGGCTGCCGTCTCATGGCGTCGGTTCGCCTTCCCTGCTGCCCTTAGTGCGTCGTTGGCTGACATGGCTCTGCAGAAACACGCTGGACATCCCGATAATTTTAGCAGGCACGACCGCCGTCGCCAGGCGTCGGCTAACGCACTGGGCGGGTGTCAAGGGAATGGGAACCCCACGAGGGGAATGGGAATCTCCCCCCGAACCCGAAACGAGCCACGGAAAGCGAAGGGGCTATTACCGATTGCTTCAACTGTGCCGGGATCATCCCGTGCCAACTGAATATCAACACGGGCGTATGGCAGTACGCGCCCACACGATGGAGGTCTGGAAACGATGACGCATCCGAAAATGTTAGTTCAACACCCGGCAACCCATTCGCCCGGGACCAGACAGCAAGAACCGTTTGGCTCGATGCGGATTTTGTTTGCTGCGGCGGAGATGGCGCCCTTAGCCAAGGTGGGTGGACTGGCAGATGTAGCGGGTGCCCTGCCCAAAGCGCTGCGGAAACGGGGACACGACGCACGCATCATCCTGCCCGCTTACCCGATGATTCTCCACGACTCCCGCTGGCAGATCGAGCCCCTCATGGAACTCCCAGTGCCCATTCACGACGGCTGGCAGGAGCATGTCCGTATCTATCAGCTCCAACTGCCCTCTTCTCTTATGGTCTATCTGGTGGGGAGCGCATGGTTCGACAGCGCAACCGAATCGACACGCCTTTATAGCGTAGACCCGCGTGCCTACATCGTTTTCTGTCGTGCCATTGCCGCCTTTATCGCCCATTACGGCGAGTGGCAACCCCAGATTGTCCACAGCAACGATTGGCATACGGGACTGCTCCCTGTCTATCTGCGCGTGCTGTCTCATCCGGCGTTCGAGACCATCGCCACCGTTTTCACCATCCATAACCTGGCTTATCAGGGTGTTTTCGACGCGACACTTTTCGGGCAGACAGGGCTACCCGCACACCTCTTCTCCCCCGATGGGCTGGAGTTTTACGGCAAGCTCAACTTTATGAAGGGAGGCTTGCTCTTCAGCGATCAGGTGAACACGGTTAGCCCCACCTATGCCCGCGAGATTCAGACGCCCGAATATGGCGAGCGATTGGAGGGATTGCTACGCACCTTAGCCGAGCAAGGCAAGCTGAGCGGCATTCTGAACGGCATCGACGAGGAGGAGTGGAACCCGGAGACCGACCCCTATATCCCGGCGCATTACAGCGCGGAAGACCCATCGGGCAAGCAGCGGTGCAAGCGTGCGCTGCAGGAAGCCTGCGGCTGGCAACCCGACCCAACACGCGCTCTGATAGGGCTGGTCTCCCGCTTGACCGACCAGAAGGGGCTCGATCTCATCAAGGCGATAAGCGGCAAGATTCTGCAGCTACCGGTACAACTGGTGCTGCTGGGCACAGGCGACCCCACCTATGAGCGCCACTTCCGCCTGTTGCACAAGCGGCACCGCGCCAAGGTGCACGCAACTATCGGCTTCGATAACGCCTGGGCACACCAGATTTATGCCGGCGCCGATATGTTCCTGATGCCTTCCCGCTTCGAACCCTGCGGATTGGGGCAGTTAATCAGCCTGCGATATGGAACAATCCCCATAGTGCGTCATACAGGCGGGCTGGCGGACACCATCACCGACTATGACCCTCTGCGTGATGAGGGGAACGGCTTCGCCTTTCGCGATTATAAGCCCGCCGCGCTGTATGAGGCGATGGAACGCGCCGTGAGCCTCTTCGCCGATCGGGCACGCTGGCAAGCACTGGTGCAACGCGCCATGCGACAGGACTGGTCCTGGAACCGTTCGGCGCAGGCGTATGAGGCGCTCTACACCCGTGCCCTCCAGCAGGTGACGGGACCGGCATGGCGTGCGGCAAGTGGCGAATAGGGGCAGACCGTTGTGTCTGCCCATGCCGCTGGGGCGAGTGACGGTGGAGGGCAGAATGGGCTGGCATGAACTGGACAATTGTGCCTCGCATCACGGGCGGCATCGGATGTATGCTGGTGCTTGTGCTGGGTATCACGGCAGGCATCGATCCCCTGCTGTGTACCCTGCGCGGGCTGATTGGTGGCATGGTAGGTTGGGTGGCGGGCGCACTCTGGGCATTCGTGATGTGTCGCCTCGAACCGCCCGAAATCATCCCCAACCCCGACATGCCCGCCGCAAACGAAGACACGAACGACTCGGAGGAGCCATCGGACGAATAAACCGACCCTTTAGAGAGGTTGCAAGGGATGGATGCGCTACAGATTCAGGAGGCATGGCAGCGGTATAAGGTTTACGGCGATATGGGGGCGCGGGAGCAGCTCATCAAGCAGTACGCGCACCTGGTCAAGCTGACGGTCGCCCGCATCGTGCCCTATCCGCCGCCCGGCATGGAGTGGGAAGACCTCTACAGCCACGGCACCATCGGGCTTATCAAAGCGGTCGACCAGTTTGACCCCACCCGCAATGTGAAGTTTGAGACCTACGCGATTGCCCTGATTCGTGGTGCGGTGCTGGAAGCCTTGCGCAGTGAGGATTGGGTGCCGCGTTCCGCCCGCGACAAACTGCGCCAGCTGGAGCGTGCCTGGGTCTATCTGGAGGCGCAGTTAGGACGACCACCCACCGATGAGGAGACCGCGCAGGCGTTGGGTATCAGCGTCCAAGAGTATCGCCAGCTCCTGCTTGACTATGCACGCACCAACATGGTCTCGTTGGAGGCATGCGTGGTGAACGGCGATGAGGAGGAGTCGACCTCTTTGATTGAGGTGCTGGCTGCCTCGGATGACCCCTACGAGGAGTTGGTAGAGCGGGAGCAGGTGCGCGCCCTCAACGAGGCTTTCAATCGTCTTTCCGAACGGGAGCGGCTGGTCATCGCGCTCTATTACTACGAAGGCTTGACCTTCAAAGAGATAGGGCAGGTGCTCAACATCTCCGAATCGCGCGTCTATCAGCTCCACACCCGCGCCATTGCGCGCATGCGGGAGATGCTGTGCGGCACCGCCGACGGCTGAAGGCAGGAGCCACACGAAGCAAAGTGAATCGGGATGTGGTATGGCAAATGAGGTGCGAACGAACGCCCTGGCCCCATTGCTGAATGTGGGGTTCTATAACTTTGTGCCTACCCACAAGATTGTCGCTCTGGTGCGCTGCGACTCGGCGCCCATCAAGCGATTGGTGCAGCAGCTGCGCCACGAGGGCACCCGCCTGATTGACGCCACACAGGGGCGTCGCACCCGCTGCGTCATCTTTCTGGAAAGCGGGCAGGTGGTGCTGTCGGCTCTCTCGCAAGAGACGCTCGCCAAACGGCTCCTGCGCCTCGATCTCGCCCTCTCCGACGACGAACCACTGGCGTCGCCATCCAGCCCCGACGCGGATACTGCCTCCACTTGACTGCCTCACTGCCATCGATAGGAGCCGGCAGGGGCACGGCATAGGGTATGCTATTGGCAGCGGGGGTTGGAGGGGTTGGGTGAGGGAAGGTCGATGGCATATCGCGATTTTCAGGAGTTTCTGCTGCGGCTGGAGCAGGAGAAGGAGCTACGGCGCATCGGCTACCCATTAGACCCCTATCTGGAGGTCACGGAGGTCGCCGACCGCGTGATGAAGCGGGGCGGTCCCGCGTTGCTCATCGAGCGACCAAAGGGTTCGGACATACCAATTGCCATCAACACGATGGGGTCGCGCCGCCGCATGAGCCTCGCGCTCGGCGTCGACGATTACGAGCAGATTGCCCACGAGATCGAGCAGTTGCTCCAGCCTGAGCTGCCCACGATGGGCAGTGGCTTGCTGGGCAAGTTGCAGGCGTTGCCCCAGGTATTGCCCCAGCTGGGTCGCTTGCTTCAGGTTGCCCGCAGTATGCCGCCCACCATCGTCTCGCGCGGTCTCTGCCAGGAGGTGGTGCAAACAGGCAAGCAGGTGAACCTGCTGGAGCTGCCGATTCTGCACTGCTGGCCGGGCGATGGCGGACGCTACATCACGCTGCCGCTGGTCTTCACCCACGACCCGAACACGGGCAAGCGCAATGTGGGCATGTATCGGATTCAGGTGCTAAATGAGCGCACGACGGCGATGCACTGGCAAATCCATAAGGGCGGTGCGGCGCATTTTCAGCAGGCGGAGGCGCGGGGCGAGCCGATTCAGGTAGCAGTGGCGCTGGGGGATGACCCCGCCCTCATTTTCAGTGCGGTTGCGCCGCTGCCCCCTGCCATCGATGAACTGCTGTTCGCGGGGTTCCTGCGCAAAAAGCCAGTGGAGTTAGTGCCCGCGCAGACGGTGGACATCTTGGTGCCGGCGAACGCCGAAATCGTGTTGGAAGGCTATATCCAGCCGGGTGAACGCTGCCTGGAGGGTCCCTTCGGCGACCACACGGGCTACTACAGCCTGCCCGACTACTACCCCGTGTTCCATGTCACCGCTATCACCCGTCGCCAGCAACCGGTCTACCCGGCGACCATCGTGGGTGTACCCCCGATGGAGGACGGCTGGATAGGCAAAGCCATCGAGCGCATCTTTCTGCCCCTGATTCGCCTCACCCTGCCCGAAATCGTGGACATGAACCTTCCTATCGAGGGCGTGTTCCATAACTTCTGCTTTGTCAGCATTCGCAAACGCTATCCGGGGCACGCCTTCAAGGTGATGCATGCCCTTTGGGGCTTGGGGCAGCTGATGTTCAGCAAGTTTATCGTGGTGTTCGATGAGGATGTGAATGTGCATGATTTGGGGGAGGTGCTGTGGCGATGGGGCGCGAATGTGGATCCCGAGCGCGATATGTGCTTGGTGAAGGGACCGGTAGATGTGTTGGATCACGCCAGCCCGTTGGTCGGGTTCGGCAGCAAGATAGGGTTTGATGCCACGCGCAAATGGCGCGAGGAGGGCTTCCCACGCGAATGGCCCGAGGTGATTCGCATGTCGGCGGAGGTGAAGGCGCGCATCGACGCCCTCTGGTCAGAGCTGGGGCTGTGAGCGCGCCGCGCGTTAGGGTGGGGGTGCCTGGGCAGGGTAGCCCAGCAGCGGACGAGCCAGCACGATAGGGAAGCGACGGGCGATGCGGTTATAGCGCGCCGCCGCCTCCAAGTAGCGCATCCGCTCCACGGCGATTCGATTCTCGGCGCCTGCAATCTCATACATGAGGGCGAGCGCCAGCCGATCGCTCTGCAAGGTGGGGTCTCGCAGGAGCGATTCGAGTGCGCTGCGCGCTGACGGCTCTCCCCCCGTTTGGCGCAGGGCATCTAACACCAGCTGCAGTCGCTCACGCTGGGCGTCGTTGACGCGCTGCATCAGCGATTCGAGGCGTGGGATAAGCGCCTGCCGCCGTTGCACCACATTCTCCACCTGCGCCTTGCGCAGTTGCACCTCCGCCCACGCGCCGCTCAAGGCGAAGTGCCCATAGAGCAGGTTGAGCAGCATCAGCATCACCGCAACGGCGAGTGCGAGCAGGAGATGGCGTCGTAAGCGGGCACGCCGCGCGCGCTCCTGCTCCACGCGTCGGATGGCTTCTCGCAGCTGCTCTGGGCTGATGTCCAGTTCCGCCGCGCTCTGCTCCAGCACCTGTTGCGGGATGCCCGCTTCATGCTCCTGCTGGAGCCGAACGGCTTCCCGCAGCACCTGTTCCGCCTCGTGCTGATCGAATCGCTTTTCCATCGTCTTCACCAACTGGCGCCTGCACCGCCGCCACCTGAACGCCCTCCCCCGAAGCTCCCACCTCCCGACCAGCCGCCACCTGATCGGCTCCAGCCGCCGCTGCGGGAGGAGAATCCGCCCCCCGTGCCACCACGGAAGATGATGAAATCGGGATCACGCTCTCGGCGTGGCAGGACGCGCTGCTGCTCATCCTCATAGTCGCAGCGCGGGTTCTTACACCTTTTGTGTATCTGCTCCAGTCCCGCGCGGGTGTAGGTCGGCTCGCGCACCACATGGCTGGTCGTCCGCACGGTGTACCCGTTGCACTTCGGGCAGCGTTCGTAGCCCGACCACCACTGGAAATGGGGCTGAATCTCCATCATCTGGCACTGGTCGCATCGCCAGACGCGATAATCCACACTGCCCAACCGCTCCTCCAGCAGCTGGAGCGGGTCGAGATAGGCGTCATCTTGTGTTTCGTTCAGCAGGCGCATCGGCTGGCGGCAGGTGGGGCAGCGTGGGGTGCGCTCGCTCAACAGAAACCAGACGAGTCCCCCTGCTCCCGCTGTAAGTGCCAAGATGAGCATCAGAACGGAGCCGATGGGGAGCGGGGCAGTTGGGGTATCCGGGGATGTGGGCGGTGAGGAGGAGCCGCTGCTGCGGTCGCGAATGCGCTGGGTCAGCTCGCGCACCAGGGTGATCAGCCCGCCCCCGTAGTCGCCGCGTCGGAAGGCGGGCACGACCACATCTTGCAGCAGCATGCCAATCTCCGAGTCGGGCAGGATGCCCTCGATGCCGTAGCCCGTCTCCACCTCGATACGCCGCTGCTGCAGCGCGACCAGCACCAAGATGCCGTTGTTCTCGCCCGTTTTGCCGATGCCCCAGTGGTTGAACAGCTCGGTGGCGAACGCTTTTGGTTCCGCGCCGACGGTGCGCTGCAGGATGACGACCGCCATCTCGGCGCCCGTGTCGCGTTCCAGCGCGTCGATCAGCGCGTTCAGCTGCTGCTTCTGTTGGGGGGTCAGGATGCCCACCATGTCGGTGACCCAGCCGCCTGTGGGGCGTGGGTTGGGCACCTCCTGCACGCGCTGCGCCCACGCACTCATCCACAGCAGCGCGAGGAGCAGCCCGCTAAGCTTCCGCATGACGACTCGCCTCCTGATGGGCGCGGTAATGGCGTTCGATAATCTGCAGGGCGGTTAGGAGCCCGTCGGCATAACGCTCCGCTTTCAGCAACGGCACGGCTGCTTGCAACGCCTCCCCCGTCTCCACATCGCTCAAAAACGGCTCCCAAGCCAGCCCCACCTCGCTTTCGATGTGTCGCTCTTTCAGGGCAAGGAGCAGGAGCAGCCCAGTGGGGGGTAATTGCCAGTGGTGATAGAGCCAGAAGGCATACTCGCTGGGCTTTAGCGGCGCCACACGGGGCAGGGTTACCAGCACCACCACACCGCCCATCTCGTCGCACAGTCGCTGCAACTGCGCGGTGAGCTGGGCGCGCTCCGATTCGCTCAGTAGCTTCGCAAAATCGTTCACGGCGCCCTGCCGCTGCAGATGGAGATGTGCCGGCACGCGCAACAGCCGTAGCGTGAAACCGCAGCCCGGACACGCCGCCACCACCTGCTCCGCAATCCAGCCGCAGCGCGGACACTTCATCGAGAAAATTGTACCTGAACGACAAGCCCCCTTATGCTGCCCATGGGGGGCGACGAGCCAGCAGTCGTGCAGCGCAGCCCATCGAACCATACAACAGAGCCAGATTCGTGCTGATTTCTGACTAACCAGTCGTTCGACGACACTTTCAGCACCACACCACTACCCGTTGTGCCCCTTCACCCAATCCAACCACA
>Ga0079992_123853_pt1 | contig 81848 bp, 67 predicted proteins | sample FaiFalFF_MnMetaG_3_FD_69197 | JGI IMG/M metagenome (GOLD analysis project Ga0079992, IMG submission 69197) | Freshwater microbial communities from Yellowstone National Park, Wyoming, USA - Fairy Falls B (FF_Mn_B) MetaG (SPADES assembly) (version 2) | ecosystem: Environmental > Aquatic >...
CACCACAACTGAGTTCTATCTCCCATCTATCGCATATATCCCAAACATAGAAATAGAGTGAGGGCTTGAAGATAGGGTAAGGAATATTTCTAGTTTCCACTCGTAGCTCACGAAATCGCTTACCTAAGTGGGCTGTTGCTGTGAAAACTGGGTAGTAATAGGAAAGCAACTGACCATTTACTTCCTCTTGTTGACTAGCAATTTGGCGTTTCCATTGCAGAATTACCGATTCTTTGGTTTCTGGATTATGTATAGTGGCCCTTATCTCAATGTTATCTTGAATTTTCTGCCAAAGATCTTGGTGATCTGTTTTTATAGCAGGAAAATAAGTCATTTTCCACTTATCAACAGGTGAGCCATATTCGAGCGGGAGAAGCGGATTATTCAAGCTATAAGGTGTTGGGTATATCCATGATGGAATGACTTGCCAGACTAGAAATGCTTCAATGTCCTTTTCATCATCATAAATAAAATGCTCAATAGCGTCAAAAAGAATATAAGGAACCTCAGTGTCCGGATGCCTCCGCATACTTATAGTAGTCTTTGCACGGTGGGTATAAATTGCATTACGTCCGCGAAGTGTGATCAAAAAACGGTTTAGAGCTTTTTCGTTAATTCGAACATTAACAGGAATTTCAGATAATATATCGCCTACCCTTTCGCCAAATATTCGTTCAAACTGTAAGCGCTCTGTTGTTTTCTCTTGAAGGTACATCGAAATCGTCGTTATAGCCAAAAAAACAAGAACCGCACCAATAAAATCCAAAAATTGAAATTTAAAAACCACAAAAGCAATAAACAGTGCGATAAAAACCAAAAGCTGCAAAACGGCTTCTCCTTGCTTTGAGGAGATAGACTTGCGGATTAATATTTTTAGCGATCGCAATCCGATAACAAATAAAAATAAACTCAACAGAGCTTGTATAAGCATGTCTTGCCACATCTGCATATGAACCTCCTTTTACTCAATTAATATTAAGCTCGTCTCAACATTCTAGTTTCCTGTTGTAGGATACTCTTCTTACAGGGAGGAAAGGGCGATGGAGTTTCGGGAGTTGATGGATGAGCTCGGCTCTCAGCCTTCCAGTCTTGGCTTTGGAAGGAAGCAATAACCGCATGAACGGTCGTTACTCCTTCGTCCGCTCTTGGAACTTTATCCCCCCTCCTTGGCGGGCCCTCTAAGAGTATACCCCGGATGAAACCCCGAGGTTTTGAAACAAGTTCTTTCGCTACTGGTAATGGGAGCCAGCGACCGCTCTCAGCAGGCGCGATTCATGCTCCAGAGGAGAGGCACCGAGTGAGCAAATCAATTTGTCCCATTTATTTTAATATATAATATGTTCCCCGTTTATCGCCAACTTTGAGCAGGATCCCCCGGCGGACCAGGTCCGCGAGGTCCAGGCGCAGGGTTTCGGGGGAGACCCCCGGGCAGAGCTGCTGGTATTCCCGGTTGGTGATGCGCCCATGCTCCCGGACATACTGCAGCGCCTTCAGCTGGCGTTCGTTCATCGGAGGCTCCCCCGCCGGGATGGGAGGGCGCTCCTGCCGGTTATACAGGATGACAGTGAACGAATAGGGCGTCTCCTGGAACTTCGGCTGGGGGTGGCCCGCCCGGACCATCTCCTCGATCATCCGATCGATCCCCAGGCCCAGCTCCTCGATGTAGCCCCAGTAGAACAGACCGGAGACGATGCGCGGGTTGCGGGAGTAATGCTCCTCCACGATGTTGTCCAGGGTGATGTGACCCGGCAGCCCGCCCGGGCTGATCACCTCCAGGCGGTCGGCGAACTTGCGGATCTCGATGCGCCGGCCCCGCAGCCGGTAATCCCGATGGCACACCGCGTTCACGATGGCCTCCCGCACCGCGAAGGGCGGATACTCCGGCCGCTCCTCCCGTTCCAGGCCGCGCACCACCGCCCCCAGCTGCATCTCCTCCCAGACGACTTCCCAGGCCCGCTCGATGACGCGCGCCAGAGGACCTCCGATCTCCTCCCGTCGGGCATAGCCCGGGAGCCCGCCCTCGCCCTGGAGCCCAACCCCGGGAAACTTCACGAAGACCACGCCGCTCTGGGGGAGGAACCGCTGCGGTTGCTTGCCGAACAGCAGGATCCCGGCCACCGTGGGCCGCCCATCCGGGGTCAGCGCCCCGATCTCCACCAGGAGATCCTCCACCGTTCCGCTGATCCGCCGGCGCTGGCGGGCCTCTCGCTTGCTCACATATTCCTCGATCATCGCCTCATCCAGGTCCTCGCGCCCTGCGCCGGGGACCACCTCCGCCTCGTAATCGCCGACGGCTTTGGTGGCCGCCAGCTGCTGGATCTCCCGGCCTTCCAGGGGGCGGTTCTCCGCGCCCCGACGGATCAGCACGCGCCCGTCGGCCAGGCTGTGGAGCTCCGGACTGCGGGGGACGTGGAGGATGATCACGGTCCGGCCATCCACCTCGCCCTGCTCCCACCGCGTCTTCACCGGAGGCCGGCATTGGGCGAGGGCGCGGCGGAGGGCGTCCTCCACTTCCTGCGGATCCACCCCCACCGCTCTCCCCTCCGGATCCACGCCGATGAGCAGGGCCCCGCCATCGGTGTTGGCGAAGGCCACCAGCGTCTCCGCCATGGCCTCAGGATCCGGTTCCCTCAGGAAGGCCTGCAGCGCGCCCGGCCTGCGCCACCCCTCTCCCATTCCATCCCCTCCGGCCTGCCAGACCTCTGGGTTCGATCCCACGGCGCCGCGCGTGGGAAGGAAGAGCCTTCCCCGCTTCCCCCATTATAGCCGCCCCGCATTCGGAGCGTTCCGCTGTGAGTGAGGAAGGGCGGAATCCGACTATGGCGCCGGGATGCCGTTGCGGGCGTCGTCCTTGCAGGCGCAGGCGGTTTTGCGCTCCCCATCCCGCGCCAGGGCTCCCTCATAAAGGGCGAAGCTGGGAAGCGCCTCCCATCCCCCCAGCCGGAACGGCTGCCCGGGGGCGATGGGCACCCACTCCCCGTTCAATCGCCGGGCGAGATGCACGTGCGCGGCGTCCGCGAACCCGCCTTCGCAGGAAGGATGACCCAGAGGATCCCCGGCCCGAACGCGAGTCCCCGGCGGGATCCGGCCCTCCGCGGCGATGTGGAGATACACCATCACCCAGCCGGTCTCCTCATGGCCGTCGCCATCGGTGTCCAGGACCACCACGCCTTCCCCGGTGCGCACGATGAGGCCGTCCGCGGCCGCCCGCGCCCAGTAACGGGAGGGGGCGCAGCCCTCCACATCCGGCGGCGCGAAGTCCAGCGCGCCCCAGGCCGCGCCGTTCCCCCATCCGCCGTGCGGCCCGCCCGTGAAATACCACATCTCCCCATCCGCCCACGGCAGCCGCCACCTTGGCTCTGGAGGAACGGACACGGGAGGCTCCTCCCGGAACGGATCCCCGAACAGGGCCCGATAGACGGCCGGGAACCCCCGGGAGCTCACCGCCCGCGCCCAATCCTCCGGAGCCCGCACGGCGGCCAGGAAGGCCTGCACCGCCACCGTTCCGGCGTTCAGCCCCTCCGCCACCCGAACCCGCCGCCCGTCGGCGAACCGGACGGTCCACATCCAGCGGCCTTTGAAACCGTAATAGCCATCGTTCAGGCGATCCGCGGCCCAGTTCAGCTGCCGGTAGAGGCCCTCCGCGCCCGGCCGCTCCCATCCCATCGGATATAAGCGGGCCCGGTCATCCGCCGGCTCCCCCCGAACCCATCCGCTCTGCATCTCCAGCAGGGTGAGCAACACCCGCGGCCCCACGCTATGGTTCCGCGCCACCTCCTCGACAATCTGGGCTCCGGTCCGCGTTCGCCCGCCCACCGTCTCCTGATAGCGGCTCAGATACCCCCCGAAGCGGCGGATCGCATCCGCAACGGAGAAGCGGAGATACGCCGGCCCGTAGACCAGCTCCGAATCCGGGATCAATTTCTCCGATGGACCCCTTTCCTGAACGCCGAGGGGGATCCAGAGGGGCTGGCCCACCGCCAGCCGCTGGGGGTCCACGCCGGGGTTCAGCGCCTGGATCGCTTCCACGGTGGTCCGGAATTGGGCGGCGATGGCGCTCAGCGTATCCCCGGGCTGCACCAGATACAGCTCCCGATCGGGCGAGACCCCCGGACGCGGGGGATCCGGCGTGGGCGTCCGGGGAACCGGCGCGGCGGGGCCTCCGGCTCCGGAGAGCGCCCTCTCCGGTTCGGGCGGCGCGGACGACGGCCGGGCGTCCTCCCCCCGACATGAGATCAGCACCAGCAAGAAGAGAAGGAGAAACCCCCGTGAACGCCCGGGCCTGTGGGCCTCGCGATCTCCTCGCCTGCGCAAGGGATCCTCCATCCGTTTCCGGGAGCGAACGGCATGGATCGAGGTCGGATGACGCAAGGTATACCCGGATCCTCCGGGGCGGGCAACCCCGGCTTGTCCGCGTCCGGTCTTGCCCCTAAGATGAGAGACGTAAGCGCGCATTCGGAGGGAGGAAATGGCCCGGCGTCTACACGGGATCACGGACGTGCCCGGGATCCGGGTGGGCCACGCGCAGGATCCGAAAGCCCTGACCGGGGTGACGGTGGTGCTCTGCGAGCGGGGCGCGGTGGCCGGGATGGATCAACGAGGAGGAGCTCCCGGGACCCGGGAGACGGATGCCCTCCGGCCGATGCACCTGGTTCAGGAAGTGCACGCGGTGGTGCTGGCCGGCGGCAGCGCCTTCGGCCTGGACGCCGCCTCCGGGGTGATGCGCTACCTGGAGGAGCGGGGGGTGGGCTTTGAAACCCCTGGCGGACGCGTGCCCATCGTTCCGGCCGCCATCCTGTATGACCTGGCCATCGGCGATCCGCGGGTTCGCCCGGACGCCGCGATGGGTTACGCGGCCTGCCAGGCCGCCACCGACGGCCCGGTGCCGGAGGGGAACGTAGGGGCCGGGACCGGCGCCACGGTGGGGAAGATCCTGGGCATGTCGTATGCGATGAAGGGAGGGATCGGGACCGCGGCGCTGGAGATCGGCGGGGGCATCCGAATCGGCGCCCTGGTGGCGGTGAACGCTCTGGGGGATGTGGTGGACCCCCACACCGGGAAAATCCTGGCGGGCGCCCGACGGCCGGACGGCGCCGGGTTCGCCGACACCATGGCGGTCCTGGAGGCCCTGGCCGGCCAGATCTCTCTGAGCTTCCGCCGGCGGGTCCCGGAGAGCACCGTCATCGGGGTCGTGGCCACCAACGCGGCGCTGACGAAGGAGGAGGCCAACAAGGTCGCCCAGATGGCGCACAACGGCCTGGCCCGCGCCATCCGGCCGGCGCACACCATGGTGGATGGGGACACCCTCTTCGCCCTGGCCACCGGCGAGAAAGAGGTCGATGTCAGCATCGTCGGCGCCTTCGCGGCAGAGGTGGTGGCCGAGGCCATCGTCCGGGCGATCCAGGCGGCCGAAGGGGTGGCCGGGATCCCCGCGTGGCGGGATCTCGCCGGGGAGACCTCTGATCCCACATAGCGACGGCACCAGGAGGACCGATGGCTCGTTTCAATCGAGGTGGACTGGAGATCGCCGGCCTGCTCGTCCTCGCCGTGGGGCTGGCGGCGCTCCTCAGCGGGACGCAGGGAGCGCTCACCTTCCGGGGGATCTCCGACGGGCTGTTCTGGGTTGGCGTGCTCTACATGCTGATCGCCGCCTTCCCGGCGGTGGCGGAGATGGGCGGGAACATGGCCGCGCCCTGGCAGGCCCTCCGGGAGCAACGCCCCCTTCCGGATGTCCTCCGCGAGCAACGCGCCCGTTACGCCCCCTGGATGGCGGTCTCCTGGCGCTTCGGCCTGGCCGCCCTCCTCTGCCTGGCCCTCGGGCTCGGGCTGGGCCTGCTATGATCCCACATCCCCTTTCGAAGGGCTTCCGGGGGACCCCCAAAGCCTGCGGGTTCCCGGAAGCGGCCCATTGAGGTTAAAATAGAACTAACCCGGCCGGCATCCAGGGACCTCTCCATTTCGGTTTTTTAATTCGGAAGCGCCTGTTCCCACCCCTTGGGTTCGGAGGGGGCTTGGCGCAGGCCGGCGGGGGATCGAGCCGTGAGGCTTCTGCGCGTGAGGGAGGACGCGATGAGCAAAGGGCGGATTCTGATCGTGGAAGATGATCCCGACATCGCCAACCTGCTGAAGACCTACTTCACCTCCCTGGACTACGAGGTCCAGACGGCTGCGCGGGGCCAGGAGGCGCTGGAGAGAACGCGGCAACAGCTCCCCCACTTGATCCTCCTGGACATCGTCCTCCCGGACATCGACGGCTACGAGGTGTGCCGCCGCCTGCGCACTCACCTGCGCACCCGTCACATCCCCATCCTGTTCCTCACCCAGCGGGACGAGCGCAGCGACCGCATCGCCGGGCTGGAGCTGGGCGCCGACGATTACATCACCAAGCCCTTCGACATCGAGGAGCTGCGCCTGCGGGTCCAGAACGCCCTCCGACGGGCGGAGCGGGAGAGCCTCACCAGCCCCGTCACCGGCCTTCCCAGCGGGCGCCTGATCGAGGACCAGCTGCGGGAGCTCCTGCGCCGCTCGGACTGGGGGATGCTCTACGTCGGGATCAACGGCCTGGAGGCCTTCAAGGAAGTTTACGGATTCGTGGCCGCCGACGAGGTGCTGCGCTGGACGGCGATGCTCATCGGGGAGGTGGTGGATGAGCTGGGGACCCCGGAGGATTTCATCGGCCACGTCGGCGGGGACGACTTCGTAGTGATCACCCGGGCGGACCGGGCGGAGGCCATCGCCCAGGCCCTGCGCCAGCGCTTCGCGGAAGGCGTCGGCACCCACTATGCCTTCCCGGATCGCGAACGGGGCTACCTGGTGCTCACGGACTCCGAGGGGAACGAACGGCGTGTGCCTCTGATGTCTCTGGCCATCGGCATCGTGCGGGCCGGCGACTCGGTCTTCCACGACATCCGGGAGCTGACGGAGATCGCCGCGGAGGCCCGGCGCCGGGAGATGCTCCTGCCCGGCTAACCGGACGCCTGAGCCCGAATCCCGGAGGGGAGCGGCGATGGGGTGGGCGCGTTTGCGGAGATTCCTGGGAGGAAGATCCCCTCGCCCCGCGGCGGCCGCCGCGGAGGCCTCTTTCCTGGATCGCTGGGCGGAGCCGGTCCTGTGGGTGGAGGCCGGCAGCGGTCGGGTGTTCCTGAACGCCGCCGCCCGGGCGCGCCTGGGAGATCCTCCGCCGGCCTCCCGACAGGATCTGGAAGCCCGCCTCCAGCCCTTCGGGGTCCTGGAACGCTGGCTGCGGGGCTCGTCGGAACCCGCCCTCGTGAACGGGCAGCGCGTGCATGCCCGCGTCCTCCCCCTCTCCCTGGATGGACATCCCGGTCACTTCATCGTTCTGCAGATCGCCCCGGAGGCTCCCGTCCCCTCCCCGCTCATCCCTCAATCCCGTGAGCTGGCCCTGGTGACGGGGATCGCCCGTCTGCTCGGCGCTTCCCTGGATCTGGAATCCACCCTGGACGCGATCCTGTTCGCGATCCGGCAGGTGATCCCCTACGACCTGGCGGAGATCCATCTGTGGGAGCCTGGAGAGCGGCGCCTGCGCACCCGAGCCCGGGATGGGGATCCCCAGGTCGTGGCCCAGCTGGCCCAGGGCAGCGACCTCCATCGCCCGGAGGAGGGCCTCACCGGTTGGCTGTTCGCCCACCGACGCCCCCTGCGGATCGAGGATCTCCAGCGCTTCACCGAAGCCCGTCCCCGCGCGCCGCTGGCTGCCCTTCCCTTCCGGGCTTTCCTGGGGATCCCCCTGCAGGCGGGTGAGGAGCTGGTAGGGACCCTGGAGCTGTGCGCCTATCGGCCGGGCGCTTTCACCGAGGACCATCTGCGCTTGCTGGAGGCCATCGGCGCCCAGGCCGCCATCGCCATCCACAACGTCCGCCTCTACGAAGCGACCCGCCAGTATGCGGAAGGGCTGGAGACCCTGTTCCGCATCGCCGCCATGAGCGCCATCTCCCGCTCCCTGGAGGAGTTCCTCCGCCCGGCCGTCGCAGAGCTGGCCCGCTGGTTCCGGGTCGAGCGGGTGGTGGTGCTGCTCTACGATCCGAAACGCCAGGAGCTGGCTCCCCATCCCGCGGGGGTCCACGGGCCGTGGTCGCCGGAGGACCTGCGTTTCCGGCTGCCGGTGGGCGATCCTGTGTTCGCGGAGAGCGTGTTCCGCAGCGGGCGGCCCTTCCGCTCCAACCGGGCGCCGGAGGACCGTCGGGTGATCCCGCCTTACCGGGAGCTCATCGCCCGGTTCGGGGTCCAATCGGTCCTCTCCATCCCCCTCATGGCCCGGGAGCAGCCCATCGGCGAGGTCCATCTGATCAACCGCCTGGAAAGCCGCTTCACGCGGGAGGACGAGCGGCTGGGGATGGCCATGGGGGTGATCCTGGGGACCACCCTGCATAACCTCCAGCTGATCGAGCGGGCCCAGCGCCGCGCCGCCCGCATGCGGACGCTGATGGAGATCGGGCAGCGCATCGCCGCGACCCTGGATCTGGACACGTTGTTCGAGACGATCCGGGAGGAGCTCGGGCGGATCCTGGACGCGCGGAATTTCTACGCCGCCCTCTACGACCCGGAGAACGATGAGGTCTCCTTCGTGTTCTACGTGCATCGGGGGGAACGGCTCACCGAGCGGCCGAAGCGACGCGGCGGCCGCGGCCTGACCGAGTATGTGCTCCGAACCGGCCGGCCCTTGCTGCTGCGGGGAGATGTGATGGAGCAGGCCCGCGCCCTGGGCATCGAGCCCGTTGGGTCCCCTGCCCGGCTCTGGATGGGCGTGCCCATGCGGCGGGGCGACCGCGTCATCGGCATGATCGCGGTGCAGCACGAGGAAGAGGATGCCTTTGACGAAGAGGACCTGGAGCTGCTGCAGGCCATCGCTCACCATGCGGCCATCGCAGTGGAGAACGCCCGGCTTTATGGAGAAGTGCGGGAACGGCTGGAAGCCCGTATCCAGCAGCTGCTGGCCCTCAACCGCATCGGGCAGGAGCTGAACGCGAACCTGGATCTGGATCACATCCTCAACCTCGTGCTGGACTCCGCCATGCAGGTCACCGGGGCGGATTACGGGATGATCCTGCTGCATGACCCGCAGCATGATCTCCTGCGCCCGCGCCTCCTGCGCCACCTCACCCTGGAGCATCTGCAGGCCCGAGGCCTCGACCGCCAGCGGCCCGGCGAGGGGTTGATCGGCCAGGCCTTCCAGACCGGCCGGGTCCTGCTGGTGCGGGATGTCCGACAGGATCCCCACTACCTCCCGGGGACGCCGGACACCCTGTCCGAGGTCGCCGTCCCCATCTGGTATGGCACCCTGGTGGTGGGCGTCCTGGATCTCCAGAGCCGCCAGGTGGACGGCTTCCGGGAGGAGCAGATCGCCTTCCTGGAGGCCCTGGCCGCCCAGGCCGCGGTGGCCATCGGCAACGCGTTGCGCCTGCAGGAAGAAGCCCAGCGGAGCGAGCGCTACCGCCAGCGCATCGAATTGATGCGCGGGATGCTGGAGGTCAGCCAGGCCCTGCGCGCCGAGCGCCCCCTGGAGAACGCCCTGGACGCCATCGCCCACACCATCCGGGAATCCCTGGGATTCGAGCGCGTCCTCATCAGCCTGATCGAAGGAGAGCCACCCGTTCTGCGTCGAGTGGCCCAGGCCGGGCTCCCCCTCCCCGTTTTCGAGCGGATGCGCCGGATCACCCAGCCCTGGCGCAACATGCAGCAGCTCTTGCGGGAGGAGTTCCGCCTGGGGACCTGTTACTACATCCCCTACGAGCGGCAACCCGAGAACCTCACCGACCTGCTGGACACCTGGACCGCTACGCCGACGCGGGAGCCACGGCCGGATCCCACCCGCTGGCACCCGGAGGACCTCCTCATCGTGCCGATTTACGGAACGGGTGGGCACCTCCTGGGGATCATCTCGGTGGACGAGCCCCGGGATGGGCGGGCGCCGACCCGCGAGATCGCAGAGATGCTGGAGCTGCTCGCCAGCCAGACCGGCATCATCATCGAGAACGCCCGTCTGTATGAGAGCCTGACGGCGCGGATCGAGGAGCTCACCCGTCTCAACGAAGCCAGCCGGCTGATCGCCGCGCGCCTGGAGCCGGGCACCCTTCTGGAGGCCATCGCTCAGGCCGCGGCGACGCTGAGCCGGGCGGCCTGGGCCGCCGTGCTGGTGCCCGGACCGACCGGATCCCCCCAGATCCAGGCCCGCTTTCCATCCGAGGCCGCGCCCACAGGCCCCTCTCCGGAGGACCTCCTGGACCCGGCGTGGGTCGATCAGGCGTGGCGCTCGGGGCGGGCCCTCTACCTGCGCGATCTGACGGAGATCCTGGAAACCGAAGGGGAGGGGATCCGCTCCCTGCTCCTCCTTCCGATGCGCACCGCCGGACGGACGGTCGGGCTGATCGCCGTGGCCCACCCGGACCGAGGGGCCTTCGACGAGGCGGAGCAGATCCTGCTCCAGACCCTGGCGGAACAGGCGGCCGTGGCCCTCGAGAACGCCCGGCTCTACGAGCAAACCCGACGCTTCAGCGAGGAGCTGGAGCAACTGGTCCGCGAGCGCACCGAGGCGCTGGAGAAAGCCCTAACGGACCTCTCCGCCCGCCATCGCCAGCTGGAGTTGCTCTATCAGGCCACCTTAGCCCTCACGGCCAGCCTGGAGCTGGAGGCGACGCTCCGACAGGCCCTTTCCCTGCTCACCGAGGAAGGGGAGACCGCCGCCGTGATCCTGCTGGATCCGGAGTCCGGCCGCCTGCAGGTGCGGGCCGGGGTCGGTCCGGGGAGCGCCCATCTGCTCGGGGCCTCGTGGTCCCTTCGGGAGGACCCCGGGCTGGTGCAGGACGCCATCCGCCAGCGGCGGACGCAATGCCCGGAGGCGGTCTCGCCGGAGCGCCTGCCTCCCGCCTGGCAGAACCTGCGCCCGCAGTCCGCCGTGGCCATTCCCCTCGTCCTGGGCTTCGATGTGCTGGGCGTCATGGTGCTGACCCATCCTCAGCCCGGCCGCTTCCGCATGGAGCGCATCCAGCTGCTGGAGACCGTGGGAGCTCAGATGGCGCAGGCCATCCACAACGCGGCCCTCTATCACCTGATCACCCAGCAGGCGGAACAGCTGGGCAACACCCTGCGGGCCGCTCAGGAGGAGGCCTCCAAGCGCCAGGCGATCCTGGAGTCCATCGCCGAGGGCGTGATGGTGGCCGACGCCCGGGGAGAGGTGATCATGATGAACGCGGCCGCCGAGCGCATCCTGGGCCTGCGCCGGGAGGAGGTCCTCGGCCGTCCCATCCGCCACTTCACCGGCCTCTACGGCCCGGCCTGGCAGGAATGGATGGCCTCCCTCCAGCGCTGGCTCTCCGCTCCCCATGGCCAGCCCCCCACCCTCTTCATGCGCCACGAGCTGGAGCCGGAGGGCCGCTTCATCACCGTCCACGCCGCCCCGGTGATGATGGGCACCGAGTTCCTGGGCATCGTATCGGTCTTCCGGGACATCACGGCTGAGGTGGAGGCCGACCGCGCCAAGGCCGAGTTCATCTCCACCGTCTCCCATGAGCTGCGCACTCCCATGACCTCCATCAAGGGCTACGTGGATCTGCTGCTGATGGGGTCCGCAGGCCCCCTCTCCGAGATGCAGCGGCGCTTCCTCCAGATCGTCCGCGCCAACGCCGATCGTCTGAAGACGCTGGTCGACGATCTGCTGGACATCTCCCGCATCGAGAGCGGGCGTCTCCAGCTGGACCTCCGGCCGGTCCCCCTGGAGGCCGCCGTGGAGGCCGTGATCATCTCCCTCAAAGCTCGCCTGGATGAGAAGCGCCAGCAGCTGGAGGTTGACCTTCCGGACGCCCTCCCGCCCGTGATGGCCGACAAGGACCGCCTGATCCAGATCCTGATGAACCTGGTCAGCAACGCCCACAAATACACGCCGGAGGGAGGGTGGATCCGGATCCGCGCCCGGCCCCAGGGGGAGATGGTCCGGGTGGAGGTCCAGGACACCGGCATCGGGATCCCGCCGGAAGCCCTCCCCCGCATCTTCGAGCGCTTCTATCGGGTGGACGACCCCCGCGTCCAGGAGACGCCGGGGACCGGCCTGGGCCTCTCCATCGTGAAGGCGCTGGTCGAGCTGCACGGTGGGCAGATCGGCGTGGAGAGCGAGGTGGGCAAAGGCTCCACCTTCTACTTCACGTTGCCCATCGCCCGGCCGGCCGTGTCCCTGCCGGAGCCGGAGCCGGGCGCCCGACCTGCTCCCCAGGCCCAAACCGATGGAACCGCCCCCATCCTCATCGTGGAGGACGACCGGCACATCGCCGATCTGCTGGTGCAGCACCTGGAGCGGGCCGGCTACCGCACCCTGGTCGCCCACCGGGGCGAGGACGCCCTCCGCCTGGCCCGGGAGGAGCGCCCTCAGCTGATCACCCTGGACATCTACCTGCCGGACGTGGATGGCTTCACCGTGCTGGAGCGCCTGAAGGCGGATCCGGCCACTGCGGAGATCCCGGTGATCATCGTCTCCGTCCTGGCCGACCGCCAGCGGGGGGTTCGCCTGGGGGCCGTGGACGTGCTGGGCAAGCCGGTGGACGCGGACCGGCTGCTGGAGGTCGTCGCCCAGTATGCGCGGCGCCACGCCCGCATCGTCATCGTGGACGACGATGCGGGAACCCGGGCGTTGCTTCAGGACACCCTGCGGGGCCATGGGTTCGAGGTGATCGCCTTCGGGAACGCCCAGGAGGCCCTGGCCTGGATCGAGGATCATCACCCGGATCTCGTGCTGCTCGATCTCAAGCCTGCGGGGCTGAGCGGGCTGGACGCCCTGGCCCGCCTGAAGGCCAACCCGAAGACCGCGGACATCCCGGTGGTGATCATGACCGCCAGCGCCACGGATCCCATGGGCAAGCGCCGGCAGGCGCTGGCCATGGGGGCGGCGGATTTCTTCCTCAAACCCTTCCCGCTGGAGGAGTTCGTCGCCGCCATCCGGCGGCTGCTGGCGGCCCAGCCGGAAAGCGAATAAAGCCCGAGACCCGGAGGGGAATGCGACGATGGCCAGGATCCTGATCGCGGAAGATGAACGGGATATCCGGGAGCTCATCATCTTCACCCTGGAGTTCGGGGGCTTCCAGGTGCTATCGGCGACGAACGGCGAGGAGGCGGTGGAGCTGGCGCGTCAGCATCGTCCGGACCTCATCATCCTGGATGTCCGCATGCCGAAGATGACCGGCTACGAAGCATGCCGCCTCCTGAAATCTCAAGAGGAGACGCGGAGCATCCCCGTGGTCTTTCTCTCCGCCAAGGGCCAGGAGGCGGAGATCCGCCAGGGGATGGAGGCAGGGGCCGACGCCTATATCCTCAAGCCCTTCGCGCCCGACGAGCTGATCCAGCAGGTCCGGGCCATCCTGGATCGCCGGACGCCAACCCCTCGTTGAGGGATCCTGGAGTCGACGGAGCGGGCCGTGAGCATCGCGACGGTAGGAGAGCGCCTGATCCATTACGAAGCCCTGGGCCGTGGGGAGCCCGTGATCTTCCTCCATGGGTGGGTCGGCTCATGGCGCTACTGGCTGCCCACCATGCGGACGCTCTCCCATCGCTTCCGAACCTACGCCTTAGACCTGCTGGGCTTCGGGGATTCGGCCAAGCCTCGCCGGGAAGCGGAGACTGCCTATCGTCTGGAGCAGCAGACCGAGATCGTCCGAGGATGGATGGAGGTCATGGGCATCCCCCGGGCCCACTTCATCGGCCACACCCTGGGGGCCATGGTGGCCGTCCGGCTGGCGCTGATGGACCCCGACCGCGTGGACCGGATCCTCATAGTCGGCTATCCGATCTCCCTGGATCCGCCCCGGGGTCTTCCCGCACCAAACGCGCGGACGTGGCTGGCGGAGCGGCTGGGACGCCTCGCCCAGGTCCACGCCGAAGTGCATCCGGATCACGGCCGGGCGGATCCCCAGGCCGTCGAGTGGGGGCTGGAGGAGGCCATCCGCCGGCGGGAGGAGCTGATCGAGTGGCTCCAGCGGATCGACCGGCCGCTGCTGCTCCTTTACGGCGGGCGGGACCCGCTGATCCCGCCGCCCCTCTTCCTGAACGGGGCCCTGGATCCCTCGGCGCGCCTGATGATCCTGGAGGAGGGGGAGCATTTCCCCATGCTGGAGCATCCCGCTCGGTTCCAGCGCCTGGCCGAGGACTTCCTCACCCTGCCCGATCCCTCCCAGATCGCCCTCAAAGAAGAATGGCGCCGCCGGTTCCGGTAAAGACTTGCGATCCCTCCTCCCCACTCCACACTTTCCCTCCGCCGGAAGGGGATCACCCAGGGGCCGCAACCCGATTTAAAATATCTGTGATCTTGCCGGACCGGAGGGGCCCCAATGACGGAATGGCGGGAACGCATCGCCATCGATCCGCAGATCTGTCACGGCAAGCCTACCATCCGGGGAACCCGGATCCTGATCTCCGTGATCCTGGACAATCTTGCGGAAGGATTGTCCCCTGAGGAAATCATCCGGGAATACCCGCCCTTAACACTCGAAGATGTGAAAGCAGCCATCGCTTACGCCTCCGAATTAGTTCGCGAGGAAGAAATACTTCCTTTGTGACTAAATGAAAATGAAACTGAAACTTGATGAAAATTTGGGAATATCTCATCTTCGCTTTTTGAGAGAACTCGGTTATCCAGCGGATCGAGTTCATGAAGAAGGGTTATCGGGTGCTTCTGATGAAGCCGTCTGGAGGCGGGTCTGCGAAGAAGAGCGCTTTTTCATCACTCTGGACCTTGGATTCGCCGACCTCCGCCGATTTCCGCCTGGCTCACATCCCGGCATCCTGGTGCTACGAATCCGTTCCAGAGGTCGAAATGCGGTTCAGGAAATCCTATCCCGCATCACAGCCCGGTATTCCTTTGAAGACCTGAAGGGCTGCCTGGTCATTGCGGACGAAAGGAAGATTCGGGTGCGTCGCCCGCCTTCCCGTCTTGAATGAGCCTCTAGATCCCTCGGCGCGCTGGATGCTCCTGTGAGGAGGGGGAGCATTTCCCCATGCTGGAGCACCCCGCTCGGTTCCAGCGCCTGGCCGAGGACTTCCTCACCCTGCCCGATCCCTCCCAGATCGCCCTCAAAGAAGAATGGCGCCGCCGGTTCCGGTAGAAACGGATGGATTGTGGATCCCCTGGGCGCAGGATGAGCCCGGAGGAGAGCGCGTGTCCTCCCATGCGGGGATATCCCTTCGAATCCTGTCCCCTCCGGCTAAAATAGTGATGTTCCATCATCCTGTTCCGGGAGGGGCCGGATGTTCGGATATGCCGGACGCATCCTCCATGTGGATCTCACGGAAGGGCGCCTCTGGGTGGAGGAGCCCGATGAGGCGTTCTATCGGACCTACTGGGGCGGCAGCGCGATGGGGCTGTATTACGTGCTGAAGCACACGCCGCCCGGCATCGACCCCTTCGACCCCCGCAACACCCTCACCTTCTTCCTCAGCGCCACCACCGGCGTCCCGATCTCGGGCCAGAGCCGGGCCACGGCCAACGCCAAATCCCCCCTCACCGGCCTGATCGGCGACTCCCAGGCCGGCGGCTTCTGGCCCGCTGAGCTCAAGTTCGCCCGCTTCGACGGCATCGTCCTCTACGGACGGGCGCCCAGGCCCGTTTACCTCTGGATCCACGACGGCGAGGCGGAGCTGCGGGATGCCTCCCACCTCTGGGGGCGCACCACCGGCGAGGTGGAGGATATCCTTTACGAGGAGCTGGGGGACGATCAGATCGAGATCGCCCAGATCGGACCGGCCGGCGAACGCCTCGTCCGCTTCGCCGCCATCATCAACATGGCCAGCCGCGCCCACGGCCGCACCGGGCTGGGCGCGGTGATGGCCTCCAAGAACCTCAAAGCCATCGCCGTCCGGGGCCGCTGGCGCCCGCCCGTCTATGATCCGGAGGCCCTTCAGCGCCTGAACCGGCAGGGGCCGGCCGCCTACGAGGCCAACCCGGCCGTGAAGAACCTGGGCGTCTACGGCACCGCCAACATCCTGGCCTACCAGAACGCGGCGGGCGGCCAGCCCACCCGCAACTACACCAGCGGCTTCTTCGAAGAAGCCGACCGCATCACCGGCGAGCGGATGGCTGAGACCATCCTCAAGGAGCGCGACACCTGCTACGCCTGCATCGTCCGCTGCAAGCGGGTGGTGGAGACGGAGTGGAACGGCCGCAAGGTGGAGCCCCGCTACGGCGGGCCGGAATACGAGACCCTCTCCACCTTCGGCTCCTACTGCGGGGTGAGCGATCTGGAGGCCATCGCCCTGGCGCACCAGATCTGCGCCCAGTATGGGGTCGACACCATCTCATGCGGGGCGACCATCGCCTTCGCCATGGAGTGCTTCGAGCGGGGGATCCTCTCCGAAGCGGAGGTGGGCTTCCCCCTGCGTTTCGGGGACGCGGAGGCGATGATCCGCCTGCTGGAGATGATCGTGCGCCGGGAGGGGATCGGGGACCTGCTGGCGGAGGGCTCCGCCCGGGCCGCCCAGCGCCTCGGGCGCGGCGCGGAGGACTGTGTGGTGGCGGTCAAGGGCCAGGAGCTCCCCGCTCACATGCCCCAGCTCAAGCGCTCCCTGGCCCTGATCTACGCCGTCAATCCCTTCGGCGCGGATCACCAGTCCAGCGAGCACGATACCCTCTATATGCCGAAGTCCCCCCGCCTGTTCCTGGACCGGCTGGCCGCCCTCGGCCTGACCGATCCACAACCCCCTCGCGCCCTCAACGAGGAGAAGATCCGCTTCGCCTATGAGACCCAGAAGTTCTACAGCTTCCTGGACACCGCGGACCTCTGCCAGTTCGTTTTCGGGCCCTCCTGGCAGCTCTACGGGCCGGAGGAGCTGGTGGCGCTCATGCGCGCGGTCACCGGATGGGAGGTCACCCTGGAGGAGCTGATGCGCGTCGGGGAACGGCGGCTGAACATGATGCGGGCTTTCAACGCCCGGGAAGGCGCCGGTCGGGATCGGGATACCCTACCCAAACGGCTGTTCGAGCCCCTGAAAGGGGGGAAGAGCGAGGGCCTGTGCGTGGACGCCGCGGAGTGGGAGGCCGCCCTCATCCGCTACTACGAGCGGGCCGGCTGGGACCCCCAGACCGGGATGCCCACCCGGGAGAAGCTGGCGGAGCTGGGGTTGGACTGGATCCTCCTCTGAGGCTTCGGGGCGGGGGCCCTGGAGCGGCCCCCGCTCTAACGAAACGTTAACTCACCGCTTGCGCAACGTTGATCCCGCGCTAACGCTCCTCTAAGGCCTCCCGCCTACGATGAGGGCTGGAAACTCCCACAGGGGTGCAGCGAAACTCGATCACGAAAGGAGGTGAGGCCTATGGCGCGCGAGCTGATGCTGCGGGATCCCTTCGATGCGGCGTTCATGACCCTGCGTGAGGCCATCGACCGGCTGTTCGACCAGGCCTTCGTGCGGCCCTTCGACGGGTTCACCACGCTGGGCGTGGCGGCGCCGGTGAACATCTATGAGCTGCCGGATCGCTATCACGTGGCCATCCTGCTGCCGGGCGTGCGGCCGGATTCCCTGGAGGTGCAGGCGCTGGGCTCCTCCGTGACCATCCGGGGCGAGGTGGCCCTGCCGGAGATCGAGAACGAGAAGAACGTAGCCGTCCTGCGCCGGGACTGGACCGGTGGGCGCTTCGCCCGGACCATTGAGTTCGGCGATCCCATCGACGCCGAGCACATCGACGCCCGTCTGGAGCACGGCGTCCTGCACCTGGTGGTCCCGAAGGCGGAGACCGTGCGGCCGCGGACGATCAAGGTGCAGGTGGCCCGTTGAAGGCCCGAGGCGCTCGGGGGGCGGAAGTTCCTTTCCGCCCCCCGATTTTTTCACTCCCGCAGGCGTTCCCACTCCGCCCGCAGCTGCTCCCGCCGCGCCTTGAGCTCCTCCAGCTTGCGGCGCTCTTTCTCCACCACAGCAGCCGGCGCCCGGACGGAGAATTCGGAGGCGAGCAGGGCTTCCGTCTTCGCGATCCGGGCCTCCAGGTCCTCCAGCTCTCGCTCCAGCCGGGCCCGCTCCGCCGCCCGATCCACCAGCCCGGCCACCGGCAGGTAAATCTGAATGGAGCCCGCCGGGTAGATCACCGCCTCGGGCGGCGGTTCCGGGAACTCCGCTGCCAGGACCAGCCGGTCCGGATCCACGCGGGCCAGCGTGGCCAGGAGATGCCGATGGCCCTCCAGGACCGGCAGCGCCTCCTTTGCGGCGATCCAGGCCGGGATGCGACGCTCCGAGGGCACCCGATGCGCCTCCCGGGCGTTCCGGATCGCCCGGACGGTCTCGATGAGGGCCTGCATCTCAGCCTCCGCCCGCTCATCCACCGGGCCGGGGATGGGCCATGCGGCCACGATCAGGGCTTCCGCGCCGTCCACCGCTCCCGCCCGCTTGAGATAGCCCCACAGCGCCTCTGTGATGAAGGGCATGAAGGGATGCAGCAACCGCAAGATCCCATCCAGCACGTAAACCAGGATCCCACGGGTCCGGGCCGCGTCGTCCTCCGATCCCCGGTAGAGAGGCTCCTTCGCGATCTCAATATACCAGTCGCAGAACTCATCCCATGTGAACTCATAGATCCGCCGTCCGGCCTCCCCGAAGTCGAAGGCGTCCAGGGCCTGGGTGACCGCCGCCACCGTGCGATGGTAGCGGGAGAGGATCCAGCGATCCGGGAGGGTGAGCGTGGGATCGTCCCAGGACGGGCGGCGCAGGGGCCCGGAGAGCGCTCCCAGCACGAAGCGGGCCGCGTTCCAGAGCTTGTTGGCGAAGTTGCGGTTCCCCTCCACGCGCTGGAGGGAGAGGCGCATATCGTTGCCCGGCGTGGAGCCGGTGGCCAGGGTGAACCGCAACGCGTCCGCCCCGTAATCCCGGATGACCACCAGGGGATCGATGACGTTGCCCTTCGTCTTGCTCATCTTCTCACCCTTCTCATCCCGCACCAGGCCGTGGAGGTAAACGATGCGGAAGGGCACCTCCCCGGTCATGGCCAGGCCCATCATCACCATGCGGGCCACCCAGAAGAACAGGATGTCGTAGCCGGTCTCCATCACCGTGGTGGGGTAAAAGTATCGCAGATCCTCCGTGTCGTCCGGCCAGCCCAGGGTGGCAAAGGGCCAGAGAGCGGAGGAGAACCAGGTGTCCAGGACGTCCTCATCCTGATGGATGCGCGCGCTTCCGCAGCGGGCGCAGGCGGTGGGATCCTCCCGGGCCACGGTGATGTGTCCGCAGTCGTCGCAATACCAGGCCGGGATGCGGTGGCCCCACCACAGCTGGCGGCTGATGCACCACGGGCGGATGTTCTCCAGCCAGCGGAAGTAATCCCTCTCGAAGCGCTCGGGGAGGATGCGGATGCGGCCCTCCTTCACCACCCGGATGGCCTCCTCGGCCAGGGGCTTCACATTCACGAACCACTGGAGGGAGAGCATGGGCTCCACGATGGTGCCGCAGCGCTGGCAGCGGCCGGGGGCGTAGCGGTGGGGCTCGATTTTCTCCAGCAGCCCCTCCTTTTGTAGATCCGCCACGATGGCCTCCCGCGCCCGGAAGCGGTCCATCCCGGCGTAGGGGCCGCCGTTCTCGTTGATGGTGGCATCCGGGTTCATCACGTTGACGCGGGGCAGGCCGTGCCGCTCCCCGATCTCATAGTCCGTCGGGTCATGACCCGGCGTCACCTTCACCGCGCCGGTCCCGAAGTCCCGGTCCACGGCGGGATCGGCGAGGATGGGGATGCGGCGGCCCAGGGCCGGCAACACCGCGATCCGCCCCACCTGATGGGCGTAGCGGGTGTCCTCCGGATGCACGGCCACGGCGGTGTCCCCGAGGAGGGTCTCCGGCCGGGTGGTCGCCACCGTGATGAAGTCCCGGGCGCCCTCGGCCCAGCGGCCGCTCCCCCACGGGGCAGCCGGCCCCTCCCAGCCTTCCCCGATCAGAGGATAACGGATGTAGTAAAGGAGGCCTTCCTCTTCCTCCTCGCGCTCCACTTCGAGGTCGGAGAGAGCGGTCTCACAGCGGGGGCACCAGTTGATCAGGTATTCCCCCCGGTAGATCAGGCCCCGCTCGTAGAGGCGGACGAAAGCCTCGCGCACGGCGCGGGAGTAGACCGGATCCATCGTGAACCGCTCCCGGGTCCAGTCGCAGGAGGCCCCGAGCCGGCGCAGCTGGCGGGTGATGGTGCCTCCGTATTTCTCCTTCCAGGCCCACACCCGCTCGAGGAAGCGCTCCCGCCCCATCTGATGGCGGGTGAGCCCCTCCTTCGCGATCTCCCGCTCCACCATCACCTGGGTGGCGATGCCCGCGTGATCCGTCCCCGGCACCCAGAGGGTGGGCTCGCCCTTCATCCGGTGGTAACGGATCATCAGGTCCTCCAGGGTCACGAACATGGCGTGGCCCATGTGCAGCTCCCCGGTGACGTTAGGGGGCGGCATGGAGATCACGAAGGGGCGCCGGGCGGGGTCGATGCGCGGCGTGAAGAAGCCCCGCTGCTCCCACCACTGGTAGATGGGCTCCTCGATCTCCTGGGGGTTGAAAGTCTTCGGAAGCGCGATCATCTCCGTCGCCATCCGTCACCTCCTCCACGCGCTCAATGAAAAACGCCCCCTCCCGTCACAAGGACGAGAGGGGGCGGACCTCCCGCGGTACCACCTTGCTTCAGGGGGTGGGGATTATCCCCCTGCCCTCGGGCTGCGGTAACGGGCAGCGCCCGGGTCAGGCTCAGGCCGAAGATCCCGGCGTTCACCCGACCGGCTCCGGGGCGACCTTCGGCGCCGCGGACGACAGGGGCTCGCACCCGACCCCCCTCGCTGACGTCGCCGCCCGCGCCTACTCCTCCCCTTCACCGCCTTTCGGAGAATCCGGCTTTATCCGCGCACGGTTTCAAAAGCAATCTGCAAAGACCGCTCCTGCGAGACAGAAGACGAGAAGTTTAGCTTCTCGAATCCGATGACCCTCCCGGAGCGATCCTTCATCAGAATCACTTCATCCCCGGTCTCTTCACAAACATACTCCTTCGCGGGATCATCGAACCAAACCGTCAGGGTGTTTCCTATTTCATCGTAAAGAACTCTTATTTTAACCACACCCGTTCTCCTGCTTTCAGAGACGATGATGGGTCTGACCCATATTCATGAAACGGATCCCCCGAACCATAGGCAAGGGATCGATGGATTACGAGAAAGAGGACAGGATCCGGGCGTTCAGATGACCTGGAAGCGGCCGGTGGCCTTGACGATCTTCTCTTTATAGTTCCGGACGTGGCGGAAGAGCTTTTTCTTGAGTTCCTGCCACTCCGGGCTGGCGAGGATGCGCTGCAGGGTTTCCATGTCCTGGGCGATGGCGCCGGTGAGGATCTGGGGGCCCTCCCCATACATCGTATACCAGGCGTCCGTCGGCTCCATCCCCAGGCGCATCATCCCCGGCGCGAACTCCCGGACGATGAACTCGAAATACTCCTGTTCGTGGCCGGGTTTGATGTCCCAGGCCATCAGCAGCTTCACCATCTCGGCCATCGCAGCACTCCCTCCACCGACACAGGGGCTCCCGGATCGAACCCGCACGCTGTGTGCTTATATTGTAACAGAAGGACGAACTTTTGAGCAACCACGTGAAGCCCACCCCAAGAGAGGCATTCCCAGTTTCCCTTGGGGCTCCTAGTCCCTGGCGGGTGTGTCCCAATTTTGTCGGGCCTCGCCGCGTTGTAGGACAACTGCTCGCAGTTGTCCTACGATTTTGGGGCACACCCATCCCTGGGGGTCCAACTACACACGGCCGATATGCTGATTAAAATGGAAGAGAATTGTGAGATGGCCTCGCGTAAGGTCATTGCGAGCTCCGAATCTCAAAAGCCCGGATAGACAGAGATAGAGAAAGGAAGGCCTAGATGGACGCGCTCTGGCGTCGAGTGAGGCCTGCACTTCGAGGGGATGCATGGGGATCATGCGCCCTGATGGGGATGCTGATCCTGATCCTCCTGGGGCTCGGACTCTGGGAAGGCTCTTTTCTCATTATGGGAATTGCCCTCGCGCTCCTGATCCTCCTGACTTCTTCCGAAGCTTCTATGAAGAGCTGGCTTCATTACGTTGTAAGCGGCGTGATCATGTTATTCCTGCTCCTGCTCTTGCTGGCGCTGATCTTGGACCTCGAGTGGAAGCCCCGAACATCACAGCTTCAGATCTATGAGCTCCCTGAGGACCGCTCTCCCATTGTGGAACTCCATCTCCCGCGCCTGGTCCTGGCGGGAGGCGAGCCGGTGACCGGGAGCGTGAGCCTGCGGAAGGAGATGGCCTCCTCCGGACCCATCACGGTGGTCCTCGCTTTGCCCTCTGCCCTTCAGTTCGCAGATATGCCGGATTCCTCGCTCCGTTCCATTCGCCTATCCCCTCAAGGCCCCCACCGGGCGCATTTCCCGCTGCAGGGCTTTGCGGTGGCCCCGGGCCTGTGGGGAGATGTGAAGATCGAGGTTCAGCTGGAGGATGCCTCCGGCGTTCGGGTCCGCCGCGCCTCCTCCCTGCAGATCGAGGGCTGGATGATGGCCGCCCTCCGCAGGGCCCTGGATGGATGGCGAGGGGAGGCTTCCGCCCTGGTTGGCCTCGCGATCAGCGCCCTGGCCGGGCTGGGCGGGCTCGCCCTGCAGATATTTCGGGAACGAATGGAGCGTGAGACACGCGCGCAAGGTGAGCGCCTGATCGCCGACTTTCGTAAACACCTGGAGGACGGGGACATCCTTGCGGCTCGCGGAACGCTTGCCCGCATCCTGACCCTGGAGCAAAAGGGTTACATCCCCGAGGACGTGATTCGGAGGATGGAGGATGTGCTCCAAGCGCTGGAGTCGCCGGAGCCCCCATCGAATCTGGAGGCGGTCTTGCAACAAGCGGCGTCATGGCCGGAGGCCGGAGCCCGTCTGTTCCTCCGATTCGCCCCGATGCTTCCGGATCCCGCCCGCCAGACGCTCCGGCAATGGATCCCCATGGATCGATTGCCGGAACCCTTGGGCAAGGAAATCGACGCGCTCCCTGCGCCGTTGCCCCTCCAGCCCCGGCGATGGCCCCCGGAGGATGTGATCCCATCCGCCCCCCCAGCCCCTGCGCAACTCCCTGCTTTCATCCGGAACCGGCTGAACGGTCAGGATCCCTTCCCGGCCGAACGGGCAGAAGAGGAGGTTCGGCGTCTGCAGGATCCTCGCTCATCTGTTTTCTGGCCCCATCCGCTCTGGCAAGGGCTGATTCAGGCCCGCCAGCCGACCTGCGTGAAAGGGCCCCCCGGCTCCGGCCGGACGGCGATGGCGGCTGCGATGGCTTTTCAGCTGCATCCGGATCTCCGGCACGATCTGATCCTGTATCTTCCCGTCTGGACCGGTCCTGATGAAGTCGCCCAGGGGTTCGCCCGCCTTCTCCTCCGCTTCCTCCGGGAGCACCCTACATGGCTGGCCTCCCTCGACCGATCCACACACCAGCTGATGAACCATTTTTTAAACGGGGCCATAGGGCCGGAAACAGTGCAGGCTGCAATTCATCAGACCCTTTATCATCTGGAAGAAGCCTCATGGTTAGAGGAGGCGAAAGACAACCAGCAAAGGGAGACCTGGCTGAAAGAAGCCCGATACGGCCTGCGCCGCATGCTGCAGGAAGGATCCCCGCTTCGGGTCCCCACCCTTTCGGACACGTGGACCGATGCGCTTTGCGCCTGCGCTCAAGCCCTCGGTTTCCAGCGGATCCGTTTGCTCATTGATCTCTCCGAACCCCTTCTCCGCGAGCCTCCCCTTCGAGAGCTGGAGTCGCTCCTGCCTCAATGGGCCATGGCCGGGATCCTTTCGACCGTCTTTCTGCCAACCGGCGGACCTGAAACCGCTTTGGCATGTTACGAAATCCGATGGGAGGCCGAAATGCTGAGAGGCATGATGGAGCATCGATATAAAGCGATCTTTGGAGGGCACCGCTCCATCGGCGAGATTATCGAGCCGGGAGCCCTGGACAATCTAATTCAGCGTTCCCTGTCTGATCCCGACGAAGGAGCGCCTCGTCATCTCAGTCGGCTCTGGCGTCAAATCGCTGGGAAGCTTCCGGATAGCTGTAAGCGAGTGGGCACAAAAGATATCTAAGAATCATGCACAAATCATTTTTCGCGAATAATGCCACTATCTGGAACATTTCATCGAAAAGAAATCACATGAATGATTTATGGAGCACCCTCGATAGATGCTTGCTTCTTTCGGACATCCCTGTCAGATTCACGTCAGGAAATCCCCCGGGAACTGTCAGCCATGAGGTTTGCCCTCCGTTAGCCCCGGCGTTTATGATGAAGATGGGAGACCCAGGACCATATGGAACTGCCCTGGATGACTTCCAGAAGATCTGTGGTTCTGAGAGCACCCAAAGCAATCCCGGGGATCGGGATGAAATCGAGTGCTGCTCGGGCGTCCTTCTTGGCAGCCCTGAGCTTGTCCAGGGACCCCTTCGCCTGGGCCAGCGCGGAACAGGAGCTACAGGCCTCGATCTATGGCGCAGAACCCGAGCGTCTTCAATCGGAGTTGATCCCGATTTTCTTTGAGTATTTCACGCCGCCTCCCATCCCGATCCCGGAAGGCCGGACGCTGTTGGGAGTGTTGCGCGACCCGGGCCCGGCCTGCATCTATGGGGAGCGAGGGAGCGGGAAAACGATGCTCCGCCTCGCCCTTGAGGCTTACATCCGGCTGTTTCCGGAGAACACGCTGGTGATCTCCCATCCCTTGCGGGAGGACGACCCGCAGATCCTGGCCCGCGACCTGGCCATCGACCTGTTCATTCAGCTTATGGAACAGGAACGTTGGTCCGCATTCTTAAGCCCGGAGACGAAAGCGCCTCTCCTCCACGCCCTGCTGCCGGCTGCTCCTGCCATCGCCCGGGTGATCGCCCGCTTCCTTCGGGATCCGTCGCCGGAGCATCCGATGGGCGATGCGCTGCGATGGCCGGCTCTGGGACGACCCGTTGTGCGCCCTCTTCGCCTTTCCCCTGAAGCCCGCTCTTTCCTGGAAGCCCTTCGCCTTGATCCGGAAGCCGGTCTCCCCCTGCCTCCCGATCCCGAGATCGGATTCGAGGCCGCCCGGATAGCCGGATTTCAACGCGTTCTGATCTTGATCGACGATGTAGATTTCGGGGATCGCACGCCGGAAGCGATGGAGGTCCGCTTGCAACCCCTGCTGGAACGTCTGCCTGTCTGGCATAGGTCCGGCATCGATCTCAAGCTTTTCCTTCCTGTTTCCATACGGGATCGAATCGCCGGGCGTATCACCGTCCGCCCCTATCTCGAAGCGATCCTTGAGTGGGATGAGGAAGCATTGCAGCGCCTCCTGATCCAGCGCTTCCGGGCCGCCGGGTCCCGTCGCATCGGTCTGGAGGATCGCGCCGAGCCCGAGCTTCGTGGACGTCTGGACGCGTTGATTCTGCGCTCCGCGCGGGGATCCCCCCGCCGGCTTCTCCAGATCGTAAGCGCCCTCCTCGATGCTCACCTCGCCCGCGATCCTCAGGACTCTCTCCTTCGATCGGAGGATTGGGAACGAATGCGCCGGGACTGGCCTTACGAACCTCCCCCACCGGATCCTCTGGAAGCCCCTACTTCTGCAATATAAGGGCTTGTGTTATAACTAAACCGTAAATAGCTCTTAGGGGAAGGGAACGGGAGAAATGCCCCGGGATCCATATGATCCGAACCTCTTCGCCGGCCGCGTTCAGGATCTACGCCGAATTGATCAATGGTTGCAGAACCCGGGCGATCGTCGCCTGAGATCCATCACCGGTTCTCCGGGCAGCGGGAAAACCTGGTTGCTGGAGCAGGTTAGAAATCAATATGCCGCTGCTCCAGGATGCCTCGTCCTCTGGACCGACGCTCCTTCCCTCGCGAACCCCGCAAGCCCTTCCGACGCTATCGATCGACTTGTTCGGACGGCTGCAGAGACCTGCGGCTTTGATCCACGCCCTCTTCTGGATCCAAACCTGGCCCTCGAACGCCGCATGGAGGAGCTGGGACGTCGCGTCTGTGCGCACGGCTCCATGCGGATCCCTTTCCTCATCATCGATGGCATGGATGAGTTGCGATCGCAGCGGGAACGGGAGCGGGTCGAGGATCTATTGCTGGCTTTCTTGAGCGGTGGACCCTGCGCCCGGGCCCTCATCGCCCGTCGGGATGAGCAGGCGCTGAGTCGGTTCGGATTACGGTTAATTGAAGTAATTCACCCTCTCGGCGGATTCGATCACCGAGAGGCCCAGGATCAAGCTACAAAGCGTTTTATCCATCGCCACGGTCTTAGGTCTCCCCCTAATTTCATGCAGCCTCTTCAAAACCAAATTCCAGAATACGATGGCAGCCATCCATCGATGAACGCCTTCCTGGCCGATTGGATGGCCCGCTCTTCACGCACTCTCTCGGCGGATGATCTGGAGGCATGCCTCCGGGATGCAGCAGGCGGCTCGCTTCCAGACCAAGTCCTGAATCTTCTGCGGGTGCTTTGCTGCCGGGATGAGTGGACGCTGACAGACCTTTCGGATTCCGGGATCCACCTCGACGATCCCGGGATGATGGAGCTGTTCCAGCTGGGGATCCTGGTCGAGGCACCCCCGCGCTACCGGGTCGCCGAAGGGTTCCGGGGGATCACCCGGGCCTGGCGCCGTCTGAGGGGTGACCCTTGTTGAAGGAAGGGAGGCAAGGCCATGGCTATGTCGCTTCAATGGCCCTTCGCCGTTGCCCGCCGCCCGGCCCGTCTGATCGGGCGGGAGCGGGAGATGGAAGCCATCCGCCAGATGTTGCATTCCCCTGATGAGCGATTGCGCATCGTGACCATTCGGGGCCCCGGCGGGGTCGGCGAGACCCGCCTCCTGGAGGAGATCCAGCGGGAGCTGGGGGTCTGGGAGGGACCTCCCGCGGTCCGCATAGCCTGCAGTGAGCTGGTGGATCTGATCGATCCATGGCTGCACCTGCGAATGGGGTTCATCCGCGCCCTCCGGGAGAGCCTTCGCTGGATGCAACGCTTTTCCCCTGAGTTCAACTTCATTAACTATGAGATCGCATGGGAGCGCTTCGAACGGCAGGTCCTGGATAACGTGGAGTATCGCCTGATTCAGCAGGCGGCCCGGGAGGCTATGCGAGCCTTCTGGGAAGACTACGGGCGCTTAACCGAGCGCTGGCACATCGTCTGGCTCGTCGACACGGTGGAGCAACTGGCCCTGAGCGGATCCCGGTGGTTCCTGGAGAACGAACTTCTCTCTGAAGAGCAGGTGCAGTTTCAAACCACGAGGTGGCTGCTCCAAACGATCCGGGACCAGCGCCTGAAGAACACGACCCTGATCCTGTCCGGCCGATCAACGGAAGGAAAGCCTTTCTTCGAGCAAATCCAGCAGGCCGCCCGGGAGAGCAACATCCCTGTTCAGGATATTGAGCTGAGTCCCCTGACACCGGATGGGGTTCGGGCCTTCGTCCACGCTCTGGCGGAGGAATGGGAGCCCACCGGTCTCCCCGAGCCAGAACAGAAGCGGGCGGATCAGATCCGCAAGGCGCTCGACTGGCTGGCGGAGGATGAAGAACGGGTGCGGCGATTGCACCGGCTGACGGAAGGACAACCGGTGCGCCTGGCATTGATCACAGACCTCATCGTGGAGGGGCGATCGTTCCCGGAGGCGCTGCGGGAAGCCCTGGACCGGGACCTCCCGGACGAAGACCTGACCCGGCGGCGATGGGAGATTGAAGGTCGGGTTCTTGAGCTGCTCTTTCTGTGGCCCCGGCCGGAGCGCCCGCTCTCCCCGGAGGAGTATCCCAAATGGTCCCGTGAGGTTTCCCTGCATTCGAGGATCCTCCGCGCGCTCATCCGCGTCCCTATGGGATTAAGCCCGGAGCAACTGCACTATCTCCTGGACAACACAGAAGCTGTCCCCCCTGTGGAGTGGGAGAAGAAAAAAGACCTCGCCCGAATTGAACAGATCAAGAAGGTTATGGAGGAGCTGCAGGATCTGGTGTTGATCAAGCGACGCCCATCCCGTCTGGTCATACGCAACGGCGAGGCCTATGAGGAGATCCGTCTGGGTCTTCAAGATGAGATCTATCGGATTTTCGCGGAGCATATGGCCCCCCACATCGCCCCCGGCCGACCCGTAGATGAGGCGGATCAACGGGATCGGGAACGCCTTCAGCGGATCTGGGAAACTCTGTCCGAGGACGAACGTCAACATTATCGGAAAAATTATGAGGACGAGCTGCGGGAGCGCGAGCGCATCTACGCCATGCTTCGAGACTGGGTGGCATGGCAGGTCAAGCGCGTGCGCGAAGCCCACTTCCGGCTGATCCTCCAGGAAGAGCGCGAGATGGAGCTGGAGCTCCACCGTATGGGTCCGGGGCATCCTCTGGCCGCCCGTCTCTGGGAAAGTGAGGAGGTTCAGGAGCGTCGGATTCGTTACCGCCGGGCCCTGAGGGAGCTGGAGCTGGAACACATGTATTACGCCCTTTTGCTGAACCCCGACCGGGAGCTCAACGAGGCATATTTCGACCTGGCCGACGAGTTCTGGCGGGCGAACGATGAAGACGCCGACGTGGCCACCCAGGAGCTGATGTGGCGGATCCTGAACGACCGCTTCGTCATGCGCTTCGTCCGGTGGGGGGAGCCTCGAGAGGCGGTCCGCCGTCGCGGGGAGGACACTCTGGACACGTTGCGGCGGGCTGCGCTTCAGGAGATGGCCTCTCGATGGATCAAACGACTGGCCCTGCGAAGGGACTACACGGCCGCTCAGCAATTCGCCAAGCGGCTGGAGGATTTCATCCGGAAAATGCCGCCAGGCCATGACCGACGCAGCTGGGAGCACACCTTCGCGCGGGGCGAACGACTGTGCTGGAAGGCCTACGCACGCATCCTTCCCGGGAACGCGGAAGAGATCCGAAAAGCGATTCAGGAGCTCAACGAGGTCCTGAAGGACTTAAAACAACTGGCGAGCTGCAGGATGGGGGAGATCGCTCTGGCAGAAAAGGGAGAGGAAGGATTCATCGGGCACCCCGCTGAGATCCGGCTCCGCCGGGTGATCTCTGTGAGCCTGGCTAACATCGCCTACGGCTACGCTCAGCTGGGCGAATTCGAGGAAGCCATTCGCTTTTACAGCCAGGCTCTGGATTATATCCGGGAGACCGGTGCCCATGCGCACCGGGCTACCATCCTGAACAACATGGCCCGGGCAATGGCGGAGCTGGGCCGACCGGACGCTCTGCGGATCGCCGTGGATGCCCTGAACCTGCGCTGGCAGATCGGCGCGGACGCTCCCATCGGTCTCTCTCACAGCACCCTGGCGCTCATCTACAACCGCCTTGACCGTCCAGACCGGGCTTGGGTGGAGGCAGCCAAGGCGATGATGCTCTTCCAGCGCGTGGGCGACCCGCGCGGTCGAGGGCTGGCCGCCATCCAGCTCGGAGAGGCTCTCCGTCGCCTGGGCGTCTGGTCCCGCGCCGGGCAGACCCTGCCCGCAACCTCCGAAGAGCTTTTCGAGGCTGCCCAGCGGGCGCTGGGCGAGGCGCTGGAGATCTTTGTTCTTCGGGAACCCTCCCCTGAGGAAGGGAAAGTCCTCGAACCCCTTCGTCATCTGGAAGCCAAGTTGGAGCGCGGTCGCCTCTTCCGGGATCGGCTGATTGGAGCACCGCAAGAGAGTTGGATCCGGGAGGGAAGGCGATGGTATAGCGCCGCCCTGGGAACCCTGGAGGAGGTTGCACAACAGGCCCGGGAATCCGGGTGGCATCGTCTGGAGCTCGAGGCCCTAACCGAGCTGGCATGGACCCATTACTGGGCCGCCCGAGAGGCTCCACCGGAGGAACGCGAGGAGGCGCTTCACAGGGCACAGGAAGCCATCAAGAGGGCCCGCTCCCGCCTTTCTGAAGTCCCTCAGGGCCCCTCTATCTTTTATTCCGCCGTTCACATCGCCCTGGTCCGGGCCTGCATCGCCCTCGATTCGTTCCAGCGATGGGTGGAGCAAGAAAAAGCAGCCCAGGAAAACCGGGAAGGGAAACGCCCACATATCGATCCGAAGACGATTCGCAGGAAGATTCGAACAAGGATCGGAGAGGAAATCCGTCAGGATCCTCACGGATTGAAGGAAGCGATCGAGGCGATCCTGGAAGGGCTGGGAGAGCTTCGCCGGCTCGGGCCATGCGCCCCGATTCGGATCGCTTTCTTTGATGCTCTTTATGAGTATTTCAAACGCTTCAACCAGAATGAGCTTGAGGGTCTTCGCTATTGGCTGGAGCAACAACCCATGAACTCTGAAAAGGAAGAGTTCCTTCGCTTCCTGAAAGAATCTGTCGGGCTGCAACCCATGAGCTCCGGATAACCTTTCTCTGTCCTCAGGTCGGCGCTATACGTCCTTAGCGTTGAAAGACAACAAGGCATGGGAAACGAGAGATGAACGAGGCCTCAGAGAAGCCCCTTCTGCTCTATGCCGCGGACATGGGCCAGCGATACGATGACTGCGCTTGCCCAATGGGGTCTCTACGATTGCATGCCCCTAAGCTGGATGAACCGGGGGCGGATTGCGCTTGTCCATCCGGATGTCGGGAGCATCAGCCGCCAATCTCCGGAGATGAACCCTTCACGATCGCGGAGGGGACCTTCTGCATCCCGCTCCCTCGCGGGTTCGTCCTTGCCTTCAGCCCGTATACCCCAGGGGGTCCATGTGTTCTCAATGAGGCCGGGCATCGGCGATGGCAGGATTTTCTCCATCCGCTGCCGCTTCATCACGATTTCGATCGATCGCTGGCTCGCCAGGGGTTGATCCTGCCCGCCCGCCTCCCCCCACCTCGTCCTGTTGCTTCCTCGATGACCCTCACGGTATGGCTTCACATTACCAACGCCTGCAACCTGGATTGTCCTTATTGCTATGTGCGGAAATCCAGCGAAGCAATGGACTTGGAGGTCGGAATCCGAAGTCTGGACCGGGTGATGGGTGCCGCCTGCCAGCATGGATTCCGGAAAGTGAAGATCAAATATGCTGGAGGGGAGGCAACCCTTCATTTCCATCGGATCCAGCAATTGCATGCTTATGCCACGCAAAAAGCTCAGGAGCTGGGACTGAAGCTGGAGGAAGTCATTCTGAGCAACGGAACCATCCTCCAACCCGAGGATGCCGACTGGATCGCTGCAGAAGGAATCCAAGTGATGATCTCCCTGGATGGCATCGGAGAGCAGCATGATCTCCTTCGTTCATCGCGGGGAGGGAGGGGGACGTTCTCTCGGGTCGAACAAACTGTAGATCAGATCCTGATCCCTCGCGGGGTGCGTCCGGCGATCACAATGACGATCACGGGATTAAATGCGATGGCCGCAGCGGATGTGGCCCGCTGGGCCCTGATCGAGCGGGATCTCGCCCTCAGTTTCAATTTCTACCGCCGAAACATTCTCTCCGCCTCCCGCTCGGAGCTGGAGCTGGAGGAGCAGAGGATCATCGAGGGCCTTTTGGCCGCTTACGCCGTCATCGAAACTCATCTTCCCTCACGCCCCTTCTTCAACGGCTTGCTGGATCGCGTCCATGCGGGCTCTCACGCTCATCCTTGTGGAGCCGGTCACGACTATCTCGTCATCACTCACCGTGGAGAGTTCGCTCAGTGCCACATGCTCCTCGAACAGCCGGTGCGAACCAATCCGGATGGCGATCCCTTGCTGGCGATCCGCTATGGCCCTCTCCAGAACCCTCGCGGGGATGAGAAAGAGGGTTGTCAGAGCTGCCCCTTCCGGTTTCATTGCGCAGGGGGATGCCCTCTGGAGACCTACCGGGCCACCGGCCGCTGGGACGTGCGAAGCCCACATTGCCGGATCTATCAGACCCTCCTGCCGGCTGCTCTGCGTCTGGAGGGCTTGCGCCTGATGAAGATCCACGGCTACCTGTAAGCCGGAAAGCGGCGCCGGCCTTTTCGGTTCCCCCGGACCCTGTACCCGCCCTTCGTTAGATCCGTGTCAGGTCCGCGTCATCCAGACCCCCCTGTCCGTCAAGCTTAGACCTCACGAGAGTTAGGCCTCTGTCGCCTTCCTCTCAGCGATCATGTCAGGGATCTCATTCGAATGAACCCTTTCGGGCGTCAGATCCCCGGATTATTCTGAAAGCAGAAGAGGTTCCTTCTATCCGCTTCAGAGGGGGAGGTCGCCATGTGGTCGGACCTGCTGGAGGAATATCTGAAGGGGATCTTGTGGATGAGCCATCCGGATCACCGCGTGCGTCAAGTAGATGCGCACACCTTCGTGCTGGAGGGAGGACATGCTCCCCATCATGTCCGACGTGCTGAGAAAGGATGGCTCTGCGATTGCAAAGCTTTCGAGTGTGTCCGAGACAGCAACCGATCTGCGATCTGCCATCACATCATCGCCCTCCAACGATGGCTGGAATCCCTAACCGAAACCTGCGGAGGAAACCATGAGCGTTCAGCTGAACTTTCGAGGCTTGGTTCTGATTATGCTGCTGTCCATCGGCTTAGCCTTCTTCGCCGGCCTGATGCTGGGAAGCCGGGAATGGCTCAACCCGGCCGAGGCCCGCCGAAAGGATGCGGAGACGGAACGAATCGTTCAGGAGAACTTGCTCGAGCTGAAGAGGCGCGAACAAGAGCTTCAATTGCAACTGGAAGAGGAGAGGCGACGATCAGAGGCCCACCTTCGAGCCGAGGAAGAGCGTCTTCAACTCGAGCTGCAGCGACAGCGCCTGCTGATCTACGCGGAATTTGCATGGCGAATGCTTTTCATAATACTGCTCGCCTGCGCCGGGCTCGTCGGGATGATCGTTGCGATCAACATGAGCCTGCATCAGAAACAGCCCTATCATGAGCCCTGGGAGGATCTAACGTATCGTCGGCGCCGCCGGGAGGAGGCTCGTGCCCGTGAACGGATGGCTCGCGCAGCAGCCCTTGAAGGGGCGATCCCATCCAGCCAGCCAGGAGAGAACGGTCAAACCCCGCCTCTCGAAATCCGGGCCGGATGAAGACCAGAAGCCTCCATCCGGCCCTTTGAATTCTTCACAGGATCATCTCTATCCCAGACGAAGCACGCCAGCGATGAGGAGGAGCAGGAACCCCAACAGGAACAGGTCCAGGAGCAGCATCCCGAACAGGATCAGGCGCTGGGAGGGAGTCAGCGTGCGCAGGAACGCCAGGCCGGGGAAGACAGGACGCTCCTCCACGCTCTCCTCGATGACCTCCCCCTCCGGGACCTCGGACAGCTGTTGACGGATGTCCTCGAACATGGACACCTCCCCCGTTGCAGGAATCCTTTGCCCCCGGATCCGCAGGGCAACCCACCACGCTCCTATTCGCGGACACCTCCCTTCCCTTGAAACAGCCGCAACCATTGCTCCAGCTCCGCCTCGTTCACCCCCGGCTTCTCCTCCGCTTCCTCCGTCGCCCTCTTCCCCTCACCCAGCTCCCGCTCCATATAAGCCCGGAATTGGGCCGCGGACCACGCGGAAGCGCCCTGTCGCCGGGCCGCCTCCTGCACCGCCCGATCCGAGGAGACCACGATCAGCCCGCGAGGGTTCCGCTCCGCCCGGATCTGCCGGATCATCAGCTCGTCCGCGCTCACGCCCGCAGGGGCGAAACGCACCGTCACCCCACCCCGGGAGAAAGACGTGGCCATCCCGCCCGGAGCCCCTCGATCGAACACCACCGTGATCCGCCGCCCCGTCCGCCAGGCCAGCCGCTGCAACCGCTCCACCAGGCGCGCCTCATCATCCGGATCGTCGAGATCTAAATCCGGCAGCGCCCCGATCAGGTTGTGCCCATCGATCAGGAACGGCATCCTGCTTCCCCTCACGCGTGCGGCACCCGCTCCATCAGAGGGATCGCCTCCGCGGTCTGCCGCTGGAAGATCAACCCCTGCTCGCCCACATCGACCACGATCACATCGCCGGCCCGGAACTCCCCCCGGAGCAGGCGGACCGCCAGGGGGCTCTCCACCTGTTTCTGGAGGACCCGCTTCAGGGGACGGGCACCGAAGGACGGATCGTAGCCCTCCTCGGCCAGCCAGCGGCGCGCGGCCTCGGTGAGGATCACCTGCAGCCCGTGCTCGGCCAGACGCGCCTGGATCTGGCGCATCTGGATGTCCACGATCTGCATCACGTGCTCCATCGTCAGCCGGTTGAAGATCACAATCTCATCGATCCGGTTCAGGAACTCCGGCCGGAAGGTCTCCCGGAGCGCCCGCTCGATCCGCTGCCGCTCCTCCATGCGCTCCCGCTCCGAGGTCGCCGGGAGGAAGCCCATCGTCCCGCTGCGGCGGAGATGCTCGGTGCCCACGTTGGAGGTCATGATGATGATCGTGTTGCGGAAATCCACCGTGTGGCCCTGGCCGTCCGTCAGGCGGCCGTCGTCCAGGATCTGGAGCAACGCGTTCCAGACATCGGGATGGGCCTTCTCGATCTCATCGAACAGGATCACCCGGTAAGGCCGGCGGCGCACCGCCTCCGTCAGCTGCCCGCCCTCCTCATAGCCCACATACCCGGGCGGCGCGCCGAAGAGGCGGGAGACGGTGTGGTATTCCCGGTATTCGCTCATGTCCAGCCGGACCAACGCGTCCTCGTCGCCGAAGAGATACTCCGCCAGCGCCTTCGCCAGCTCCGTCTTCCCCACCCCGGTAGGCCCCAGGAACAGGAAGGAGCCGATGGGCCGCCGGGGGTCCTTCAGGCCGGCCCGGGCCCGCCGGATGGCATCCGCCACCACCGCGATGGCCTCATCCTGCCCCACCACCCGCTCCCGAAGCCGCTCCTCCATATGAAGCAGCTTCTCCGCCTCCGTCTCCATCACCTGGGCCACCGGGATGCCGGTCCACGCCGCCACCACCTGGGCTACGTCCGCCTCGGAGACCACCTCGTCCAGGTTGCGCTCCCGCTGCCACTGGGCCCGCCGGGCCTCGAACTCCTTCTGCAGCCGGAGACGCCGCATGCGGATCTGGGCCGCCCGCTCGTAATCCCGGTTCAGCCCGGCCTGCTCCTCCTCCTGCAACAGCCGCTCGATCTCCCCCTTCATGGCCTTGAGCTCGGGCGGCAGGGTGTTCAACGCCACCCGCAACCGGGCCGCCGCCTCGTCGATCAGATCGATGGCCTTGTCCGGAAGCCGACGATCCGGGATGTAGCGATGGGAGAGGCGGACAGCGGCGACGATGGCGGCGTCGCTGATGCGGACCTGATGGTGGGCCTCGTAGCGCTCCCGCAGGCCCTGGAGCATCTGGATGGCCGACTCCACCGAGGGCTCCTCCACGAAGATGGGAGCGAAGCGCCGCTCCAGAGCGGGATCCTTCTCAATGTATTTGCGATATTCGTCCAGGGTGGTGGCGCCGATGCAACGCAGCTCCCCCCGGGCCAGGGCGGGCTTCAGCATGGAGGCCGCGTCCAGGGCTCCCGAGGCCGCCCCCGCGCCCACCACCGTGTGGATCTCATCGATGAAGAGGATGACCTCCCCCTCGGCCCGTTGCACCTCTTCGATGACCGCTTTCAGGCGCTCCTCGAACTCGCCCCGGAACCGCGCCCCGGCCACCATGGCCGCCAGGTCCAGCTGCACGATGCGTTTGCCCATCAGCAGCTCCGGGACGTCGTTGGTCACGATGCGCTGGGCCAGTCCCTCCACGATCGCCGTCTTCCCGACCCCCGCCTCGCCGATCAGCACCGGGTTGTTCTTGGTCCGCCGGCACAGCACCTGGATCACCCGCAGGATCTCCGCCTCCCGGTTGATCACCGGGTCCAGCTTCCCCTGGCGGGCCAGCCGGGTGAGATCCCGGCCGTAGCGCTCCAGCATCCGATAACGGCCCTCCGCCCCCGGGTCCGTCACCCGAGCCCCGCCCCGCAGATCCTTGATGGCCTCGTAGATCCGATCCCGCGTCACCCCGGCATCCATCAGGATGCGAGCCGCCGGGGTGTTCCGCTCGGTGGCGATGGCCAGGAACAGATGCTCCGTGGAGATATAGTCATCGCCCAGGCGGCGCGCCTCCTCGTTGGCCAGATCCAGGATGCGCTTCACGCGGGGCGTGATGAACACCTGACCGGTCCCCCCGAAACCGTAGATCGAGGCCCGCGGGCTGGCCCGAAGCACCTCGTCCAGCCGCCCCCGCATCCAGTCCACGCTGATCCCCATGCGCTGGAGGAGCTGAGGGACCACGCCGTCGGGCTGCTCCAGCAGGGCCAGGAGAAGATGCTCCGTGTCCACCTGGTTGTGGCCGTAGCGCTGCAGGATCTCATAAGCCCGCGCGGCCGCATCCTGAGCCCGTTCCGTGAAATGATCGAAGCGCATCATCGTCGGAAGCCTTCCTTATGGCAGAGGATCCTTCTCCGGATTCCACCCCGCATCGGTCTCCGCAGCCCGTGCCCCGCCGGCCCGAAGCGAGTGGGTTTCTCCAGTCTCATTATATAGAGTTCCCGGATTCGCCGCCTCATGGAACCGCAGCGCGCTCGCTGCCGGACCCCGGGTTGAAGGGAGACGACTTGCCATCCCCCGAACCCGGGTGCATGATGAACCGGGTTTCGAAGCGCACAGATCATCGCCGGAGGATCCTCCCCGGCCATGCAGGGATCTGAACGGATCATCGGCATCGGCCTGATCGCGCTGGGCCTTCTCACCCTCGGGCTGTTCTACGCATGGGGACGGCGCGGAAGCCCCTTTGCGCCTGCGGGATGGGGATGGCGGATGCTGCCCCTGGGCCTCAGCTTCCTCGTTTTGAGTGTGGGCTACGGGGTCCTCCTTTACCCCTATTTGATCACCCCCACCCCGGCCTCGGCACCGCCCGCGGCCCCCTCCCATCCCACGCCGGTCCCGTTTCCATCTCCATCCCCCTCGCCGACCGGGATCCCCTCCGCGCCCCTTACGCCGACGAGCCCGCGGGCGTCCCCATCGCCCGTCCCTTCTCCATCGCCCTCCCCTACCTCCTCACCGTTTGCGTGTGACCCGGGGGTGATGGAAACCATCGAGCGGGCCAACCATGCCCAGGAAGATTATCTGCTGGGCCGCGGGACGCTGGAGCAGCTGAACGCCGCCTGGGGAGACGCCGCTCCCGAGGCTCGGCGTCAAGCCGATCGCCTGCGACAGGCCGCCCAGGCCAGCGGGGCCACCCTCACGGATATCCGATGGGAGATCGGCGCATGCACCGTCTCCGCCCGCCCCGGACCCGACCTTCTGGAGGTGCGGACCGAAGAGACATGGACCTATGTGGCCACGCTTAACTGTCCCCCGGGGCGGACGGCGAGGGCGGAGCGGATCGTCACCTACCCGGGTGAGATCTATCGGCTGGCTGCCCGGGAAGGCGGATGGCGGATCCTCCGCTGGACGCCGGGGGAAGGTTCCCTGCGGCAGGACTGGCGCTGTCCGTAGCCGGCTTCCCCTTCCAGCGCAGCAACCGCAGCCCGTTGAGGACCACCAGCAGCGTGCTCCCTTCATGCCCCACCACGGCCAGGGTCAAGGGGAGCCCCGCGCCGAAGGTGAGCAGGACCAGGAGGGCGATCACCCCGCTGGCGAAGGCCAGGTTCTGCCACACCGTCCGCATAGCGGCGCGGGCCAGCGCGATGGCCTCCGCCACGCGCCGCAGGTCGTCCTGCAGCAGGACCACATCGGCGGACTCGATGGCCACGTCGCTGCCCATCCGCCCCATAGCGATCCCGACGGAGGCTGCGGCCAGCGCGGGCGCATCGTTGACCCCATCGCCCACCATCGCCACCGGCCCGATCTCGCGGGCCAGGGCCCGGATCCGCTCCAGCTTCTCCTCCGGCAGGAGCCCCGCTTCGATGCGGGTGATGCCCACCGCCCCGGCCACAGCCCGAGCGACGGCAGGATGATCCCCGGTCAGCATCGCCACTTCGACCCCCAGCCGTCGCAGCGCCCGCACCGCCTCGGCCGCCTCCGGACGCACGCGATCCGCGACCTCGATCACCCCCCGCCAGCGTCCATCGTAGACCAACAGGGCGGTGCGCCCAGCTTGCTCCGCCGCCTTCAGGTGCGCGTGGACCTCCGGGGGCAGCGCGATGCCCTCCTGCTGGAACAGGCGCGGGGAGCCCACCCAGATTCGATCCCCATTCCGCCGTCCGATCACGCCCAGGCCCGGGCGGGCTTCTACCTCCCGGATCTCAGGCAGGGAGAGGCCCCGGGCGCGGGCCTCCTCGAGAATCGCCCGGGCGATGGGATGCTCCGAGCGGGCCTCCACCGCCGCCGCTAACCCCAGCACCTGGTCCGGCCCCGTTCCGTCCAGGGCGTGGATGGCCTGCACGGCCACCCGGTTCTCCGTCAGCGTCCCGGTTTTATCCATCGCCACCACCCGCACGCGGGCCAGGGCCTCCAGGGCCATCCCGCCCTTAAACAGCAGCCCCCGGCGGGCCCCGGCGGCGATGGCCGAGAGGAAAGCCGCCGGCGTGCTGATCACCAGCGCGCAAGGCGAGGCCACCACCAGCAGGGTCATCGCGCGATAGAAGGATCGATCGAAGGGCTCCCCGAACAGCCCGGAGAGGAGAAGGGTGAGGGCCGCCCCGCCCAGCACCGCCCAGGCGTAGCGTTGCTCGAACCGATCGATGGCCTGCTGGGTGCGAGCCCGCTGGGCCTGGGCCTCCTCCACCAGCCGGATGATGCGTGTGAGCATCGTGTCCGAAGCCGGGCATGTCACCTCGATCTCCAGGGCCCCATAGCCGTTCAGCGTGCCCCCGAAGACCGGGTCTCCGGGCCCTTTGGGGACCGGGATGGACTCCCCGGTGAGCATGGATTCATCGATGGCGGAGAACCCGGCCACCACCTGCCCATCCGCCGGGATCCGCTCCCCGGGTCGGACCAGCAGGCGGTCCCCGACCCGGATCTCCTCCACGGGGATCTGCTCCTCCCGCCCTTCCCGCAGGCGGCGGGCCATCGCCGGGCGCAGGTCCAGCAACTTGCGGATGGCCTGGCGGGTCCGCTCCAGGGCCATGGTCTGCAGGGCGTTGGAGAGGGAGAAGAGGAAAAGCAGTGTGGCTCCCTCCTCGGCGTGGCCGATGAAGGCCGCCCCCAGGGCGGAAAGAAGCATCAGCAGGTTGACGTCGAGCCGCCCGCTTCGCAACGCCGCCGCCCCATCGATCACGCCGTAGAAGCCCCCGGCGAAATAGGCGATGACCCAGAAAGCTCCCGTTAGGGACGGAGCCAGGAAACGGGAGAGCAGTCCTCCGAGGAGGGCGGCAAGGGTCACTCCGACCAGGGGGAATTCAAGCCGGCGCTCCTCCAGCACCCAGCGGCGGATCCTCTGCCCCATCGCTTACGCCTCCGGGGATGCAGCAGTCTGCGCTTTGCGCTGGCACTCCGGGCACAGGCCGTAATACACCAGGCGGGCGCCCTTCAGGGCATAGCCGGAGCGGGCGGCCACCGTCCGATGCAGCGCCCGCACCGCCACGCCCTCGAGATCCTGCACCCGATGGCAGGAGAGACAGACCAGATTGATGTGGGGCTCTGTGTCCCCATCGTAATGCACCATCCCGTCCCCGGCGTCGCCCAGGGCGCTGACCAGGCCCAGGCGAACCAGGGCGTCCAGGGTTTTGTAAACCGTAGCCAGGCTCATGGTGGGGAACCGCCGGCGCAACCGGCGGTGGATCTCATAGGCGGTGGGATGGCTCCGGCTGGTCGCCAGCACCTCGCAGATGGCCACCCGCTGGGGCGTCAACCGCAGCCCGGACGCCCGCAGGCCCTCCAGCATCGCCTCCAGTCGCTCCCGCTTCCGTCGCATTTGAAAACGTCTCTCTGGAGAGAATGATTTTCCAAATCAGTGGGAATTTTACCCAACGCGGAAGGCCCTGTCAAATCGGGGCGGGGGCGGATAGGGCTTTACAGTTTACTGAGCTTAGGCCCTTTCCCCCAGCGCCCGGATCTGTCCCGCATCTGGAAAAACTGGAAAGCCCTGCTGAGCTTCAGAATACAGTTCGGACACCGCCATTATTGGGACCCATTACAGCTCGCCTCAGCCGGCTTCCGATGGTGACTTCAGGCCACTCGCGGGGCTTCAATTCTGGGTTGACCCGGACCCGTTTGGGCAGGTGTCCGAACTTCTTTCCGAAGGTCAGGAAAGCCTTGAACTTGACAACCGGGTGCCGCCGTCCTATCATAAATGCAGTAACGACTCGAAAACTCGTTCCCCATTCTCTTGGGCGACCACAGATTCATCCAAGGAGGCTACACCCTCCTTTGGCCAACGAAGGCCGACAAGACCATGAGGTGGCCAATACCCGCCAGCGCTATGCTCGCAAGGACTGGAGTAGTGGCTTTATGACTGACCGCGCTAACAGTGCAAATTCTAAGAGACCCTTTAAGGGAGGTCGAACATGACAAAGATCAAAAAAGCTTTACCCTTTGGACTTCTTTACCGGGATCAGACGCCTGCAATTGACCGAGGATATAGACCATATCCCTCTGTCATCTATTATGACCCAAACACTCAGATCAGTATATTTAGTCCGATGTTGGGGGGGGAGACCCATCCAACCACTTATAGTATAATTGGAAGCACGGGGTGGTTCAATGAGGACACTGACGAAGGGGCCGACGACAAGGGCACAGACTAATGGCTTGTCAATAGTGCTTTTGTGGATCTCTGCGCTCATCATGTTCGCCAATGTCGCCCACAAAAACAATCCTGACAAACCACTATTGCTGTGGGATAAAGCGTAGATCCCATACTTAGGACCACTTACCTAAGGGAGGATCTTTTTCTCGCAGCCTTATCCTGCATGGGAGTTATGTGGCTGAGGTCCAATTGGACCAGCGCCATATATATATGATATTGTGGCCAATCGCTTGCCATAGATGGCGATTCTGTGTTGTCAACTATGTAAATCCCACCTGCATATGCATACGCGATGGGCCTGTCTTCTAGTAGCTGGATCAGATCCTCCGTGCTTGGCATTCAGTCCTTGACATCCGACGGAAACAGGAGCCCGATATCCAAACTTGATATATGATCTTAGATTGAGGAGAATCTTTTGTGTTTTTTTTAATTAAAGAATTCGATGGGTCTCAATTAAGCTTATATTACGAATGCTTCTCAGATAGTAACTGGCGGTACAACTTTGGTGTGCTTGTTAAAAACTTTGATGTTGACCAATATTTGCCTCGGGTGGCCCTTACAAAATATGAATCCGTCAGGCGACTTCTGCTGTTTGATCGGTCGAAGCCCATAGGATTCTGTCACATCCAAATGTTCGATCCCCCGTCTCGCAGATGCATCATTTCAGGCGGAGTAAAACCAAATCTTATAGGAACAGGTATAGGAGTATATGCAGCGTGTATTGTGATAGACTACATTTTTAGAAAATTGAATATGAACAAAATTTGTTGTAAAGTTTATAGTTTTAACTCTAGAAGCATCAGACTATTATCGAAAATAGGTTTCACTCTTGAAGGAACTGCAAGGGAACATGAATACAACGAAATAACAGGAAAGTTCGTAGATGTTCACTTCTTCGGCTTGCTCTATAGAGAGTATCCCAACGAATTCGTTAAGAAAATTCTAGAGAAAACCAAATACGAGTATGCGGAGAAATAAGGTATTGGTTGTGACATCAAAGGAAGACGCACATGCAGACTACATCATTGCTCTTTGCAACAGCAGAGGTTTGGGAGAAAGAATAATCAGGTTAAATACGGAGGACTTTGTTGACAATTGTCGGATATCATTTGATGGCAGAAGTTTTCATCTACTAATTAAGGATTCTGGGAGAGAATTGTGGTCTGACGAGATCAGATCAGTTTGGTATCGTCGCCCGAAGGATTTTGAGTTATCAGAGGACGATCCATACATTAGAGATTACATTATAAAACAAAGCACCGCATGTCTGCGGGGGCTTTATTTTTGTTGCCACGATACGGCGATCTGGATTAATCCGTTGCCTGCTTTGCATCGAAGTCGAAACAAATTACAACAAATCCAACTTGCTTACGAAGTGGGACTTAATCCACCTAGAACCATCGTTACCAATAGTTGGCAAGACGCAGTTGCTTTTTGCTCCTCCGTTGAAAAAGTATGCATCAAGAGCCTCGATGAGCCGAATTTTGTGCTAGACGGACACATCTATCCCTTTTTGACACGGATTGTCGAAAAAAGGGAAGTGCTTGAGAATCGGGAGTCAATTGAAAGGTGCCCCACGTTGTTTCAAGAGTACATAGAGAAGAAATTTGATATCAGAGTAGTCGTAATAGGTGAGAATATATTTGCATTTGAAATTCATTCTCAAGAACATGAGCTGTCTAAGTATGACTTTCGTGGTGTCGCTCCAGAGCTCTTAGCGCATGTACCGCATGAACTGCCTGCTGAGGTCAAGCAAGGCATCCGTCATTTCATGCAGAGACAGGGATTGATTTTCTCAGCATTCGACTTCGTTCTATCAAAAGATGGCAAATACTATTTTCTTGAAAATAATCCGAATGGACAGTGGCTTTGGCTCGAACTGTTGACGGGCGTTCGCTTAAGCGAATCAATGTTAAATCTTCTATTTGGGAATCTAGACTGATTGAATCCCGTCACGGGGTATGGTGTTCTTTAAGAGCCCACTTGGGGACCGGCCCATAGTCTACCGCAATCAGATCTCCTCGCCTATGGTGAGGATCGGAGCAAGTTTGGTCTCCTATTGCAGCTGCCACATGGACTGCTGACCGAAGTAACAGCAAGAGACCACGCAATCCTCGTGCAGCTCTTCCAGGACCGCGCCCAGCAACCGTAGGAACGTTTGGAGATTCGGGAAGATCCCTACTACGTCGAACCGTCGAGCAAGCTCCCAGTTCAGCCGCTCCAGGGGGTTGATGGAGCGAATCTGCCACTAGTCCTCCGGGGGAGAAGTGCATTCAGATGACCTGCGGCCGGATCAGGGCTTACATGGCGTAATATTTGAGGTAGGAACTCCGCTTCTGCAAGCGAGGCTGGGAGCAGGGTCTTCCATGGAGATAGGGCGTGTAATCGCTTACATCCGGGACCTGCCGGACGTGGCCGACTGGCCGGAGATGAATCGGCTCTTGGACCAGTGGGCTGAACGGCTCGCCGCCACATGGCGCCTGCCGGGGGTAGTCTGTCAAGCCCTCGGGGCCGACCAGGCCGAGGCCATCCCGGGTGCCGCCGCCATTGCCTGCGCTCACATTGCCATCATTCTGGTGGACGATATGCTCGACCAGGACCCTCGAGGAGTCTACCACGAAGTGGGGGAGGGCGTGGCGGCTAACTTGGCATTGGCCTTTCAGGCGGCTGCCTTCCGTTGTCTCGAGCGAGCGCCAGTTGAAGCCGAACGCCGCATAGCTCTGCTGACGGCCCTGACCGATATGGTCTTCCGGACTGCCCTCGGCCAACAATTGGATGCCCGTCCCTGGGGGGACGAGACCGACTACTGGCGAGTCCTGCGGACGAAGAGTACGCCCCTATACGAGGCGGCTTTCTACTTCGGAGCCCTGCTGGGCCGGGCCGCGCCCGGGGTGGCCAATCGGCTTCGTCAGCTCGGTGTCCTGATGGGTGAGATCGTTCAGCTCTACGACGACTTGATAGACGTTTTCCAGGCGACCGCTCTCCCGGACTGGAAGCGGAAGTGGAACAACTTGGCGATCCTGTATGCCCTGACGGTAGAGCACACTGAGCGAGACCGCTTCCGGGCCCTTCTGGACCGGATTGACGACCCGATAGCCCTAGAGGAGGCTCAGGCAATCCTCGTCCGATCAGGGGCCGTCAGCTACTGCGTTTACCATATCGTCCAGCGCCAGCAGGCAGCCCAGGAGCTCTTAAAACAGATCCCTTTGGCAGATACGAAGTCCCTCATGGACGTCTTCATTCGTCAAGTCGAACCTCTTTTCAGACCCTGGGAGTTCAGATCCCCTGGCGGCTCCTGATGGAATAACACCAGCCGGAACCAATAGGCTCTGGGCGTTCAGCCCCCTTACCTTAGGGGATACTGGTATCCTCTTGCGCCGGCAATGCTCAAAGGGTAGTTTGGATATGGTTCCCCAGATACCGAATCCGGTAAAAACCCCTGTGGGGTCCTCCCGGTGTGGGACCGGGCTCAAAGGACTTGCATGGCCCGGTAGATGGCGGCCCGCTGGTCCGGGGCCAGCGGGGGGAGATGTTCGATGTGGAACAGCCCGGACCCGGGAAGCGTGGGGTCCGGGCGGGGCTCCTGGGTCAGCCGGCAGGCGTAGCGCAGGATCAGCCGCCAGCGGTCCCCCTCATGCCGGGAGGTTGCCTCCAGGATCACCGGCTCCTCGACCGCTACGCCGGCCATGCGGGCGATCCACCGCCGGGCGCCGTGGGCGGGCTCCTCCCCTTCCTCCAGCGGACCTCCCGGCAGGCTCCAGTCCCCGGAGGGGGTCTGCACCAGCCAGACCGCCTCATCGGCCAGGGCCACCACTTCGATGTAGACCTCTGCCGGCATCGCTCCCTCACCGAATCGGTTTACATAATCGCACAGGCGAAGCGAAGAAGGGCGAGCGGAAATCCTTGGCCCCCATCAGCTGCGTCCGCACGTCCCAAAGCACCGAGCCATCAGCTCGACCGACCAGGAGCGCATGGCCATCCGCGTCCAGGTAGAGAAAAGCCGAGCCATCGGCCGTCCACAGCACCTGTCCCGGATAAGTAATATCGGGCGGCGACTCAGGATCAATAGAATCCGAGGTGCACCGGAAACGAGGGAGCGGCGCAACCCGGCGCAGTTGGCCATTTGCCTCCAGAATATAAAGGGCCGGAGGCAGACGGGCATCGTCGCGCAGCCCGAAGGGGATATCACAGCGCTGGTCCGCAAAGGCCAGCCGACCGCCGGGCAGGGGTTGCAACTCCATCGGCCATACCGAGTTGCGTGAAAGTGTGAGCGCCCTGACTGCTTCAAACCGCCCGTCGGAAGAAGAGCGCAGGAACATCAACTGGTTAGGGACATCGCTGACCCAGAGACCCTCTGATGCCCATACCGCTTCAACCCCACATCCGGTGTAACACCAGGCTATCGCCTTAGATTCGTCGCCGATCCATAGCGCGCCGGTCTCCACATCCACGATTCCAAAACCGGCTCCTTCCCAACAGCACATGCGAACCACCACGCCCCTTCCCCCCGGCATCCAACCCTCTATGTTGCAAGCGTGACAGAACGGCCCACCCTCATCAGGCGGGCGATAGTCTATCTTCAAAAGCAGCCGGGCGGTTCCTGGAGCCAGCGAAGAGAGCCACAGGCCGTTGCCATCCTGCCACACGACCTTCTGCCCATCGGGGGAGAGCAAGAACCCCATGCATCCCCAGCGATCCTCGCGCACCCCACAGGAGCCCAGCTCGACCGGTCGCTCCGGCGTCCTCAGATCAACGACATATAGCGTTGCGCTATAGACCTTCCCATCCGACCATTTGCTCATGTAGAGCAGAGCATTCCCTTCTGCGTTCAGGGCGAACTGACCCAGCATGCCGCGCACCGGCACTCGAACGGGCCTCCTCTCCTCCAGATCCACGACATACAATTCCCCTCCCGTCGTCTCATAAGCCATGGAACGTCCGTTCTCCGCCCGGCTGTAACCTTTGACAACAGCCGGGGGATCTCCAGCCCGGGGCAGGATCTGGGCCCTGGCATCCAGGTCCGCCACATACAGCTCTCCCGCTTGAGTGATGTAGAGCAGCCGGCTCCCGGAGAGGAAGGAATACTCCCGCACCACCGGCGAGGCGTCTCCGACCGGAAAGATCCGCCTACCGGCGGATGTCTCCAGGGCATACAACGCATCGGAGGCAGTGACATAAGCGATGTATCGCCCGCCTGGGGATAACACGTAACCCTGAACCACCATGCCATCTGCGGGCGTCAGCGCCTCCAGACCACCTTGTGCCAGCCAGCGCCACAGCCGGCCGGCGCGTAGAAAATAGAGATCGAACGAAAGGGCTGGCCATCCGGAGGGCCAGACCGCCTCATTCGGAAAAACCACCGGGGCAGGCGTGCCATTCGGGGTGGACAGGATCCTTCGGCATATCGAGGGACATTCGCTCAGGACCCGGACCATGGCTACATACCAGCGCCCTTCCCGACGGACCATCTGATACTCAACCTGATAGGTGCAGTTCCGGTAAGAATAAATGGGCCCGTTGCAGGTTTCGTCGTCCGGGAGGGATGAGCCCGGGGGGAAGAAGAGCTTGGTCTCTTGCTTCCTCACCCGCACCCGAACGTGGTCGCTGTCCTCCCATTCCAGACTTTCCAGGAAGATGCGGCTTTCGATCGTTTCCCAGCGGCTGCCGTCACGAGCATTGGCTCGAATGCGCTCCATCTTCTCGGAAAGATAAGGATCCACAGAGACTTGTCGCAGCAGCTCAGGATTAAGCGTCCGTTCCGCCTCGGCCCTCACATAGTTGTAGATCTCCAGCGCAGCCATGATCTCACCCGGGGAGGGTGTGGTCCTCACGGCAGCGGGGACGGAAGACATAGGCGAGGGACGAGATCGGGGGAGAGGCGAGGACGTGGGCAAAGGAGTAAGTGCCTCCGGGGAGGGCGAAGTGGATCTGGCCAGCCCGCAGGCCACCAGAAGCAGACCCAGGGAAAACACCAGGCTGAGCTTGCTTGGTCTGTAACCGCACCTCATCGATGCCCTCCCCGTGTGCTTTTCGAGCGAAACCGATTCGAATCCGTGTTGCGTCCATTCGCCACTATTTATACGATATTCATTTTACATACGCTCGCTTCATTTTGGCAATAGGGAGGGGTCAACCGCTGCATCGGACCCGCTCTCGCAACCGGGTTGGCTCCCACCGATCTCCTCCCTTTGGCCGAAATCCTCCTGCGCACGTTTAAGGGGCGCCCTCCTGGGGCATCGGCGGGGCCGGCTCCGGGCCTGCGGTGGAGAGGACCATGCGGTCCGGATCCAGGTATTTCCGCACGACAGCCTGGATCTCCGCGGCGGTGATGCTGCGGATGATCTCCGGGAAACGCTCCAGGTAATCCAGGCCCAGCTCGAACAGCTCCATATCCACCAGCGCCCCGGCGATCCCTTCATTGGTCTCCAGCCGGAGCGGAAGGGATCCGATCAGGAAGGATTTATTGTCCTCCAGCTCCCGGGCCGGAACGCGCCGCTCCTGCATCCGGCGGATCTCCGTGCGGATCCCCTGGATCGCCCGGGGGAGATGTTCCGGAGCCACCCCGGCGATGACGCTCCACGGACCGGGGGCCAGTCCGGCGTCGAGCCGGCTGTAGACGTAGTAGGCCAGCCCGTCCCGATCCCGCACGTGATCCCCCAGCCGTCCCATCATCCCGAACACCCCCAGGATGGAGTTGGCCAGGGCGGCGGCGTAATACTCGGGATCCTTACGGGCGAGGCCCACGGTGCCCATCACCAGATCCACCTGGGTCTTGCCGGGGATCGGGGTGTGCACGTGGATCCAGCGCGCCGGCGGGGCGGCCGGCGGCAGAGGGGGCGGCTCGGGCCGACGGGCCTCCCAATCCCCCAGAACCGCCTGCACGGCCCGGACCGCTTCCTCCGCCCGGATGGCCCCGACCACGGCCACGATCATCCGGGCCGGATGGTAGAAGGTGCGATGGAAGGCGAGCAGATCCTCCCGCGTGATCGCCTGCACGGTCTCCGGGTATCCATCCACGCTCCGTCCGTAAGGATGACCCTGAAACAGGGTCTCCCGGAAGCGCAGTCCGGCCATCCGCCGGGTGTCGTGCTCCCGCTCCTGCAGATCCGTGAGGATCTCCCCTCGCACCTTCTCCACCCCCTCCTCGGGGAAGGTGGGGTTCCGCAGGACATCGGCCAGGATCTCCAGCATGGCGGGCAGATCCTCCGCCAGGGCCTTCAGGGTGAAGCCGGTGGTGTGATAGCCGGCCCCGATCTCCAGGCTGGCCCCGACGGATTCGATGGCCTCATAGATCTCGTGGAAGGTGCGGTGGGATGTGCCCCGGGTGAGCGCCTCCGCGGTGAACGACGCCAGACCGATCCGATCCGGAGGATCGTCCAGGGCTCCGGCCCAGAGAAGGCCGGAGACCACCACTGAGGGACTGCTGAAGTTCTCATAGGCGAGCACCACGATCCCGTTGGGCAGCACCTCCCGGGCGATGGTGTGCGGACCCGGGACCGCCCATCGACGTCCCGACGAACGGAGAGCGCTCTGCGTGTTCGCTTTACGGGCCATGCGTGGCTCCTGAAGTGGGATGGGCCCGCCGGCATGCGGCGGCCAACCTGGGTTATAGTATAGGCGTTCGGTCCCTGCCGGGCGACGCGCCCTGAATGGAAGGGGCCGTTTCCCTGGTTCATCCCGGTGCGGAGAGGACAGCGTGATCGGTGAGGAGATCCTTTCCGAGCTCATGATCCTGCTCATCGCAGGGCTGGCCGCCCTCGTGCTGACGCTGGAGGATTGGCGGGGCTGGCTTCTGGCCTGGGCGTTGATGGGCGCGGGGGGCGGCTGGCTGCTGCAACAGACCCCCGGGGTACCCGGCCAGCTGGCAAGCATCCAGGTCCTCACCAGCGCCCTGCTGGCCCTGTTGCTCTATCTGACCGGCTGGCAGGCCCGGAAGGCGGCTCCGAAGACCCTGACCTCCCGCCCGCCGGTCCACTGGCGCTTCCGGGCTCTGGCGGCGCTTTTCTTCCATTACCTGGCCCGGATCCTCGCTGCCCGCTTCCCGATCCCCATCGCGCCCGCTCCCATCCTGATCACCACCTATACCCTCATCGGGATCGGGTTGCTGATCGCCACGCTGGGCCGTTCTCCGCTGCAGGTTGGCCTGGGGATCCTCACGATGTTCAGCGGCTACGGGCTTTTCTATTTCTCCGTTCAGGACAGCCTGCTGGCCATCGGGCTGATGGCGGGGATGAACCTGGTGATCGCCTTCCTCACCGCCGCCCTCACCCTGGTGCGCCAGGAGGCCTCTGCATGAACATCCCGTTGCTCCTCGTGCTGGCGATCCCTTTCCTGGCCGCCCCGCTGGTGTATCCGCTCCGGCGGACGCCCCTGGCCGCCCCGCTCGCGGCGGGCGCAGCCCTGGGCATCGTGGCGCTTCTCTGGGCGGTCCCATGGCCCCCGGCGGCCCTTTCAGCGGATTCGAGCACCCTGGGCCCCCCGGTGGTCCTCCTGGGGCGATCCCTGCGCCTGACGGCGACGGATCGCTGGGCCCTGAGCACGCTGTGGGGAAGCGCCGCATTGCTGTTCCTGAGCGCGTGGCCTTTCCGGTTCGAGCGCCGTCTGTATCCCATCGGCCTGGCCGCCGGAGGGCTGTGGGCCCTGGGCCTGCTCACCCGTCCCATCAGCCTGGGAGCCTTCTTCATCGGCGCCGCCGCCCTCCTGCTGACGCTTACGCTCCTGGGGGAAGGACACGGCATGGAGGGGGCCGCCCAGTATCTCATCGCCGCCAGCCTGGGCTTCCTGGCCTGGACCACCGCGGCCTGGGCGGCGGAGCAGGCCGCCCTCAACCCCGGCCAGCCCCTCTGGCCCACCATCGCCTTCACGCTGATCGGAGCCGCCATGGTCCTCTGGCTGGGCGTGTGGCCGGCGCATCGCTGGGTGCCGATGCTGTTCGCGGAGGGCGCTCCCATCGGCGCCGCTTTCACCGTCCTCCTGATCCACTACGGGACCTGGTTCTGGCTGGCGGCGTGGGCCCAGGAGTTCCCCTGGCTCCCCCGCCTTCCGGGATGGGGGATCGTCCTGCAGGCCCTCGGGATGCTGATGATGGGCAGCAGCGCCCTCCTGGCCCTGGCGGAGCGGGGCTGGGGAACCATCGGAGGCTATAGCTGGCTGGCGTCCAGCGGGCTGGCCTGGCTGGCCCTCAGCCTGGGGACGGAACCCGGGATCCATCTCAGCGCATGGGCGCTCTGGGTGCGGGTGGTGCCGCTGCTGGGCATGGCCTTCGCCCTGGCCGCTTACCGGCGCATGGCCGGCACCACGGAGCCCGGCCGGGTCTCGATGGCGCAGGGCCCGTGGGTGATCGGGCTGTTGCTGGGCAGCGGCCTGGCGATGCTCGACGCGCCGCCGTTCCCGGGGTTCGCGGCGCGATGGGCGATGACCCGGCTGCTGCTGCCGGCCCATCCCCTCCTGGCCCTGGGGTTGATCGGCCTGCCCGGGCTGCTGGGATGGGCGCTGTTGCGCAACCTGCTGGCCCGGGAGCCTCTGGACCGTCCGCTGCGCCCCATGCCACGCGCGGCCATCGGGTTCGGGATCGCCTGGTGGACCGCCGAGCTGCTCCTGCTTCTCGCCGCCCCCTGGCTGGGCATCCCGCTGGAGTCCCTCGCCCGCGCGTGGATCCGAACGCCGTAGCCGGGCGCGCCCCCTCATCCGGATGCGATCCATTTTGGATCACCATATCGTATAATGAAACGCGGGGCCGGGCCTTCGCGTGTTCCCCCTGCTCTACCCCGGCTTTCTGAGCTCACCTCCGGAGGGGCCAGCGATGGGAGGGGTGCGGAAAGCGGTGCGATGGCCGGCCCGGCGGCCGATGCCATCCCTGTGGGCCAGCTGGAAGCCGCTGGGGATCGGGGAGCAGCGCCCGAACAACTACCTGGAGATCCTGCGGGCCATCTGGGAGAACCGGGACCGGCTGGGCTACGCCTGGCGCGTTTTGAATGACGGGGTATGCGACGGCTGCGCCCTGGGCACCATCGGGATGCGCGACTGGACCATCACCGGGATCCACCTCTGCAACATCCGCCTCCGCTTGCTCCGCCTCAACACCATGCCTCCGCTGGACGTCCGGTTGCTTGCGGATGTGGAGGCCCTGCGATCCCGATCCGCGCGGGCGTTGCGGGCGCTGGGCCGGTTGCCCTACCCGATGATCCGGCGTCGGGGCGAGCCGGGCTTCCGCCGGATCTCCTGGGAGGAGGCGCTGGACCTCATCGCAGCCTTCATCCGCAACACCTCTCCGGGGCGCCTGGGCTTCTACCTCACCAGCCGGGGTCTTCCCAACGAGGCCTATTACGTGGCCCAGAAGGCCGTGCGGGCCATGGGGACCAACTCCATCGACAACGCCGCCCGGATCTGCCATGCCCCGAGCACCCTCGCCCTCAAGGCCGCTCTCGGCGTGGCCGCCACCACGTGTTCCTACACCGATCTCATCGGGACCGACCTCATCGTCTTCTTCGGCTCGAACGTGGCCAACAACCAGCCGGTGATGATGAAATACCTCTACTACGCCCGCAAGGCGGGGACCCGCGTGGTCCTGGTCAATCCCTACCGCGAGCCCGCCATGGAGCGTTACTGGGTCCCCTCGGACCTGGAGAGCGCCCTCTTCGGCACCCGCATCACCGATCGCTTCTTCCAGGTCCGAGTGGGCGGCGACATCGCCTTCATCTACGGGGCGATCAAACACATGATCGAACAGGGGTGGATGGATGAGGCGTTCATCCGCAACCACACCGCAGGCTTTGAGGAGCTGCGGGCGATGCTGCAGGGCCTCTCCTGGGAGGAGCTGGAGGAGGGCGCGGGGCTCTCCCGGGAGGAGATGAGGGAGTTCGCCCGCATGGTCGCGGAGGCGAACCGCGCGGTTTTCGTCTGGAGCATGGGGATCACCCAACACACCCATGGCGAGGACAACGTCCACGCCATCATCAACCTGGCCCTGATGAAGGGCTTCGTCGGCCGGGAGGGCTGCGGCCTGATGCCCATCCGGGGCCACTCGGGGGTCCAGGGCGGAGCGGAGATGGGCGCTTACGCCACCGCCTTCCCGGGCGGCCTCCCCATCAACGAAGAGAACGCCCGCCGCCTCTCGGCGCTCTACGGCTTCGAGGTCCCCGCTACGCGCGGCCTCACCGCCCCGGAGATGATCGAGGCGGCCCATCGCGGGGAGCTGGACCTCCTCTTCAGCGTGGGCGGCAACTTCTATGAGGTGCTTCCGGATCCCGATTTCGTCCGCGAGGCCCTGGAGCGGATCCCCCTGCGGGTGCACATGGACATCGTGCTCTCGCCCCCGATGCTCTTCGAACCCGGAGAGGCGGTGATCCTGCTCCCGGCGGCCACCCGCTACGAAGGCCCGGGCGGGGTGACCGAGACCACCACCGAACGCCGGGTGATCTTCAGCCCGGAGATCCCGGGACCGCGGATCGGCGAGGCCCGTCCCGAATGGTGGGTCTTCGGGGAGCTGGCCGCCCGGGTCCGGCCGGATCTCGCCGACCGGGTTCGCTTCCCGAACACCCAGGCCATCCGGGAGGAGATCGCCCGGGTGATCCCGATGTATGACGGGATCCAGCACCTGCGGAAGAAAGGGGATCAGTTCCAGTATGGCGGGCCGCTGCTTTGCGCCGGCTGGCAGTTCCCCACCCCGGATGGGAAGGCCCACTTCAAGGCGGTGCCGCTGCCGCGGACGTCCATCCCGGAGGGGGCGTTCCGGGTGGCCACCCGGCGCGGGAAGCAGTTCAACAGCATGATCCACGAGGACATCGATCCCATCAATGGCCTCCCGCGGGACGCGGTGTTGATGCACCCCCGCGACGCGGCCCGCCTGGGGCTGCGCCCCGGAGATCCCGTCCGGCTTTGGAACCCTTACGGGGAGCTGCGGGGCCGGGTCTTCCTGGCCGACGTGAAGCCCGGCACCCTCCAGGTGCACTGGCCCGAGGGGAACGCCCTGGCGGCCCCCGAGGCCCGCTCGCCTCTGGCCGGCATCCCCGCTTACAAAGGGATCTTCGCCTTTGTGGAGCGCGCGAACGGGGATGCGGCTCCCTGAGCGCCGCGCGGGAGGAGAGGCCTGTGGATCGCGATGGGATGTGGAAGCTGTGGCCGGTCATCGGCCTGCGCCCGGGGCGACGGGAGCGACAGGAAGACGCTGTGATCGCGGAGGAGCCCCTGGAGATCCAGATCGCCCTCCCCAATGCGGAAGGCGCGGAGGTCCTCCCCGTCGCGGTCACGATGCGGACCCCGGGGGACGATGAGGACCTGGCCCTGGGCTTTCTCTACACGGAGGGTCTGATCGACGATCCTCGATGGATCCGCGCGGGGCTGTCCTCGGAGCGCCCGACCCCTCACACCGTCCGGGTTGTGCTCCCTCCGGGTCACGGGATCGACCGGCAGCGGCTGACCCGTCACTTCTATATGACCAGCAGCTGCGGGGTATGCGGGAAAGCGGCCGTTGAAGCGGTGTTCGTCCAGGGCTATCCTCCGCTGCCGGAGGATGAGCCGGTGATCCCGCTCTCGCTCCTTGTGGATCTGCCGCGGCGGATGCGCGAGGCCCAGCGCCTCTTCCATCGGACCGGTGGGCTGCATGCGGCGGCGATCTTCGACCCGGCGGGCGAGCTGCTCTGGGTGCGGGAGGACGTGGGGCGACACAACGCGGTGGACAAGGTCATCGGGGCGGCGCTGCGGGCCGGGCGGATCCCCCTCTCCCACGCCATCATGCTGGTGAGCGGGCGGGCCGGGTTCGAGATCGCCCAGAAGGCCCTGCGGGCCGGCATTCCGATCCTGGCGGCCCTCGGCGCCCCCTCCAGCCTGACGCTGGAGCTGGCCCACGCCGCCGGGATGACGGTGGTCGGCTTCCTGCGCCCGGAGGGAGCGAACGTCTACACCGCCCCCTGGCGGATCGCCGCATAACAGGGGTCCTCCTGGCCTTTGAACCAGGCAACTTCCGCTTCATTCGACCTCCAATCCCCTCGCTTTCCGGTGAGGAGACTTCTCTCCACCCCATCCCAGCAGATCGTCGGATCACAATACGGCCGGGCGGGCCGTTCCCTTCCGCGCCATAATTATTTGGGCGGAACCCCCGTGCTGCCGGAGGCTCCAGCGGGCTTCCGGCGTAGATCCGGGATCTGTGAGATGATGGAGCCGCCGGTCCGACGCATTCTGGGCGTCCGGGTGCACGATGTCACCCTGGCCGAGGCCTTAGAGCTCGTGGAGGCCTTCATCGCCGAGGGAGGGCCGCATCAGGTCTGCACCGTGAACCCGGAGTTCGTGATGCACGCCCGTCGGAACCCGGACTTCTTCCGGGTCCTGGAGGGATCCAGCCTGAACGTCCCGGACGGCGTCGGGTTGCTCTGGGCCGGGAGGATGCTGGGACAGCCCCTACGGGAGCGGGTGGCGGGGGTGGACCTGATGGAGGCCCTGATCGCCCGGGCCGCGGAGCGGGGATGGCGGGTGTTCCTGCTGGGCGCTGCGGAAGGGGTCGCTGAGCGCGCGGCAAGGGTCCTGCAGGCCCGCTACCCGGGCTGGATCCTCGCCGGGACCTTCGCGGGCTCCCCCCGGCCGGAGGAGGCCCCGGCGATCCGGGAGCGCTTGCAGGAGGCCCGGCCGGATCTCCTCTTCGTCGCATACGGGGCCCCGCAACAGGATCTCTGGATCGCCCGTCACCAGCCGGCGCTCCGGATCCCGGTCGCCATGGGGGTCGGCGGGGCCTTTGATTTCATCGCCGGCGTCGTGCCCCGGGCCCCTCGCTGGATGCGGGAGGCTGGCCTGGAGTGGCTCTACCGGCTGATCCGTCAGCCGTGGCGGTGGCGGCGGATGCGCGCCTTGCCCCGCTTCGTGCTCGCGGTTCTGGCGGCCCGCTATGCTTCCCGGTGAGGGAAGAAGCGCCCGCCCTAATAGGGGACGACGGGTTCGGTGGCGCAATGAGGAAGCGAAGGATGGGCCCTGTGTAGGAGGGGCTTCAGCCCCGAACTCTCGGTCTTCGATGACGCGGGGTCGCGGCTTCGTGCAGTTTGTGGCCGAAATGAATTTCGGTCTACAGATTGAAAAGGAGCGGGGATGACACGCTTTGAGCTGGTGGCGCCTTTCGAGCCCACAGGGGATCAGCCGCAGGCCATCGAGAAGCTGGTGGAGGGCCTGCGCCGGGGCTATCGCTACCAGACGTTGTTGGGGGCCACGGGCACCGGCAAGACCTTCACCATCGCCCACGTCATCGCCCGGGTTCAGAAGCCCACCCTGGTCATCAGCCACAACAAAACCCTGGCCGCCCAGCTCTACGCCGAGTTCCGGGAGTTCTTCCCCCGCAACGCGGTGGAGTATTTCGTCAGCTACTACGATTACTACCAGCCGGAGGCCTACATCCCCCAGACGGACACCTACATCGAGAAGGAGACCAGCATCAACGAGGAGATCGAGCGGCTGCGCCTGGCGGCCACCCAGGCCCTCTTCACCCGGCGCGATGTGATCATCGTGGCCTCCGTCTCCTGCATCTACGGCATCGGCAACCCCCACGACTGGGGCCAGGTGGTCATCCGCTTGCAACGCGGCCAGGTCCGCCGTCGGGACAACCTGTTGCGGCATCTGGTGGACATCCAGTATACGCGCAATGACATCGACTTCCGGCGGGGGACCTTCCGGGTGCGGGGGGACACGGTGGACGTGTTTCCCGCTTATCAGGACACGGCCATCCGCATTGAGTTCTGGGGGGATGAGATCGACCGCCTGGTGGAGTTCGACCCCCTGACCGGGGAGGTGCTCCGCCTGCACGAGGCGGTGGAGATCTACCCGGCCAAGCACTTCGTGACTCCCGAAGAGAAGCTGCGTCGGGCCATCGCCTCCATCGAACAGGAGCTCCACCAGCGCCTGGAGGAGCTGCGGGCCCAGGGCAAGCTCCTGGAGGCCGAGCGGCTCCGCCAGCGCACCCTCTATGACCTGGAGATGCTGCGGGAGGTGGGCTACTGCCACGGCATCGAGAACTACTCCCGGCACCTGGACGGACGGGCCCCGGGGGAGCCCCCGTGGACGCTGCTGGATTACTTCCCCGACGATTTCCTGGTGGTGATCGACGAGTCCCACATGACCATCCCCCAGCTGCGGGGGATGTATCACGGGGATCGCTCCCGCAAGGAGACGCTGGTGGAATACGGCTTCCGCCTCCCCTCGGCCCTGGACAACCGGCCCCTCACCTTCGAGGAGTTCGAACAGCGGGTCCGCCAGGTGATCTTCATGTCCGCCACCCCCGGCCCGTATGAGCTGGAGAAATCCGAGCAGGTCGTCGAGCAGCTGATCCGGCCCACCGGGATCCTGGACCCCATCGTGGAGGTGCGCCCGACGAAGGGGCAGATCGAGGACCTCATCGGCGAGATCCGCCGACGGGTCGCCCGGGGGGAGCGAGCCCTGGTCACCACCCTGACCAAGCGCCTGGCCGAGGAGCTCTCGGATTACCTCAACGAGATGGGCATCCGCACCCACTACCTGCACGCGGACATCGACACCCTGGAGCGCGTGGAGATCCTGCGGGATCTCCGCCTGGGGGTTTACGATGTGGTGGTGGGGATCAACCTGCTGCGGGAGGGATTGGACCTCCCGGAGGTCTCCCTGGTGGCGGTGCTGGACGCGGACCAGGAGGGTTTCCTGCGCAGCGAGACCGCGTTGATCCAGACCATCGGGCGGGCGGCCCGCCATGTGAACGGGACGGCCATCCTCTACGCCGACCGGATCACCGAATCCATGCGCCGGGCCATCGAGGAGACCAACCGGCGACGGGCGATCCAGGAGGCTTATAATCGCGCCCATGGCATCGAGCCCCGCTCTATCGTGAAGGCGGTGCGGGACCTCACGGATCGGGTTCGGGAGATGGTGGCGGAGGAGGCCGGGACGGCCGGACGGCCGCCGGCGATGCCGAAGGAGGAGCTGCAGCGGCTGATCCGCGCCCTGGAGAAGGAGATGAAGCGGGCCGCCCAGGCCCTGGAGTTCGAGAAAGCCGCCGCCCTGCGGGACCAGATCTTCGAGCTGCGGGAGCAGCTGCGGGTGATCGAGCTGGCGGAGACCCCGCCGGAGGCGCGGATCCGGCGCCTGGTGGAGCTGGAGCAGCCGGAGGAGGAGCCGGATTCCGAAACCCCCGTCGCGCCCGCGCCGCCGGGGCGGCGCAACCGCCCCCGCCGCAAGGGATAGCCCTGGGAGAACACCCGATCTTTTCACGCCGATTGAAATCGGCCTCCTCAGGCGCTGGCGCGCCGGGCGTCGGCCTTCGCCGACGCAAAAGGATTTTCCCGGTCGGCGCAGGCCGACCATCGGCCGAAGGCCTTCACGCCGATTGAAATCGGCCTTCCCAGGCGCGCCGCGCCAGGCGTCGGCCTCCGCCGACGCAAAAGACACCTCCCGGTCGGCGCAGGCCGACCATCGGCCGAAGGCCTTCACGCCGATTGAAATCGGCCTTCCCAGGCGCACCGCGCCGGGCGTCGGCCTCCACCGACGCAAAGAACGCTCTTCCGGTCGGCGCAGGCCGACCATCGGCCGAAGGCCTTCACGCCGATTGAAATCGGCCTTCGCAGGCGCACCGCGCCAGGCGTCGGCCTCCGCCGACGCAAAGAACGCTCTTCCGGTCGGCGCAGGCCGACCATCGGCCGAAGGCCTCTCGAGGCCGAATTCATTCGGCAAATCAGATGGGAGTTCCCGGATGCAGCCGCCTCGACGGGTGATGATCATCTACAACCCGGCCGCGGGCCCCCGGGAGATGACCCGGGAGATCCAGGCGGTCGCGCGCAGATGGGAGGGCCGGGGATGGTCCGTGATCATACGGATCACCGAGCGTCCCGGGATGGCCACGGAGCTCGCCCATGAGGCCGCCCTGGAGGGGTTCGACTGGGTGGTGGCCGCCGGCGGAGACGGCACGGTGAACGAAGTGGCCAACGGCCTGGTCGGGTTGCCCAGCGCCCTGGGGGTGCTGCCCGTGGGCACCGGGAACGTGTGGGCTCGACAGCTGGGCCTGCCCACCTATCCCCTGGTGCATCCATTGCGCGTCCAGGTGGCCGCCCAGCTCCTGGAGGCCGCGCGGATCCACCTCATCGATGTCGGACGGGCGAACGGGCGCTACTTCCTGCTCTGGGCCGGCATCGGGCTGGACGCTCAAGTGGCGCAACAGATGGAGCCCCGGGATCGGGGCACCAAGCGCCTGGGGGCCCTGGCCTACCTGATCGCCGCCGCCCTCATCGCCCGGGATTTCCCGGCCATGCGGGCCACCGTGTTCATCGACGGCCGTCGCCGGATCCGAGGCCGCACCCTGGTGGTGCTGGTGGCCAACGCCCAGCTCTACGGCGGGCTGGTCCGCATCGCCCCCCAGGCGTTGCTGGACGACGGATACCTCAACATCTGTGTGTTCCGGGGGATGGGGCTGCCGTGGGCCCTGCGGCACTTCATCAATGTGTTCGGAGGACGCCATCTCCAGGATCCGGCCGTCAAATTCTTCACCGGGCGCCAGGTCCTGGTCGAAACCCGGCCGGTGGTCCCGGTGCAGGTGGACGGGGAACCCATCGGCCACACCCCTATGGTCTTCGAAGTCGTCCCCCGCTCCCTGCGCATCCTGGTCCCCCCTACCGCCCCGGCTTCGCTTTTCCGGGACTCAACCTGAAGTCCCCGCACTCTGATCTCAACGCCCCTGTCTCGCATCCATCGTAATGCGTTGGTCATGGTTTTCAGCTGCGAAAATCCAGAATCCACCTGATCAAATTAATTAGCACCAGGAGCGCGCCCTCCCAGCGGGAAAGCGACCAGCCCGTTCGCATCAGAAAGATGACTACCAGCACCACCATGCCGGCCAGCATCCATAAACTGCTGTAGACGCTGGGGTCCACCGTCATCGGACGGATGGTAGCGGCCAGGCCCAGGACTCCCAACAGGTTGAAGATGTCGCTGCCGATCAGGTTGCCAGCGGAGATCCCATGCCGACCGCGGAGGACAGCCACCAGAGAAGTGGCGAACTCCGGCGCTGAGGTGCCTGCCGCCACGATCGTCACGCCGATCGCCCACTCGGAGATCCCGACCATCCGGGCCAAGGCAACCGCCGCTTCCACCATGAAATGTCCCCCTCCGATCACCAGCGCCAGCCCGATCAACAGGCGAGGGACCTCATACCAGCGAAACTCACCAAGAGGAGCATCTTCAATCGCTTCTCGGAAATACAACAGGGATCCGATGTAGAGGACAAGCAAGGCCAGCAGAATCATCCCCTCCCATCGGGCGATGTGCAGGTCAAGAAAGAAAAGCAGCAGCAACAGAGTGATGGCAATGAGCACCCCGCCGTCCCGCATGACCATGGTGCGGGATGTGGCGATGGCCCTCACCATGGCCACGCCTCCGAGAATGAACCCAAGATTGAAAATGTTCGAGCCGATCACGTTACCGACGGAGATATCTCCCTGGCCCTTCAGGGCAGCGCCCACCGTGACGGCGAATTCCGGAGATGAGGTGCCGATGGCCACCACTGTCAGGCCGATGACCAGGTCGGACAACCCCAGACGCCGGGCGATGCGCGCCGCGGATTCCACGATCCAGACCGCGCCTCCCCACAAAACCAGGACGCTGAGAAGGATGAGCAGGATGTTGAACAGGATGCTCCACATGGTCCCACCCCTCCTGAATGCAGGCTCAGCACGATCTTACCCGCTTTGAGGCTTTTTGCCTTCAATGCGCCGGAGCGGGAAGCCGGGATTTCCCGGAAGGCCGGGCGTCCTGTAACAATATAACAAGCCCTCGATAGGGTCTCCCGCCCGGCGCGGGAGATAGGGGAAAATCATGAGCGAGGGAGATTATCGGACTCTTCGTCCTCGATGGAACCCTTCACGACGCAGCTCTTAAGGGGGAGCGCCGATGTCCGGATGGATGGGACGTCTGCTGGTGCTGAGCCTTTTCGCGGCCGCGATGGCCTACGTGGAGAGCGCGGTGGTGGTCTACCTGCGGCATGTCTATGGGATCACGGATCTGCTTCGAGACGCGCCGACCCAGCCGGATCCGCTCACCCCCATCGAGCTGGGACGGGAGATCGCCACCCTGGTGATGTTGGGAACGGTCGGAGCCCTGACCGGGCGAACCCCCGCCGCGCGCTGGGGGTTCTTCCTTTACGCGTGGGGGCTCTGGGACATCCTGTATTACGTCTGGCTTCGGGTTTTCATCGGCTGGCCCGCCTCGCTGCTGGACTGGGATCTCCTCTTCCTGATCCCCCTGCCCTGGTGGGGGCCGGTCTGGGCTCCCGTCCTGGCCGCGGCGATGATGATGGTGGTAGGAGCCCGGATGGCCCGGCGCAGCGAGCAGGGGTTCGTTCTCCGCATCGACCGGGCCGCGTTGCTCCTCGGCGCGCTGGGATCTCTCCTGGCGCTGTATACCGTGCTGGCCCCGGGCCTGCACGCCCTCCCCGGCGGCCTCGAGGCGGTCGCCCGAGCCCGTCCCGCCGCCTTCCCCGCATGGCTTTACCTGATCGGATGGGGGATGGTGGCCGCCGCCGGCTGGCGGATCAGCGGGGGGACCCCCGCGCCCGCCCGCCTTCCGGAAGAGCTCCGCCCGGGTTAAGATGGGAAGGGGCCGGCCGATGGGCCCGCCCGGAAGCTCACCTTCAACAGGAGCGCAGGCCGCGTGATCCGCAAACCGACAACGCGTTCGAAACCCTCGCTGCCGCCCGATCTCTATGGGGAGGAATACTTCCTCTCCGCCTGCGAGGGCTATGAGGAGTTCCTCCGCACACGCGGGGAACATCTCTCCCGGCGCCTCCAGGCCGCCTTCGCCGTGGCGGAGGTCCGCCCCGGCATGCGGGTGCTGGACGTCGGCTGCGGGCGTGGGGAGATCGTCCGTCATTGCGCCCGCCTGGGCGCATGGGCCATCGGCGTCGATTACGCCGCCGCCGCCGTGCAGCTTTCGGCCCGCCTGCTCCGGGAGGCCGTCGACCTGCAGGCCCCGGCCGCCCTGGCCCAGGCCGACGCCAAATACCTTCCCTTCCGGGCAGGGGTCTTCGACCGGGTGCTGATGTTCGACGTGGTCGAGCACCTCTTCCCATGGGAGCTCCGCCTGGCGCTGCGGGAGGCTCACCGGGTGCTGAAGCCCGGCGGGATGCTGGTCATCCACACCGCTCCGAACCGCTGGTATGACGCCTACGCCTATCCCCTCGTCCGCCTGGTCCGCACCCTTCAGGGCCTGGGCCACCTCTACCCGCCCAACCCGCGCGCCCTCAACGTCCCGGTCAACGAGGCCGTCCACGTGAACGAACAGGGTCCCCTCGGCCTGTGGTGGGCCCTGCGCCGGGCAGGCTTCCGCCCGGTGCGGGTCTGGCTCTCGACCCCCCCGCAAAACCGCCAGGAGGGGCCCTTCTTCCGCATGCTGCGCCACATCGCCTTCCACTGGATCCCCTTTCGCTGGTTCTTCGAGCGAGAGGTGTTCGCAGTGGCGGTCCGGCCGTGAGCCTCAGGAGGTTCGCCCGAATGGAGCTGAAGAGCTTCTGGCTGGGGACTGCGGATCCCTACACGCCGAACCCGCCCCTGACGGGGGAGGTGCGCGCGGACGTGGCGATCATCGGCGGGGGGTTCACCGGCCTCTCCGCCGCCCTGCATTTGAAAGAGGCGGAGCCGGGCCTCCAGGTCGCCGTTTTGGAGCAGGCTTACATCGGCTATGGGGCCAGCGGGCGCAACGCCGGCTTCGCCATGACCCTCTTCGGGCTCACCCTCTCCCTGACGGCGCTTCGCTTCGGCCGCCAGGCCGCCGCGGAAGCCCATCGCTATATGGAGCAGGCCGTCGACTATGTGGGGGAGCTCATCGCCCGCTACGGCATCGCCTGCGATTACGAGCGGCCGGGGTTCCTGCGCGTGGCCACCTCCCCGGCTTACGTCCGACGGATCCGGGAGGAGATCGAGCTGGCCCATCGCCTGGGGCTGACCGGGATCGAGTGGCTGGACGCCCAGGCCGTGCGGGAACAGGTGAACTCGCCCCGCTACCTGGGGGCCTGGTGGGAGCCCCGCTGCGCCCTCCTCAACCCCCTCCGATATGTGCGGGGGCTGAAGCGGGCCGCCGAGGGCCTCGGCGTCCACATCTATGAGCACACCCCCGTTCGGGCCATCGAGCGCTGGCCGGGCGGCTTCCTCCTGCGCACCCCTCAGGGGATCCTGCGGGCGGAGAAGCTGGTGTTCGCGGCCAACGCCTACTCCCACCGACTCCCTTTCATCCGCCGCAAGCAGGTCCCCGCCTTCACCTACATCGTGGTGACGGAGCCTCTCTCCCCGGAGCGATTGGCCCCCATCGGCTGGCGGAACCGGCAGGGGATCGAGGATGCCCGCAACCTGGTGCATTACTACCGCCTGACCCCCGACAACCGTCTGCTGATGGGCGGAGGGGATGTCGGCGTCCCCTTCGGAAGCCGGATGGATCTCGACGAGAACGAACGGATCTTCCGGGAGCTGGAAGCCTACATCCCGGAGGTCTTCCCCTCCCTGAAAGGGGTGCGGATCGAATATCGATGGGGCGGGCCGGTCTCGGTCACCGTCGATATGGCCCCGGCCCTCGGGTATGTGGGGGACCGCCGGGCGGTCTACGCCCTGGGTTGCATCGGCCACGGCGTGGCCCTGACGACCATGAACGGCCAGATCGTGCGCGACCTGATCCTGGAGCGCCGGACCCCCCTCACGGAGCTTTTCTTCGTCAACCGCCGGGTGATCCCATGGCCGCCGGAGCCGCTGCGCTTCGCCATCGGACATCTCATTCGGGGGTATATGCGCCTGGAGGATCGGATCCTGGATCGCGGGCCGGCAAGCCCATGAGGGAGGTTCGTTAAGGGATGGGCAAGGAGCCGAGCCTGGAGGACCTGGAGCGGGCCCTGGCCCTGAAGCGCCGCGAGGTCCGCTTGAAGCGATGGATCCGGGAGGGACGCCTTCCGCTGGAGGCGCCGCCCCCTGCCGGGGAGCCCACCCCCCCGGAGCCACCGGCGCTTCCCCCTGACCCTCACCTCCACGCGGAGGTGGAGTGGGAAGCTCCCCGATGGCGGTTCCGGCTGCCTCGCCCGCGCATCTCGTGGGCAACCTGGCGGGACCGCCTCCTGCTGGGGGTGGAGATCGCGGCCCTGCTGGGGGCCATCCTTTTGCTGCTCTCCTCCTGGCAGGCGATGCGCCCGGCCGCCTCCGGCGAAGGGCCCCGGGCGACCCCCACGCCCACGCCGCTGATCCCCGTCCTCGTCCTGCCGGGCGGGCATCGACCGCCCACCGCCCCCGGGGAGCCCGCGCCGAACCCGGAGGAGATCCCGGAACACCTGCGGGCCCTCGTGGCCTCCCTCCCCACCCCGGTGCCCATCACCCCGGGCCCGCGAAGCCCCACCCGCATCGTCATCCCCGCCATCGGGGTGGACGCCCCGGTGGTCCCGGGGACGGATTGGGAAGCCTTGAAAAAAGGCGTGGGACATCACCCGGGGACGGCGAACCCCGGGGAGCCCGGGAACATGGTGCTGGCCGGCCATAACGACATTTACGGGGAAGTGTTCCGGGACCTCGAGAAGCTCCGCATCGGCGATGAGATCTGGGTCTACGCCGGAAGCCGGGCCTATCGCTACGTAGTGGTCCAGAAACAGGTGGTCCTCCCCACCCAGGTGGAGGTGATGGCCCCCACCCGCGATCCGGTGGTTACCCTGATCACGTGTTATCCTTATCGGGTGGACACCCACCGGCTGGTGGTGGTGGGGGAACTGCGATGAGGGAGGCGATGGCGGAGCTGGACGTCGGGGTGGTCATCGTGAACTACAACACGCGGGAGCTGTTGCGGCGCTGCCTGCAGACGGTGCAGGCCAGCCGGGGCGTGACCTTTGAAGTGTGCGTGGTGGACAACGCCTCGGAAGACGGCAGCGCGGCGATGGTGGAGCAGGAATTCCCGCAGGTCCGGTTGATCCGCAGCCCGGTCAACGGCGGCTACGCCTATGGGAACAACCTGGGGCTGCGCGCTTTCGGCTTCGGGGAGCCGGGGCGGACGCCCAGAATCCGTTACGCCCTGCTTCTCAACCCGGACACCGAGGTGCCGCCGGACGCCCTGGCCCGGATGGTGGCCTTCATGGACGCCCACCCGGAGGCCGGGGCGGCAGGCCCGAAGATCGTTCGCCCCGATGGCTCCCTGGACCTGGCGTGCCGGCGCAGCTTCCCCACCCCGGAGGTGGCCTTCTACCGTTTCTCCGGCCTGAGCCGGCTCTTCCCGAAGAGCCCTCGCTTCGCCCGCTACAATCTGACCTTCCTGGACCCGGATCAAACCTATGAGGTGGATTCCGTCGTCGGGGCGTTCATGATGGTGCGCCGCGAGGCCATCCTGCAGGTGGGGCTGCTGGACGAATCGTTCTTCATGTATGGGGAAGATCTGGACTGGGCGTATCGCATCAAGCAGGCCGGCTGGAAGATCTATTACTACCCGGAGGTGGTCGTCCTGCACGTCAAGCGCGCCTCCAGCCGGATGAGCCCGCGGGCCCGCTACGAGTTCAACCGGGCGATGTGGATCTTCTATCGGAAGCACTATCAGGCCACCACGCCGGCCTGGCTGGATCTGCTGGTGCGGGTGGGGCTGGTGCTGAAGGGAGGCTGGCGGCTGTGGCGGGAGATGCGCCGGGACCTGCGGGAGCGCCGCGAGGCCCCCGCCTTCTCCGCTTCAGAGCGGTGATGGGAAAAGGAGGTGCGGGATGAACCGGAAGCGTGCCCGGTGGCTGCACAGCGCCCTCCTGTTGCTGAACGATCTGGGGATGACGGCCCTCGCCTTTTACGCCGCTTACGCGATCCGCGCCCGGCTCCCCTGGCCCTATCCCCCCCAGAACCTGCCGGGCTTCCCGGCTTACCTCCCGATGCTGGGGGTGCTGCTCCTTTACGTGGCCATCCTGTTCTTCCTCCACCGGCTCTATCATCTCGGCCGGGCCACCTCCCGTCTGGACGAGCTGTCCCGGGCTGCTGCGGCCTTCTCCCTCGCGGTGATCTTCACCGTGGCCACCGTCTCCCTGGCGTTCAAAGACACCCTGTTCGGCTTCGATTATCCGCGGGCCATGGTGCTGTATGCCTGGGGCCTGGGGATCCTCCTCGTCGCGATCGGCCGTCTGCTGGTGCGGGGCCTGTGGGGCGCCCTGCGGGCCCGGGGCTGGGACCGCAGCCGTATGCTGATCGTGGGGACGGGCGAGGCGGCGGAGGCGGTGATCCGTCGCATCCAGAACGCGCCCGAGTTCGGCTACGAGCCCATCGGCGTGGTGGCCCTGCGGGGCAACGGCGCCACCCATGTGGCCGGGGTCCCGGTGATCGGAACCGCTGAGGATCTCCCGGATTTGGTCTACGCCCGGGACGTCGATGAGGTGTTGATCGCCGTCCCGGAGGCCCCCCACAGCGAGGTGCTGCGCCTGATCTCCCTGTGCGAGCGCAGCAACCTCTCCATCAAGATCTACCCCGATATCTTCCAGCTGATCGCCACCCAGCCCTCCCTGGATGACCTGGGAGGGTTGCCGCTGCTCACCGTGCGGGATGTCGCCCAGCGGGGCTGGAAGCTGGCTCTCAAGCGGGCGATGGACATCGTAGGGGCCGCGGTGGGATTGATCCTGCTCTCGCCCCTTATGCTGCTCATCGCCCTCCTCATCAAGCTGGATTCCCCCGGGCCGGTTTTCTACGTGCAGGAGCGCATGGGGCTGGACGGGCGTCCCTTCCTGATGCTCAAGTTCCGCTCCATGCGGGCCGATGCCGAGAAGGAGGGGCCGGGCTGGACCCGGCCGGATGATCCGCGGCGAACCCGGGTGGGAGCGATCCTGCGTCGGCTGAACCTGGACGAGCTGCCCCAGCTGATCAACGTGCTGCTGGGGGACATGAGCCTGGTGGGGCCGCGCCCGGAGCGCCCCGTCTACGTGGAGCAGTTCCGCCGCGTGATCCCCCGCTACATGGAGCGCCATCGGGAGAAGGCGGGGATCACCGGCTGGGCGCAGATCAACGGCCTGCGGGGAGACACCTCCATCACGGAGCGCACCAAATACGATCTCTGGTATGTGGAGAACTGGTCCCTCTGGCTGGACATCAAGATCCTGCTGCGCACCCTGGTTCAGACCCTGACCTTCCGAAGCCCCAACGCCTATTGAACCGGAGGACCGATCCCGTGCGCCGGAGGCCGGAGCAGGATGGCGATCCCCGAGCTCCATAAGAAGGCGGCCCAACGCGGGTTGCCCAGCCTGATCTGGGGGCCGGGACAGGCCCGACGTCTGGAGCTGATGCGGCGTTACGCCATCCTGGAGGGGGCCCGCATCCTGGTGGACGGCTGCGGGATCGGGGTCTATGTGGAGGCCCTGCGGGCGTTCTCCCCGGAGGTGCACGGGCTGGACATCGACGCCGACTACCTGCGGGAGGCCCGCCGGCGCGGCCTCGGATGCCTGGTGCAGGCCGCCGCCGAAGCCCTCCCCTACCCCGACGGGAGCTTTGATGTGATCCTTTCCCACGAGGTCATCGAGCACGTGGCCGATGACCGTCGGGCGGTCGCGGAGATGGTGCGGGTGCTGCGCCCCGGCGGGCGGATCCTCCTGTTCTGCCCGAACCGCTGGTTCCCTTTTGAAACCCACGGGCACTACTGGCGGGGGCGGTATTACTTCGGGAACACCCCCCTGATCAACTACCTGCCGGATCCTCTGCGCAACCGTCTGGCTCCCCACGTGCGGACCTACAGCGGGCGGGCCTTGCGCCGCCTCTTCGCCGGCCTCCCGGTGCGCATCGTGCACCACACCCGGATCTTCCCCGCCTTCGATCGGATCGCGGACCGGCATCCCCACCTGGGCCGCTGGCTGCGCCGCCTCGCCGACCGCCTGGAGCACACCCCCTTGAACCGGTTGGGGCTCTCCCACTTCCTGGTGGTGGAAAAAATCCGGTAAGGGCGACTGGCCGGTCGCCCCTCGTTTCGTTGATCCTTCCTGCATCCGGAAAAACCGGAAGGTCCTGCCCCTCCCCGGCTCCCCTTGCTCTCCCCATGCCGCCGGGTGTAAGATGAATCCTGCAATTATCCGCAGGCGCATCGTTTTCATCAGTGGAGGATTCATGGATTTCGAGCGCTTTCTCCGCCTGATCGGCATGGTGGTGCTGGGGATCGCCGGATGGCGCCTGGGGATGGACGCCGCCCGGATGGGGCTGGACTCCCGGCCGGCGTGGCAGTTCGCCCTTGCCTTCGCCCTGGCCGGCGCCATCCTGGGCCTGGTCCTCACCCCCTGGCTGACCATCCGCCCGGCGGCCATGATCCGGCAGGTGATCCGTCCCATCCCGTTGCAGCAGCTGCTCGCCGGCACCGCCGGGCTCATCCTGGGCCTGATCATGGCCGGGCTGGTCTCCTACCCCCTCTCGCTGCTGCCCGACCCGCTGGGCCGGGTCCTGCCCTCCCTGGGGGCGGTGTTCTTCGGCTACCTGGGCCTCACCGTGGCCGGGACCCGCTACAAGGATCTCCTGGCTCTGCTCCCCCGCCACCTGCGGGAGCGGGACGGCGAGCACGCCATCCTCCTGGACACCAGCGTGATCATCGACGGGCGCATCGCCGACGTCGCCCGCACCGGCTTCATCCAGGCCACCCTCCTGGTGCCGCGCTTCGTCCTGAACGAGCTGCAACACATTGCCGACTCCCAGGATCCCCTGCGACGGAATCGGGGGCGGCGCGGCCTGGAGATCCTCAACCGCATGCAGAAAGAGGGCCACGTCCCCATCCGTATCGTGGATATGGAGGTGGAAGGACGGGAGGTCGATGAGAAGCTCATCGCCCTGGCCCGGCGGCTGCGCTGCCCGATCATGACCAACGATTACAACCTCAACCGCGTGGCGGAGCTGCAGAACGTCCGGGTCCTGAACATCAACGAGCTGGCCAACGCCGTGCGCACCATCCTCCTGCCCGGCGAGACCCTCACCCTCCCCATCATCCAGGAGGGGAAGGAGCCCGGCCAGGGTGTGGGCTATCTGGAGGATGGGACGATGGTGGTGGTGGAGGAGGGGCGGCGCTACATCGGCCGGGAGATCCCGGTGGTGGTCACCAAGGTGCTCCAGACCGCAGCGGGGCGGATGATCTTTGCCCGCCCGGAGGAGCCGGCCCGCAGCGCTTCTTAAGGAAAAACCATCGGATCCAGCACATCCAGCGGAGGGAGATCGCCCGATGAGCCTGGTCGTCTATAACTTCCTCACCCGCCGCAAGGAGCCCTTCATCCCGCTGCATGAGGGACGGGTCCACATGTATGTGTGCGGGCCGACCGTCTACGACCACGCCCACGTCGGCCACGCCAAGCTCTATGTCTCCATGGACGTCATCGTCCGCTACTTCCGCTACCGCGGCTACAAGGTCCGCTACGTCCAGAACATCACCGATGTGGGGCACCTGCTGGACACGGGTGAGGACCGCATCTTGAAGGGGGCGGCGCGGGAGCGCCTGGAGCCGATGGAGCTGGTGGAGAAATACATGCGCAGCTACTTCGAGGATATGGACGCCCTGGGCGTGGTCCGGCCGGACATCTCCCCACGGGCCTCATGCCATATCCCCGAGATGATCGAGATGATCAAGGTCCTGATCCAGAAAGGCCATGCCTACGAGGTCAACGGCTCCGTCTACTTCTCGGTGGAGTCCTGGCCGGAATACGGGAAGCTGTCGGGCCGCCGTCTGGAGGAGCAGGAGGAGGGCGTGCGGGTCCCGGTGCGGGAGGAGAAGCGTCATCCCGCCGATTTCGCCCTCTGGAAGCGCGCCGAGCCGGAGCACATCCTGCGCTGGCCCAGCCCCTGGGGCTGGGGCTACCCGGGGTGGCACATCGAGTGCTCGGTGATGGCCACCAAATACCTGGGCCAGCCCTTCGACATCCATGGCGGCGGCATCGATAACCTGTTCCCCCACAACGAGAGCGAGATCGCCCAGGCCGAGGCTGCCAACGGGGTGCCCTTCGCCCGCTACTGGCTGCTCACCGGCTCGCTCACGGTGAACGGCGTCAAGATGAGCAAAAGCCTGGGGAACGTGGTGCGCATCAAGGACGCCCTGCAGCGCTACCGTCCCCAGGCCATCCGCCTCTTCATCCTCTCCAGCCATTACCGCTCGCCCATCGATTACAGCGAGGAGGCGATGGAGGCGGCCGAGAAGGGCCTGGACCGTCTCTGGAACACGGTGATCGAGGTGCGGGAGCGGCTGGCCCGCGGGGACGCCCCCGAGTCGGCGGAGCCGGAGGCGTTTATGGAGGAGATCCAGCGGGCGCGGCGCGCCTTCCTGGAGGCGATGGACGACGATTTCAGCACGCCGGAGGCCCTGTCGGTCCTCTTCGAGTTCTCCAAGGCCGTCAACGGCCTCCTGTTCGGCGGGGCCACCGTGGGCCGTCCCGTCCTGGAGGCCATCGACGCCGTCTACCGGGAGCTCGGCGGCCAGGTCCTGGGCCTGATCCCCGATGAGATCCGGCCGGACGTCCCCTCGGACCTGGTGGCGGGGCTGGTGCAGTTGCTGATCGAGCTGCGGGCGGAGGCCCGCCGCCAGCGCGACTTCGCCCGGGCCGATCAGATCCGCGAGCGCCTGCGGGCCCTGGGGATCCTCCTGGAGGACCGACCCGACGGCACGGTCTGGCGGATGGGACGGGCGGGATCTTAGAGGAGGAATCCATGGCTGATGTCCTGATCAAAGAAACGATTCTGCACGAGTTGGAAGATCTAAAGGAGAACCAACTTCCGGAGGTCCTGGATTTCATCCGCCTCCTGAAGTCCAGGGGAGGCAAGGAGCGGATTATCCTCATGGACGCCGCAGACTATCGCATCCTGCGAGCCGTAGCGGCTTATCGGACGAGGCCGCCGCATCCTTCTCCCCTCGCCGAACCGACGCTGGAACCGGTCGGGTTGAGCGAGGAGGAACTGAGGCCGGAGGCGGAGGAAGCAGCCGATGGATCCCAGGCCCGATGGAATCAAATCATTGCCGCTTATCTGGACGGTCACATTAATCTCGGACGTGCGGCTCGGCTGCTGAACCTCCCCATCGATGATCTCAGGGAACGCTTCCTGCGGCTGGGCGTGCCCTTGCGGCTTGGGCCGGAAACGATGGAGGAAGCCCAGGCAGAGATCACGGTCGGCCTCTCCATCGAGACCCCTTAGTTGGAGAGCGCAGTGATCCTGCTCGACACCACGGTTCTCAGCAATTTCGCCCGCATCGGCCGATTGGATTTGTTGCGTGCAGTGTTATCCAACGCCGCAACCACACCATATGTGATAGACGAATTAAAGGCCGGCGAGGTTTCCGGCTATCTATTCGATTGTGACTGGGAATGGCTGGAAATCGTGAAATTAAGCTCCACAGAGGAAGACCATCTTACTCGCATTCGCCGAATCCTCGGGGAGGGCGAGGCCTCCTGCATCGCGGTGGCTCTGGAGAGGGGGGGCATCCTGTTCACGGATGACGGGGATGCGCGCCGTTACGCTCTTCGCCTTGGCATCCCCGTTTCCGGCACGTTGGGAGTGCTGGCATTGCTGGTCAAGAAGGGCTACCTCACCCTAAGCGAAGCGGACGACTGCTTGATGAAGATGATCAAAGCCGGTTACCGGTCCCCGGTGAAGAGCTTATCCGAGATCCCGGGTTTCCCATCGTCCCGGGAATAAGGGATCGCCCGGTCGCTCGAAGGAGCTCAGTGCGGAAAAGGGCGGCGACGTTTCAGGTTTAATCCGGAGGCCTCGATGAGCCGGGATCCCTCGCCCCAGGAGCGCCGCCGGTTGCTGGAGGAAGAGCTGCACCGGTTGGTAGAGATCCTGCGCCGGGAGGTGGATCCGGAGCGGATCATCCTCTTCGGATCCCTGGCGACCGGGGAGATCGGGCCATGGTCGGATATTGATCTCGTCATCGTCATGCGGACGGACCAGCCGTTCATCGAGCGCCTTCACACCATCCGGCGGCTCCTTCAGCCCCGCGTGGCCACTGATCTGCTGGTCTACACGCCGGAGGAGTTCGAGCAGCTCGCCCGGGAACGGCCATTTGTGCGGGAGGAAATCCTGGCCAAGGGGGTGCTTCTCTATGCACGAGGCGGCTAAGCCATGGCTCGATCTCGCCTATCAGGATCTCCTTGCCGCGAAAGCGCTCTACGAAGAAGGAATCTATAACCTTGTCTGCTTCCACGCGCAACAATGCGTTGAAAAGTCTCTCAAAGGTCTGCTCGTCGCTCTGGGTCATCCACCACCCCGCCTGCATTCCGTGTCGGAGCTTCTGAGGCTCATTCCTCCAAATTTGTTTTCAGACCTCTCGCAGAACTTGGCGATTTTCGACGACTACTACATACCAGTTAGGTATCCGGATGCTCTCCCAGGGTCTCTCCCCTATGGCCTTCCAGGAGAGCAAGAGGCCCGCGTGGCCCTTGAGCTAGCCGAAGTCGTGATTAAGAAGGTCCTTGACCAGCTCCGCACTCTTTAGAGCAAGTTGCTCGTAGTCCGCCGCGGCGGCCTCAGGATCCCCTGCGCCCAATACCATTCCAGAGTGCGGCGGGCTCCCTCCTCAAAGGGCGTGGGCTCGAACCCCAGCTCCCGCCGGGCTTTCTCCGAGGAGACCACCCAGTCGTAGAACACATACGTGGCCAGGGTCAGCGGGTAATAGGGCTCCCGCCCGGTGAGGTCCGCCAGCTTCGTCCAGGCCCAGGCCAGAGCTCGCATGGGAGCCGCCGGGACGTTGATCCGCCATGCGGGAACCCCGGCGAGGCGGGCGACGATCTCGTAGATCTCCCCGTGGGTCCGGCTTCGATCGGCCACGTTGTAAACCTCCCCCACCCGCCCCCGATGCAGCGCCGCCTCGATCACCCGACAGAGGTCCGGCACGAAGATAGGGAACGTGTAGCGGCGGCCGCCGTGGACCTGCAGGCGCAGCCCGCGCAGGAAGTCCTCGAAGAACAGCCGGTTGAAGGCGTAGCGCCCCCAGGGGCCGTAGAAGGCTCCCGGGCGCAGGATCACCGCCGGGAGCCCTCTCCCGACCGCCTCCTGAACCAGCCGCTCGCCCTCCCACTTCGTCCGCTGATAATCATCCACCGGCCGGCAGGGATAGGTTTCATCGATCACCGCGCCCGGACGCGGCCGCCCCACCACCGCCACCGTGGAGATGTGGACGAACCGCCTCACACCTGCGGCCAGGGCCGCCTCCGCCACGTTCCGCGTCCCCTCGACGTTGACCCCCCAGTAGCGCGCCCGCGGACCCCAGAACCGGAAGTAGCCCGCCGCGTGGATCACGGCGTCGCAGCCCTCCACCGCCGCCCGCACGGAGACGGGGTCCTGGATATCCCCGAAGGCGATCTCCACTCCATGGGCGGCCAGGAACTTCCAGTCTGAAGTCGGGCGAACCAGGGCGCGCACGCGATATCCCTGCTCCGCCAGATATGGGCAGAGGTTCCGCCCCAGGAAGCCCGTGGCGCCGGTCACCAGGATGCGCATGGCCAGCTATGGGGAGCGCTCGAGATCGTCGGCCGCGAACGCCAGCCCGAGGCGCCGCAGGGTCTCCGGCTTCGGCCGCCCGGTCTCCGGGTCCCACCCGCGGACCTCGTAATACTCGCGCAGCATGACCTCCAGATCCGGGACGAAGCCGGCCGCCCCGCCCTCCCCCAGCGGCTCCAGCAGCCGTTTCGGAAGCCGGTCGTCCGCCCGGGTCGCCCCCAGGCGATGGTTGAGGGCCCGCTTCAGCTGCCAGGCCCGTTCCCCCACCTCCAGCATCCGCCCCAGGTCCCAGTCCCATCCCATCGCGGCGTTGAGCAGGGCCAGGGCCGTAGAGGGAGCCACATGGGCGAAGTAACAGAGGACCAGGCTGTTGCACACCGTCCGCCAGTTCTGGTGGATCGCCACATAGCGGGCTTTGCCCTCGCATTGATGGCGATCGAGATAGGGGATGCCCAGCTCCTCATCGGATTGGCCCAGCTCCACCATGAAGAAGTCGCTCTGGTTGTGGCACGCGCCGCGGGGGGACGTGGCGTAGCTCAGGGCCATCCCCGCCACCCCGCGCGGATCGTGATAGGGGACCTCCAGGCCTTTCACCTCCACCGCCAGATCCTCCGCGCCGAAGGCCCGTGCCAGGCCGCGGGCCCCCTGGGCCAGCAGCGCTCCGAATCCCTCCCGCCGGGCCGTCTGGGCGATGAGGATCTCCGCCGGCCGCGCATCCCCCCAGCGCAGGGCCAACCCCCCGGTGTCCCGTTCCGTGAGGACCCCGCGCTCGAAGAGCAGATAGGCCAGGCCGAGGACGTTCCCCATGCTGATGGAATCCAGCCCGTAGCGATCGCACAGATCCCCCAGATGCGTGATGAGGGCGAGGTCGTCGTTCAGGAGGTTCGAACCGAAGGCGGCGATGGTCTCGTATTCGGGGCCCTTCGCCTTCGTCCGGGCATAGGGGCCTTCGGGGATGGTCACCACCCGCCCGCAGGCGATCACGCAGGCGTGGCAGGCCGAGACCCCCGAGAGGATCGTCTCGGCCATGGCGGCCCCGCTCACCTTCGACGCGCCCTCCCAGGCGCCCTGCCCGTAATACCGTTTGGGCATGCTCCCCAGCAGCTCGAAATACTCCGCCGCACCGGCCGTCCCCGTCTCCCGGAACACCCGGGTCAGGTTGTCCTCCCGCAGCGCCCGGTTGGCCTGCGACCGCAGCGCCCCGAACTCCTCCGGGCGGGCCAGGGGCAACGGCTGGTTCCCCCGCACCGCGATGGCCTTCAGGTTCTTGGAGCCCATCACCGCGCCCATCCCGGTGCGGCCCGCTACCCGACCGTGGTCGCACAGGATCAAGGCGAAGGGGACCTGGTTCTCCCCGGCGACGCCGATGGCCGCCACCCGGGCCAGGGGATCCCCCACCTCCTGCCGGATGGCCGCCTGAACGGCGTAGGGATCGCGGCCCCAGAGATGAGCGGCGGGGCGGATCTCGACCCGACCGTCGTGGATCCAGAGGTAGACCGGTTCCGGGGCGCGTCCCTCGATCCATAGCGCATCGTAGCCGGCGAAGCGCAGCTCCGGCCCCCAGAACCCGCCGCAGTTGGACTCCCCCCACAGCCCGGTGGCGGGGGAGCGGGCGCACACCGTAAACCGTCCGACGGCCGGGCCAGCGGTGCCGGTCAGCGGGCCGGTGAGGAACAGCAAGGGGTTCTCCGGGCCCAGGGGATCCACCTTCGGATGGAGGCGCTCCCACAGCATCCGCGCCGCCAGGGCGCTGCCCCCGATGAAATCCTCCACCCACCCCGAGGGGATCTCCTCCTCCCGGATCCGCTGCGAGGAGAGATCCACCCTCAGCAGCCGACCGAAACGCGTCATCGGTTTCCTCCCTCCTTCTGTAACGCAAAATTTATTTCGCGAAAACCGCCTCGCTCCTCCCTGGCCGGGTGGGACGCCGCTTCCGGAGGACTTCCCGGCTCTAATCCGGGTAATCGGCCTCCGGATCCGTGTAGATAGGGGGCGGATCAGGAGTCCGTCGGACGCGCCACAGGCCCCGCAGGTCCTCCAGGGCGGTGCGCAGGATCTTCACCCGGGTGTCGGGGTCCTCCCGCCAGATCACCGGGACCTCCCACACGGTGTAGCCGCGCTGCTCGGCGCGCAGGAGCAGCTCCGTGTCGAAGAACCAGGATTGATTGGCCACCCGGGGGACAAGCTCCTGGGCCGCCTGGCGGGTGATGGCTTTGAACCCGCACTGGGCATCCCGGAAGCGGCGGCGGGGGAAGAGCAGCCAGACGATGAAGTTATAGATCCGGGAGATGATCTCGCGCTTGAGGGAGCGGGTGATGCGGGATTGCGGGTGCAGCCGGCTGCCCGTGGCCACGTGATAGCGGCCCTCCACCAGGGGTTGGATCAGCGGCATGAAGGCGCTGAGGTCGGTGGACAGATCGACGTCCATGTAGGCCATCACATCGGCGTCGCTCTCCAGCCAGGCCTTGCGCAGCGCCCGTCCCCGTCCCTTCCGGTTCAGCCGGATGTAGGCCACCTCCTCCGGCCACTGGGCCGCCAGCCGCCGCCCGATCTCCGGCGTGCGGTCCACCGAGGCGTTGTCGGCGATCACGATGCGCCAGCGGTAGGGGCAGTTCGCCTGCAGGAAAGCGCGCAGCTTCTGAACGCTGGGCTCCAGGTCCCGCTCCTCGTTGTAGACCGGGATGACCACATCCACCCGAACGGACCGATCCATGAAGCGGAGGCCTCCAGGGAGACGTTTTCCGGGGATATTTTAGCCGAAGGGCGCGCTTTGCCCCTCCGCGGATCCACCTCCCGCGGTGGCGAGAGCATTGTCCCCCTACGCAGGGGACAGACAGATCGGAGAAGACTCACTATCATGCCGAACAGAAATTCCTTACGGAGGAAGATGGAAATGGAGGAGCGAGAGCGATCTCGTCATACGGATCGCGCGACAGGTGTCCGGGTGGCCCAGGGATCCCAACGCTTTCGCGAAAGTCGATGGCTGATCGTATGGGTCAGCTGTCTATTGCTCTCCCTGGGCGGGAGCCCTGCATTCGGTGAACGGATGCAAAGTGTTTCCCCTACTCCGCCTCAGCCGCAATGGTGGGCAAACGTGACCGCCTCTTACATTGCGGTGGCCTTCTGGACCTATTGGCCCATTCCGGAACCCCATTTCGGAGCCTTCTTCCAGGGCCGCTGGGGGCATAATCCGCACGATCTGGGGCCCGGCGGCGACCCGGCGACCTGTAGTTCCAGCGCCGGCTGCATTTCCAACTGGAACTGGTGGGGGGCCGATCGAAATGTGTTGCTGTTGCCCAAAGGGGGATGGTTAGCAACGGAGCCTCCGTGGGGGCCGAAATGGCAACCCAGCAATTACTCAGCTCGAGTATGGTTCGATTGAGGAGGCGGCCATGAAGCGCATCGCAATTGGCGTGGGCGTTCTCATGCTGGCCCTGGGCGTGGCGGCGGCTCTCCATCGGGCCCTGGCGCAGCCTTCCACCCCCTCCCCGCTAACGGCGCAAGCGTTGCCTGCGGAGGCCTTCCCCCAAAGTTATCGCCTGGAAGAGGGCCCTCTCTCCCCCCAGGCGCTCAATCATCCGCTGAATTCAGAGAACCTCGCCAGCATGGGGATCAAGGAGGAACCCCTCCGGTTCCGGGAAGGCTATGGGGTGGGGCTCGCCGTTTATGACGGTCAGCAAACCGGCCTGGTGTTTCACTTCCTCTATCGCTATGCCGACCCCGCCCAGGCCCGCCGGGCGGCGGAAGCGCTGATCCGCGCCTGGGGGCTGAAGGAGCGACCGGAGGTCGGAGGCTGGGAGGTCTCGGGCCGGGACTCCGAAGGGGGCGCCCTCCGGACCCTGGTGCAGGTGCGCGGCGAGGTTCTCAGCCTCCTGATCGTGAACGGGACGCAGGAAGCCGCCACGCGACAGCTCCTGGACCAGGCCATCCAGGCCCTGGCCGCGCGGTGGGGGCGCTGAGCCTTAGATGGCGGGGAACCTCCCGCCCAGGGGGAGCAGGGGTCCGAAGATCCCTGCCCCCCTGATCGTAAAGCGTCAAACCGCTCTCTCTTCCGGAGCCCATGTTCGATCGATATGGCTTCGATGGGGGACGATGACCCCACGGTGAGGCCTCTGCGGGCCGACATGCCTTGCCCTCAATCGGTTGGCCTCCTATAATGTGATCAGGCGTTCTCCTCCGAAGGGGGGCGATGGCAGTCGGGCTGGTGGATAGCGATTCGATGCGCCGGGCCGTCTGGGCCGAGCGCCTGAGCGCCTGGGGCTTCCCCATCGCCTGGGAGGCGGCCACCGCCGCCGAGGCCCGGGCCGCCCAGGCCCGCCATCCCCCTTCCGCCCTGCTGGTGGCCTTCGAGCTGCTGGACGGCAGCGGCGCGGCGCTGCTGGCCGCCGCCATCCGGGCGCAACCGGAATGCTCGGGACTGCTGCTGGTGGAAGTCCCCCACCCTGCCCGGGAGGCCCTGGCCTGGAAGGCCGGCGCCCGGGGCTGCCTGTGGCGGGGGCAACCGTGCGAAAGGCTCCTCGCCGCCGTCCGGCAGGCCCTGGCCGGGACGTCGCTGTGGACCCCGGGGGCGGTGCGGCAGGCCCAGCGCTGGTGGGCGAGCTGGGGCGATCCGTGGGCGGCCCTCAGCCCGCAGCAGCGGGCGGTGGCCTGGGCGGCGGCCCACGGCCTGAGCAACAAGGAGATCGCCCGCGTGCTCGGCATCGCGCCGGAGACCGCCCGCACCCACCTGGCGCGGGCCCTGGCCCGCCTGGGGCGGGTGGATCGGGTGGACCTGACCCGCTGGCTGGCCCAGGGCGGCCTCCTGGACCCCCGCTGCGCGGCGCTGCTGGACGAGGATCCCTTGCCGGACTTCCGGCAGCTGATCGAGGCCCTGATGGGCCTTGGGTAGACGGGGACCGCCCGCGGAAGGTCTGTCCCCCGACGCGGGGGACAGACAAGAAGCGGGGAGTGGGCTAGGATGAGAAGCGGAAGCCCAGGCAAGGGAGGTCTGCGATGGGGACGCGGTGGCTGCTTTACGATGCGGGGTGTTCCGTATGCGCCGCCCTGGCCCGGGAGGTGGAGGCCCTCAGCGGCGGGCGGCTGCGGGTGCGGAGTTTGCGGGAGCCCGAGGTCCAGGCCCTGCTGGACCGCGCCCGTCCCGGCTGGCGCTGGGAGCCGATGCTCGTCGAGATGGAGGGGGAGCGGGTGCGGGTCTTCGCGGGGCTGGCGATGCGCTGGCGCCTGGTGCAGGTCTTAGGCCCCGTGCGGGCGTTGCGGGTAGCCCAGGCGGTGGCCCGGATGGGAGGCCCTGTGCTGGGCGTGGATTGGGGAAGGCGGCGGTTGCTGCGCCAGAGCCTGGCCCTGGCCGGGCTGGCGCTGCTGCGGCGGATCCCCGGAGGGACCCATGCCCCTCGAACCGCCGGTTCGGCCCCTCCTCGTCTCGGCCCAGGGGAGGGGGAGCTCTGGGAGGGGTTCGTGCTGCTTCCGGAAGGCGCCCCGTTGCCCTCCTTCGTGACCTGTGCTCCCGCCCCCATCCTGTGTCAGAGCGCCGATCCCGAGAAAGATCTGTGGGGAGAGACTCTGGAGGCGCCTGATGAGGGCCCATTGCGGGCCGCACCGGGCCTGCCAGTGCCAATGCTTGAGGGATGGCCCCTGCGACAAACCACCGTGATCCGGTTCCAGCAGGATGGGCGGCTGTTCGCCGCCCTCCTGGAATTTGGAGAGGAGGAGACTATAGTGCGCCTATGGGCCTCCCCGGTTTATCCGCAGCCTTTTCCGGTGTGGCCCGTCTATTTACCGGACCGCCCCGGGATGCCGATCCCACCGGAGAAAGTGTTCTTCACGCCGCGGCCGGGGGTGCTCCGTCCTACCCTAATGGGGGTGGAAGTGTTGTGGATTCAGGAAGGGATTCTCTATACCTTAAGCATCCAACGTGGGGATCGGGAAGTCGCCGCCGGCCTAATCCAAGCGCTACGCATGCGGTTGCCCTAAAGCCTATGTGGAAGGAGGACAGCGATGTCTATCTATGCCTATGTGTATGCGCCTATTGGGGGTCGGATCACTGGACGAGTGAATTATTGCCGTTGCAATCCATCCAATTATGATCCCTCCTGCACCGGATCTGGTAGTTCTCACTTGCCTTGTAAAGGATGGGTAGATCCAGTGGACATTGCAGGGACCGGAACGATCTACTTGGTGGTCAACTATCCCACAGTGCGTAAGGTGCATACTCGCATCGAATATCAATGTTGTTGTAGGAATTCCTCTGATTATGCACGAGCGATTACAGTGGATCTGTTTATATATACAAATGGCCAGCATTGTTATGTAGGCTCTGTAATGTATGGGCATATAGGAAATCCGATGGTCCCTAATGATCATGATATTTACCTAAATTCAAGCTGGCTTCCACTGGGTCAGGTTCTATCAGGAACATACAGCTGTAACGGGTTGATGTGTTATACGGGTGCACATGTTCATATGGAGCGATTCGGTGGGGAGACACTGGCACCGTGCTGCTGTGCGAGTGTTTCCCAAGGGACCACTCCGATCTATCGCTTCCTCTATACATGATGTCCGGCCTGAACCCGCTGAATCCGAGGGAAGGGGGCATGTATGCGCCGATGGGTAGGGGCTCTCTTTGGACTGGGTTTGGTGGCTTGTGGCCAGAGGGTTGAATTTCCAGTTCTCCCGATGTCGCCTACCCCTCCCCCGCAGGCCGAGGCCTCCGCCCCCGCTTCTCCCACCCCGCTGCGGTGCGAGCCCCTGGCGGATCTGGACGCCCCGGCCTCCCTGCGCCTGGAGGATCTGCAATGGGAGGCACTACCGCTTCCCGGAGCCCAGGCACGCCACCTGCGGGGCTCCCCCTACCCGATGGTGCCCATCCGGCGGGAATCTATCGAAGGGGCCCCCTTCCTGCTGATAGGCTGGACACCCAGCCTGGAGCCCTCCGTCACCTTTCCCACCCCGGTGGCCACTGCGTGGATCGACTTGAAAGACGCTGGGCATCGGTGGCGGAGTCGGGGAGCCGAGGCCCCATGGCCCCCATGTGGGGGGCCAATGGAGTTGCTGTGCAAGCCAGCCCCTACCCCCACGCCGAAGCGGGAGGGGATCCGGTTGGAGAAGGCAGAAGCAGGAACTCTGTGGCGGATCGATCCGCGCACCGGGCAACAGGAAGTAGCCCTGCGCCTGGAGGCCGGATGGACCCTTGGGGAGATCCGGTATGCTCGCGACGGAACCTACGCCGTGGTCGTAGCCTCGGGAGCCCCCCAGGGGGTGGAGACGCTCCAGATCTGGCGGCTGGAATTACGGATGGGAGCGCCTTCCCGATTGCTGGCGACCTGGCCAGTGCCGGGGATGGGCCGGGACTGGGTGAACGCAGACGAAGGGGAGCTCATCGGCTCCTCGTATTGGGTGATCGCCTACCCGAACCGGTGGGGGGAAGGATTCCTGGTAGACGTCGAGCGGGGTGGGGTGGTTTCGCCTGCAGCCCTGGGATTGCCGGCCGACGCTTACTTTTTGGGGATCCGGCTGGCACCGGATGGGCGGTGGGTGGCCTTCGAACTGCCGCCCCCCTCCAGGAAGGTGCAAGGACCCCAAGATCCCGGGGTGCGGCTCTACGTGGCGTCGGGAGCGGATCTGCGCAGCGGCTTCTGGCTGGAGGGGATGGCACTGGTGATCGATCGGTGGCGGATGGTGGGCTGGGGGGAGCACCCCCGGTTTCTGGTGGTGGAGGATCGGCGGGATGGCGGGTTGCGGCTGGTGCCGCTGCCGCCCGAGGAGGCACCGCGGGGATATCGACTGGCGGGGGCGAGGCTTCCGCTGGCGGTGGTGCCAGGGGGCGTGGTGACCGCAGGGGAAGGCGGACAGGTGATGGTGTGGGATACAAAGGGACAACGGGTGGCGGCAGTGGACCTGCGGCCTTGGTATAGGGCTGTTCACGCGCTGCTGCCGGAGGTCGAAGGAGAGAAGCTTCGGCGGGTGTGGATCGGGGCGCAGTTACAGGAGCCGTATGCAGCAGGGCCCTGCACCTTGGGACCGCACGGGCTGATCGAGTGGACCCTGCCGTGAGGGAGTGGGGGAAGAGGCGGGTGCGGGTCTTGGCCGGCCTTTCGCTGCGGGCGCGCCTCGTGCAGGTCTTGGGCCCGGTGCGGGCGTTGCGGGTGGCCCAGGCCGTGGCCCGGATGGGAGGCCCGGTGCTGGGCGTGGATTGGGGGAGGCGACAGCTGTTGCGGCAGGGCGGTACGATAGCGGCATTAACTTTATTGAACAAATTTACAGGCTATATTTTGATGAATAAAATTGATGATAAGTATGAGTATTGGCATGGTTTCGTCATTATCAAAGAATCTAAAAACCCACTCATATTACAAGATTATCAATTTGGAATGTCAGACGCATGTGGTGTCGACGATGAGGGAACAACCATTCTCAAGCCGAAATTCATTACGCAATTTTATGTTAAAAATTTGGAGTAATTATCATCTAAGATAAAGTATCCTTTATATATTTTGCGAACAGATTCTATTCATGGGGCATCTTTGTCGAATATTAGTCTTATTCAACAACCCGGCTATCCTCCCTATGGTTATGTCCTGACATACTCAACCTACAACAACCAGCTTAATGTTCATTTCACTTCAATTAGTATTTTTGGAATTTTTGACTTTCAAAAACCCTTTCAACTTTTTATCCGCAAAGACGAGGAAGTAATAAAGGCAAATTTTCTGCTAAATCCAGGTTTGATGGTCAAAAAACCCATGATTTTGATTTTCATTGGATTAATCACAATGTTCACTATATCCTATCACTGGAACTGATTGATATTGATCCGATTCAAATAGCCTCAAGTTTGGTGCAATTTTAGGTAATTAATGGTTCAATTTCATGTTTCCAAGGAGGGAACATCGGCACGGGAACACTCTCGCTGGGAACACTTCCGCATTGTATCATTGTATACATCTAGATGATAGAAATGGTCAACATTTAGCACTTATATTTTTTCTTTACATGCCTTCTTTGCCAATTCAAGACTGGTTGTATTAGCTTCTATATGGTCAATTAAATTAAATTTAATTATCGAAATAGATTAATAATTGATTCTACAAAACGAATCTATTTCAAAATTAAGGAGGATAAGATAGCTAGTTATTATATATGTTCCAACAGGGGGTTTAAATAATTAGCTTGAATTGTTATTGCTTTCGACGGGGAGGAGATTGCTCGAATTGCACTGTTTCTTTTTGTAAAGATATTCAAAATTGCCCGGATTGTGTATATCCACCATGTCAATGTTCATCGTGCTGTAAACACATTGTAGTGGGTGAATCTTTATATTCGATCTTCATCAGGGAGCGTAGTGTGGTTCTGGGGTAGCCCCAACATTTTTAGCATCAGGATCGAGTATTCAGGCGGAATTTGTTCTAATGCTCCGTGCGGTCAATATGGGTCTGATGATATTGGTTGCGGCATTAAAGTACACGCATATACAGACTATAATGCGTCTAGAATACGACTTGGTATTGTGCATTATTGCCACTTGACCGGACGAATACCTCCTAATGGAGCAATCTATAATCGCCCGGGCAACACGAAGTGGGGAGTAGCGTTAGGATATGTGCCAGCCGTGCCTCCCTCCCAGAATTGTTATCTGAGCGAACACATTCACACCTGCATTTATGGAGATGGAGGGCAGGCTTATCGGGCCTATTTCGCATGCGAGGCCTCCGTAAGCGGGGGATCAACGGTGCTTTACTGGTGGGTCCGATGGTGCGCGAGAAACCGTGGTGGTTCAGTTACTTCTGGATCGGCATTGCACTGGCGATGGGCGCGTGCGTCAAAGGGGAAATGACCCCCCGGACGCTACCCGAGCCGGTGCAGGTGTGGACGCGCGGCATGGGAAGCCTCACCGGGCTGGCCTTGCTGGAGGAGCCCCCGGCCCTGGCGGTGGGGCTTACCACCGGCCTCCT
>Ga0079992_117145_pt1 | contig 81785 bp, 81 predicted proteins | sample FaiFalFF_MnMetaG_3_FD_69197 | JGI IMG/M metagenome (GOLD analysis project Ga0079992, IMG submission 69197) | Freshwater microbial communities from Yellowstone National Park, Wyoming, USA - Fairy Falls B (FF_Mn_B) MetaG (SPADES assembly) (version 2) | ecosystem: Environmental > Aquatic >...
CCCCGCAAAACGCCCACCCTTTGGCCGATGCATATTCCAAGCTTCATCTTTCTCACAAACACCCCCTCCGGCGGTGCCGTCCAGAAGGGCATTCTTAGGGGGGTAGAGTTGCAAACCACTTAGCCCCGTAAGGGGATTGCGACAACGCAATCGCCTCAAGCAGGGTCATGCCGCACCTCCTCCCTCGTTGCAAACCACTTAGCCCCGTAAGGGGATTGCGACTCTTGTGGTCAGTCCTCATGCCCCCTCCGTTTCTTCACGAGTTGCAAACCACTTAGCCCCGTAAGGGGATTGCGACACGAGCATGTACGCCAGCCGGGTTTGGGGCGCCTCTTCACGTTGCAAACCACTTAGCCCCGTAAGGGGATTGCGACGAGAATATGCCGGTCCCCCAAACCTTTAGCTTGTCGTAACCCGTTGCAAACCACTTAGCCCCGTAAGGGGATTGCGACCCGAGTCCACATAGGCCTTCGTGGTGGCGTCCTGAGGGGTTGCAAACCACTTAGCCCCGTAAGGGGATTGCGACGGCCCGGAGGGCTTCACGAAGCGTGCGGAGGATGTCCTCGTTGCAAACCACTTAGCCCCGTAAGGGGATTGCGACTGTGGGGCGGGGTCTCGGACCCCTAACCCCGTCCGTGGGTTGCAAACCACTTAGCCCCGTAAGGGGATTGCGACAGCAAGGCCTTCAAGCGGGCTTCCAAAGCCCCCTTCAAGAGTTGCAAACCACTTAGCCCCGTAAGGGGATTGCGACCCTTCGTGAGCGCCGGGCTCTTGAGGGGATTCCCGCCCCGTTGCAAACCACTTAGCCCCGTAAGGGGATTGCGACGAAGGACTTCCGGAAGGGGCTTGCCACGTGGCGTGGCAGCCGTTGCAAACCACTTAGCCCCGTAAGGGGATTGCGACCTGGGGTTTTGGGGGCGGGGTTTCGGACCCCGTACCCTGGTGTTGCAGACCACTTAGCCCCGTAAGGGGATTGCGATGCGTACCGTGCCACCACTTGGTCCCGGTCCTCCTCCCTCGTTGCAAACCACATAGCTCCGTAAGGGGATTGCGACGGCTTGCCCTTCGGGGTAGTAACCCCCGCGTACTTAGCAAGGTTGCAAACCACTTAGCCCCGTAAGGGGATTGCGACAAGTATGGGGCGAGGTGGATGGTGTCGGTCTCTAGTTGCAAACCACTTAGCCCCGTAAGGGGATTGCGACCCCTCTCTTGCCCGGTGGGGCGGGGGAGGGGTTTCGCTTTTGGGGTGGGCTGATTTGTTGACCGGGTACAAGAAGGCGGGTAGAATGCCCTCCGGAGGTAGAAGAATGAAGCGGCTTATCGCTTTGGTGGTGGTGCTGGCCCTGGCGTTGGCCCAGGGGTTGGAGGCCTTCTGGAAGGCGGTGGAGGTGCCGGGTGGGGTGTGCTCGGACGGCTCCCCCTACCGCTTTTACGTGAGCCCCGGGGACCCCAAGAAGGTGGTCCTGGACTTCCAGGGTGGCGGGGCCTGCTGGGACGCCGCCACCTGCGGCCCGCAAAGCCAGACCTACCGCAAGCGGGTGGACGTGCAGGAGCTCCTCCTGGCCCAGGGCATTTACAACCGCATGAGCGTGGCCAACCCCTTCTTCGGCTGGACCCACGTCTTCGTGCCCTACTGCACGGGGGACCTGCACGTGGGCCGGGCCACGGTGGACTACGGCGGCTTCAAGGTCCACCACCAGGGGGCCAGGAACGCCCAGGCGGCCCTGGAGTACGTCTTCAGGAACCACGCCCAGGCGGAGCGGGTCTTCGTCACCGGGTGCAGCGCCGGGGCCTACGGGGCCATCTTCTGGGCGGATAAAGTCCTTGCCACCTACAAAAACGCCCAGGTCGCCGTCTGCGGGGACGCCGGGGTGGGGGTGGCCACGCCGGACTTCCCCGGCTACGCCCGCTGGAACCCCCGCTTCCCCGAGCTTCCCGGGCTTTCGGCCAGGCCCAGCGTCTCCGAGATCTACCTGGCCCTGAGCAGGGCCTACCCCAAGGCGGTCCTGGCCCAGTACACCACCCTTTTGGACGGCACCCAGATCTTCTTCTACGGCCTCATGAAGGGGGAGAGGACCCCTTCCGAGGCCACGGCCCGGGAGTGGGCCACCGAGGCCCAGAAGGCCGTCCTCACCCCGGCCCAGGCGGAGAACTACACCTTCTACCTGGCCCCGGGGAGCCAGCACTGCATCCTCCCCAGGCCCGAGCTCTACACCCTGAAGGTGGGGGAGGTGAGCTTCCTGGACTGGCTGAAGGCCCTGGCCGAGGGGAAGGTGGCCCCTAGGGTGCGCCCCTGAGGCCGAAGGCGGCGAACCAGGCCTTCAGGTCCGGGTAGAGGGCGAGAAGGAGGCGGTGGCCCTTCCTGCGGTCCAGGGGGGCCTCCGCCAAAAAGCTTTTTAAGAGGCGGTCCCCGTCCTTTTCCAGGATCTCCCAGGCCTTCAGGGTGAAGTGGGCCTGGAACCAGAGGGCGCTTTCCAGGTTGCCCCTCCTTCGTTCGTAGAGGGAGAGGCTCTTCTTCTGGGGGTTCAGGCGGGCCAGGTATGCGCTAAAGAGGCGGAGTTCCTGGGCCAGCTCGGGGCGCTTTTCCTTTAGCCCCAGGAGGAAGAGGTAGTTGGCCAAAAACTCGTCCAGCCACCTGGCCCCGGTGCGGAGCCTCCAGGCCACCTGGAGGGCGTGGGCGTACTCGTGCCCCAGGTTCAGGTCCAAAAAGGCCGGGATCTCCCCGGGGGGCGGGCCCAGGGGCAGGAGGACCTCCCGGAGGCGGTGGAGGAGCCTCTCCGGGTAGGTGAGGGGGGCGTAGAGGATGAGGCCCTCCGGCCCCGTGTGCTGGAAGGGGAGGCCGTAAGGGTAGGGGAGCCTCGCCCGCCAGTCCTTTTCCGAGAGGACGAAAAGCCGCACCACGGGAAGGGGGGCGTAGGGGGCGTAGGCGGGGGTGAGGGAGAGGAGGTAGGCCTGGAGGGCGTTGGCCCGCAAAGCCCCGCCCGGGGAGAAGAAGGCGGGGAGGAGGGGGTGGGGGAGGGCCTCGAGGGCCATGGGGGCTAGATGACCTCCCGGAAGCCGATCCGCTCCGCCTGGGCCCTCAGCTCCTCCTTGAGGGCCTGGTGCTTGGGGAGGGAGAGGTCCGGGTCCTCCTCCACGATGGCCTTGGCCAGGGCCCGCGCCCGCTCTATGACCTCGGTGTCCTCCGCCAGGTCGCCTAGCCGAAGCTCCGGGTAGCCCGACTGCCGGGTGCCCCTGAGCTCCCCGGGGCCCCGGAGCTTCAGGTCCATCTCGGCGATGTAAAAGCCGTCGGTGGAGGCCTCGAGGACCTTTAGCCTTTTCATGGTCTTCTGGCCCGCCTCCCCCGCCAGGAAGATGGCGTAGCCCTCTAGCCCTCCCCGCCCCACCCGGCCCCTTAGCTGGTGAAGCTGGGCCAGGCCGAAGCGCTCGGCGTTTTCCACGATGATCAGGGTGGCCCGGGGGATGTCCACCCCCACCTCAATGACCGTGGTGGAGACCAAAAGGTCGTAGGCCCCCTGGCGGAAGGCCTCCATGACCGCCTCCTTCTCCCGGGCGGGCATCTTCCCGTGGAGGAGGGCGATCCTGGCCTCGGGGAGGAGGCCTTGGAGCTCCTCGTAGAGGAGGGTGGCCGCCTTCAGGTCCAGCTCGGACTCCTCAATGGCCGGGGCCACCACGAAGACCTGGTGCCCCTTTTTGATCTCCTCCCGGGCGAAGGCGTAGGCCTGGAGGCGGAGGCGGTGGGGGAGGACCTTGGTCTTCACCGGGGTGCGGCCCGGGGGCATCTCGTCCAGGACGCTCACCTCCAGGTCCCCGTAGAGGGTGAGGGCCAGGGAGCGGGGGATGGGCGTGGCCGACATGACCAGGACGTCGGGCGGGGTCTTGGCCATCTTGAGGAGGGCCCGCCGCTGCAAAACCCCAAAGCGGTGCTCCTCGTCCACCACGGCCAGGCCCAGGTCTTGGAACTCCACCCCCTCCTGGATGAGGGCGTGGGTGCCCACGGCCACCTGGGCCTCGCCGCTCCTGAGGCGGGCCAGGGCGGCCTCCTTTTCCCGGGAGGACATGGAGCCCAGAAGGAGCTCCACCCTCACCCCCAGGGGGAAGAGGTAGCGGGTGAGGTTCTGGAAGTGCTGCCGGGCCAGGATCTCCGTGGGGGCCATGAGGGCGCCCTGGGCCCCGTTCATGGCGGCCAAATAGAGGGCGAAGGCCGCCACCACCGTCTTCCCCGAGCCCACGTCCCCCTGGAGGAGGCGGGCCATCTGGCGGGGGCTTTGCATGTCCTTGGCGATCTCGGCCATGACCCGCTCCTGGGCCCGGGTGAGGGGGAAGGGGAGGGCCTTTTTAAAGGCCTCCACCCAGGCCTCCTCCACCCGGAAGGCCCGCCCCAGGACCACCCCCCCGGCGTCCAGGAGGGCCTTGAGCTCCAGGAGGAGGTACTCGTCAAACTTCAGGCGGAGAAGGGCCTTCTTGAGGGCCTCCTCGTCCTCGGGGAAGTGGATGGCCCTGAGGGCCTCCGAATAGGGCATGAGGGCCAGGCCCTCCCGGTAGGGCTCCACGGGGTCGGGGAGGGGCAGGGCCATCTCCAGGGCCCGGTGGACGGTGCGGCGCAAAAAGGCCTGCCCCACCCCCTCCTTGGCGGGGTAGATGGGGACGATGCGCCCGGTGGAGAGGGACTCCGTGCCCTCGTCCTCAAAGTGCTCCACCAGAAGCTGGACCCCGTTCCTACGCTGCACCCGGCCGGTGACGATCAGCGTGGCCCCCTCCTCTATCTGGGAGAGGACCCAGGGCTGGTTGAACCAGACCAGGGCAAGCCGCCACCCCCAGGCGTCCATGGCCTTGACCTGGACCAGCTGCATCCCCTTCTTGGGGGTCCTCACCAGCTCCTTGGCCAGGACCTTGACCGAGAGGGTGGCCTTCTGGCCGTCCTCCAGGTAGCGCACGCCGGGGAGGGCCCGGCGGTCCTCGTAGCGGCGGGGGTAGTAGTGGAGGACGTCCCGCACGGTGTGAAGGCCCAGCTCGGAGAGCTTTTTCCGGCTTTGGGGCGGGGCCAGGAGGTGGGCGGGGTCCTGGGGCTTCAGCCGGGGCTGAGGTTCGGGGGGTGGGGCCTTCTCCTGGCCGTCCTGAAGGATGCGGAGGGCCTCCTCCAGGACCTTCTTCCGCGCCTCGGGGTCCTTCTCCCCGTAGCCCTGGAACAGGTCCAGGAGTTTGGGAAAGGGGCGGGCCAGGTTGCGGACCAAGCCCTCGAGGCCCCCCACCACCACCCGGTCCCTGGCCCCGTCCTGGAGCTCCCGGAGGATGGGCCTCAGGAGCCTTTCCCGGACCTCCCCCTCCTTCACGCTCCCCATGATACCCTTAGGCCTGTGAGCCGCGTGGAGCGATGGCCCAATGGCCTTACCGTGGCCCTGGAGGAGCGGGACTTTCCCGGCGTGGCCTTCCAGCTTTTGGTCCCCGCCGGGGCGGTGGGCGACCCCGAGGGCCTGGAAGGGGCCAGCACCCTCTTGGAGGGCTGGCTTTGGAAGGGGGCGGGGGAGCTGGACGCCAGGGGCCTGGCCCAGGCCCTGGACGCCTTGGGGGTAAGGCGGACGAGCGGGGCCGGCCTGGAGTACACCGCCTTCGCCGCCAGCTTCCTGCCCGAGGTCCTGGAGGAGGTCTTCCGCCTCTACGCCCTCCTCCTCACCCGGCCCAGGCTTCCCGAGGAGGGGTTTGAGGCGGTGCGCTCCGTGGCCCTGCAAAGCCTCCTCTCCCAGGAGGACCAGCCCGCGAGGAAGCTCTTTTCTGAACTCAGGCGGCGGGTCTTCCTTTCCCCCCACGGCCGCGACCCCTTGGGCCGGGAGGAGGACCTGAAGCGGGCCACGCCCAAAGCCCTCAGGGAGGACTTCGGAAGGCGCTACACCCCCAGGGGGGCCATCCTGGCCGTGGCCGGGGGGGTTTCCTGGGAGAGGCTCCTTGGGGCGCTGGAGCCCCTGGCCCTTTGGGAAGGGGAGGAGGTCCTTTATCCCCCGCCCCTCCTCGCCTCGCCGGAGCGCTTCGCCCTGAGGCGGCCCACGGCCCAGGTCCAGATCGGCCTGGCCTATCCCGATGTGGGCCCCGAGGACCCGGGCTTCTACGCGGCCAGGCTGGCCCTCGAGGTCCTCTCCGGCGGGATGTCTAGCCGCCTCTTCACCGAGGTGCGGGAGAAAAGGGGCCTGGTCTACGCCGTCTCCGCCTTCCCGGCGGGGGTGAAGGGGCAGGGCCTCCTCATGGCCTACGCCGGCACCACCAGGGATAGGGCCAAGGAGACCCTGGCCGTCATGCTTCAGGAGATGGAAAGGCTCGCCGAAGGGGTCACGGAGGAGGAGCTCGCCCGGGCCAAGGTGGGCCTCAGGACCGCTTTGGTCATGGGGGACGAGTCCATCAGGACCAGGGCCTCCTCCATGGCCCGGGACCTCTACATGCTGGGCCGGGTGCGCCCCCTGGCCGAGATTGAGGCGAGGGTGGAGGGCACCACCTTGGAGGAGGTCAACGCCTTCTTAAGGGCCCACCCCTACCGGGACCCCTGGGTGGGGCTTTTGGGGGAGGTGGAGGATGTTTAGGGAAGCGGTCTTGAAAAACGGCCTCAGGGTCATCGCCGAGGTCCTCCCCGAGGCCAGGAGCGTGGCCCTGGGCTACTTCGTGAAGACCGGGGCCCGGGACGAGGCCCCCCAGGAGAGCGGGGTGAGCCACTTCCTGGAGCACATGGTCTTCAAGGGCCCCGAGGGCATGGACGCCCTTTCCGTCAACCTGGCCTTTGACCGCATGGGGGCCCAGTACAACGCCTTCACCTCGGAGGAGGCCACGGTCTACTACGGGGCGGTCCTGCCCGAGTTCGCCCCGCCCCTTCTTGCGCTCTTCTCCCGGCTCATGCTCCCCGCTTTGCGGGAGGAGGACTTCGCCACGGAGAAGCAGGTGATCCTCGAGGAGATCGCCCGCTACCAGGACCGCCCGGGCTTCATGGCCTACGACTGGGCCAGGAGGGCCTTCTTCCGGGACCACCCCCTGGGCCAGAGCGTCCTGGGCACGGAGGAGAGCATAAGGGCCCTCACCCGGGAGGGGATGGCCGCCTACCATAGGCGGCGCTACCTGGCGGGCAACATGGTCCTGGCGGCCACGGGGAAGGTGGACTTCGGCTGGCTTCTGGAGGAGGCGGAGCGCCTCACCGAGGGCTTCTACCGGGGGGAGGCGGGCCGGGCCTATCCCCCTTTGGCGCCCGCCACCGGCCTTCTGGAACGCCCCTACGACAAGGCCAAGGCCCTCTACCTGGTGGGCCTTTTCCCCGGCTTCGCCTACGGGGAGGAGGCCCGCTTTCCCGCCCAGGTCCTGGCCCACCTCCTGGGGGAGGAGGGCTCGGGCAGGCTCCACTTCGCCCTGGTGGACCGGGGCCTCGCCGAGGCGGCCTCCTTCGGCCACGAGGAGGCGGACCGGGCGGGCTTCTTCCACGCCTACGTCCAGGCGGACCCCGCCCACAAGGGGGAGGTCCTCTCGGCCCTCCAGGAGGAGCTGGCCCGCCTGGCCAGGGAAGGGGTGGGGGAGGAGGAGGTGGAGAAGGCCAAGACCCCCCTGGCCACGGGCCTGGTCTTCGCCGGGGAGACCCCCATGGGGCGGCTTTTCCACCTGGGGCTGGAGTACCTCTACACCGGCCGCTACCTGGCCCTCGAGGAGGTCAAGGCCCGGGTCCTCCGGGTCACGGCCCGGGAGGTGAACGCCCTCCTGGAGAGGGGCTTTTTAGATCGGGGCCTCTACTACCTGGTCCTGCCCCATGGAGCCTAGAGCCCTCCTGGCCGCCCTGGTCACCATCCTCTTCTGGGCCAGCGCCTTCGCCGCCATCAGGGCGGGGCTCAAGGGGCTTTCCCCGGGGCATCTGGTCCTCCTCCGCTTTTTGGTGGCGGGAAGCGTCCTCCTCCTCTACGCCCGGGCCCGGGGCCTCAGGCCCCCCCGGCGGGAGGACCTGCCCCGGCTTTTCCTCCTGGGCTTTTTGGGCATCACCGTCTACCACGTGGCCTTGGTCTTTGGGCAGCTCACCGTGAGCGCCGGGGCGGCGAGCCTCCTCATCGCCACCGGGCCCGTCTTCACCGCAGTGCTCTCCTACTTCTTTCTGAAGGAGAGGCTTCGCCCCCTGGGGGTCCTGGGCTTCGCCCTGGCCCTCCTGGGCTCCCTCCTCATCGCCTTCGGGGAGGGCGGGGGGCTCGCCTTCAGCCCGGGGGCCTTCCTCATCCTCCTCTCCGCCCTTTCCACCTCCATCTACTTCGTCCTGCAAAAGCCCCTCTTCGCCCGCTACGGGAGCGAGGCGATCACGGTCTACACCCTGGTCCTGGGCACCCTGCCCCTCCTCCTCTTCCTCCCCGGGCTTCCCGAGGCCCTGCTAAAGGCCCCACGGCCCGCCCTCCTTTCCGCCCTTTACCTGGGGGTCTTCCCCGGGGCCCTGGCCTACCTCACCTGGACCTACGCCCTCTCCAGGACGCCCGCCTCCAGGCTCTCCTCCTTCCTCTACCTCTCCCCGGTCCTGGCCATCCTCATCGCCTACCTGTGGCTTGGCGAGGTGCCTTCCCCCCTTTCCCTCCTGGGGGGCGCCCTGGCCCTTGTGGGCGTGGTTCTGGTGAACCTGCGGGTAAAATAGCCGCCGAGGTGGCCTATGGAGGTCAAGACCATCGGCGTGGTGGGCGCGGGGCAGATGGGGAGTGGCATCGCCCAGGTGGCGGCCCAGGCGGGCTACGAGGTGGTGCTCCTGGACGTCTCCCAGGAGGCCCTGGAGCGGGGCCTAGAGGCCATCCGGCGCTCCTTGGCCAAGTTTCTGGAGAAAGGGCGCATCACGGAGGAGGCCCTCGAGGCCGCTTTGGGGCGGATCCGCACCACCTTGGACCTGGAGGCCCTGGGAGAGGCCGACCTGATCGTGGAGGCCATCGTGGAGGACGAGGGGGCCAAGCGGGCCCTCTTGGAGAGGCTTGGGGCCCTGGCCAAGCCCGAGGCCATCCTGGCCTCCAACACCAGCTCCATCCCCATCACCGCTTTGGGGCGGTACTCGGGCCGGCCCGAGCGCTTCATCGGCATGCACTTCTTCAACCCCGTGCCCCTGATGCGGCTGGTGGAGGTGATCCGGGGAGAGCTCACCTCGGCGGCCACCCGGGACGTGGTGGTGGAGGTGGCCAGGCGGATGGGGAAGACCCCCCTCGAGGTCCAGGACTACCCGGGCTTCGTGTCCAACCGCCTCCTCATGCCCATGATCAACGAGGCCGTGGAGGCCCTGAGGGAGGGGGTGGCCACCAAGGAGGCCATAGATGGCATCATGCGCCTGGGGATGAACCACCCCATGGGGCCTCTGGAGCTCGCCGACTTCATCGGCCTGGACACCTGCTTGGCCATCATGGAGGTCCTCCACCGGGGCTTCGGCGACGACAAGTACCGGCCCTCCCCCCTGCTTCGCCGCATGGTCCAGGCGGGGCTGTTGGGGCGCAAAGTGGGCCGGGGGTTCTACGTGTACGACGAGAAGGGCAACAAGATAGGGTAGGGGGGCGGGTGTCCCTGGAAGTCCTTCCAGCCCGGGCGGTATAGTCTAGGGCATGGAGCTTCCTAGGGCCTTTGGCCTCCTCCTCCATCCCACGAGCCTCCCCGGGCCTTACGGCGTGGGCGTCCTGGGCCTCGAGGCCCGGGACTTCCTCCGCTTCCTAAAAGGGGCCGGGGGGCGCTTCTGGCAGGTCCTCCCCCTGGGCCCCACGGGCTACGGGGACTCCCCCTACCAGGCCCTCAGCGCCTTCGCCGGCAACCCCTACCTCATAGACCTGAGGCCTTTGGCGGAGAAGGGCTACCTGGTCCTAAAGGACCCCGGCTTCCCCCAGGGGCGGGTGGACTACGGCTGGCTCTACGCCTGGAAATGGCCCGCCCTTAAGGCCGCCTTCCGGGGCTTTCTGGAAAGGGCTCCCAGGAAGGAACGGGAGGACTTCCTCGCCTTCCAGGAGAAGGAGGCCTCCTGGCTCAAAGACTACGCCCTCTTCATGGCCCTCAAGGCCCAGCACGGGGGGCTTCCCTGGAACCGGTGGCCCCTTCCCCTGAGGCGGCGGGAGGAGAAGGCCCTTAAGGAGGCGGAAGCGGCCCTGGCGGAGGAGGTGGCCTTCCACGCCTGGACCCAGTGGCTCTTCTTTGAGGCCTGGAAGGCCCTCAAGGAGGAGGCCGAGGCCCTGGGCCTGGCCATCATCGGGGACATGCCCATCTTCGTGGCCGAGGACTCGGCCGAGGTCTGGGCCCACCCCGAGTGGTTCCACCTGGACGAGGAGGGAAGGCCCACGGTGGTGGCGGGGGTGCCCCCCGACCGCTTCTCGGAGACCGGCCAGCGCTGGGGCAACCCCCTCTACCGCTGGGACGTCCTGGAGAGAGAGGGGTTCTCCTTTTGGATAGCCCGGCTCGCCAAGGCCCTGGAGCTATTCCACCTGGTGCGCGTGGACCACTTCCGGGGCTTTGAGGCCTACTGGGAGATCCCGGCCTCCTGCCCCACGGCGGTGGAGGGGCGCTGGGTGAAGGCTCCGGGGGAGAAGCTCTTTGACCGCATCCAGGAGGTTTTCGGCCAGGTGCCCATCCTGGCCGAGGACCTGGGGGTCATCACCCCCGAGGTGGAGGCCCTGCGGGACCGCTACGGGCTTCCGGGGATGAAGGTCCTGCAGTTCGCCTTTGACGACGGCATGGAAAACCCCTTCCTCCCCCACAACTACCCCGCCCATGGCCGGGTGGTGGTCTACACCGGCACCCACGACAACGACACCACCCTGGGCTGGTACCGCACGGCCTCCCCCCACGAGCGGGCCTTCCTGGAGCGGTACCTGGCGGACTGGGGGATCAGCTTCCGCCAGGAGGAAGAGGTGCCCTGGGCCCTCATGGGCCTTTGCATGAAGTCCGTGGCCAGACTGGCCATTTACCCCGTGCAGGACGTTCTGGCCCTGGGCTCCGAGGCCCGCATGAACTACCCGGGGCGCCCTTCGGGCAACTGGGCCTGGCGGCTCCTTCCGGGGCAGCTCACCCAGGAGCACGCCGCCCGTCTCCTGGCCATGGCGGAGGCCACGGGGAGGGCGTAAGTGCCCCAGCGTGGCTTTCGCCACGCCTGGGGTCTTAAAGGGCTTTAGCCCAAGGCCTTCTTCACCAGCTCCACGATCTCGTCAATGGTGTCGGCCACGGGGATGCCGGCCTCGGCGAAGGCCTTCAGCTTGGACTCCGGGGTGCCCACGTTGCCCATGATGATGGCCCCGGCGTGGCCCATGCGCTTCCCCTTGGGGGCAGAGCGGCCCCCGATGAAGCCCACCACCGGCTTCTTCATGTGGGCCTTCACCCAGGCCGCGGCCTCCTCCTCGTCCGAGCCCCCGATCTCGCCGATCAGGACCACGGCCTCGGTCTCGGGGTCGTCGTTGAAGAGGGGGAGGAGGTCCTTGAAGGTGGTGCCGATCACCGGGTCCCCGCCGATGCCCACGGTGGTGGTGGTGCCGAGGCCGGCCTGGGAGAGGGCGGCGGCCGCCTCGTAGGTGAGGGTCCCCGAGCGGCTGATGAGGCCCACCCTGCCCCTTTTGAAGACGTGGCCCGGCATGATGCCCAGCTTGGTCTCCTCGGCGCTGATGATCCCGGGGCAGTTCCCCCCGATGAGGCGCACCCCCAGGGTCCGGATCTCCTCCACCGCCTTCACCATGTCCAGGGTGGGGATGCCCTCGGTGATGAGGACGATGAGGGGAACGCCGGCGTGGGCCGCCTCCAAAGCGGCGTCGGCTGCGCCGGGGGCGGGCACGAAGATGACCGAGGCGTCAATGGCGTGGCTCTTCACGGCCTCCTTCACCGTGTCGTAGACGGGGACGCCCAAGACCTCGGTCCCCCCCTTGCCCGGGGTTACCCCGGCCACGATCTTGGTGCCGTAGGCCAGCATCTGCTGGGTGTGGAACTGCCCCTCCCGGCCGGTGATGCCCTGGACCAGGACGCGGGTTTCCCTATTGACCAGGATCACGCCGCACCTCCCACCATGGCCACGATGGCCTTGGCCGCCTCTATGGACGTGGGGTACATGTAGATGGGCTTCCCTTCCAGAAGCCTTTTGGCCTCCTCCTCGGCGGTGCCCGCCACCCTCATGACCACCGGCTTGGTGAGGAGGCCCTCCTCGAGGGCCCGGATGACCCCCTTGGCCACCTCGTCCGCCCGGGTGATGCCGCCGAAGATGTTGATGAAGACGCCCTTGACGTCGGGGTCCTTGAGGACCAGCTTGAGGGCGTTGTAGACCACGTCCGCCTTGGCCCCGCCCCCGATGTCCAGGAAGTTGGCGGGCCTGCCCCCCACCCGGTTCACCAGGTCCAGGGTGTACATGACAAGCCCCGCCCCGTTGCCGATGACGCCGATGTTGCCGTCAAGCTTCACGTAGGCGAAGCCGTAGTTGCTGGCCTCCACCTCCAGGGGGTGCTCGGCCTCCACCTCCCTGAGCTCGGCCAGCTCAGGGTGGCGGAAGAGGGCGTTGTCGTCCAGGACGATCTTGGCGTCGGCGGCCACGATGGCGCCGTCGGTGGTGACCACTAAGGGGTTGATCTCGGCGATGGAGGCGTCCACCCCCTCGTAGGCCCGGTAGAGGGCCACCAGCACCTGGGCCAGCTTGTTGAGGTTGCCCTCGAGGCCCGCCCGCCGGACCAGCTCCCGGGCCTCAAAGGGCCTCAGGCCCTTGTGGGGGTCAATCCAGAACTTGTGGATGGCCTCGGGGCGCTGTGCGGCCACCTCCTCAATGTCCACGCCCCCCTCCTTGGAGAGCATGAGGACCACCCGCTTCTTTGAGCGGTCCAGGATGAGGCCGGCGTAATACTCCTTGGCGATGTCCACCGCCTCGGCCACCAGGACCTTCTTGACGGTGAGGCCCTTGATGCTCATGCCCAGGATGGCCTGGGCCTTCTCGTAGGCCTCGGTTGGGGTGTCGGCCAGCTTCACGCCCCCCGCTTTGCCTCTCCCTCCCACGTGGACCTGGGCCTTGATGACCACCCGCTTGCCGAACTCCTCGGCGATCCTCTTGGCCTCCTCGGGGGTGTAGGCCACCCTGCCGGGTGGCACCGGCACCCCGTAGCGGGCGAGGATCTCCTTGGCTTGATACTCGTGCAGGTTCAAGCTCCACCTCCCGGCCTTGGAAGGCCAGGGGCATTATACCTTCCGGGCGCTTAGCTTTGGCCGGCGGGACGGGCGAAGAAGAGGCGGCCCACCTGGGTCTGGATGGCCTGGGTGATGACCACCTCTATTTCCTGGCCCTTGTAGCGGATCCCCTCGTCCACCACCACCATGGAGCCGTCCTCCAGGTAGCCCACCCCCTGGTGGGGCTCCTTGCCCTCTTTGAAAATGAGAATCTTCAGGGTGTCCCCCACCTGGAGCTGGGGCCTCAGGGCCTGGGCCAGGGCCTGGACGGAGAGGGCCTTCACCCCGTAGATGCGGGCCATCTGCAGGAGGGCCAGGTCGTTGGTGACCAGGGCCGCCCCCAGGTCCCGGGCCAGGAAGAGGAGCTTCTCGTCCACGCTCTCCCCTTTGGGGGCTTCCTCCACCACCTCTAGCGGGAGGAGCTCCTTGAGCCTTTCCAGGGCCTCGAGGCCCCGCCGCCCCTTGGCCCGCCTCAGGGGGTCAGGGCTGTCGGCGAAGTGCTGGAGCTCCTTTAGGACGAAGTGGGGCACGTAGAGGGGGCCTTCCAGAAAACCCGTGGCCGCCACCTCGGGGAGCCGGCCGTCCACCAGGACGCTGGTGTCCAGGACCTTTCCCCCCTCTTCCCTCTCCCTCCTCTTGGCGGGCGGGCGCAGGTAGTCCTTGTACCCCAGGGCCAAGTAGGCGAAGAGGCCCACCAGGACCACGGCCAGAAAGAGGCTGTGGTAGGGGGAGAAGCCGGGGACCTGGGAGAGGAGGGTGGTGAGGAGGGTGGCGAGGAGGAGGCCCAAGGTGGCCCCCAGGGTAAGGGCCACCGGGACCTCCGGCGGTAGCTCCTTGAGCTTCCTGAGCCGCTTTTCCAGGAAGATCTCCAGTCTGGGGGCCAGGAGGACCCCGGTCAGGAGGCCCGCCAGGCTCAGGTAGAGCCGGTTCAGGGAGAGAAGGCCCAGGGCCTTGGGCAGAAGGCCCAGGCCCTCGAGGGCCACCGCCAGCTGGTAGCCCAAAAGGGCGAACAGGAGGTAAAAGAGGAGCCTCATCCCAGATAGGCCTCCACCGCCTGGGCCAGGCCCCGGGTGTTGCCGGGGTGCAGAAAGCGCCCGAACCCGGCCCGCTCGCCTTCCTTCAGCCTTCTTTCCAGGCTCACCACGCTCCGGACCTCGCCGAGAAGGCCCACCTCACCCACCACCGCCAGGTCCTGGGGGAGGGGGCGGCCCACCACCGCAGAATACACCGCCAGGGCCACGGCCAGGTCCAGCCCCGGGTCCAGGACCCTTAGCCCCCCCGCCAGGTTCACGTAGACGTCCAGGCTGGCGAGGGGAAGGCCAAGCCGCCTCTCCAGCACCGCCAGGACCATGTCCACCCGCCTCCCGTCCAGCCCCTGGACCACCCGGCGGGGGGCGGGGAAGGGCGTCTTGGCGGCCAGGGCCTGGACCTCGAGGGCCAGGGCCCTCTCCCCGGCCAGGGCCAGGGCGACGGCGCTCCCCGGCACCCCCAGGGGCCTTTCCTGGAGAAAGGCCTCCGAGGGGTTTCCCACCTCCAGAAGCCCCTCCTCCTCCATGCGGAAGACCCCGAGCTCCCCCACCGGGCCGAAGCGGTTCTTGGCGCTCCTCAGGACCCGGTAGACCCCGGCGGTCTCCAGGTACAGGGTGGCGTCCACGGCGTGCTCCACGCTCTTGGGGCCCGCCACCACCCCCTCCTTGGTCACGTGGCCCACCAGGACCACCGCCGTCCCGCTCTCCTTGGCGAAGCGCACCAGGGCCGAGGTGGCCTCCCTCACCGCCACCAGGCTTCCCGGGCTCCCGTTGGCCTCAATGGTCTGGATGGAGTCCACAAAGAGGGCCTCGGGGGGTTCCCGCTCCAGGAGGGCCAGAAGGGGCTCCAGGCGGGTCTCCCGCACCAGCAGAAGCTCCTCCACCCCAAGCCGCCTCGCCCGGAGCTTGATCTGGGCGGGGGACTCCTCCCCCGCCACGTAGTAGACCCGCCTGGGCATGCGCCGGGCCATCTCCAGAAGCAGGGTGCTCTTGCCCACCCCCGGCTCCCCGCCCAGAAGAACCACCTCCCCGGGCACAAACCCCCCGCCCAGGACCCGGTCCACTTCGGAGAGCCCCGAGGAGAAGCGCCTCTCCTCCGCCTCGTCCACCTGGGAAAGGGGCAGGAGTTCGGGGATCCTCGGGCTGGGGCTCGCCCTGGGCGGCTCCTGGACCGATTCCTTGAAGCTTCCCCAGGCCCCACACCCGGGGCAGCGCCCCAGAGGCTTGGGGGTGCGGTAGCCGCACTCCACGCAGACGTAGCTGGCCTTGGCCATGAAGCCCTAGACCAGGAACTCCTCCACCTCGTGGAAGGCCAGGCCCCCGTCCTCCACGGTCACGTAAAGGCGGCCCGTGGGCTTCTTCAGGAGGGCCAGGGAGAGGGGGTCTTCTATGCGCTCCCGGATGACCCCACGGATGGCCCGGGCGCTCCCCGTCTTGGGGGCCTGGTCCACCACGAAGCGGGCCACCTCGGGGGCGAAGGTGACCTCTACGTCCCGGGCCTTGAGCTCCTTCTGGATCTCCTCCAGCATGAGCTCGGCCACCCGCACCAGCTCCTCCTCGGCGAGGGGGCGGAAGCGGATGACCTCGTCCAGGCGGTCCAGGAACTCGGGGGTGAAGAGGGCCTTCAAGGGGGACTCGGTGTCCACCTCCCTGGAGGTGAAGCCGATGGCCGGGCCCACGTTGTAGCCGGTGTTGGAGGTCATGATGAGGATGACCCGGCGGAAGTCCACGGTCCGCCCCATGCCGTCGGTGAGGCGGCCCTCGTCCAGGACCTGGAGGAAGGTGTTGTAGATGTCGGGGTGGGCCTTCTCAATCTCGTCCAGGAGGACCACGCTGAAGGGCTGGCGGCGGACGGCCTCGGTGAGGCGGCCCCCCTGCTCGTAGCCCACGTAGCCGGGAGGGGCCCCGATCAGCTTGGAGATGGAGTGGGGCTCCTGGAACTCGGACATGTCAAAGCGGATGAGGGCCCGCTCCGAGCCGAAGAGGACCTCGGCCAAGGCCTTGGCCAGCTGGGTCTTGCCCACGCCGCTTGGGCCCACGAAGAGGAAGCTGGCCGCCACCCTGGTCCTCCCCCCAAGGCCCACCCGGGCCCGGCGGAGGGCGTTGGCCAGGGCCTTGATGGCCTCCTCCTGGCCCACCACCCGCTTTCTGAGCTCCTCCTCCAGGTGCATGAGCTTCTCGTCGTCCTTGTCGTCCACGTAGACCCCGCCCCAGGAGTCCACCACGGCCTCAATGTCCTCCCGGGTGACCACCGGGGTGCCGTCCTCCTCCTCGGCCACGGGGAGGCCCAGGGAGGCGTTGAGGCGGACCCGGCTGGCGGCCTCGTCAATGAGGTCAATGGCCTTGTCGGGGAAGTTGCGCCCCGGGAGGGAGCGGATGCCGATCTTGACGGAAAGCTCCAGGATCTCGTCGGGGATGATGACCCCGTGGTGGGCCTCGTAGCGGGGCCGGAGGCCTTTTAGGATCTCCAGGGTCTCCTCGGGGGAGGGCTCCAGGACGAGGACGGGCTGGAAGCGCCGCTCCAGGGCGGCGTCTTTTTCTATGTAGCGGTGGTACTCCCCGGTGGTGGTGGCCCCGATGACCTGGATCTCGCCCCGGGCCAGGGCGGGCTTCATGATGTTGGCGGCGTCCAGGGTGCCCTCGGCCCCGCCGGCGCCGATCAGGGTGTGGAGCTCGTCAATGAAGGCGATGACCTTGGCGTTTTTGAGCTCCTCAATGATCTGGCGCAGGCGCTCCTCAAACTCGCCCCGGTACTTGGTGCCCGCCACCACCCCGGCCAGGTCAATGGCCACCACCCGGGCCCCCTTGAGGATGGGGGGGACCCGGCCCTCCACGATGGCCTGGGCCAGCCCTTCCACGATGGCGGTCTTGCCCACCCCGGGGTCCCCGATGAGCACCGGGTTGTTCTTGGTGCGGCGGGCCAGGATCTGGATCACCCGGTTGATCTCCTCCTGGCGGCCGATCACCGGGTCCAGCTTCCCTTCCCGGGCCTCCTTGGTGAGGTCGCGGCCGTACTCGTCCAGGAAAGGCGTGTTCACGGGCTTTTCCCGCTCGCGGTTATCCGCCATGGCCAGGATGCGCCAGCGGATGGCGTCCACGTCCTTGGCGAAGTGGGAGAGGATGCGGTAGGCGATCCCGTCCCCTTCGCGGATGATGCCCAGGAGGATGTGCTCGGTGCCGATCACCTGGGCCCCCATGTTGCGGGCCTCGGCGCTGGCCAGCTCCATGACCCGCCTCGCCCTGGGCGTGATGGCGGGGGGTTCCCCGGTGCGGCTCCCCTCGCCGCGGCCCACCAGCTCCTCCACCATGCGGCGCATGGCCTCGAGGCTCGCCCCGTACTCCTGGAGGATGCGGGCCGCCGTGCCCCCCTCGCGCATCAGGCCCAGGAGGAGGTGCTCCGGGCCGATCATGGAGTGGCCTAAGCGGCTCCCCTCCTCCCTCGCGTAGTGGAAGACCAGCCTGGCGCGATCGTCGTACCTGTTCATGCTCCCCTCTACCCACATTCTAGCGTAAGGCCGGCCTGGGGAAGCGTTTGCACCTTCGCTCACCTTGGCCTTAAGATGCCAGCTATCGGGCCCTCGGGCCCTTTGGGAGGAGATGGCATGCCGGCCAGCACCTTGGACGAACTGGTGGCCCTTTGCAAAAGGCGGGGCTTCATCTTTCAAAGCGCGGAGATTTACGGCGGCTTGCAGGGCGTCTACGACTACGGGCCTTTGGGGGTGGAGCTCAAGAACAACCTGAAGCAGGCCTGGTGGCGCAGAAACGTCTACGAGCGGGACGACATGGAGGGGCTGGACGCCAGCGTCCTCACCCACCGCCTGGTCCTCCACTACTCCGGGCACGAGGCCACCTTCGCCGACCCCATGGTGGACAACCGCATCACCAAGAAGCGCTACCGCCTGGATCACCTCCTCAAAGAGCAGCCCGAGGAGGTCCTAGGACGCCTCTTTCGGGCCATGGAGGTGGAGGAGGGGAACCTCCACGCCCTGGTCCAGGCCATGATGGCCTTCCCCGAGCGGGCCGGGGGGGCCATGACGGCGGCCATGGTGGTGGACCCGGCCACCGGGGAGCCCGGGGACTGGACCCCGCCCCGGTACTTCAACATGATGTTCAAGACCTACGTGGGGCCGGTGGAGGACGAGGCGGGCCTGGCCTACCTGCGCCCCGAGACCGCCCAGGGGATCTTCATCAACTTCAAAAACGTCCTGGACACCACCAGCCGCAAGCTCCCCTTCGGCATCGCCCAGATCGGCAAGGCCTTCCGCAACGAGATCACCCCCAGGAACTTCATCTTCCGGGTGCGGGAGTTTGAGCAGATGGAGATTGAGTACTTCGTGCGCCCGGGGGAGGACGAGCGCTGGCACCGCTACTGGGTGGAGGAACGCCTCAAGTGGTGGCAGGAGATGGGCCTGAGCCGGGAGAACCTGGTGGCCTACCAGCAGCCTCCCGAGGAGCTGGCCCACTACGCCAAGGCCACCGTGGACCTCCTCTACCGCTTCCCCCACGGCCTGGAGGAGCTGGAGGGCATCGCCAACCGCACCGACTTTGACCTGGGGAGCCACACCAAGGACCAGGAGGAGCTTGGCATCACCGCCAGGGTCCTCAGGAACGAGCACGCCACCCAGCGCCTGGCCTACCGGGATCCCGAGACGGGCAGGTGGTTCGTGCCCTACGTCATTGAGCCCTCCGCCGGGGTGGACCGGGGGGTCTTGGCCCTCCTCTCCGAGGCCTTCACCCGGGAGGAGCTTCCCAGTGGGGAAGAGCGCATCGTCCTCAAGCTCAAGCCCCAGCTCGCCCCCATCAAGGTGGCGGTGATCCCCCTGGTGAAGAACCGCCCCGAGATCACCGAGTACGCCAAAAGGCTCAAGGCCAGGCTGCAGGCCCTGGGCCTCGGGCGGGTGCTCTACGAGGACACGGGCAACATCGGCAAGGCCTACCGCCGCCACGACGAGGTGGGCACCCCCTTCGCCGTCACCGTGGACTACGACACCCTGGGCCAGGGCAAGGACGGCACCAGCAAGCTCAAGGACACGGTCACGGTGCGGGACCGGGACACCATGGAGCAGATCCGCCTCCACGTGGACGAGCTGGAGGGGTTTTTGAAGGAGAAGCTTCGGTGGTAGACTAGGGGTAGCTTTGCGGGAGCGCCTTGGGCAAAAACAAGCACCTTCGCAAGCGCTTGGCGGGTCTAGAGCACCAGATTCTCCGGCATCATCAGAAGATCCAGGCGGAGCTGGAGAAGGCCAGTCCGGACTGGGGGCTGATCGGGAAGTGGGAAAAGGAGATTCGGGCATGGGAAGGGGAGCGAAGGCGGATCCTGCGCAGGTTGAGGGGCTGGTAGGCCTGCCCGAGCCCATCTGGCAGGAGCTCTTTGAGGAGGTGGACCACCTTAAGATGGTGTACCAAAAGCTGAAGGAGGCCTCTCCGGAGGAGCGAAGCGCCTTAGAGGAGGAGGCCCTTCGCAGCCTCACCCACCTTTGGGCCCACACCCGGGTCATGTGGGAGGAGCTTGCGCTTTCGGACGTGGAGGAGGAGGCATGAGGGTGGCGGTGGTGGGGGCCACGGGGGCCGTGGGGCGGGAGATCCTCAAGGTCCTCGAGGCCCGGGACTTCCCCCTCTCCGAGCTCCGGCTCTACGCCTCCCCCCGCTCCGCCGGGGCGCGCCTCCCCTTCCGTGGGGAGGAGATCCCCGTGGAGCCCCTTCCCGAGGGGCCTCTGCCCGTGGACTTGGTCCTGGCCAGCGCCGGGGGGGCCCTCTCCAAAGCCCTGGCCCCCGTCTGGGTCCGGGGTGGGGCCCTGGTCATAGACAACTCCAGCGCCTTCCGCTACGAGCCCTGGGTGCCTTTGGTGGTCCCCGAGGTCAACCGGGAAAAGATCTTCACCCACCAGGGCATCATCGCCAACCCCAACTGCACCACGGCCATCCTGGCCATGGCCCTCTGGCCCCTCCACCGGGCCTTCCGGGCCAGGCGGGTGGTCGTGGCCACCTACCAGGCGGCCTCGGGGGCGGGGGCCAAGGGCATGGAGGAGCTCCTCAGCGAAACCCACCGCCTCCTGCACGGGGAGACCCCCAGGGCCGAGGTCTTCGCCCACCCCCTGCCCTTCAACGTCATCCCCCACATTGACGCCTTCCAGGAAAACGGCTACACCCGCGAGGAGATGAAGGTGGTGTGGGAGACCCACAAGATCTTTGGCGATGACTCCATAAAGATCAGCGCCACGGCGGTTCGGGTCCCCACCCTTCGCGCCCACGCCGAGGCGGCCAGCGTGGAGTTCGCCGAGCCCGTCACCCCCGAGGCCGCCCGGGAGGTTCTGAGGGGCGCCCCGGGCGTGGAGCTGGTGGACGAGCCCGAGAAGCGGCGCTACCCCATGCCCCTCACCGCGAGCGGCAAGTGGGACGTGGAGGTGGGCCGGATCCGGAAGAGCCTGGCCTTTGAGAACGGCCTGGACCTCTTCGTGGTGGGGGACCAGCTCCTGAAGGGGGCCGCCTTAAACGCCGTCCAGATCGCCGAGGAGTGGCTCAAGGGGCCCTGAGCCAAAGCCAGTACTCCAGGTTCCCCTCCTTGCCCGGGAGGGGGCTTTCCTTCTCCCCCAAGACCCTGAAGCCCAGGGCCTCCGCCCGTTCCCTGACCCGCCTCAGGGCCTCCCGCCTTAAGGCCTCCTCCCGCACCACCCCTTGGTGGGCCCCGGGCCAGAGCTCGTACTGGGGCTTGACCAGGACCAGGGCCTCGCCCCCCTCCCTCAGAAGCTCCAGCGCCTTGGGGAGGACCTGGGTGGCGGAGATGAAGGCCAGGTCCATGAGGATAAGGTCCACGGGCTCCGGGAGGCTCACGGCGCGGGCGTCCACGCCCTCGAGGACCACCACCCTGGGGTCCCGGCGGAGGCTCGGGTGGAGCTGGCCCCTGCCCACGTCCACGGCGTAGACCCGGCTGGCCCCCCTTTCCAGAAGGACCTGGGTGAAGCCCCCGGTGCTGGCCCCCAGGTCGGCGGCCACCTTCCCCGCTAGGGCTATGGGGAAGGCCTCGAGGGCCCCGAGGAGCTTGTAGGCCCCCCGGCCCACGTAGCGCTCCTCCTCTAGAAGTTCCACGGCGGCGCCTTCGGGCACGGGGTGGGCGGGCTTGGTGACCACCCTTCCCCCTACCCGCACCTTCCCCTCGGCGATGAGGCGCTTGGCCTTTTCCCGACTCTCCACCAGGCCCTTTTCCACCAGGTACCGGTCCAGGCGCACGAGGGTATTATGGACCGGTGGAGCCGGAGCTTTCCGGTACCTGGTACGTCCTGGAGGGGGAGCCCGGGGAGCACCTGGTGGTGGAGGCCCTGGGGCGGAGGCTTTCCGGGGTGTGGACCACGAGGGCCGGGGCCGAGCGCTTCCTGGCCTTCTACCCGGAGCTTGGGATGCGGGTGAGTCCCTTGGAGAGCCGGGCCCTCAAGGAGGCCTTCCTCAGGGCCCTGGGTATGCTGAAGGTGGAGGCGGTTCTGGTGGACTACCAGCCTGGGGCGCACCAGGCCCGCCTGGCGCAGGTGGAAGAGCTTTTGCGGGAGGTGCGGCGTGCGTAGGTTCTCCGTTCTGGCCCTTGTGCTTCTCGGTGTGGCCCTGGCCCAGCGGGCCGAGGTGAGCTTGGTTAGCCCCTTTGGCCTCCAGGGGGGCCTTCGCTTTCCCCTGGTGCCCCTTCTCTTAGACGGGCGGGTCTACGGTGGGGTGGGCCTCGAGGCCCTGGGGGGAGGGGTGGACCTCCTCCTCAAGGTCCCCCTCACCGACCTCTACCTGGGCCTGGGGGGCTTCTACGGCACGGGGAGGGCCCTCTCCCTGCCCCAGGACGGGGCGGGGCAGGGGGGCGTGCGGGGGGTCTTGGGCACCTGGCTCAACCTGCCCCTGCCCCTCGTGGGGGTCTACTTGGAGTTTCACCCCATTTACTACCTGACCCCCAACCAGGGCTTCGGCCTGGGGGCGGCTTTGGGGGTGAGCCTGGGGCTTTGAGGCCACCCCGCGCTGGCTTGGCCCCAAAAGGTACCCCAGGAGGCTTAGCCCGCCTTGAAGCCCTCCTTGAGGGGGACGATGCGGTTTAGGACCAGGGCTTCGGGCCTGGAGTCCACGGGGTCCTGCCAGAAGTAGCCCAGGCGCTCCAGCTGGTAGCGGGTCTCCCTGGGGTCTTTGGCCACGCTGGGCTCAACGAAGCCCCGGCGGACCTCGAGGGCCTTGGGGTTCAGGTTCTTGAGGAAGTCCCCGCCCTCCTCGGGGTCGGCCGTCAGGAAGAGGCGGCCGTAGAGGCGGAACTCCACCGGCAGGGCGTGGGCCGCCGAGACCCAGTGGATCACCCCCTTGGGCTTGGCCCCGTCCTCGGGGTTGGCCCCCAGGGTCCCGGGGACCACCCGGGCCTTGAGGCGCCGCACCTCCCCGCCTTCCTCCACCACGTCCTCCAGCTCTATGACGTAGGCGTGCCGGAGGCGCACCCTCTGCCCCGGGGCGAAGCGTTTCCAACCCTTGGGGGGGTTCAGGCTGAAGTCCGAGCGCTCTATATAGATTCTCCCCGAGAAGGGGAGAGGGCGGCTCCCCTCCTTGGGGATGTCCCGGGGCCAGTAGGGGGCCTCTATCCACTCCTCCCCCTCGTAGTTGGTGAGGACCACTTCCAAGGGGTCTATGACCCCCAAGACCCTGGGGGCCACGGGGTTCAGGTCGTCCCGGACCACCTCCTCAAAGAGGTCCATGGGGATCAGGGCCTCGTTGCGGGAGATGCCCGTTCTGCGGACGAACTCTATGATGGCCTCGGGCCTCACCCCCCGCCGCCTCAGGGCCCTCAGGGTGGGGAGGCGGGGGTCGTCCCAGCCGGAGACGTACCCTCCCTCCACCAGCCGGATGAGCTTCCTCTTGGAGAGGACGGTGTGGCTTAAGTCCAGGCGGGCGAACTCGTACTGGTGGGGCCTGGGGGAGAGGGGAAAGCCGCACTTGCCTTTCACGTTTTCAATGACCCAGTCGTAGATCGCCCGGTTGTTCTCAAACTCCAGGGTGCAGAGGGAGTGGGTGATGCCCTCTATGAAGTCCTCCAGGGGGTGGGCGTAGTCGTAGAGGGGGTAGACCACCCACCGGTCCCCCGCGTGGTAATGGGGGGCGTGGACGATGCGGTAGAGGACCGGGTCCCTCAGCTTGAAGTTGGGGTGGGCGGGGTCAATCTTGGCCCTGAGGACCCGGCTTCCCGTGGGGAACTCTCCCCGGGCCATCCTCTGGAAGAGGTCCAGGTTCTCCTCCACGCTCCTTTCCCGGTAGGGGCTCGGCTTCCCCTCGGCCCTCAGGGCGCTCATCTCCTCCTCGGAGAGGTCGTCCACGTAGGCCTTCCCCTCCTGGATGAGGAGGAGGGCGCATTCGTACATCCTCTCAAAGTAGTCCGAGGCGTAAAAGATCCCGTCCGGCTCAAAGCCCAGCCAGCGCACGTCCTCCAGGATGGCCCTGGCGTACTCCTCCTTCTCGGTCTCGGGGTTGGTGTCGTCCATGCGCAGGTAGCACTCCCCGCCAAAGTCCCGGGCCAGGCCGAAGTTGAGGACGATGCTCCGGGCGTGGCCGATGTGGAGGTAGCCGTTGGGCTCGGGAGGGAAGCGGGTCTTGATGCGCTCGTACTTCCCCTCCCGCAGGTCTTTTTCCACGATCTCGGTGATGAAGTTCGGGGGGACGAGGCCCATAAGGCAAGTTTACCCAAGTGCCCGCGCTTTGCTTTCGCAACGTGGGGTGCCCAAGCCGGGGCTAGGGGTCCTTCTGGGGCCCCCACCGCGGTGGGGCGCTCAGAAGCGGGGCTTGCGCCTCTCAAAGAAGGCCCGGATGCCCTCCTTCAGGTCCCCGGTCTCCCGCACCCAGGCGTTGGCCAGGGCCGCCAGGCGGAAGCCCTCCTCGAGGCCCATCCCCGGCAGGGCGGCCAGGAGCTCCTTGGTGAGGCGCAAGGAGGTGGGGGCGTTCTCCGCAACTTCTTCCGCCAGGGCCTGGGCCGCTTTGAGGGCCTCCCCCTTGGGGGCGGTGCGGTTCACGAGCCCCAGGGCCTTGGCCTCTTCCGCTCCCACGAGCCTTCCCGTGAGGAGGAGGTCCTTGGCCACCTTCTCCCCCACGGCCCGGGTGAGGAGGACGGAGACCAAGGCGGCCACGAAGCCGATCCTGACCTCGGTGAAGCCCATCCTCGCCTCCTCTTCCATGACCACCAGGTCGCAGGCCAGGGCGAGCCCCGCTCCCCCGGCCACCGCCGGGCCGTTCACCGCCGCCACCGTGGGCTTGGGATAGGTGTAGAGGCGGCGGAAGAGGGCCATGAGGGAAAGGGAGTGGCGGTAGTTCTCCTCGGCCCCCATCTCCGTGACCCTTTCCAGAAAGGCCAGGTCGGCCCCGGCGCTGAAGGCCTGGCCCCTTCCCGTCAGGACCAGAGCCCGCACCCCCTCGTCGGCTTCCAGCTCCTCCAGGGCCGCGAGGAGGCCTTCCACCATCTTGGGCGAGAGGGGGTTTCGCCTCTCTGGGTCGTTCAGGAATAGCGTGGCCACGCGGCCTTTTTCCACCTGGACCATGCCCCCATTGTAGACGAGGGGCCTTTCCTGCTACACTCCCCTTAGCCCGCGAACCCGAGGAAAGCCTTGCGGGCTGGGAGGTGATGTAGATAAAGGAGTATCTGACCAACGAACGCATCCATGCCAAACAGGTAAGGGTGATCGGCGCCGACGGCCGGCAGCTGGGCATCATGGACACCCGGGAGGCTTTGCGCCTGGCCCGGGAGCAGGACCTGGACCTGGTCCTGGTGGGCCCCACCGCCGAACCACCGGTGGCCCGCATCATGAACTACTCCAAGTGGCGCTACGAGCAGCAGGTGGCGGAGAAGGAGGCCCGCAAAAAGGCCAAGCGCACCGAGGTCAAGTCCATGAAGTTCCGGGTCAAGATTGACGACCACGACTATCAGACCAAGCTGAACCATATCAAGCGCTTCCTGGAGGAGGGCCACAAGGTCAAGGTCACCATCATGTTCCGGGGGCGGGAGATGAGCCACCCCGAGCTGGGCCAGCGGCTTCTGGAGCGGGTGGCCAAGGACCTCGAGGGCCTGGCCGTGGTGGAGATGAAGCCCGAGCTCTTGGGCCGGGACATGAACATGCTCCTGGCCCCGGCCAAGGTGTCGGCCTAGACCTCCTTAGCGGTCTTTGCTATAGTGGGAAGGCTTTGGGGAGCACCCAAGTCCCCCGTCTGGGGGCGCTTCCCAGAGGAGGAGAGGCATGGGCAAGATGAAGACCCACAAGGGCGCCAAGAAGCGGGTGAAGGTCACCGCTTCGGGCAAGGTGGTGGCCATGAAGACGGGCAAACGGCACCTGAACTGGCACAAGTCGGGGAAGACCATCCGCCAGAAGGGGCGGAAGTTCACCCTGGCCAAGCCGGAGGCGGAGCGCATCAAGCGCCTCCTGCCCTACTGAGCGAGGTAGAGGATGCCGCGCGCCAAGACCGGTGTCGTCCGTCGCCGCAGGCACAAGAAGATCCTCAAGCTGGCCAAGGGGTACTGGGGCCTCCGCTCCAAGAGCTTCCGCAAGGCCCGGGAGACCCTCTTCGCCGCCGGGAACTACGCCTACCGGGACCGCAAGGCCAGGAAGCGGGAGTTCCGCAAGCTCTGGATCGTGCGCATCAACGCCGCCTGCCGCCAGCACGGCCTCAACTACTCCAGCTTCATGAACGGGCTCAAGAAGGCGGGGATTGAGCTAAATCGCAAGGTCCTGGCCGACCTGGCGGTGCGGGAGCCCCAGGCCTTCGCCGAGCTGGTGGAGAAGGCCAAAGCGGCCCGGGCCTGAGGCCAGGGGTCCTGGCGCCGGGCTAGGGTCCCGGCGCCTTCTTTATGAAGATGACGCCCGAGCTTTACGTGCTTCTGGTGGCGGCTTTGCCGGTGGTGGAGCTAAGGGGGGCCATCCCCCTGGGGGTGGCCTTGGGGCTTTCCCCCTGGGAAAGCTTCCTTCTCGCCCTTTTGGGGAACCTGCTGGTGGCCCCGGTGGCCCTTTTCCTTCTGCCCTGGGCCGTGGAGGCGGCCACCCGGGTGCCCGTCCTCCGCCGGGCCTGGGAGGCCCTCGAGGCCCGGGTCCGCCTGAAGGGCGAGGAGCAGGTCCAGCGCCTGGGGGCCTTGGGCCTCTTCCTCTTCGTGGCCGTGCCCCTTCCCGGCACCGGGGCCTGGAGCGGGAGCGTGCTGGCCGTGGTCCTGGGCCTCAAAAGGCGGTACGCCCTTCTCGCCATCTCCCTGGGCGTGGTGGCGGCGGGGCTTCTGACCCTTCTCCTCACGGGCGGGGCCGTGGCCGGGCTAAACTACCTGCGATGACCGCCCTTCTCCTCCTTCTCGCCTACCTGGTGGGGGCTTTGCCCCTGGGCCACCTCTTGGCCCAGAGGCGGGGCGTGGACCTGCGCACGGCGAGCCCCTACACCCTGGGCCTGGAAAGCGCCCTGAAGCGCCTAGGCCTTCGGACGCTTCTCCTTTCCTTCCTTCTAGACTTCCTCAAGGGCTACCTGCCCCTCCTCCTGGGGCGGGCCTTGGGCCTGGGGCTTGGGGAACTCTTGGCCCTGGGGGTGGCCGCCTATCTGGGCCACCTCTACCCCGTCTTCTTCCGGGACCCCTGGCCTTTACGGGCCAAGGGGGCGGGGGTGCTTTTGGGGGTGCTGGCGGCCCTTCCCCTGCCGCCCGCCTGGGGGATGGTCCCCGTGGCCCTGGCCCTTACCCTCTACGCCCTCACGGGCTACGCCTCCCTGGCGGCTTTGGCCCTGCCCCTGGGGCTTTTTCTGGTCCTGCTGGGGGGCTACGCCCCCAGGGAAAAGCTTCTCGGCCTCCTCCTTTTCCTCCTGGCCCTATGGCGCTACAAGGAAAACCTGGGGCGCATCCTGGAGGGCACCGAGCCCAAGCTGGGGGACCCCCTGCCGCTCCCTTCGGAAAGGCAGGTGGTCTGCGCTTTCCTCATCCACCCCCTCACCGTGGAGGACTTCTGGCAAAGCCCCCGCTTCCGCTGGATGAGGCCCCTGGTGCGTCTCCGCCTCCTCAAGCAGGCCTGGATGGAGCGCCTGGCGGAGCTTTTCCGCCCCATGAAGGTGGGGGAGGTGCGGGGGGTGAGGACGGCCGACGGCCGGGAGGTCCTGTGCCACCTCATCTCCGCGCCCCTTTTGCCCCACCAGATCAAGGCCAAGCCCGATCTGGCGGTCAAGCGGGCCATCCAGGGGGCGAGGCTCGCCAAGGAGCTGGGGGCCACGGTGGTGGGCCTGGGGGCCTTCTGGAGCGTGGTGGGGGAGAAGGGCCTCAAGGTCCAGGAGGCCGTGCCCGGGATAGAGGTGACCAACGGCGGGGCCTACACCGCGGGCACCGTCAGGGCGGCCATTCCCAGGATCCTCGCCCATTTCGCCCAAAGCGGCAAGGACCTGAAGCGCACCACGGCGGCCGTGGTGGGGGCGAACGGGGTGGTGGCCTTCGGCATCGCCCGCCAGATCGCCCCCTATGTGGGGAAGCTGATCCTGGTGGGCCGGGACCCCGAGAGGCTTTCCCGGGCGGCAGAGAGCCTCAGGAGGAACTTGGAGCGGAAGGGGGAGGCCCCGGAGATCGCGGTCACCACCGATATAGGGGCCATCCGGGAGGCGGACCTGGTCTTCACCGCCACCAGCGACCCCAACCCCGTCATCTACCCCGAGCACGTGAAGCCCGGGGCCTGGATCTACGACGAGGGCGTCCCCCCGGACGTGCACGAAAGCGTGCGGGAGGTACCGGGGGTGAGGGTGATCCCCGGGGGGGTGGTGCGGCTTCCCGGCCAGGCCCGGGCCACCCTGGACCTCCACTTCGGGGCCCCGGACCAGGTGCCCGCCTGCCTGGCGGAGACCATGATCCTGGCGGCGGAAGGGGCCTTTGAGCGCAAGAGCCTGGGGGGCGAGGTCAAGGGGGAGAACATCCAGTTCTTCGTGGAGCGGGCCGAGGCCCTGGGCTTCAAGGTGGTGGAGTAGTGTGGCTCCTCCTTTCCCCGACCCGCCTCGAGGCCCCCTTCCTCCGGGGGGAGCCCTTCGCCTTCCTGGCCTGGAAGGGCCTGAAGGGTGAGGGCTTCGTCTACCTGGAGACCGGCGTGGGCAAGGTCAACGCCGCCATGGCCCTCGCCGCCTACGCCGCGAGCCACCCGGTGGAGAGGGCCCTTCTCTTCGGCATCGCCGGGGCCTACCCGGGCTCGGGGCTGGCCTTGGGCCAGGCGGTCCTCATCGGGGAGGAGGTGGAGGCGGACCTGGGCCTAAGGGAGGGCCTTAAGCCCCTGGGCTTTCCCGCCCTCAGGAAGGGGGAGAAGCGCTACTACAACCGCTTTCCCCTGGACCCCGGCCTCACCGCCTCCTTGAAAGAGGGCCTGGGCCTTGGGCTGGCCACCGGCCTCACCCGGGACCTGGTCTCGGAGAGCCTCGAGGAGGCCCAGGCCCTGGCCCAAAGATGGGGGGCGGAGGTGGAGAGCATGGAGGGGGCGGCCTTCGCCCGGGCCTGCCTGGCCCTGGGGGTCCGGGGGGCGGAGCTCAGGGCCATCTCCAACCCCGCCGGGGTGCGGGACAGGGGGGCCTGGCGGCTAAAGGAAGCGCTGACGGCCCTGGAAAGAGCCGTCAGCGGCGTTCTCCGCCTTCAGGCGCCCTTGTAGATCTCCTCGGCCACGTCCCAGTTCAGGACGTTCCAGATGGCCTGCAGGTAGTCGGCCCGGCGGTTCTGGTACTTGAGGTAGTAGGCGTGCTCCCAGACGTCAATGCCCACGATGGGGGCGAAGCCCTCCATGACCGGGTTGTCCTGGTTGGCGGTGGAGATCACGTGGAGCTTGCCGAAGGGGTCCTTGACCAGCCAGGCCCACCCGGAGCCGAAGCGCCCCATGGCCGCCTGGGTGAGCTTCTCCTTGAGGGCGGCGAAGCCGCCAAACTGCTCGTCAATGGCCTTCTTCAGCTCCCCCACGGGCTCCGTGGCCCCGCCCGGGGTGAGGAGGCGCCAGAAGAGGCTGTGGTTCAGGTGCCCGCCCCCGTTGTTGCGCACGGCGGCCTGGATGTCGGCGGGGAGGGCGGCGAGGTGCCGGAGGAGGGTTTCCACCTCGGCGCCTTGGAGGTAGGGGTACTTCTCCAGGGCGGCGTTCAGGTTGGTGACGTAGGCCCCGTGGTGCTTCTGGTGGTGGATCTCCATGGTCCTGGCGTCAATGTGGGGCTCGAGGGCCTCGTAGGGGTAGCCTAGCTCGGGTAGCTTGAACGGGTACGGCATAACACACCTCCGCCTTCCACTATAAGGGGCCAGGCCCCTCAGGAGGTGGCCGTTCTCACGTTCCTTGCCATGGCCAGGCCCTCGAGGGGCTAAGCGTTTTCGTGGGGCTTGGCCAGGCGCATGGGCACCACGATCCGGTCAAACGCCTCCTCGGTGAGGTAACCCAGCTCCAGGGCCGCCTGCTTCAGGGACTTCTTCTCCTTGATGGCCTTCTTGACGATCTCCGCCGCCTTGTCGTAGCCGATGGCCTTGTTGAGGGCGGTGGCCAGCATGGGGTTCTTGTTGAGGTGCTCCTCTATGCGCTCCAGGTTGGGCTCAATCCCCTTGGCCAGGTGCTGGTCAAAGGAGGCCACGGCGTCGCCCAGAAGCTTGATGGACTCCAAGGCGGCGTCCACCATGACCGGCTTGTAGACGTTGAGCTGGAAGTTGCCCTGGCTCCCGGCGAAGGCCACGGCCTGGTCGTTGCCAAAGACCCGCACCACCACCATGGTCAGGGCCTCCACCTGGGTGGGGTTCACCTTGCCCGGCATGATGGAGCTCCCGGGCTCGTTGGCGGGGATGAAGATCTCGCCGATACCCCCGTAGGGCCCCGAGGCCAGCCAGCGGATGTCGTTGCCGATCTTCATCAGGGCCCCGGCCAGGGTCCTTAGGGCCCCCATGACGTGGACCAGCTCGTCGTGGGCGGCCAGGGCGGCGAAGCGGTTTTCCGCCACCCGGAAGGGGAGGCCGGTCTCCTCCGCCAGATACCGGGCCACCAGCTCCCCGAAGCGGGGGTGGGCGTTGAGGCCCGTGCCCACGGCGGTGCCGCCGATGGCCAGGTTGTAGAGGCCCTTTTCCGCCTCCTTGACCATGGCCAGGGTGTTCCTAAGCTGGGCGGCCCAGCTCCCCACCTCCTGGCCCAGGGTGATGGGGACGGCGTCCATGAGGTGGGTGCGGCCCACCTTGACGATGCCGTCAAAGGCCCTGGCTTTTTCCTCAAAGGTGGCGATGAGGCCCTCCACCGCCGGGTAAAGGTGCCGGTGAAGAGCCAAGGCGGTGGCCACGTACATGGCGGTGGGGAAGGTGTCGTTGGAGCTCTGGCCCCGGTTCACGTGGTCGTTGGGGTGGACGTACTTGCTCCCCAGGGGCTTGCCCAGGATCTCCGAGGCCCGGTTGGCGATGACCTCGTTGACGTTCATGTTGGTCTGGGTTCCGGACCCGGTCTGGAAGACCACCAGGGGGAAGTGGTCGTCCAGCTTCCCGGCGATGACCTCCTCGGCCGCCTGGATGATGGCCCTGGCGATCTCCTCGGGTAGCTCCCCCAGCTCCAGGTTGGCTCTGGCGGCGGCCTTCTTCAGCATCCCGTAGGCCCGGATGACCTCCAGAGGCATCCGGAAGCGCCAGGCCCCGATCCGGAAGTGCTCCAGAGAGCGTTGGGTCTGGGCCCCCCAGTAGCGGTCCGCCGGAACCTTGACCTCTCCCATGGTGTCCCGCTCAACCCGGTATTCCATACGTCGCCTCCAAGCGCGATTTTATACCCTTGCCTCCCCTTTCCTTCGGTGCCCTGGTAACTTCTTTTGCCGGGGCCCCCATGCTGGCGCAAGCCAGCATGGGGTGGCCTTGCGCCTCCTCGTAGGGGTCGTGGAGCTTGACGGGCCTTCCCCTAAGCCCCGCCCTCAGGTTCAGCCACTCCACGAAGACGGCGAAGCCCATGGCGAAGTAGATGTACCCCTTGGGGATGTGGACCCCCGTGCCCTCGGCCACCAGGGTGAAGCCGATGAGGAGGAGGAAGCTTAGGGCCAGCATCTTCACCGTGGGGTGGCGGTTCACAAAGGCGTAGATGCCCTTGGAAGCGAGGAGCATGACCGCCACCGAGGCCAGGATGGCCGCCACCATCACCGGCACATAGGGGGTGAGGCCCACGGCGGTGATCACCGAGTCAATGGAGAAGACGATGTCCAGGAGGAGGACCTGGGGGAGCTTGGAGGCCAGGATGCTGATGAAGATCACGTTGTCCACGCCCAGGACCACCTCGAGGACCGTCAGGGTCAAAAAGGCCAGCCAGATCTCGGGGTTGGTGAGCCAGTCCACGGGCAAGAGTCTACCCGTTCCCGTAGACTTTTCCCCATGGTGGACGTCCTGGTGGTGGGGGCGGGGCCGGTGGGGCTCGCCGCGGCCTTGTGGGCCAAGCGCCTGGGGCTTTCCCACCTGGTTTTGGAGAAGGGCACCGTGGCCCACACCATCTACCGCTTCCCCCGGGACATGGTCTTCTTCTCCGAGGCCAAGAACATTGAGATCGGCGGCCACCCCCTGGTCGCCCACGGCCCCAAGCCCACCCGGAAGGAGGCCCTCCTCTACTACCAGAAGGTGGCCGAGCGGGAGGGGCTTCAGGTGAAGACCTACACCGAGGCCCTGGCGGTGGAGGGGAGGGAGGGGGCCTTCAGGGTGCGGGCCAGGGACCTCCTCAAGGAGGAGGAAGAGGTCCACGCCGCCCGGTACGTGGTGGTGGCCACCGGCTACTTTGACCGCCCAAACCGCCTGGGGGTCCCCGGGGAGGAGCTTCCCCACGTCCGCCACCGCTACGAGGAGGCGGCCCTCTTCTTCGGGAAGAAGGTGGCCGTGGTGGGGGGAAGCAACTCCGCCGTGGAGGCGGCCCTGGACCTCTACCGGGGTGGGGCCCGGGTGACCCTGGTCCACCGGGGCCCCTGGGTGCGGCCCAGCGTCAAGTACTGGCTTCTGCCGGACTTCCAAAACCGGGTCAAGGAGGGGAGCATCCGGGCGGTCATGGAGGCCCGGGTGGAGGCCATCACCCGGGAGGGGCTATGGCTCACCCGCCCGGAGGGGAGGATCTTCTTGGAGGCCGACTTCGTCCTGGTCCTGGTGGGCTATCGGGCCGAGGACCGCCTCCTCAGGGAGGCCCGGGTGGCCTACCGGGGGGAAAAGCCCCTCCTCAGCCCGGAAGGGGAGACCTCCCTCCCCGGCCTCTTCGCCATCGGCTCCTGCGCCTACGGGCCCGATACCCGCTCGGTCTTCATTGAAAACGGCCGGGAGGAGGCGGAAAGGGCCCTGAAGGCCATCGCCCAAAGGCTTGCCCCTTGACACGCCCCAAGGGGGCGGCTACCATTAGGGCCAAGATGCGCTTCGCCCTCGCCCTATCCCTAGCCCTGGTCCTAATCGTAGGGCCAGCGGGGGGTGGGGCGTAGCGTCCTTAGGCGCATCCTTAAACCCCCCGGAGAACCCGGGGGGATTCGCTTTAGGAGGGGGAGATGAAGGGAGCCGAGGCACTTTTAAAGGCGCTGGAGCGGGAAGGGGTGGAGGTCATCTTCGGCCACCCGGGCGGGGCCATCATGCCCACCTACGACGCCCTCTACGATAGCCCCATACGCCACATCCTGGTGCGCCACGAGCAGGGGGGCATCCACGCCGCCACCGCCTACGCCCGGGCCTCGGGCCGGGTGGGCGTGGTCATGGCCACCTCGGGCCCCGGGGCCTTGAACCTGGTCACGGGCCTGGCCGACGCCCTGATGGACTCCACCCCGGTGGTGGCCATCACCGGCAACGTGCCCCGGGCCCTGATCGGCACCGACGCCTTCCAGGAGGCCGACGTGACCGGGGTCACCATGCCCATCACCAAGCACAACTACCTGGTCCAGGACGTGAACGAGATCCCCCGCGTCGTCAAGGAGGCCTTCCACATCGCCTCCACCGGTCGGCCGGGGCCCGTGCTCATAGACCTCCCCAAGGACGTGCAGCTCGCCGAGTTCACCGGGGAGTTTGACGTGGAGCTGGACCTCCCCGGCTACAAGCCCACCCTCCGGGGCCACCCCAAGCAGATTGAGCGGGCTTTGGACGCCTTGGAAAAGGCGGAGCGGCCCATCCTCATGGTGGGGGGCGGGACCCAGCACGCCCACGCCGAGCTCCTGGCCTTCGCCGAGAAGACGGGCCTCCCCGTCATCACCACCCTGATGGGCCTCGGGGCCTTCCCCGGCAACCACCCCTTATGGCTGGGCATGCCGGGGATGCACGGCACCGTGGCCGCCAACCGGGCCATCCACCACGCCGACGTGATCCTGGCCATCGGCCTCCGCTTTGACGACCGGGTGACGGGCAAGGTCTCCCGCTTCGCCCCCCACGCCCACACCATCATCCACGTGGACATTGACCCGGCGGAGATCGGCAAGGTGGTGCGCACCCACATCCCCATCGTGGGGGACTCGAGGCTGGTCCTGAAGGAGATGCTGAAGGGGGCCAAGCCCCTGAGGCTGGCCGCCTGGTGGCGGGAGCTGGAGGAGTGGCGCACCCGCTACCCCCTCCGCTATAGGCCCAAGCCCCACCTGCAGAGCCAGGAGGTGATCCGCGCCTTCCACGAGGCCACCGGGGGCAACGCCATCGTCACCACCGGGGTGGGGCAGCACCAGATGTTCGCCGCCCAGTACTTCACCGTGACCCGGCCCCGGAGCTTCCTCACCAGCGGGGGTTTGGGCACCATGGGGGTGGGCCTGCCCTTCGCCATCGGGGCCCAGATCGCCAGGCCCGAGGAGCTGGTCATAGACTTTGACGGGGACGGCTCCTTCCAGATGACCCTGCAGGAGCTGGCCACGGTGGTGAAGTACCGGCTCCCCGTCAAGGTGGTCATCCTCAACAACGGCTACCTGGGGATGGTGCGGCAGTGGCAGGACCTCTTCCACGCCAAGCGCTACTCCGAGGTCTACCTGGCCGACTCCAACCCCGACTTCGCCAAGCTGGCGGAGGCCTACGGCATCAAGGGGGTGCGGGTGGAGCGCAAGGAGGACCTGAAAAAGGGCGTGGAGGCGGTCTTAAACGCCGACGGCCCGGTGGTGGCGGAGTTCAAGGTCTACCAAGAGGAAGGGGTCTTCCCCATGATCCCGGCGGGCGGGGCGGCCGAGGACATGATCCTGGAGCACCCCGAAGAGGAGGAGGTGGGCGCGTGAGGCACATCATCTCGGTCTTGGTGCAGGACCACCCCCGGGTGCTGAACCGCATCACGGGCCTTTTCGCCCGGAGGGGCTTCAACCTGGAGAGCCTGGCGGTGGGCACCACCCACCAGCCGGGGCTTTCCCGCATCAGCCTGGTGGTCTCTGGGGACGACCACACCCTGGAGCAGGTGGAGAAGCAGCTGAACCGGCTGGTTGAGGTCCTGAAGGTCACGGACCACACCGAGCCCCACGTGGAGCGGGAGCTTTGCCTGGTCAAGGTCCACGTGGCCGGGGTGGAGGAGCGGCTGGCGGTGAAGGACATCCAGGAGGCCTTCCGGGCCCGGGTGGTGGACGTGGCCCAGAGGAGCCTGATCCTGGAGCTCACCGGCGACTCCAAGAAGATAGACTCCTTCATTGAGGCCCTGAGGCCCTACGGGATCCTCGAGGTCATGCGCACCGGAGCCGTGGCCATGAGCCGCGGCGAGAGGGTCCTGAAGGTCAGGGAGAAACGGGAGGCGGTATGAAGGTGTACTACGAGCACGACGCGGACCTAGGCTTTCTTTCCGGCAAGAAGGTGGCCGTTCTGGGCTTTGGCTCCCAGGGGCACGCCCACGCCCTGAACCTCAAGGACTCGGGGGTGGACGTGCGGGTGGGCCTCCGCCCCGGTTCCAAGAGCTGGGCCAAGGCGGAAGGGGCCGGGCTTCGGGTCCTCCCCACCCCTGAGGCCGTGGCCGAGGCGGACATCGTCATGGTTCTCCTGCCCGACGAGCTCCAGGCCGCGGTTTACCGCCAGGACATTGAGCCCCACCTCAAGGAGGGCGGGGCCCTGGCCTTCGCCCACGGCTTCAACATCCACTTCAGCCAGATCAAGCCCCGCAAGGACCTGGACGTGTGGATGGTGGCCCCCAAAGGCCCAGGCCACCTGGTGCGCTCGGAGTACGTCAAGGGAAGCGGGGTCCCGGCCCTGGTGGCCGTCCACCAGGACGCCTCCGGAAGCGCCTTTCCCACGGCGCTGGCCTACGCCAAGGCCATCGGGTCGGCCCGGGCCGGGGTCATCCCCACCACCTTCAAGGACGAGACGGAGACCGACCTCTTCGGGGAGCAGGCGGTCCTTTGCGGTGGGCTCACCCGGCTCATCCAGGCGGGGTTTGAGACCCTGGTGGAGGCGGGCTACCCCCCGGAGATGGCCTACTTTGAGACGGTCCACGAGGTGAAGCTGATCGTGGACCTGATCTACGAGGCGGGGCTTTCCGGCATGCGCTACTCCATCTCCAACACCGCCGAGTACGGGGACTACACCCGGGGGGACCTGAGCGTGCCCGTGGAGGAGACCAAAAGGCGCATGCGGGAGATCCTGCGCCAGATCCAGACCGGGGAGTTCGCCCGGGAGTGGATGCTGGAGAACCAGGCGGGCCAGCCCGTGCTGGAGGCGGGCCGCAAGCGGTGGAAGGCCCACCCCATTGAGGAGGTGGGCGGCAGGCTCCGGGCCATGATGCCCTTCCTGAAGGCCCGGGTGCTGGAGGAGGTAGGCTAAAGGGCGCTTTGGGGGCCCCGAAGGGGCCCCCTTGTGATTGGAGGAGGGAAGATGGAGAAGGAAAGGCACATCCGCATCTTTGACACCACGCTCCGCGACGGCGAGCAGAGCCCTGGGGTGGCGCTCTCCCTGGACCAGAAGCTGGAGATCGCCCACGCCCTGGCCCGGCTCAACGTGGACATCATTGAGGCGGGCTTCCCCGTATCGGGGCCTTTGGAGTTTGAGGCGGTGAGGCGCATCGCCGCCGAGGTAAAGGGGCCCGTCATCGCCGCCCTCGCCCGCACCCACACCCTGGACATTGACCAGGCGGCCAGGGCCCTGGAGAAGGCGGAAAAGCCCAGGATCCACGTCTTCACTTCCGCCTCCAAGATCCACCTCCAGTACATGCTGAAGAAGACCGAGGAGGAGGTCCTGGAGATGGCGGACGAGATGGTCCGCTACGCCAGGAAGTACGTGGACGACGTGGAGTTTTCCGCCCAGGACGTGATGCGGGCGGAGTGGGACTTCGTCAAGAGGCTTTACGAGGTGGCCATTGAGGCGGGGGCCACCACGGTCAACATCCCCGACACCACGGGCTACGGCACCCCCGAGGAGTACGGGGCCCTGATCCGCAGGATCCGGGATGAGGTGGTTCGGGGCCGGGACGTGGTCATCTCCACCCACACCCACGACGACCTGGGCCTGGCCACGGCCAACGCCCTGGCCGGCGTTTTGAACGGGGCCGGGCAGGTGGAGTGCACCGTAAACGGCATCGGCGAGCGGGCGGGGAACACCGCCCTGGAGGAGGTGGTCATGGCCCTCTACGTCCGCCGGGACTTCTACAAGGCCTACACCCAGGTGAACACCCGGGAGATCTACCGGGTGTCCCGGCTGGTGGAGCGCTACACCGGCATGCCCGTGCCTCCCAACAAGGCCATCGTGGGGGACAACGCCTTCGCCCACGAGTCGGGCATCCACCAGGACGGGGTCCTCAAGCACCGGGGCACCTACGAGATCATGGACGCCGAGCTCATCGGCCGGAGGCCCGCCGTCCTCGTCCTCGGCAAGCACTCGGGCCGGGCGGCCTTTAGGAAGGCCCTCGAGGACCTGGGCTACAAGGACCTCACCGAGGAGCAGCTGAAGGTCCTCTTCAGCCGCTTCAAGGAGATCGCCGAGAAGAAGGGGCCTCTCTCGGCCGAGGAGCTCCAGGCCCTGGTGGAGACCGGGCTGGAGCCCGCCTCCCGCTTCTTTGAGCTCAAGCACGTCCAGTTCTTCTCCGGCTCCGGCCTCCTGCCCACGGCCACGGTGCGGGTGATGACCCCGGACGGGGAAAAGGTGGCCACCCACACCGGGGACGGGCCTGTGGACGCCGTCTACAAGGCCATTGAGGAGGCCATCGGCCTCAAGCCCGAGCTGGAGCTTTACCGGGTGGAGGCCGTCACCGGGAGCACCGAGGCTTTGGGCCAGGTGACCGTGCGCCTTCGGCTTGGGGAGCTCCAGGCGGTGGGCGTGGGCGTTTCCCCGGACATCGTAGAGGCCAGCGCCCTGGCCTTCCTGGACGCCGCCGGCAAGCTGGCCTCGGGCCGGGCCACCCGGCACCCGCCCTCCATTGAGGAGGTCCACCGTGGGGTCTAGGGGTGGGGGCTTTTAGGAGGCGCCCGTGGTGCGGATCCGCAGGGCCAGGCTAGAGGACGTCCCTGGGGTGGCCCGGGTCCAGGTGGACACCTGGCGGGCCACCTACCGGGGCGTTGTGCCGGAGGCCTTCCTGGAGGGGCTTTCCTACGAGGGGCAGGCGGAGAGGTGGGCCCAGGGCCTGAAAACCCCCACCTGGCCTGGCCGACTTTTCGTGGCCGAGTCCGGGGAGGTGGTGGGCTTCGCCGCCTTCGGGCCGGATCGGGCTTCCGGCTTTCCCGACTACACCGCGGAGCTTTGGGCCCTCTACGTCCTTCCCGCCTGGCAGGGGAAGGGCCTGGGGCGGGCCCTGTTCCAGGAGGGGGCCCGGCTCCTTCGGGCGGAGGGCCACAGGCGGATGCTGGTCTGGGTCCTCAAGGAGAACCCCCAGGGGCGGGGCTTCTACGAGCGCCTGGGCGGGGTGCTTTTGGGGGAGCGGGAGATAACACTAGGCGGGACCAAGCTCTGGGAAGTGGCCTACGGGTTTGACCTATGGGGGCAAAGATGGTAGAAATCCTGGACACCACCCTGCGGGACGGCACGCAAGGGGAGGGGATAAGCCTCTCCGTGGAGGACAAGGTGGCCATCGCCAAAAGGCTGGCCGCCTTCGGTATCCACCTCATTGAGGGGGGCTGGCCGGGCTCCAACCCCAAGGACGCCGAGTTCTTCGCCCGGATGAAGGGGGTGGACCTGGGGGAGACCAGGCTTGCGGCCTTCGGGGCCACAAGGCGGAAGGGGCTCCTCCCCGAGGAGGACCCCTCGGTCCTGGCCCTCCTGGAGGCCGAGACCCCGGTGGTGGTCCTCTTCGGGAAGAGCTGGACCCTGCACGTGCTGGAGGCCTTGGAGACCTCCTTGGAGGAGAACCTCCGCATGGTGGAGGACACCGTGGCCTTCTTCGCCAGCCGGGGAAGGCGGGTCATTTACGACGCCGAGCACTTCTTTGACGGCTACAAGGAGGACCCCGGCTACGCCCTGGCCACCCTCGAGGCCGCCCTAAAGGGCGGGGCCGACACCCTGGTCCTCTGCGACACCAACGGGGGCACCCTCCCCGAGGAGGTCTACGCCGTGACCAAGGTGGTGGTGGAGCGCTTCCCCGGGGTGAGGGTGGGCATCCACCCCCACAACGACGCCGATCTGGCCGTGGCCAACGCCCTGGCGGCGGTAAGGGCCGGGGCCACCCACGTCCAGGGCACCATCAACGGCTACGGGGAGCGGTGTGGCAACCTGAACCTCACGAGCTTCCTCCCCAACCTGGTCTTCAAGTACCACATCCCCGCCATCCCGCCGGAGAAGCTTAGGGGCCTGAAGGAGCTCGCCCACTTCGTGGACGAGAGGGCCAACCTCACCCCCAACCGCCGCGCTCCCTACGTGGGGGAGTCGGCCTTCGCCCACAAGGCGGGGGTCCACGTCTCGGCGGTCCTCAAGAACCCCCGCACCTACGAGCACATCCCCCCGGAGTGGGTGGGGAACGGGAGGCGCTTTCTGGTCTCCGACGTCTCGGGGCGCTCCAACCTTTTGGCCAAGCTCCAGGAGCTGGGGGTGGACCTCTCCAAGGAGGAGGCCAAGCGCCTTTTGGACGAGGTGAAGGCCCTGGAGTACGAGGGCTACGCCTTTGAGGGGGCGGAGGCCAGCTTCTACGTCCTGGCCCACCGGCTGAAGGGGGGAAGCCTTCCCTTCCAGGTGGAGGGGTTCTCGGTCTTCGTCCACGGTGCCGGCCTCGCCACCGCCTGGGCCGAGGCCACGGTGCGGGTCCGGGTGGGGGAGACCCTGGAGCACACCGCCGCCGAAAGCCCCTATGGCCCGGTGTCTGCCCTGGACCGGGCCTTCCGCAAGGCGGTTTTGGGGTTTTACCCGGAGCTGGCCGACGTGGAGCTCGCCGACTACAAGGTGCGCATCCTCTCGGGCCGGGAGGCGGGCACCAACAGCGGCGTGCGGGTGATGGTGGAGATGAAGCGGGGAGGGGAGCGCTTCAGCACCGTGGGGGCCAGCGAGAACATCCTCGAGGCCTCCCTCAAGGCCCTCACCGACGGCTACGCCTACGCCCTCCTCTACCCCGTGCGCCAGGCTACGCCCAGCGCAGGCTGACCTCGGGGAGGAGGGTGGGGCTCACCTCTTCCTCGGGGGAGAGGAGCCGGATCTCCCGGTAGCGGCCGCCCCGGGGGTCCCGGTAGACCTCCAGGAGGTTCTCCTTCAGGTTCACGAGCCAGACCTCGGGGATGCCCGCCTCGGCGTAGAGGGGAAGCTTCACCTCCCGGTCAAACTCCAAGGAGGTGTCGGCCACCTCTACGAGGAGGAGGACATCTTCCGGGGTGGGGAGTTTTTCCCGGTAGCGGTCCAGGGGCGGCCTCAGAACCATGAGGTCGGGCTCGGGCTCCGAGTCCTCGGAAAGCCTCAGGGGGGACTGGACCAGGACCACCGCCTTACCTCTAAGGGTTTCCTGAAGCCTTGCGTCCAACTGGGCTACCTTGTGCACGTGCTTGGGTCCGATGGGGCTCATCTGGTACACCTCTCCCCTCAGGAGCTCCACGTGGGGCACCCCCTGGAAGGCCCGCTCAAACTCCTCTACCCGGAAGCGGTAGCGGGTGGCCATACCCCTATTATGTCCTTTTCTCCTGCCTTACTGGCCCGGGGAAGCCCTTTTGCCGGGGCCCCCATGCTGGCGCAAGCCAGCATGGGGTGGTGTTATGCCCCCTGGCCCGAGTAGCGCTTAAGGCCAAGCCAAAAGAGGAGGCGGGCCAGGAGGAGGAAGGCCACACCCCAGAGGAGCATGATCCAAAGCCCCGGGAAAAGGGCCACCTCCTGCCCCGCCAGGAGGGCGGCGGGCAGGTAGACCAGGTAGGGGAAGGGGGTGAGGAGGGCGAGCTCCCTTAAGGGCTCGGGGAAGACCTCGAGGGGGGCGATGGTCCCCGAGAGGAAGAGGTAGAGGAGGAAGAAGACCTCCTCCACGCTGGTGGCCCGTTCCGTCCAGAAGGTGAGCATGGCCGTGGTGTACTGCATGGTGTAGCGGAGCAGGAAGGCCAGGAGGGTGAGGAGAAGGCCCAGAAGGAAGGGGCCTGGTTCGGGGGTAAAGCGGGCCTCGGGGAAGAGGTAGAAGAAGAGGAGGGTGAGGAGGACCACGAAGGGGAGCCTGGCCAGCCTCTCGGCCACGTGGGCCGCCAGGTGGTCCAAGAAGGGGTCTAGGGGGCGGAGGAGGCGGAAGGAGAGCCGGCCCTCCACCACGTCCCGCTCAAACTCCCACACCACCCAGACCACCGTGGCCTGGCGCACCAGGAAGACCATGAGGAAGTAGCGGGCGAACTCCCCCGAGGAGAGGGGGAAGCCCCCGCCCCGGGCGGCCTCGGTCCAGACCCCCAGGAGGATGAGGGGAAGAAGCCCGGCCAAGGCCCAGAGAAAGAGCTCCGCCCGGTACTCCAGCATGTAGGCCAGGTAGACGGCGAGAAGGGTCTTGGCCTTCCTCATAGGGCCTCCATTGGGCTTTTGAAGACCCGGGCGATGACCTCCTCCAGAGGAGGGTCCCGCACCTCCAGGTCCTCCACGGGAAGCCTCTTGAGGATCTCGGCCACCCTTTCGGTGAGCCTCTCCCGGGGCACGAGGAGCCTCACCTCCCGCCCTTCCAGCTCCCGCACCTCGCCGAAGGGGAGGAAGGCCTCCCGGGGCAAGGGGTGCTTCAGGGTGAGCCCCACCTCCCGGTAAGGGGCGAAGCGGTCCAGGAGGCCCTCGAGGGCCCCGTCGTAGAGAAGCCTCCCCTGGTGGATGACCAGGACCCTCGGGCAGAGGGCGGCGATGTCGGCCATGTAGTGGCTGGTGAGGAGGACCGTGGCCCCATAGCGGCGGTTGTACTCGCGGATGAACTCCCGCACGGCCACCTGGGCGTTCACGTCCAGGCCCAGGGTGGGCTCGTCCAGGAAGAGCACCTCCGGGCGGTGGAGGAGGGCGGCCAAAAGCTCCGCCTTCATCCTCTCCCCCAAGGAGAGCTTCCGCACAGGTTGGTGGAGCCTTTCCGTGAGGGAAAGCATCTCGGCAAGCTCCAGGACCCGCTTCCTGAACTCGCCCTCCGGCACCTCGTAGATGGCGGCGTTCAGGCGGAAGGAGTCCATGGCGGGCAGGTCCCAGATGAGCTGCTGCTTGTTGCCCATGACCAGGGTGATCTTCTTCAAGAAGGCCTTTTCCCGCCTCTGGGGCACGTGCCCGGCCACCAGGGCCCTGCCCCTCGTGGGGTGGACCAGGCCGGTCAGCATCTTCAGGGTGGTGGTCTTGCCCGCCCCGTTGGGGCCCAGGAAGCCCACCACCTCCCCGGGATGTATCCGAAAGGAAACCCCTTCCACCGCCCGGATGGTGTGGTACTGGCGGCGGAAGAAGTGGCGTAGGGTGCCAAGGAGGGTCTCTTCCTTCCTGGCTACCCGGTAGTGCCGGGTGAGGTCCTCCGCCAGCACGATGGGGCTTGCGCCCGCCATGCCTCCAAGTCTACCCTGGAAAGGTGCGCTACCTTAGGGTCTTCCGCCTCTTTCTCCTCACCAGCCTGGCGGCGGAGATGGAGTACCGGGGGAACTTCCTCCTCGGGCTCCTCTCCTCCTTCCTCACCCTAGTTGGGGCCCTTTTCGGCCTCGCCCTCCTCTACCAGGGGGGGTACCGGCCGGGGGGGTGGGTCTGGGAGGAGGCCCTTTTGGTCCTCGCCGCCTTCACCCTTTTGCAGGGGCTGGCCTCCACCCTCCTGGCCCCCAACCTCAACCGGATCGTGGAGCACGTACAGCAGGGCACCTTAGACTTCGTCCTCCTAAAGCCCCTGGACCCCCAGTTCTGGCTCTCTTTGCGCACCTTCTCCCCCTGGGGCCTGGGGGACCTCGCCCTGGGCCTTGGCCTCCTCCTCTACGGGGGGCTTCGCCTGGGGCTTTCCCCTCTGGACTTCGCCCTTTTTGCCCTTTACTTCGCCCTGGGAGCGGTGATCCTCTACAGCCTTTGGTTCCTTCTGGCCACCACCAGCATCTGGTTTGTGAAGATTTACAACGTCACCGAGGTCCTCAGGGGGCTTCTGGAGGCGGGGCGGTTTCCCGTGGGGGCCTACCCCGCCCTCTACCGGGTCTTCTTCACCTTCGTGGTGCCGGTGGCCTTTCTCACCACCGTGCCCGCCGAGGCGGCCCTCAAGAGAGGGGAAGCCCCCCTGCTTCTCGCCGGGGGGCTCGCCCTCCTCCTCTTCCTCCTGGCCCGGGGCTTCTTCCTGCTGGCCCTCAGGAGCTACACCTCGGCGAGCAGCTAGGGCAAAATTCCCGCTATCCCTTCCGCTTTCTTTTTTCTTTGCCCCGAAAGGACCTCCACCCGCGGGAAGCTTTCCCGGTCTAGGGACGCTCAAACTCTCTGAGGAAGCGCTCCTGCTTCAGGTAGACGAACCGTGGGGAGAGGGGCGGGAGTTGGCCCTGGGAGAAGCGGACATCGTAGGACCACTCGCGCCTTGGCGCCTCGTAGGTGCCGTGGAAGGTGGCGTAGCCGTTGCAGTTGTCCATACCATAGCACCATCTTCCTCCCGCCTTCCTGGAGCTACCGAGGCTGACGAAGGACCCCCTATAGGTAAAGGTCACGAACGTGCGGTCGTTCCCTGATCGCCACTGCCAGGCCTCGTGGAAACGGGGGTAGTTTTCCAGGCCACCATTGTACTGACCCCTGTCTTGGCCCCCCACCCCCTCCACTCCTCCCGTGATGTCTGTGCCCGATAGGAAGGCGGCGTTAACCTCTGTCTCGCTAGCCCGCCTCTGGGCCAGGGGTTGACGGCTCCTGTGATCGCTGTCCCAAGCGTTGGACAAGATGTTGATGGCGTCCACCAGAAAAGCCGCCGGGATCCAGTTTTCGTTGCGGTTGAAGTCCCCTTGGATGTAGGCCGGTTGGTCGCTGACGATGGTGAGGCCACGGGGACGGGGAGCGCCCGGTATAGACGAACCGATGTAGGCCCCATTTCGGATGCGCACCCCATAACCGTTGCCCCGGGCACGGCTGTTTGGCCCGTGGACGGTCAGGTGGAAGACCAGACCCCCGTAGGTGTCATCATCGAGCCTCACCCCCCCTCTCAGGAGATTATGGAGGTGGGCGCAGTCCAGGAGGGCTTGGAGATCTACCTCCAGCATCTGGATTGCCTTCCCCTCCCGGTTGTCAAAGAAGGTGTCGCTGTGGCCCACGGCCCTACCCCCGATGGTTCCGGGGCAGACATTTAAATATGAGGTGGCAAGGAAATCCACGTTCCCGTCCTGGCGGACAACCTCTACGGTGGGCGGGTTGTTAAAGAGGTTTAGCCTGAGGCGCAGGTGCGCTTGGGAAAAATACGTCCTCCCAGGATCGGGGTCCAGCTCTTCTGGGGCCGGAACGGTGACCCGGTTTACCCCCACCTGGATGCGGCCCCCCCATGGGGCCACCTCGCTTTGGCTGTAGGCCCGTCGAGTTCGGCCTTGGCACTGCAAGGCGCGGTAAACTCCGTCAGCTCCGCGAATTTCAACAGTGCCTTCGCAAACGTTTTCGTCCTTCCTGCCGCGGAAAAGTCTACCTGCGGTGCTCGTTTGGCCTTCAATGGTTAGGATTTGTCTGGGTCCTAAGTATAAGTCCCCGTTGGTGTGAACCCGACCGTTCAAGGTCATGGGAGGACCAGGGTTGATCTCCAGGTCCTTGTCGTAAAAGGCGGCGAACTGGAACATGGGAACTAGGCGGCTCTTGAAGACCATCTCCAGTATTGCCTCAGTCCGGCCGTCGGGGCCGATGGCTTCGGAGAAGAGGGAGTAACGGTACTCCTGGGCCTCCAGGTTCTCAAAGAGCTCTCCGGGTGGGATCTGCACGGTTTGCGGGTTACCAGGATGCTCCACCATATAGGTGCGCACCGTCCGCCCGGATATGGTGTAGGTCTTGCAGGCAAAATCCCCGGAGCCTTGGTTGCTCCCCTGGCAGGGGTTGTTCCCTGAGGGGCTGGTTCCCGAGGGCCTCCCGTAGCCTAGAAACCTGGCCCGGACCTCTTCGGCCCTGAGGTTCAGCCCCGCTTCGGCGGCGTAAAACCCCGTGGTCTGCCGCACGCTGGCCTGGGTGGCCCCGAGCTCAATCCGCGTCAGGGTGAAGTAGGCGGTGAGCAGGGACATGAGGACCACCAGCATGATGAGCACGCTCACCAGGGCAAAACCCTTCCTCATCCCATCCTCCTCTCTAGTGGGAGAAGACGTTTCGCGGGACCGCCTGGGTGGACAGCGCCCGCTCCACGTTGCCTAACCGGCTTTGCACAGTCACCTCCACGTACTCCAGGGAGGTCCAGCTCACCCCAGGGGGAGGGAAGTCGGTGTAGGTGCTGTTCCCGGCTCTGGCCTCGATCTGGAAGCTGACCACGTCCCCGACCAGGCCCCTGCCCCCTCCCCCGTTCTCGGCCAGGTTCAGGACGGTTCCCGAAAGGAAGTAGCGCCTTTCCTCAAGTATGTAGAGCCTGGACAGGGGACCATAGCTGTTCTGCCAGCGGTCTCGGTTGCCTCTATGGATATGCACTCCGGACCTGTCTTCGCCGTCGTAATCAAACCACTCCCCCCTGCCCGTGCTCGGGTCGTGGATGTAAACCCGGACCACCTCCCTGCCGTTGTCTGTCTGGCAGGCGGGATCCCCGTCCAGGCCGCAACGGTAGTTCCTCCAGGCGTCTATCCGGTCGTCAAATCCGTTTCCGTCTTCATCGCGGAACCGACAAGCTTCGATGTATTCCGTGGAGGCGTTCCGCGGAGGATTCCTATCGGCCACCGGGATGTTGTCCTGGTTGCCGCTTATACCGTTCCTGTCGCATAGGCTCAACACAACGTCAAAGAGGTTCCTCCGCAACACCAATTCTGTACCGTTGTTCCTTACCTCCACCGCCGGGAAGTCCAGGGGCAGCCTTTCCCCCGCCTGGCGCAGGTCGGCGACCAGAATGTCCAGCGCGGCCCGCAGGTTTTGATTGGCCGCGGTGCGGTTCTGGTCCAGCACATAGAGCCGCCTGTGCCCCAGGGTGGTGCTGAGGATGACCCCCAGCAGCAGGCTTGCGATGCCCAGGGCTACCAGGATCTCCACCAGCGTAAAGCCTCCTCTCCTCATTCCGGCACCTCCTTACCGCAACTGGGTGAAGACCGTCTCCACCCGATAGACCGGCTGGTCCTCGTTGCCCAAAAAGACCAGGACCGTGATGTGGCGGGCCCCCTGGCCGCAAAGCCGCCGGTTTTGGCAGTAGCAGGTCTCCACCTTGAAGCTTCGGCCGGACCGCGTGACGGTACGTTCACTGCACCCTTGAGAAGGCAGGCTCTGGGGGTTGAGGAGCCTCAGGCCTTCTAGTGTTTCCTGGGCCACGGTTACGGCCGCGCTGCGGACCTCGGATCGGGTGTTCACCTGGAGGTAGGTGATGAAACCGCCTAGAATAGGCCCCAGCAAGGCAAGGATAGCCAGGGCTACCAGAACCTCCACTAGAGTCAGGCCTTTTCTCATTGCCGTACCACCCCCCCTCCCAGGAGGAGTCTTAGGGTCGCCTGTCTGCCTTGACGGTCGGTGAAGCGGTAGTACGGATCCCCAGAGTGGCTGCTAGCGTTCAGCAGGACCATAAGACCCCGGCTGTTGAAGCAGGGCACACCTCCTTGGGGCGTGAAGGTCACGGCGACCTCAGGCGGGATTTCCACCTGAAGCGCGAGATCCTCAGTGAAGGAGGTACTCCGACAGGTGGAGGCGTAGGCAGCTTTTAGCCGATTTCCCTCGAGGGTGATGCGGTATGCGGAGGTAGTGGCCATGGCCTTGGAGCGTACCTGCTTCACGAATCCTTCGGTTCGGGAAAGCGCATCCTGCAGGGGGTTATAAAAGGGACGGACATTCAGGGCCATAATGCCGGAGGCAACGGCTAGAACGGCCAGGACCACCACCAGCTCTACCAAGGTTAGGCCTTTTGGTATCATCCCGCATAGGATAGCACGGGGGCATGGGACATCGGTATCCCCCAAATGGGGGGGTAGAATGGCCTGACGTGATGGGGGCGCTTCTGGTATTGCTCCTGGCCTACCTTTTCGGATCTATCCCCGCTGGGGTCCTGGTGGCCAGGACCTACGGCGTGGACATCCGCAAGGTAGGCTCGGGGAACATCGGGGCCACCAACGTCCTCCGGGCGCTCGGGTGGGGGCCCGCTTTGGTGGTGGCCTTCTTTGACGTCTTCAAGGGGGGCATCGCCGTGCTCATCGCCCGGGCCCTGGGGCTAGCGGACTGGCTTCTAGGCGGCGTGGCCCTCATGGCGGTCCTGGGGCATAACTACTCGGTTTTCCTGGGCTTCAAGGGGGGAAAGGGGGTGGCCACCAGCTTCGGCACCCTCCTCTTCCTGGACCCGCTCCTGGCCCTCTGGATCTTCCCCATCGGGGTCAGCGTGATGCTCATCACCCGCTATGTGTCGGCGGGGAGCCTGGCCGGGGGGGTGGCCGCCTTCGTCCTCTCCCTGGCCCTGAGCCGGCCTCCTTGGGAGGTGGCCACGGTCTTCCTCATGGCGGCCCTCATCTTCTGGACCCACCGGGAAAACCTCAAGCGCCTCCAGGAGGGGACGGAAAGGCGTTTGGGGGAACGGGTGGAGGTGCGCTAGACTGGAGGCGTGCGGAAGGAGGAGGTCTTGGCCCTGCTTCGCTCCCGCTGGCCCGAGCTTTGCGCCTTAGGGGTGGAGGAGCTTTACCTCTTTGGCTCGGTAGCCCGGGGTGAGGCCACATCCGGGAGCGACGTGGACCTTCTGGTGGTGTTTGCTTCTCCCCCCGGTTTTGAGGGCTACTGGCGGGTGAAGGAGTTTTTGGAATCCGTTCTGGGAAACCCCGTGGACCTGGTGATGAAGGGGGCTTTGAAGCCATGGGCGGCCCCTCAGGTGTTGAGGGAGGCCGTTCGTGTCGCGTAGTTATCGGCTTTTCCTGCGGGACATGTGGGAAGCCTCCGAGAAAATCCTGCGCTACACCCGAGGGTTGGACTTGGGCGGCTTTGTGCAGAACGAACTGGTCTATGACGCCGTACTTCGCAACCTGGAGGTTTTGGGCGAAGCCGCCAAGAAGGTGCCCGAGGACGTGCGGAACCGCTACCCTTGGGTAGAGTGGCGGGCCATCGCCGGGCTGAGGGACCTTTTGGCCCACGCCTACTTTGCCTTGGACGACGCCACCCTTTGGGATATCGTGGCCCGAAAGGTGCCTGCGCTTGCGGAAGCCCTTCGGCAGATCTTGGAGGAAGAGGATGCTTGACCTCCTGGTCCTCGCTCCCCACCCCGACGACGGAGAGCTGGGGTGTGGGGGGACGCTGGCCCGGGCCAAGGCGGAGGGGCTTTCCACGGGGATTCTGGACCTGACCCGGGGGGAGATGGGCACCAAGGGCACCCCGGAGGAGAGGGCCAGGGAGGTGGAGGAGGCGAGCCGCATTCTGGGCCTGGACTACAGGGGCAACCTGGGCCTGCCCGATGGGGGCCTGGCCGACGTGGCCCAGCAGAGGCTTGTGGTGGCGGAAGCCCTGAGGCGCCTCCGGCCCAGGATTCTTCTCGCCCCCCTCGAGGCCGACCGCCACCCCGACCACACCGCCGCCGCCCGCCTGGCCGTGGCCGCGGTCCACCTGGCCGCCCTCCCCAAGGCCCCCCTGGAGGGGAGGCCCCACCGGGTGGAGAGGCTTTTCTTCTACCCCGGCAACCACCCCTTCACCCCCAGCTTCCTGGTGAAGATCTCCGCCTTCATAGACCAGTGGGAGCGGGCGGTCTTGGCCTATAGGAGCCAGTTTTCCGGGGAGGCCGCGAGCGAGACCGTGGGGCCCAAGGGGGTGGAGGCCCGCAAAGCCATGCGGCGCTACTTCGGGAACTACCTGGGGGTGGACTACGCCGAGCCCTTCATAAGCCCCCTTCCCATCCTCCACGTGCCCTGGGCCCGCTCCTAGGGGTTGCATAAGTTTGCAGGCCTGCGCTATGCTGTAGGCCTCATGGGGGGAGAGACCCTGGCCTTGCCCAAGGACCTTTTGGACTTCTCCGGCTACACCAAGGAGGCGCTAAAGGGCCTTCTGGACCTGGCGGAGGCCCTCAAGCGGGAGCGCTACCGGGGGGAGGACCTGAAGGGGAAGTCCCTGGCCCTCCTCTTTGAGAAGCCCTCCCTGCGCACCCGGACCACCCTCGAGGTGGCCATGGTCCACCTGGGGGGGCACGCCCTTTACCTGGACCAGAAGCAGGTGGGCATCGGCGAGCGGGAGCCCGTGCGGGACATCGCCAAGAACCTGGAGCGCTTCGTGGAGGGCATCGCCGCCCGCGTCTACCGGCACCCCACGGTGGAGGAGCTGGCCCGCCACGCCCGGATTCCCGTCATCAACGCCCTTTCCGACAGGGCCCATCCCCTGCAGGCCCTGGCCGACCTCCTCACCCTGAAGGAGGCCTTTGGGGGGCTGGAGGGCCTCGAGGTGGCCTGGGTGGGGGACGGCAACAACGTCCTGGCCTCCCTCCTGGAGGTGGCCCCCCTGGTGGGCCTGAAGGTGCGGGTGGCCACCCCCAGGGGCTACGAGCCCGAGGCGGCGCTTCTGGCCCGGGCCGGGGCCTTCCTCACCCACGACCCCAAGGAGGCCGTCCTGGGGGCCCACGCCCTTTACACCGACGTCTGGACCAGCATGGGCCAGGAGGCGGAGCGGGAAAAGCGCCTGAGGGACTTCCAGGGCTTCCAGGCCAACGGGCCCCTTCTGGACCTCCTCCACCCCGAGGGCATCTTCCTCCACTGCCTTCCCGCCCACTACGGGGAGGAGACCACGGAGGAGGCGGTCTTTGGACCCCGGAGCCGGGTCTTTGACCAGGCGGAAAACCGCCTCCACACCGCCAAGGCCGTCCTCCTCACCCTGCTAAAGTAGGGGTATGGTCCGGCCCTACCGCTTCCGCCTGGAGGAGTTCTTCCGCCTTCCCCTGCCGGAGCGGGGGGTGGAGCTCCTGAAAGGGGAGATCTACCAGATGGCCCCGATAGGTCCCCGCCACGCCTACACCGTAAACCGCTGGAACCGGGTTTTGCAGGAGGCGTTTCCCCACCTTCTCGTTCAGGTGCAGGGCCCCCTGGTTTTGCCGCCCGACACTTACCTGGAGCCCGATCTTCTCCTCCTCAAACCGGCAGATTACAGCCAACGCCTTCCCGAGCCGGAAGACGTCTATCTGGCCGTGGAGGTGGCCGAGTCCAGCCTGGACTATGACCTAAACAAAAAGCTTCCCCTCTACGCCCAGGGGGGCGTGCCGGAGGTCTGGGTCCAGGACCTTCTGGGCAGGCGGCTTCTCCTCTTCCGCACCCCCGAGGGGGACCACTACCGGGAGCAGATCTGGGTTAAGCCCGGGGAGCGGGTGGCTCCCCTGGCCTTTCCCGAGGTCCCTTTGGAGGTGCCGTGGTAAGGGTGGGCATCTTGGGGGCCTCGGGGTACGGGGGGGCGGAGCTCATCCGCCTCCTCAAGGGGCACCCGGAGGTGGAGCTCGTGGGCTTCACCAGCCGCAAGCACGTGGGCAAGCCCCTGGAGGCGGCCTGGCCCCAGCTTTGGGACGAGAGGCCTTTCGCCCCCCAGGAAGAGGTCCTGGAGCGGGCGGAGGTGGTCTTCCTGGCCCTGCCCAACGGGCTTTCCATGGAGATCGCGCCCCTGGCCCTGAGGGAAGGCAAAAGGGTCGTGGACCTCTCCGGGGACTTCCGCCTTCCCCCCGAGGTCTACGGGGCCTGGTATGGCATTCCCCACAAAAGCCCCGAGCTCTATGAGGAGGCGGTCTACGGCCTGCCCGAGCTCCACCGGGAGGAGGTGCGGGGGGCCAGGCTCGTGGCCAACCCGGGGTGCTACGTGACCGCCGCCACCCTGGCCCTGGCCCCCCTGGCGGCGGCGGGGGCCCTGAAGGGGGGCTTCCTGGTGGGCCTGAGCGGGGTCTCGGGGGCGGGGAGGGAAGGGGAGGGCACCTTCTTCGCCGAGGTCAACGAGAACCTGAAGCCCTACCGGGCGGGGGGAATCCACCGCCACATCCCCGAGATGGAGGCCAACCTGGGGAGGGTGCTGGCCCAGGGGCGCTGGCCCAGGACCCACGGCCCCAGGGCGGAGCTTCGCTTGAGCTTCACCCCCCACCTGGTGCCCATGACCCGGGGGATTCTCGTCACGGCGGAGGCGGAGGTGGAGGGGCACTGGGACCAGGCCCGCCTCGAGGGCCTCTACCTGGAGTTTTACCAGGGTGAGCCCTTCGTGCGCCTTCTTTCGGACCTGCCCCAGACAAAGGCCACCTACGCTTCCAACCGGGTGGACCTGAGGCCCCTTTACGAGGCCCGCACCGGGCGGGTCCTGGTCTTCGCCGCCTTGGACAACCTGGTGAAGGGCATGGCGGGCCAGGCGGTGCAGAACCTGAACCTGATGCTGGGCCTCCCTGAGGACCTGGCCCTGCCCAAGGAGGGCCTATGGCCGTGAACCTTCCGAGAGGTTTTCGCGCGGGTGCGGTGCGGGCGGGCATCAAGCCCTCGGGCAAGCCGGATTTGGCCCTTCTGGCCTCGGGGCTTCCCGCCAGCTGGGCCTACGCCGCCACCCAGAACCGGGCCGCCGCCCCCTCTATCCACCGGGGGCGGGCCCTTTACGCCCAGGGAGGCCCCTTGCGGGCGGTGGTGGTCAACGCCGGGAACGCCAACTGCGCCACGGGGGAGCGGGGCTTTAGGGACGACCTCCTCATGGCCCAGCTGGCGGCCAGGAGGCTCGGGGTTCCGGTGGAAGAGGTCCTCACCGCCTCCACCGGGGTCATCGGCGTGCCCCTGCCGGTGGAGAAGATAGAGGCCTCGTTGCCCCAAATCGCCCTCACCCCCACGGTGGAGGCCTTCGCCGAGGCCATCCTGACCACGGACCTGGTGGTCAAGGTGGCCGAGAGGGAGGTGGCGGGGGCCAGGATCGTGGGCGTGGCCAAGGGGAGCGGCATGATCCACCCCAACATGGCCACCATGCTGGCCTTTCTGGTCACCGACGCCAAGGTACCCCAGGAGGCCCTGCGGGCCTCCTGGAGGGGGGTGGTGGACCGCACCTTCAACCAGGTGACCGTGGACGGGGACACCTCCACCAACGACCTGGCCCTGCTCATGGCCAACGGGGCCTACGGCGAGGTGCCCCTGGGGCCCTTCTTTGAGGCCGTGGAGGAGGTGGCCCGGGAGCTTGCCCGCAAGATCGCCCGGGACGGGGAGGGGGCCACCAAGCTCATGACCGTGCGGGTCCAGGGCGCGGCCACGGAGGAGGAGGCCCGGCGGGCGGCCAGGGCCGTGGCGGCCAGCGCCCTCTGGAAGAGCGCCCTCTACGGCAACGACCCCAACTGGGGCCGGATCCTGGCCGCCCTCGGCAACTCCGGGGCCCGGTTTGACCCCCTGAAGGTGGAGATCCGCCTGCAGGGGATCCCCCTCTACCGGGGCGGGGCCCTGCCCTTTGACCGGGAAAGGGCCAGCCAGGCCATGCGGGCCGAGGAGGTGGAGGTCTTCGCCGACCTGGGGGAAGGGCCCTATAGCGCCGAGGCCTTCGGGTGCGACCTCACGGAGGGCTACGTCAGGATCAACGCCCTTTACACCACGTAGCTTTGACTTTGGGGTATTGACATGAAAGGAGGGGCTTGGTAGGTTAAGAACGACCTAGGGAGTACCCATAACCCTGGGTCTGAGAGGAGGAACCTATGAGGAAGCTGGTAGCGGTTTTGGCCCTAGCTCTTGGGATGTCCCTGGCACAGTCCTACTATGTTGGGGGACACGTCGGGCTTTTCGGTTCCAGCGGCATCAACGTTTTCAACGGAGGCGTCCACGTAGGTGCCGCTTTGGGGAAGGATCTACCCGAGGTGCGCTTAGGCGCTGACTTTACGAGCGTTTTGGGGTTCCTCATTACGGGCATCAACGCTGATGTGCTCCTTCCCCTGAGCCTTCCCGGGTCGCAGGTTCAGCCCTATGTGGGTGCAGGTGGCAACGTCTGGCTTTTCGGTGGCTTTACTGCCTTCGGCCTCCACGCTACCCTTGGTGGGCGGACGGCGATTCCGGGCGCGCCCCTTACCGGCTTCGTGGAGGTCCAGCCGGGGTATGCCTTTGGTAGTAGTGATGGTGGCGGGAGCTTCTTCTACTACGTGAAGCTGGGCGTTAACTACGGCTTCTAGGCAACGGATAAGATGGAGGGGATGCTTCGGCGTCCCCTTCTTCTTTTGGTCCTTTTCCTCTCCGCCTGCGCCCGGCCCGACGCCCTGCCGCCCCAGGTGGGCCTCACCGAGCCCCAAGGGGGCGGGGTGGCGCCGGGGAAGAGCGTGCTGGCCCAAGGCTACGCCTTTGACCCCTCCGGGGTGGTGAGCGTGCGGGTGAACGGAAAGGAGGTCCTTCCCGAAGGGGAAAGGGGCAAGCGGCTTGTCCACTTCCGCTTCCGCCTCCAGGCGCCGAGCTCGGGCCAGGTGGAGGTGCGCCTTGAGGCCGAGGACGCCCGGGGCAACCGCGCCGAGCGGCGCCTTCCCCTCACCCTGGACGCCACCCCGCCCAAAATCCGCGTGGATCGGGTGGAGCGGGAGGGTGGCCTCCTAAGGGCCTACGGGGTGGTGGAGGACAACGTGGGGGTGGAGCGGGTTTCCCTGAGGGAAGGGGGGCGGTGGGTGCCCCTTTCTTTGCCCAAGGGGACCTCGGTGGCCTTTGTGGTGGAGACGCGCCCGGGGGCCAGCCTGGTGGCCGTGGACGCCGCCGGGAACCGGGCGGTGCGCTCCCTTCCCTAAGTACCCCACCGTGGCTTTCGCCACGGCGGGGACCCCAGAAAGTGCGCCCACACGCGAAGCGGCTTCCGCGGGTTGCGAAGTTTAGGTGCGGGCACTGGGGCGTGGTAGACTTCTTGCCGTGCGGGGGCTGGGAGAGACGTTGGCCGACCTGGCCCGGGCCCTGCGGGAGGCTCCCCTCGAGGCCCAGGGCGAGCGCCGTCTAAAGGAGATCGCCCGCCTCCTCCACCGCCTCCCCCCAGGCCAGGAGCGGGACGGGCTTCTGGCGGTGGCCTACCTGAGGCTTTACCAGATCACTGGGCGCGAGGAGTTCTTCCTCCGGGGCTACAGCTACGCCCGCACGGCCAGGCTTCTGCCCGTGCGGCTTATGGCGGAGAAACTGGGAGAGAGCCCATGAAAGACCTTCTGAGCCTCTTGGCGGTCTGGTCCATCGTCCTTTCCGGCCTCGCCCTGCTGGTGGGGCTTTTCCTCATCCGGCGCGGGGACAGGGTAAACCATCCCCGGGCCATGCTGACGGCCACGGCCCTGGCGGCCCTCTTCCTGGTCTTTTACCTGACCAAGTGGGCCCTTTACGGCACCACGGCCTACGGGGGCCCCGAGGCCTGGAAGGGGGTCTACTACTTCATCCTGATCACCCACACCCTCTTGGCGGCCCTGAACGGCCCCTTGGCCCTTTACGTCATCTGGCGGGCGTTCAGAAAGGAGTTCCCTCTTCACAAGCGCTGGGCCCGGGTCTTGGTGCCCATCTGGCTCTACGTGGCCCTGACGGGCTGGATTATCTACCTGGTTCTGAAGCGCTACGGGGTGGAGACGGGGACCATCACCTTTTAGGCCAGGGCTCCACCACGATCCGCCCCTCCTCCACCCGCACCAGCTCCGGCCCCCGGGCCTTCTCGCCTTCGGGGGCCTGGGCCAGGTGGGGGCCGATGCGCACCTGCTTGGCGGCCAGCTCCAGGGCGAAGATGAAGCGCCCCTCGTCCCCCGCCGCCCCGGCGTGGGCCAGGCCCCGGAGCTTCCCCACCACGATCACGTCCCCGCCCGCCACCACCTCGGCCCCGGGGTTCACGTCCCCCAGGACCACCACCGTCCCCGGGTGCTCCACGCGTTCCCCGGCCCGCAGGGTCTTGGGGACCACCAGGGTCCCGGTGGGCCTATGGCCTCTGGGGGGGACCAGGGTCAGGGGGCGGCCCAGGGCGAGGAGGGCCTCGAGGACCTCCCCGCTCACGGGCCCCGCCACCTCCACCTCCAGGGGCAGGCCCTCGGGGAGGGCGAGGCGCTTGAGGTCCTCGGGGGTTTCGTGGCCGTCCAGGCGAAGGGCCAGGGCCTTGGGGGTGGCGCGAAGCCGCATGGCCCCATTCTAAGGGGCGGGCACCTTCCAGTAGGCGGCCATGACCTTCTTGACGGCGGGCAGGGCCACCCGGCTCCCCTCGCCCCCGTTCTCAAAGAAGGCCACCACCACCAGGGGAGGGTAAGGGGTGCCGGGCTCGGCGGGGCCGTAGCCCATGTACCAGGCGTGCTCCAGGCCCCGGCGCTTGCCCGGGGTCTCGGCCGTCCCCGTCTTGCCGCCCGTGGGCACGGGGAAGTCCCCCAGGACGTGGCGGGCCGTGCCCTGGGTCACGGTCTTGCGCATCCCCTCCTTCAAGACCCCCCAGAACCGCCCGGGCACCCGCTCCAGGCGGGGGGGCACGGGGGTGTTCCCCAGGCGCTTGACCAGGTGGAGGCGGGGCTTTCGCCCTTCGTTGAAGAGGGTGGAAAGCATCCTGGCCACCTGGGCGGGGGTGGTGAGAACGGCCCCCTGGCCGATGGCGACGGAGAGGGTCTCCCCCGGGTACCAGGGTTCGCCCCAGGCCTCCCGCTTCCAGGCCCGGGTGGGGAGGAGGCCTTCCTTCTCGGCCACCTCGAGGCCCGTGGCCTCGCCCAGGCCCAGGAGGCGGGCCCTTTGCGCCAGCCGGTCCACGAAGCCCAAGGGGTCCTGGGCCACCGCCTGGTAGTACCAGGTGTTGCAGCTCCAGGCGATGGCCTCCTTCACCGTCATGGGGCCCATGTCCCGGGTGGCCCAGTTGCGCCGCACCTGGCCCCCGTAGACGATGTAGGGGCTACAGCGGTAAGTGGTCGCGGGGTTCACATACCCCTCCTCCAGGAGGGCGTAGCCCGTGGCCAGCTTGAAGGTGGAGCCCGGGGCGTAGGGCTGGACGGCCCGGTTGAGGAGGGGCAGGTCCCGGTCTTCCAGAAGGGCCCTGGCCTCTTTGGGCACGGGCCTTCGGGCGAAGAGGTGGGGGTCAAAGGAAGGGGAGCTGGCCATGGCCAAAACCTCCCCCGTGGTGGGGTCCAGGGCCACGATGGCCCCCTTGGCCCGGGAGGCGGGGGGGAGGCCCATCTGGCGGCGGCCCGCGTTGATGTCCTCCAGAGCCTCTTCCAGGGCCTTTTCCGCCGCCTTCTGCAGGTCCAGGTCCAGGGTGAGGACCACGTCCTGCCCCGGCGTGGGCTCCTCCAGGATGGTCTCCCGGAGGCGCTCCCCCCGGACGTTGACCTCCACCGCCCTCACCCCTGCCTTGCCCCGCAGGTAGGGCTCCAGGGCGGCCTCGAGGCCCGCCTGGCCCACCTCCTCCTCCGGGTGGTAGCCCCTTTTCACCTGCTCGGCGTTGGCCAAGAGGACGTAGCCCAGGACGGGACCGGAGATGGGGTTGGGGTAGGTGCGCTCAATGCGCTCCACGAGCTTCAGGTTCTTCTGGCCGGCCACCAGCTCGGCCAGGGTGGGCAGGAGGTGCTCGGGGACGCCCGCCTTGAGGACGGCGGGGCCCTTGGGGAGCTCCTTGAGGCCCAGGAGGGGAAGAAGCCTCTCCTTGAAGGCCACCTCCCCCCCCTCGTAGACCAGGTCCACCGCCAGGCGGTCCTGGGCGATGACCCGGCCCTTGCGGTCCAGGATGCGGCCCCTGGGGGCGGGGATCCTCTCCGTCTTCAGGTAGTTCCCCTGGCTCCTTAAGGCGTACTTCTCGTGCTCCAGCACCTGGAGTTGCCAGGCCCTCAGGCCTAGGAGGCCGAAGGCCAGGAGGAAGAAGGCCATGAGGGCGTAGAGGCGGCTTTTCATGGTCTAAAGCGCCGGGCCAGGAGGAAGAGGGGGAGGGTGAAGAGGGCCTCGAGGAGGAGGTCCAGGGGGATGAGAGGGGGGATTTCCAGCCTCAGCCAGTAGGCCACCAGGAAGTGGCCCAGCCACTTGGCGGCAAAGGCCCAGGCGAAGGCCACCAGGGCGGGGAGGCTTTCCCCGGAGGCCAGGCGGCGGTTTGCGGCGTAGTAGGCGTAGGCGGCGAAGAGAAGACCCACGCCGTGAAGGCCCACTAGGCCATAGCCCAAAAGGTCCTGGAGGAGCCCCAGGAGGAAGGCCACGGGGAGGCCCAGGTAGGCGGGGCTTCCCTGGGCGTACCAGAGGGCCAGGACCAGAAAGAGGTCGGGGGCCATGAGCCCTTGGGGCCAGAGGGCCGAGAGGAGGCCCGAAAGGAAGAGGGTGAGGAGGAGGGCCAGAAGGCGCCTCATAGGGGCCTCAGCACCATGACCTCTTCCAGAAGGGAGAGGTCCACCAGGGGGCGGACCCAGGCCCTCAGCTTGAGCCCGCCCAGGGCCCTTTCCACCCGCTCCACCCGGCCCACGGGGATGCCGTCCGGGAAGAGGCCTAGGGGGGCTCCGGTGACCAGGAGGTCGCCCGGGGCCACCTTCACCGAAGGGGGGAACTCGGCGAGGAGCCTATCGGGGGGCGCTCCCCGGGCGATTCCCCGGCCCAAGCCCTTTTCCGGCCGCACCCCGATCAGGCTCTCCGGGTCCACCAGGGTGCGCACCAAAGCCCGCCTTTCCTCCACCTCCACGATGAGGCCCACCAGGCCCTGGGGGGCGGTCACGGGCATCCCCACCCGGAGGCCGTCCCGCTCCCCCATGCCCAGGAGGAGGCGGCGGTAAAGCCCCGAGAGGTCCTCCCCGATCACCGGGGCCACGGCGATGAGCCCCGGGGCCTGGGTCTTGCGCACGGCCAGAGCCCGCTCCAGCCGGGCCACCTCCAGGGCTAGGCGGCGATTTTCCCCTTCTAGAAGGGCCAGCTTCTCCTTCAGGGCCTGGTTTTCGGCGTAGAGGTCCTGGCGGTTGAGGAGGGCGCTCCAGGAGGCCTTCAGGTTCTGCCCTAGGCGAAACCCCAGGGCGGGCAGGGGGGCGGTGAGGGGGGAAAGGGTGAGGGCCAGGCGCGGGGCCATGGGCCGGGTGAGGGCGGAAAGCCCAAGCCCCAGGAGGAGGAGAAGGAGGAAGATCGCCCGGCGGAGGGCCACCTCCCTCACGGGCGGAACCCCCTTTCCCACAGGAGGGCGAAGACCCGGGAGACGGGAAGGCCCACCACGGTGTAGAAGTCGCCCTCCACCCTCTCTATGAGGGCCATGCCCAGGCCCTGGGCGCCGTAGCCCCCCGCCTTGTCCAGCCCCTCGCCGCTTTCCACATACCAGGCGATCTCCTCCTCGCTTAGCGGGCGGAAGTGAACGCTGGCGGTGTGCACCTCCTCCACCAGGTCCAAAGGCGTGCGGAGGTAGATGGCGGTGTGGACCAAGTGGGCCCGCCCCGAGAGGCGGCGGAGGAAAAGGCGGTTCTCCTCCCGGTCCCTGGGCTTGCCCAAAGCCTCGCCCTCCAGGTCCACCACGGTGTCGGCCGCCAGGACCCATTGGCCCTCCACCCTTTCCCCCTTCCTCCGGGCCAAGGCCTGGGCCAGCTCCCTCGGGGGGAGGTCCAGGTCTTCCTCCACCTCCGGTGGGGCCAGGCGGAGGGGGTAGCCCAGGGCCTCGAGGAGGGCCTTCCGCCTGGGGCTCCCCGAGGCCAGGATCAGAGGGGCTTCCCTTCCTCCCATAGCCTCAGGACCTCCTTCCGGTAACGCTGGGCCAGGGCCGGGCTTTGTAGGACCAGGAGGTTTTCGTTGTTGACCTGCCAGGCCCGGGCGGTGAAGTTGTAGCTTCCGGTCACCACCCGCTCCCCGTCCAGGACCATCACCTTGTGGTGCAGGGTGTAGGGGTTCCCGTCCTGGCGCACGGGGATGCCCGCCCTTAGAAGCTCCTCTTCCAGGCTATCCTTTAGGTTCCGGGTCTCCAAAAGCACCTTGACCTCCACCCCCCGGGCGTGGGCCGCCTTGAGGATGTCCGAAAGCGCCCGGTCCGTGAGGACGAAGGCGGCCACCAGGATCTCCCGCTTGGCCTCCCGGGCGGCCTGAAGCAGGGCTTCCCGGGCCGCCTTCCCCCCCTTGGGGCTGAAGTAGGCGGTGCCTTCCACCGGAGGGTCTTCCAGGCGGAAGGCCACGGGCTCGCCAAGGCCCTCCTTATTCCCCCCGAAGAGGGCCTTGAACTCCCGGGCGTAGCCCCGGGCCAGGGTGGGGGAGGGGAGGAGGAGGCTGTTTTCGTCATTGCGGGCGAAGGCGTTCCAGGTCATGTTGGTGCTCCCGGTCCAGACCGCCTTTTCGTCCGCCACCAGGAACTTGTGGTGCATGAAGCCTTCCCGCTCGTCAAAGCAGACGGGAATCCCGGCGATCTCCTCGCAGTCTATGGAGGTGGGCCGGACCCTTTCCCTTAGGGCCGTCTGGGGCACCCTGGGGGGCTCCTGGGTCTGGCCCAGGCTCGCCGCCACCAGGTAGCGGCGGAAGTCCTGGCGGAAGTCGCTTTCCCCGTAGATCTCCACCTTCACGCCGCGGGCCTTGGCCTCAAGGAGCCCCTTGGCGATCTCCAGGTCCCTGAACTCGTAAAAGGCCCCATAGAGGCTTTCCCGGGCGCCCGCCATGAGGGCGAGGAGACGGGCCTTGGCCTGGGGCCCGTCTTGGGGCATGAAGTAGACCTCCGCCTGCCCCGTTTCCGGGAGGGCTGAGGGAGAGGGGCCAGGGCGGAGCTCCTGGAAAAGCCAGAGGAGGAGAAGGACCAGGAGGATCAGGTAGCCGGGAAGCCCGGCGATCTCCTTACCCTTGCGCCTTTTAGTACCCATGCCCCTCCTCCCCCCGCACCAGGGCCACCCCGCTGGAGGTGCCCAGGCGGGTGGCCCCCATCTCCAGGAACCGCAGGGCGGTCTTCCGGTCCCGGATGCCCCCGGCCGCCTTGACCTGGGCCCGGCCCCGGGCCACCTCCAGGAGGAGGGCCACGTCCTCCGGGCTCGCCCCCCTGGGGCCGAAGCCGGTGGAGGTCTTGAGGAAGTCCGCCCCGCCCCTGATGGCGGCCTCGGCCAGGTTGCGCACCTCCTCCGGGGTGAAGTGGCCCGTTTCCAGAATCACCTTGAGGACCGCCCTTGGCACCGCCTGGCGCACGGCGCGGACCTCCTCTTCCACGTAGGCCACCCTCCCCGCCTTGGCCTGGCCCAGGTGGAGGACCATGTCCACCTCGTCGGCGCCCCGGGCGAAGGCCAGGGCGGCCTCGAGGGCCTTCACCTCCTTCTCCTGGTAGCCCAAGGGGAAGCCCACCACGGTCACCAGGCGGAAGGGGGCGTGGGGGAAGGCCTGGCGCACCAGGGCCACGTAGGAGGGCGGGATGCAGAGGCCGTAAAAGCCCCATTCCAGAGCTTCCTCCGCCGCCTTCAGGACCTCTTCCGGCGTGGCGGTGGGCTTCAGCAGGGTGTGGTCAATGTGGGCGGCCAGGTCCATACCCTGTCCATCATAGAGGGGTTTTCTTTGAGAAGGCTAGGAGACTTTGTGCCAAGTACCCCACCGCGGCTTTGGCCGCGGTGGGGGCCCCAGAAAAGCCCTTAGCCCCGAGTTGGGCACCCCATGTTGCGAAACCAAAGGGCGGGCATTTAGGATAAGGCGAAGCCCCGGACGGGGCTTTTTTTGAGGTCCGCATGCTCGCCGTAGGCATCGTCGGTCTACCCAACGTCGGCAAGTCCACCCTCTTCAACGCCCTCACCCGGGCGGGGGCCCTGGCGGCCAACTACCCCTTCGCCACCATTGACAAGAACGTGGGGGTGGTGGCCCTGGAGGACCCGCGCCTTTACGCCCTGCAGAAGACCTTCGCCAAAGGGGAGCGCCTGCCGCCCGTCATCCCCACCCACGTGGAGTTCGTGGACATCGCCGGCCTGGTGAAGGGGGCCCACAAGGGGGAGGGGCTTGGCAACCAGTTTCTGGCCCACATCCGGGAGGTGGCGGCCATCGCCCACGTGGTGCGCTGCTTTCCCGACCCCAACGTGGTCCACGTCATGGGCCGGGTGGACCCCCTGGAGGACGTGGAGGTGGTGGAGACGGAGCTCCTCCTGGCCGACCTGGCCACCTGGGAAAGGCGGCTGGAGCGCTTGAGGAAGGAGGCCCGGGCCAACCGGGAGCTCGCCCCCCTTCTGGAGGAGGCCGAGGGCCTTCACGCCCACCTCACCGAGGGCAGGCCCGCCCGCACCTTTCCCCTCTCCGAGGAAGGCCGCCGCCTCCTCAAGGAGACCCCCCTCCTCACCGCCAAGCCGGTCATCTACGTGGCCAACGTCTCGGAGGAGGACCTGCCCGATGGCGCGGGTAACCCCCACGTGGCCGCCCTGAGGGCCCGGGCGGAGCGGGAGGGGGCCGAGGTGGTGGTGGTCTCCGCCAAGCTGGAGGCGGAGCTGGCCGAGCTTTCCGAGGAGGAGGCCAGGGAGCTCCTCGCCGCCTACGGCCTAAAGGAAAGCGGCCTAAAGCGCCTGGCCCGGGCGGGCTACCGGGCTTTGGGCCTCGTCACCTTCTTCACGGCGGGGGAGAAGGAGGTGCGGGCCTGGACGGTGCGCCGGGGGACCAAGGCCAAGGAGGCCGCCGGGGAGATCCACTCCGACATGGAGCGGGGCTTCATCCGGGCCGAGGTCATCCCCTGGGACAGGCTGGTGGAGGCCGGGGGGTGGGCCAGGGCCAAGGAGCGGGGCTGGGTGCGCCTCGAGGGCAAGGACTACGAGGTGCAGGACGGGGATGTCCTTTACATCCTCTTCAGCGTTTGACGGCGGGGTCCCTTTGCCCTAAAATCGCCTTTGGCGCTGGGGCGTCGTCTAATGGCAGGACAGCGGACTTTGGATCCGCCGGTCGTGGTTCGAGTCCACGCGCCCCAGCCAAGCCTTTTTTCATGCGATTTTTACCGAGGTCCGATAAACTCAGCCCGTGGCGGCGGAGTATCCGGGCCTGCTTTTATTAAGCCGCAACGAGGCCTTGAGGGCCTACGTGGACCTGCTCCTCTCGGAGCGGGGGATCCCGGTGCGCCACTTTGATAATGCCAAGGAGGGGCTCTTCTGGCTGGTGGACAACACTCCCCGCCACATCCTTTTGGACGAGGACCTGGACCTGGACCCCTTTTCCGTCGCCAACCGGATCCGCCACGTGAAGCGCTTAAAGTCCGTTCCCATCGCGGTCCTCATCCCCCCTTCCGAGAAGCTCCGCACCACGGCGGAGGTGGTGCGGGTGATGGCCATAGAAAAACCCTTAACCCGGGAGAAGCTCTTCCGCTTCCTGGATCTCCCTCTAGGAAGTGCCTCCTAAGTGCCCGCACGTTGGTTTTGCGACATAGGGTGCCCAAGCCGGGGCTGTGGAAGGGCTTTTCTGGGGCCCCCACCGCGGCAAAGGCCGCGGTGGGGTACTTAAGTGGCCACCCATCGCTATAGAAAACCTTAGGCTCCGGTACGTCCTTTTGGGGCCGTGGCAAGAGCCACGGCGGGGTACTTAAGGGTGGGCCTCGGGTAAACTAGGGTCCGTGCGCTGGCTTCGGCTTTTCGCCCTTTTCCTCTTGGCGCTTTTTCTGGGGGCGGGGCTGGCCCTCGGCTACGTGGCCTACGCCTTCACCCGGGACCTCCCCGACCTTGCCCAGCTGGACCGCCTTCGCCTGACCGCCACCTCCACCCTCTACGCCCGGGACGGCTCTCTCCTCGCCCAGATCGCCAGCGTGGAGGAGGGGCGGGCCATCCACCGGGGCCTGGTGCGGCTTTCCCAGGTCTCCCCGGCGGCGGTGGCCGCCATCGTCTTCTCCGAGGACCGCCGCTACTTCCAGCACTACGGGGTGGACTTCCTCCGCCTCTTCGGAGCCCTTTACGCCGTGCTGAAGGGAGACCTCCAGGGGGGGAGCACCATCTCCACCCAGGTCCTCAAGAACACGCTCCTCAAGGACCTGGCCCAGGAGAGAACCCTGGAAAGGAAGATCAAGGAGTGGATTCTGGCCCTGGAGCTGGAGCGGCGCTACACCAAGGAGGAGATCCTGGAGATGTACCTGAACGTGGTTCCCTGGGGAGGGAACGCGGTGGGGATCGCCGGGGCGGCGGAGGCCTACTTCGGCAAGGACCCGGGGGGGCTGAGCCTGGCCGAGGGGCTCTACCTGGCCTCCCTGATCCCCGCTCCCAACGCCCGCTACGGCGACCTCAAGGGGGTCAGGGAGCGCATGCGCCGCCTTCTGAACGAGATGGTGGCCGAGGGCTGGGTGAGCCGGGAGGTGGCCGAGGCCGCCTGGCGCGAACCCCTGGAGCCCAGCGGCTGGCGGGCCCGCTACGACGAAGAGGGGAACCTCCTGGAGGCCAGGCTCGTTGACCCCGAGGCCCGGCTGGTCCGCTCCATCAGCCCCAAAATGGCCTCCCACTTCGTCCTGGAGGTGCGGCGCTTCCTGGAGGCCCGCTTCGGCAAGGAGAAGGTTTATGGGGAAGGGGGGCTCAAGGTCTACACCACCCTGGACCCCGCCATGCAGCGGGCGGCGGAGGCCGCCGCCCAGAGGGCCCGCCTGCCCGAGGGGGCCGAGCTGGCCCTGGTGGGCCTGGACCCGGAGACGGGGGAGGTCCTGGCCCTGGTGGGGGGCATCCGGCGGGAGAACGACCAGTACAACCGGGCCACCCGGGCCCTGAGGAACCCGGGGAGCGCCGTGAAGCCCTTCGTCTACGCCACCGCCCTCGAGGCGGGCTGGACCCAGGCCACCCTGGTGCCGGACCGCCCCCTGGAGTTCCCCGACCCCAGCCAGCCGGGGGGCGTCTGGCGGCCCAAGAACTTCTCCGGCACCTTCCTGAACAGGAGCATCACCCTGCGCTACGCCCTGGACCTCTCCTTGAACCTGCCCGCCATCTACACCGCCCACCAGGTAGGGGTGGAAAAGGTCGCCGAAAAGCTCGCCCAGGCGGGCTTCGCCGTGCGCTACCCCACCCTGGCCATCGCCATCGGGGGGGCTTCCATCACCCCCATAGACCTGGCCGCCGCCTACGCCGCCTTCGTGAACGGGGGGTACCGGGTGGCCCCCATCTTTGTGGCCCGGGTGGAGGACGCCAGGGGGGAGGTCCTCTACCGGGCCACCCCCGAGCGCCGCCTCCTCTTTGACCCCCTGGTGGCCTACCAGGGCTGGGACCTCCTGAAGGGCTACGTCTACGACCTGGGGGAGAAGGGCCTGGCCAAAGGGGCCCGGATTCCCGGGCGGGTGGTGGGGGGCAAGACGGGCACCACCAACGAGGCCCGGGACCTGTGGTTCGCCGGGGTGACCCGGGGGCTTTCGGCCGTGGTCTGGGTGGGGCGGGACGACAACCGCCCCCTGCGCATGGGGGGGCGGGAGCCCTCCAGCTCGGTGGTGAACCCCCCCATCTGGCGGGACTTCGTGGCCGAGGCCCTGCGGGGCCGGCCCGGGCAGGATTTCCCCCCGCCCCCGGGCCTGGTCCGGGCCCGGGTGAACCTCCTCTCCGGCTACCCCTCGGCGGAGGGGGTAGAGATGGTCTTCCCCGAGGGCAAGGCCCCTGCGCCGCCGCCCCCCCCGAAGCCCACCCCGCCGGCGGAGGGGCCAGGGGCCTGGGAAACCCCACCCACGGGCCCGCAAAGCCCGGCTCCCGAGGAGAGCCCGGCCCCCCAGGCACCACCCCCGGAACCCACCCCGCCGGCGGAGGGGCCAGGGGCCCGGGAAACCCCACCCACGGGCCTCCAAAGCCCGGCCCCACAGGCACCGCCTTCGGAGGAGGCGCCATGAGGGAGGCCTTGTCCCGGGTGCGGGTGGTCCTGGTGGAGCCCCAGGAGCCCATGAACGTGGGGGCGGTGGCCCGGGCCATGCGCAACTTCGGCCTGGCCCGGCTTTACCTGGTCAACCCCGCCCCCCGGGTGGGGCCTCCCTGGGCCAGGGAGGCCTACTGGCTGGCGGTCCACGCCGAGGAGATCCTGGACCGGGCTGTGGCCGTGGACAGCCTGATGGAGGCCCTAGCGGACGTAGAGCTGGTGGTAGCCACCACGGGCAGGCCCCGGAAGCTCTACCCGGCCCCCGTGGTCCCCGCCTGGGAGGTGCCGGCCCGCGTCCTCTCCGTGGAGGGGGAGGTGGCCCTGGTCTTCGGCCGGGAGACCTTTGGCCTCACCAACGAGGAGCTGGCCCTGGCCCACGTGATCGGCACCATCCCCACGGCCCCGGAGCAGCCCTCCTTGAACCTGGCCCAGGCGGTGGTGGTCTTCGCCTACGAGCTCTTTAAGGCGGTGGGGGAGGGGAGGTTTCCCCGGGAGGAGCTGGCCCAGGTGGCGGCCCTCGAGGCCTTCTTTGAGGACCTGGGCCGCTATGTGCTGGAGATCGGCTTCACCGACCAGAACCGCTTTCCCCACGCTATGCGCCGCCTGAGGCGCATCTTCCACAAGGCCAGGCTCACCCCGGGGGAGGTGCAGATGCTCAGGGGCCTCCTGCACCGGAGCCGCTACCAGATGAGGAAGAAGGATGGCTAGCGAGAACCTGATCCGCTTGGTCCGGCTGGCCCAGCGCCTCCTGCCCCCCATCATCGCCCTGGTGGTGGTGGCCTTTGAGCTGGCCCTCCTCCCCTACCGCCACCAGGACTTCACCCTTTGGCTCCGGCTGGGCTTTTACGGCCTGGTGGGGCCTTTGGTCACCTACGCCGTCCTGGAGTGGATCGCCCAGGAGGTTCTGGAGAGGGCCAGGGCGGAAAGGGCCCTGGAGGAGGCCAACCGCAGGCTTCTCGCCGCGGGGCGGGTCTTCCGCGAGGCCCTGAAGAGCGAGAACCTGGAGGAGGCGGTCCAGCGGGTGGCCCGGGTCCTGGAGGAGAGCCTGGGCCTTCCCGTGGGCCTCGAGGTGGAGGGGGTGCGGGCCGGGTGCGAGGGGGAGGGCCTCAGGGTGGAGCTTCCCGGGCTTAAGGGGTACCTGGAGGTCTGCGCCCAGGGGGCGGACCGGGCCTTCCTGGAGGTCCTGGCCCACGAGGTGGCCGGGGCCCTGCAGGCGGTGGTGGCCCGAAGCCGGGACCTCCTCACCCTCTACGAGGTGGACCAGGCCCTGAAGGCCGAGGCCAACCTAGACCGGCTTCTGGAGGGGCTTTTGGAGCGCATCCGCGCCTGGGCCGAGGCCGAGGGGGCGGGCGTCCTCCTCCTGGACGAGGAGGGCTTCTTGGTGCCCCGGGTGGTGCGGAACCTGGACCTGCCAGGCCACCCCTTTCTGCCGGAGGGGCCCTGGAAGGGGGCTTTGGAGGGGCCCGTCTTCGTGGCCCTCGAGACCCTGGCCCTGCCCCTCAAGGCTCGGGAGCCCGTGGGGGTATTGGTGGTCAAGGGGAAGGGGCTTTCCCGCCGCATCCCCTTCCTCTCCTTCCTGGCCTCCCAGGTGGCCCTGGCGGTGCGGAACGCCCAGGCCTACCTGAGGGCCGAGGAGCTGGCCATCAACGAGGAGCGCACCCGCATCGCCCGGGAGATCCACGACGGCATCGCCCAGAGCCTGGCCTTCATGGCCCTGAAGCTGGACCTGGCCGAGCGCCTCCTGGACAAGGACCGGGAGGCGGCCTTGAAGGCGTTGGCCGAGGTGAAGGACACCCTGAGGGCCCAGATCCGGGAGGTGCGGCGGAGCATCTTCGCCCTTAGGCCCATTGACCTGGAGCGCTACGGCTTTCTGGAGTCCGTGCGCCGCTACGCCCAGGCCTTCGCCGAGCAGGCGGGCTTCCGGGTCCAGATCTCCACGCCCGAAAGGGTGGGGCTTTCCCAGGCCAGCGAGCTGGTCCTCTTCCGGGTGTTGCAGGAGGCCCTCACCAACGCCGCCAAGCACGCCAGGCCCACCCGGGTGGACGTGGTCCTGGAGCCTTTAGGGGAGCGGGGGGCGAGGCTAGTGGTGCGGGACAACGGCCGGGGCTTCGCCGAGCCCAGCGCCCAGGGGCTTGGGGGCTTCGGCCTCACCCAGATGCGGGAGCGGGTGGAGGCCCGGGGCGGGCGCTTTTTCGTGCGCTCGGAGCCGGGCAAGGGCACGGAGGTGGTGGCCGAACTCCCTTACTGAGCACCCCCCGCGGCTTTGGCCGCGGTGGGGTACTTAGGTGGGTATCATGGGGGCATGGAGCGCCCGGTGCGCGTGCTCTTCGTCTGCCTGGGCAACATCTGCCGAAGCCCCCTGGCGGAGGGGGCTTTCCGCAAGCTTTTGCGGGAGAGAGGCCTCGAGGACCGCTTTGAGGTGGACTCGGCGGGCACCGGGGCCTGGCACGCGGGGGAGCCCATGGACCCCCGGGCCAGGCGGGTTCTGGAGGAGGAGGGGGCCTACTTTCCCCACGTGGCCCGGCAGATGACCCGGGAGGACGCCCTCCGCTTTGACCACATCCTGGTCATGGACCGGGAGAACCTCCTCGAGGTCCACCGCCGCTTTCCCGAGGCCAGGGGCAAGGCCCGGCTTCTCCTGGACTACCTGGGCGGGGGCGAGGTGCCGGACCCCTACTACGGGGACCTCCAGGACTGCCGGGAGGTTTACTGGATGGTGGAGGCCGCCTGCCGGGCCTTCTTGGACCAATATGGACCCCCTGTCGCTGATGGAGAAGGCGGGGCTTGAGGCCGAGGGCCCGCCCATCCCCCTCCACGGGGGCGATATGGCCCTGGTCTACCGCCTGGGGCCTTATGTGGTGAAGACGGCGCGCCACGCCCCGCCGGGCCTCTTCCAGGCCGAGGCCAGGGGCCTGAAGGCCCTCGAGGCGCGGGGCGCGAGGGTGCCCCGGGTCTACTGGTGGGGGGAGGAGGGGATCGTCCTGGAGTACCTGCCCCCGGGCCCGGAGGACTGGGAGGGCCTGGCCCGGATGCTGGCCCGCCTTCACCGGAGACGAGAGGAGGCCTACTGGGCCGAGGCGGGGTACCTGGGCACCTTTCCCCTGCCCGAAAGGCGGGGGGATGCGTGGACGGAGTTCTTCTTCCTGAGGTGCGTGGAGCCCCTCCTGAAGGCCACCTGGGGGCGGCTTGGGGAGCTGGGCCCCAAGGTGGAGGCCCTTTACCTTAAACCCCTCCCCACGGAAGGGCCCGCCCCCCTCCACGGGGACCTGTGGCGGGGCAACGTCCACTTCGCCCAGGGCGGCCCGGCCCTTCTGGACCCCTCCTTCTTCGTGGGGGAGCGGGGCGTGGACCTGGCCATGATGCGCCTTTTTGGGGGCTTTCCCCAGGCCTTCTGGCGGGCCTACCGGGAGGCCTACCCCATCCCCGAGGAGGTGGAAAGGGCCCTTCCCCGCTACCAGGTCTACTACCTCCTGGCCCACGTCCACTTCTTTGGGGAAGGGTATCTGGGAGCGCTATGGAAGGCGATTTCCGCCTCCTAGGTCCCATTGACCTCCTCCAGCTTCTGGCCCAGGGGGGGAAGACCGGGGCCTTTCTGGTGGAGGGGGGCGGGGTGTACCTGGAGGGGGGCAGGCCGGTCCACGCCTTTTTGGGAAAGAAGGCGGGCAAGGAGGCCCTTTTGGGGATCCTGGCCCTAAAGGAGGGGAGGTTCCGCTTCCTTTTGGGGGAGCGGGCCCCCACGACCTCCCTCGAGGCCCCCCTCGAGGCCTACCTCCTGGAGGCCCTCCGCCTCCTGGACGAGGGGGTGGAGGTGGGCCCCTTTGACCTGGTGCGCCCCTCCTCCCGGGCCTATGGGGCCACCCTGGAAGGGGAGGACCAGGCCCTCCTTTTGGCCCTGGGGGCGGGAAAGAGCCCCCTGGACCTGGCGGCGGCCACCGGGCTTCCCCTGGAGGCGGTTCTGAAGCGCCTGGGGCACCTGGCCCGGCTCCGCCTCCTGGAGGTCCACCCCCGGGTGCCCCACACCGCCCGCCTGCGGGTGGCCTTGGGGGGACGGGGGGCCCAGGTGGACCGCCTCCTCCTCACCGCCTGGCGGTCCCACTACGGGGGGTTTGCCCGGGTGCGGGTGCGGGGCAAGGGAGAGGGGAGCCTGGCCGTGGAGGGGGTGGAGGGGCTTGGCGTGGAGCTCCGCCTGGCCCCGGAGCACCTCCTCTTCCTGGGCCTCAAGGTGGGGGAGGAGGTCCTGGTCTGGCCCGAGGTCTAAGTGCCCCACCGCGGCGAAATCCGCGGTGGGGGCGCCAGAAGAGCCTTTAGCCCTGGGCTCTGGCACGCCCTTTTGGGGCCCCAAAGAGGCGCCGAGGCCCGGTGCCCGCTTGGGTTATACTGGGGCCCGTGCCGGAAGCCCTGGTGGCCCTGGAGTCCGCCGTTCTCACCCACGGCCTGCCCTACCCGCTCAACCTGAAGACGGCCCTGGCCCTGGAGGAGGCGGTGCGGGCCGAGGGGGCCATCCCCAGAACCATCGCCCTGGTGCGGGGCGAGGTGCGGGTGGGCCTTACCCCGGAGGAGATGGAGGCCTTGGCCAGGGGCGGGGCCGATAAGGCCAGCCTCTGGAACCTGGCGGCCCTTCTGGCCCGCGGCCTTAGCGCCGGGACCACGGTGGCGGCCACGGCCCACCTGGCCCACCGCCACGGCATCGCCGTCTTCGCCACGGGGGGCATCGGCGGGGTCCACCCCGAGCCCTACGACGAGAGCGCCGACCTGGTGGCCCTTTCCCGCACCCCCATCCTGGTGGTGGCCTCGGGGCCCAAGGCCATCCTGGACCTGGAGGCCACCCTGGAGCGGCTGGAGACCCTGGGGGTGGCCGTGGTGGGCTACCGCACGGACCGCCTCCCCGCCTTCTTTTCCCCCTCCTCCCCCTACCCCGTGCCCGCCGTGGTGGAGACCCCCCTCGAGGCCGCCCTGGTCCTCAAGCGCGCCCGGGAGCTGGGCCTGGGAGGGGTCCTCCTGGCCAACCCCGTCTCCCAGGGGCTTCCCTATGAGGAGGTGGCCCGGATGGTGGAGGAGGCGGGCCGCCAGGCGGCCCGGGAGGGGGTCCACGGCAAGGCCCTCACCCCCTACCTCCTGCGGAAGCTCTCCGAGCTTTCCCAGGGGGAGACGGACCGGGTCAACGAGAGGCTCCTCCTGGAGAACGCCCGGGTGGCGGCCCAGGTGGCCCTGGCCTGGGCCGGGCTAGAATAGCCTTGTGTGCGAGCTGGGCGAGAGGCTAAGGCGGGCCCGGGAGGCGAAGGGGCTTTCCCTGAAGGAGGCCGCAGAGCGCCTGGCCCTGAAGGCCAGCGTTCTGGAGGCCCTGGAGGCCTGCCGCTTTGAGGCGCTCCCCGAGCCTCCCCTGGCCCGGGGCTACCTGCGCCGCTACGCCCTCCTCCTGGGCCTGGACCCGGAGCCCCTCCTGGCCCTCTATCCCTCTACCTCAGAGCCCCCCCCTTCCCCTCCCGCCAAGCCCCGCAAGCGCTCCCTTCCTCTGGGCCTCCTCCTTGCGCTTTTCTTCCTGCTGGCCTTGGGCTACGGGGCCTACCTCCTCTTAAGACCCCGCCCGGTCCAGGTGGTGGAGGTGGCCCCGCCTCCTCCCTCCAAGCCCCCGGAGCGCTACCCCTTGCGGGTGGTCTCCGAGCCCCCCGGGGCCCGGGTCTACCTGGACGGCTTTTATCTGGGCCAGACCCCCCTGGAAAGCCCCCCTGTGGAGGGGGGGAAGAGGGTTTTAAGGCTGGAGCTTCCCGGCTATGAGCCCCTCGAGGCGGAGGTCCTCCTCAAGGCCCCCCTCACCCTCACCTACCGCCTGAAGCCCCTTCCCCAGCCCCCGCCCGCAAGCCCTCCCGCCCCGGTAGAGAAGGGCAAGCTGGTTCTCAAGCTGGAAGGCCGGAGCTGGCTCAGGGTCCGGCAGGGGGATAAGCGGCTTTACGAGGGCATTCCCGAGGTGGGGGCCGAGCTCAGCTTTGACCTGCCCGTGGAGGTGCGGGCCGGGAATCCCGGGGCGGTGCGGGTGATCCTGGAGGGCCAGGACCTGGGCCCCATGGGGGAGCCCGGTAAACCCGTCACCAAAAGCTTCCCCTGAAGCTTTTGCTATACTTTCCCCTTGTTGGGCCCTAAGGCCCCAGGAGGGATATGGCGAAGATCGGCTTTGTGAGCCTGGGGTGTCCCAAGGCCTTGGTGGACTCGGAACAGATCCTCTCCCGGCTCAGGGCTCTGGGCTACGAGACCAGCCCCAGCTACGAGGAGGCGGAGCTGGTCATCGTCAACACCTGCGGCTTCATCACCCCGGCCGTGGAGGAGAGCCTGGCCACCATCGGCGAGGCCTTGAAGGCCAACGGCAAGGTGGTGGTCACGGGGTGCCTGGGGGCCAGGCCCGAGGTGATCCGGGAGGCCCACCCCCAGGTGCTGGCGGTGACGGGGCCCGGGGAGGTGGAGCGGGTGCTGGAGGCGGTGCAGGCGGTCCTGCCCGCCCCCAGGGACCCCTTCTTGGACCTGATCCCGCCCCAGGTGAAGCTCACGCCCCGGCACTACGCCTACATCAAGCTCTCGGAGGGGTGCGACCACAGGTGTAGCTTCTGCATCATCCCCCAGCTTCGGGGAAGGCTCCGCTCCCGGGACGCCGCCGAGGTGTTGGCGGAAGCGTACCGGCTTGCGGCCACCGGCACCAAGGAGCTCCTCCTCATCGCCCAGGACCTTTCCGCCTACGGGGTGGACCTGGGGCATCGGGAGAGCTTCTTCGGCGACCGGCTGGTGCGGGCCCACCTCAAGGACCTCCTGGAGAACATGGCCGAGCTTGGGGTCTGGATCCGCCTCCACTACGTCTACCCCTACCCCCACGTAAAGGACCTCCTCCCCCTCATGGCCGAGGGGAAGGTCCTCCCCTACCTGGACGTGCCCCTCCAGCACGCCTCCGAGCGCATCCTGAGGCTCATGCGCCGCCCCGGGGGGTACGGGAGCCACCTCAAGACCCTGAAGGCCTGGCGGGAGGTGGTGCCGGAGCTGGCGGTGCGCTCCACCTTCATCGTGGGCTTTCCCGGGGAGACCGAGGAGGACTTCCAGATCCTCCTGGACTTTCTGGAGGAGGCGGAGCTGGACCGGGTGGGGGCCTTCACCTACTCCCCGGTGGAGGGGGCGGAGGCCAACCTCCTTCCCGATCCCGTGCCCGAGGAGGTCAAGGAGGAGCGCCTCTTTAGGCTCATGGAGCTCCAGGCCAGGATCAGCCTCAGGAAGAACCAGGGCTTCGTGGGCCGGGTCCTCGAGGTCCTGGTGGACGAGCTTCCCGAGCCGGGCCTGGCCGTGGGCCGCTCCTACCGGGACGCCCCCGGCATTGACGGGGTGGTCTACGTGGAGACGGACGGCACGGTCCGGGTGGGGGAGAGGGTCCGGGTGCGCATCACCCGGGCGGACACCCACGACCTCTTCGGGGTCCAGGCGTAGGATAGGGGCGGTATGTACATCGTCGTCGCTGGGGGCGGGGAGGTGGGGGGCGAGCTGGCCCGCACCCTGGAGAAGGCCCACGAGGTGGTGGTCATTGACCGGAACCCCCAGGCCCGGGAGCGCCTGGGCTCTTTGGACGTGAAGGTGGTGGTGGGCGGGGCCACGGACCCCGACACCCTGCGGGAGGCGGGGGTGGACCGGGCCGACCTCTTCATCGCCTGCACCGACTCCGACGAGGTGAACCTCCTGGCCTCCCTGCTGGCCAAGGGCCTGGGGTCCAGGCAGGTCCTCTGCTTCGTGGGCAAGGGGGGGTACGTGGACGTCCTGGCCGACCCCAGGACGGCGGAGATCCTGGGCACCCGCATAGACAAGGTCCTGTGGCCGCAAAGGGCCATGGCCCGGGAGATCGTGGAGGTGATCCTGGTCCCCGGGGCGGTGGACGTGGAGCTTCTGGCCGAGGGGCGGCTTCGCTTCGTGGAGTACCGGGTGAAGGAAGGGGGGCCCTACGCCCACCGCCTCCTCTGGGAGATGGCCTGGCCGGAAGGGGTCCTGGTGGTGGGGGTGGTTCGGGACGGCACCTTTTTGAGCTTTGCCCATCCCCTGTTTTCCGAGCTCGTTCTGGAGCCCGGAGACAAGCTCCTCTTCGTCACCACCGCCCGGGCCTTTCCCGAGCTGGAGGCCCACTTCGCCGTGGGGCGGGAGGTGCGCCGGGTCATGATCCTGGGCGGGGGGAACGTGGGCTTCATGGTGGCCCAGGAGCTTTTAAAAAGGCGGGTGGAGGTGGTCCTCATTGAGGCCAGCCGGGAGCGGTGCGAGTGGCTTTCCCAGGAGCTCCCCGAGGCTTTGGTCATTCACGGGGACGGCACCGACATAGAGCTTTTGGAGGCCGAGGGCATGGCGGAGGCCGACGTGGTGGTGGCCGTCACCGACAACGACGAGAAGAACCTCCTGGCTTCCCTCCTGGCCAAGCAGCTTGGGGTCAGCAAGGTCATCACCCGGGTTTCCCGCTCGGAGACCCGCCGCCTCTTTGAGCAGGTGGGCATTGACCTGGCCCTGACCCCCAGGCAGGCGGCGGTGCGCTCGGTGCTGGACTTTTTGGGGCCGGAGAACGTGGAGCACGTTTCCACCATGGACGAGAACATAGAGCTTCTGGAGGTGGAGCTTCCCGAGGCTTCCAAGGCCAAGCCCCTGCGGCACCTGGCCCTACCCGAGGTGGTTCCTGTGGCCCTGGAGCGGGACCATCGGGTGATGCTCTACCGGGAGGACCTGGAGGCCCTCCCGGGGGACCGGCTCTTCCTGGTGGCGGCCCGGGAGGTGGCGGATGAGGCCCTGGCCCAGATCCTCCGCTAGGCGGGGCCTGGGGGCGAGCCTCTACCTCCTGGGGCTCACCTACCAGGGGATGGGCTTCCTCCTTTTCCTCTTCGCCCTGGGGGCCTTTTTCCTGGGCGAGGATGCCCGGGGCTTCGCCGTGGCCGCCCTTTTGGGGGTGGGCCTTGGGCGGCTTCTCCAGGGCCTGGGCCACCCGGAGGCCCAGCCCAGACGGGCCGAGGTCTTCGCCAGCGTGGCCCTCCTTTGGTTCCTGGTGCCCGCTTTGGGGGCCGTGCCCTACTGGCTTTCCGGGGGGATGGGCTATCTGGATGCCCTCTTTGAGGCCATGTCGGGCTTCACCACCACGGGGGCCACGGTCCTTTCGGACTTTGGCCAGTTCGGCCAGAGCCTTTTCCTCTGGCGGAGCCTCACCCAGTGGATGGGGGGGATCGGCATCGTGGTGCTCTTCCTGGTGGTCTTCCCCCAGCTCCAGGTGGCGGGCCGCCAGGCCTTCTTCGCCGAGACCACCGGGGTGGAGAAGGAGAAGCTCACGCCCCGGCTTCGGGAGACGGCCCGGGCGGTGCTAAGGGTCTACGCCCTCCTCACCCTTCTGGCCTTTTCCGCCTACGTGGCGGCGGGTATGCCCCTGTTTGAGGCCCTGGCCAACGCCCTTACCACCACTCCCGCTGGGGGGTTCAGCCCCAACCCCCAGAGCTTCGCCGCCTATGGGCCGCTGGTCCAGTGGGCGGCCGTTTTCTTCATGTTTTGGGCTGGGGTAAACCTTCTCCTCCAGTACCGCCTTTTGTTCCGCCGCGAGGCCAGGCCTCTGCTCCGGGATGCGGAGTTCCGGGCCTATCTGGGGATCGTGCTTTTGGCGGCGTCGGGGCTGGCCTTCTTTCTCTACACCCATCACGGGTACGAGCTTGAGGAAAGCCTCCGCCACGCTTTTTTCCAGACCTTGTCCCTTCTCACCGGCACCGGCTATGCCAGCATTGACTTTGCCGCTTGGACTATTCCAGCCCAGGCCATACTGGTGGCCCTGATGTTTATTGGGGGTAGCGCGGGGTCTGCCGCTGGGAGCATCAAGATGGTACGCTGGCTTCTCCTCTTTGGCTTCCTGCGCCGGGAGATCACCCGCACCCTCCACCCCCAGGCGGTCCTGCCCCTGCGGCTTGGCGGGCGGGTGGTGGGGGAGGAGGCCCTGAGGCAGGTTTCCGTTTTCGTCTTCCTTTACACCCTTTTGTTCGGCGTGGGAGCAGTGATCATCGCCCTACTGGAAAAGGACTTCGTGGTGGCCTTCACCGCCAGCGCCCAGGCCATCGGCAACATCGGCCCCGGGCTTGGCGAGGTGGGGCCCTTTGGTTCCTACGCTGGGCTTCACCCCCTTTCCAAGGTGGTCCTCATCCTGGAGATGTGGGCTGGCCGGATAGAGATCCTCCCCGTGGTCCTCCTCTTCAGCCCCGAGCTTTGGCGGAGGCTCAGGTGATACCACCCCATGCTGGCCCAAGCCAGCATGGGGGCCCCGGCAAAAGGTTCCTGGGTTACCAGGCATGGTAGGCCGAAGGAAATGGGCGAGGCCCTGAGGGTTTATAATCTTTCCTCGTGAGGACGCTGGGCCACATCACCGCCATGCCCAGGCTCCCCGAGGCCATCGGGGGGCTTAAGGAGCTGGCTTACAACCTCTGGTGGAGCTGGAACCCGGAGGCGGCGGAGCTTTTCCAGGAGATAGACCCCGTGCTCTGGAAGCGCTTCCGCGGCAACCCGGTCAAGCTCCTCCTGGAGGCCGACCCCGCCCGGCTTTCGGCCCTGTGCGCCACGGGCTACCCCGCCCGGGTCCAGGCGGTGGTCCAGGCCCTCAGGGACTACCTGAAGGCCCGGGAGGTCAAAAAGGGTCCCCTGACCGCCTACTTCTCCGCCGAGTACGGCTTCCATAGTTCCCTGCCCATCTACTCCGGGGGGCTTGGGGTTTTGGCGGGGGACCACGTGAAGGCCGCCAGCGACCTGGGGTTCAACCTGGTGGGCGTGGGGATCTTCTACCACCAGGGCTACTTCCACCAGCGCCTCTCCCCCGAGGGGGCCCAGGTGGAGGTTTATGAAACCCTGCGCCCCGAGGAGCTTCCCCTCCTCCCGGTCCTGGACGGCGAGGGGAGGCCCCTCAAAGTGGCCGTGGACTTCCCCGGGCGGGTGGTCCACGTGGGGGGCTACCGGGTCCAGGTGGGGGCGGTGCCCGTCTTTCTCCTCACCACCGACCTCCCGGAGAACGCCCCCGAGGACCGGGCCATCACCGCCAGGCTCTACGCCCCGGGTCTGGAGATGCGCATCCAGCAGGAGATGATCTTGGGCATCGCCGGGGTGCGCTTCCTCAGGGCCTTGGGCCTGAGCCCCCAGGTGTTCCACATGAACGAGGGGCACTCCGCCTTTTTGGGCCTGGAGCGGGTGCGGGAGCTGGTCGCCGAGGGCCACCCCTTCCCCGTGGCCCTGGAGCTGGCCCGGGCCGGGGCCCTCTTCACCACCCACACCCCCGTTCCCGCCGGGCACGACGCCTTCCCCCTGGAACTCATAGACCGCTACCTGGGGGGCTTCTTTGAGAAGATGGGCACGGACCGGGAGGGCTTTCTGCGGCTAGGCCTCGAGGAGAAGCCCTGGGGCCAGGTCTTCTCCATGTCCAACCTGGCCCTTTCCACCAGCCACCAGGCGGGCGGGGTGAGCCGCCTCCACGGCGAGGTCTCCCGGCAGATGTTCCACCACCTCTGGCCTGGCCTCCTTTTGGAGGAGGTGCCCATCGGCCACGTGACCAACGGGGTCCACACCTGGACCTTCCTCCACCCCCGCCTCCGCCGCCACTACGCCGAGGTCTTCGGCCCCGAGTGGCTAAAGTCCCCCGAGGACCCCGCCACCTGGAAGGTGGAGGGTCTGGGGGAGGAGTTCTGGCGCATCCACAAGGACTTAAGGGCCGAGCTGGTGCGGGAGGTGCGGCACCGGGTCCTGGAGCAGCGCCGCCGCAACGGGGAAAGCCCAAGCCGCCTGAAGGCGGCGGAGCGCCTTTTGGACCCCGAGGTCCTCACCATCGGCTTCGCCCGGCGCTTCGCCACCTACAAGCGGGCGGTCCTCCTCTTTAAAGACCCGGAGCGCCTCCTCAAGATCCTTCGGGGGCCTTACCCCGTGCAGTTCGTCTTCGCCGGGAAGGCCCACCCCAAGGACGAGCCCGGCAAGGCCTACCTGCAGGAGCTGGTGGCCAAGATCAAGGAGTACGGCCTCGAGGACCGCATGGTGGTCCTGGAGGACTACGACATGTACCTGGCCCGGGTCCTGGTCCACGGCTCCGACGTCTGGCTCAACACCCCTCGCCGGCCCATGGAGGCTAGCGGCACCAGCGGCATGAAGGCGGCCTTGAACGGGGTCCTGAACCTGAGCGTCCTGGACGGCTGGTGGGCCGAGGCCTACAACGGCAAGAACGGCTTCGCCATCGGCGACGAGCGGGTCTACGAGAGCGAGGAGGCCCAGGACATGGCGGACGCTCAGGCCCTTTACGACGTCCTGGAAGGCGAGGTCCTGCCCCTCTTCTACGCCAAGGGCCCCGAGGGGTACTCCTTGGGCTGGCTCTCCATGGTCCAGGAAAGCCTCCGCACCGTGGGCCCGCGCTTTAGCGCCCACCGGATGGTGGGGGAGTACGCCCTCCTTTACGCCCAAGGGGCCGAGATGGGGAAGAAGGCGGAGGGGCTTAAGGACCTCCTCCAGGCCTTCCACCAGGCCCTGCCCGCCTTCCACGCCCTCGGCTTCAGCGTGGAAGGGCCCAGCCACCAGACCCTGAACGGGGAGGCCCTCAGGGTGCGGGCCCACCTCGAGGGGGAGGTCCCCGAGGTCTTAAGGCCCTTTTTGGAGGTCCAGCTGGTGGCCAAAAGGAGCACGGGGGAGGTGGAGATCGTCCCCTTGGCCCCGGGGGAAGGCGGCTACGAGGTGGCCTACTGGCCCTCCCGTCCGGGAAGCTACGCCTACGGGGTACGCCTGGCCCTCAGGCACCCCGTCACCGGGCGGGTGAACTGGGTCCGCTGGGCCTGAGGCCACCTGGCGCTGGCATTCCTCTCAGGCCAAGAGGAGGCCTATTCCCGAGGGCCAGCGAGCCCGGCCTTCCGGCTTTTCGTGTATAATCCCCCCGTGCCTTTTCCGGAGGTGGCCATGCGTAAAGTCCTGGTGTTTCTCGGCATCCTGGCCCTCGGCCTCGCCTTCGCCCAGGTGCGGACCTTTGACCAGATCAAGAAGAGCGGGGAGATCCGCATCGGCACCGAAGGGGCCTTCCCCCCCTTCAACTACTTTGACGAGAAGAACCAGCTCACCGGCTTTGAGATAGACCTGGGCAACGCCATCGCCAAGAAGCTGGGCCTGAAGCCCAAGTGGATCGCCCAGGCCTTTGACACCCTCCTCATCCAGCTTGGCCAGGGGCGGTTTGACTTCGTCATCGCCTCCCACGGCATCACCGAGGAGCGGGCCAAGGCGGTGGACTTCGCCAACCCCCACTACTGCACCGGGGGCATCATCGTCAGCAAGAAGGGTGGGCCCAAGACCAAGAAGGACCTCGAGGGCAAGGTGGTGGGGGTGCAGATCGGCACCACCTACATGGAGGCGGCCCAGAAGATTCCCGGGGTCAGGCAGGTGCGCACCTACCAGAAGGACCCCGACGCCCTGCAGGACCTGTTGGCGGGCCGGGTGGACGCCTGGATCACCGACCGCTTCGTGGCCAAGGAGGCCATCAAGGAGAGGAAGCTGGAGGGCACCCTGCAGCTTGGGGAGCTGGTCTTCCAAGAGCGGGTGGCCATGGCGGTGGCCAAGGGCAACAAGAGCGTCCTGGACGCCCTCAACAAGGCCTTGGCCGATCTGATGAAGGACGGCACCTACGCTCAGATCTCCAAGAAGTGGTTCGGGGAGGACGTGCGCTGCAAGTAATCCCTTTTGGGCCTGGGATGGAACGTCCCGGGCCCTTCTTTTGACCCATGATCCCCTTTTGGCTCCGCCTCTTCCTCTATGCCGCCCTTTTCGCCTTGGGGTACCTGGCCTTCTTCGCCCTTTTGGGGGCGGCCTTAGAGCGCTACTTCCTCCTCACCGGCTTCGGTCCCGATCGGGCCCTTTCCGCAGGCCAGGCCATGGCCCTGGGGGCGGAGGTTACCCTGAAGCTCACCCTGATCTCCGGCCTCGCTGGCCTTTTCATCGGCGTTTTTGCCGGGATGTCCCGTCTTTCCAGCCGGGCCTGGGTGCGCCTTCCCGCCACCTTTTACATCTGGGTCACCCGGGGCACCCCTCTTTTGGTACAGATCCTCTTCGCCTACAACGCCTTGCCCTTCCTCCTCCAGCCCCTATGGCCGGGGGCGCAGCAGGCCCTCACCCCCTACTGGGCGGCCTTCATCGCCCTCTCCTTTAACGTGGGGGCCTACAACGCCGAGGTGGTGCGGGCGGGCATCCAGGCCATCCCCAAGGGGCAGTGGGAGGCCGCCTGGTCCTTGGGCCTTTCCCCGGTGGACACCATGCGCTTCGTGGTCCTGCCCCAGGCCCTGCGCATCGTGGTCCCGCCCCTGGTCAACAACCTGGTGGCCCTCCTCAAGGACTCCTCCTTGGCCAGCGTCATCACCCTAACGGAGCTCGCCCTTTCCGGCCAGCGCATCATCTCCGCCACCTTCCGGCCCGTGGAGGTGTACCTGGCGGTGGCCGCCATCTACCTCCTCCTCACCACGGTGCTGACCCAGTTCACCAACCTCCTGGAGGAGAGGCTCAAGGTGGCGGGCCGCTAGGGGTTGCGGGTTCTGGGGTGGCGGGGTATACTTCCTTGGGTCTAAAGGAGGTGGTTTATGCGAATGAAGCGCATGGTTTTGGCGGCACTGGCCTTCCTGGGGCTCGGCTTGGCCCAGGAGTTCCTCACCATCGGCTCCGGGGCCACCACGGGGGTCTACTTCCCCGTGGCCACCGGCATGGCCAAGCTGGTCAACGACGCCAACGTGGGCATCCGGGCCAACGCCCGCTCCACGGGTGGGAGCGTGGCCAACATCAACGCCATCGCCGCGGGCGAGTTTGAGATGGCCCTGGCCCAGAACGACATCAGCTTCTACGCCTTCCAAGGGTGCTGCATCACCGCCTTTGACGGCAGGCCGGTGAAGGGCATCCGGGCCCTGGCCGCCCTCTACCCCGAGGTGGTCCACATCGTGGCCCGGGCCGATGCCGGCATCCGCACCGTGGCCGACCTCAAGGGCAAGCGGGTGGTGGTGGGGGACGTGGGCTCGGGCACCGAGCAGAACGCCCGGCAGATCCTCGAGGCCTACGGCCTCCGCTTTGAGGACCTGGGCCAGGCCATCCGGGTGAGCGCCACCCAGGGCATCCAGCTCGTGCAGGACAAGCGGGCCGACGCCCTCTTCTACACCGTGGGCCTGGGGGCCTCCGCCATCCAGCAGCTGGCCCTGACCACCCCCATCACCCTGGTGGCCGTGGACCTGGATAGGGTCCAGGCCATCGCCAAGAAGTACCCCTTCTACGTGCGCTTCAACATCCCCGGGGGCACCTACAAGGGGGTGGACGTGACCACGCCCACGGTGGCGGTCCAGGCCATGCTCATCGCCTCGGAGAAGCTCTCCGCCGACACGGTCTACCGGTTCATGAAGGCCGTTTTCGGCAACCAGGAGGCCTTCAAGAAGATCCACCCCAACCTGGAGCGCTTCTTCAGCCTGGAGAGGGCGGTTAAGGGCCTGCCCATCCCCCTTCACCCCGGGGTGGAGCGCTTCTACAAGGAAGTGGGGGTTCTGAAGTAGCCTTGGCCTAGCGCCTGGGGGGCCCTGCTTGGGGCCCCCTTTCTCTCGGAGGAGGTATGGAGAAGGACGCTTCGCTGTCGCTGGAGGAAAGCGAGCTGGGGGGAAGGAGGCCCAAGGGGTGGGCTCGGCACGTCCTTTTCGCTTTGGCGGTGGCCTGGAGCCTTTTCCAGCTCTGGGCCACGGAGGTGGGCACCCTGGACCCCATCCGCCTCAGGGCCATCCACCTGGGCTTCGCCCTGGCCCTGGCCTTTCTGGCCTACCCAGGAAGGCGGGGCCCCAGGGACCGGGTTCCCCTAGGGGACTGGGTTCTCGCCCTTCTGGGGGTGGCGGGGGCCCTTTACGTGGTGGTGGACTATTACGGCATCACCCAGATCCGGGGCGGGATTCCCAGCGAGCGGGATGTCTTCTTCGGCACCCTGACCCTTTTGGTCCTCTTCCTGGCCGCCTGGCGGGTGGTGGGGCCCGCCCTGCCCATCATCGCCTCGGTCTTCGTCCTCTACGCCCTCACCGGGCCCAAGGGGCTCCTTCCCTTTAGCCTCCCTTCCTGGCTCCAGCTCCACGCCGGGAGCCAGTGGGGCCAGCTCATGGGCCAGCTCTACACCACGGCGGAGGGCATCTTCGGGGTGCCTTTGGGGGTTTCCGCCACCTTCGTCTTCCTCTTCGTCCTCTTTGGCGCCCTTCTGGAGAAGGCGGGGGCGGGGCGCTTCTTCATCCAGGCGGCCTACGCCCTCCTGGGCCACTTCCGCGGGGGGCCCGCCAAGGCGGCGGTGGTGGCCAGCGCCCTGACCGGGGTGGTCTCGGGAAGCTCGGTCTCCAACGTGGTCACCACCGGCACCTTCACCATCCCCCTGATGAAGCGGGTGGGCTACCCGCCGGAGAAGGCGGGGGCGGTGGAGGTGGCCAGCTCCTCCAACGGCCAGCTCATGCCCCCGGTCATGGGGGCGGCGGCCTTCATCATGGCGGAGTTTCTGGGCATCCCCTACGCCAACCTGATCCTGATCGCCCTGGTGCCGGCCCTTTTGGCCTACGCCACCCTCTTCATCACCGTGCACCTCGAGGCCCTGCGCCTGGGCCTCAAGGGGGTGCCCCGCTCCGAGCTCCCGCCCCTCGCCCCCATTCTCCGCTCCGGCTTCCACTACCTCTTGCCCCTCGTCTACCTCATCTACGCCCTGGTGGCCCTGCGGCTCACCCCGGAGCGGGCGGCCTTGAACACCATCTTCCTTATGGCCCTCCTCATCGTTTTGCAGGAGGTCTGGCGGGCCTGGCGGGGTGGGGCGGGGCTGGGGCCTGGGTTCCTTAGGGGGTTCCGGCTCCTCCTGGAGGGCCTCGAGGCGGGCGCCCGGGGCATGGTGGGCATCGCCCTGGCCACGGGGAGCGCCGGCGTCATCGTGGGCATCGTCACCATGACCGGGCTCGGCTTCGGGCTCACGGACATCGTGGAAAGGCTCTCCGGGGGGAACCTGATCTTGGTCCTGGTCCTGGCCCAGCTCACGAGCCTCCTCCTGGGCATGGGGCTTCCCACCACGGCCAACTACATCGTCATGGCCTCCCTGGTGGTCCCCGTGGTGCTAGGGCTTTCCGAGAAGGCGGGCTACGCCGTGCCCCCGGTGGCCGCCCACATGTTCGTCTTCTACTTCGGCATCATGGCCGACTCCACCCCTCCCGTGGCCCTGGCCGCCTACGCCGCCAGCGCCATCGCCCGCTCGGACTTCTGGAGGACGGCGGTCCAGGGCTTCGTCTATGAGCTCAGAACCGCCCTTCTCGCCTACATGTTCTTCTTCAACCCCAAGCTCCTCCTCCTGGGGGTGGGCTCTTGGGGCGAGGGCCTTGGGATCTTCCTCACCGCCCTTTTGGGCATGACCGCCTTCAGCGCCAGCCTGGTGGGCTTTTTGCACAAGCCCACCACGCTTCTGGAGAGGGCCTTTCTCATGGCGGCGGCCCTCGCCCTGGTGGTGCCGGGCCTGGTCACGGACCTCCTGGGCTTCGGCCTTTTTGGCCTTGTCTATCTCTGGCAGCGGGTGCGAAAATAGCGGGAAGTGGAACCCATCATCCGCATCCACAACCTGCACAAGTGGTTTGGCCCCCTGCACGTCCTGAAGGGCATCAACCTGGA